>Ga0316217_10006287_pt1 | contig 11822 bp, 7 predicted proteins | sample 1anoAmetaG_FD_203633 | JGI IMG/M metagenome (GOLD analysis project Ga0316217, IMG submission 203633) | Freshwater microbial communities from Trout Bog Lake, Wisconsin, USA - 1anoA | ecosystem: Environmental > Aquatic > Freshwater > Lake > Hypolimnion/Profundal zone | place: USA: Wisconsin... | reverse complement strand
TCAAGCGATCGAGGATTTTGTTGCGGCTTACGCCAACCATGCAAAGCCCTTCAAGTGGCGGAAGCGCGAGGTAAAAGGGTCACAGCTTCGCAATACTATCGTTAATCTATGCAACTAAGCACTAGTTTCCGCTCCAGGTTGCGTGGTAGCATTGGAAATGTCCAAACCCTCTCATTTCCTTGCCTTCGCCTCTGCCGCTACTCGTTTGAAGAATTCGTAGATGCCCTTGTCTCCCATGCCTCGCGCATTGGCGAGTTCCCCCTCTCGAGTGACATAGATCACCTCGTTCCTGGCTGAGAGGATTGCCACGGCGGGAATGCCTTTTTGCAGGGGCACTCCATACGCCTTGGCAACATCAACATTCTTGTCCCAACGACCGACATTGACCTTCACAACCTCGAAGTCCCGCGAGAGAAGCGGCGCGCTGGCGCCGTTCTTCATAGCCGAGTCCAACATCTTGCAGTCCCCGCACCAATTGGCCCCGAAGACAATGATGATGGGCGTTTCTTTTGCGGCAGCCTGCGTCAACGCCTGTTTGATTTCGAGTTTGGCATCGGCAGTCTCGTTGTAAGGATTGTCCGCGGCGAGGGTAGCCGCGGCGAGGAATAAGAAGAACAGGGCGTGAAAGCTTTTCATAGGTGGAGGATCAATAGGTTTAACGTAGAGCGCAGACTGCGCTTGCGAGTTTATGCGCGAGCAGGCGCGGGGAAAAGCGGCGACGGTTCGGCTCCGCTCGATGGTTGACCGCCTGGCCAACCTCTCTGAGAGGCGAACCGTTCGGATGGCCCCTATCGTTCTCTTACTCGATGGTTTCGGAGTCGCCATGAGAGTCCAGTGGTCCAAGCCAGTCCTTCAGGCCCGTCGCAGGCGCAAGGTGACGCTGCCGCCGCTCGGCAAGGCGTAGCGATCGTGGCCGGCGGGGGCGGGCGCGGCGGCGCGGGGCAACTCGATCGCCTCGCCTTGGGGCAGGACGATCTCCCCCTGAGCTTCCCGCGGCAACTCAAAGGTCACTTCGCGATCGCCCAGAGCCCCCTGCGCGCGGAGCGTGATCGGACCGCGCGCGGTATGAGCGGTAAGCTCCAACCGTTTGAGGTCCGCCAATTGCGGCCGGACTTCGTAGCGCGTGAAACCCGGCGCCAAGGGCTTGAGCCCCATGAGCCCATGGTAAGCGATGTAGAGCGGGACGACGGCGCAATGACTCCATTGCTGGCCGGAATCGCGCCGGGCCGTCCAATCCTCCTGCAAGGTGTTGTTGTCGCGCACGGAATCCATCACGGCCCAACGGCGGCGCAAGTCCGCGACGACGACGTCGGCGCGGCCCGCCTTGGCCAGCGCCCACAGCCGCCAACCGGCGTTGGCGGGATAGGAGAACCCCATCTCGGCAGGACATTCCACCAGGGCCCGCAACGCGGCGTCACCGCGTCCGCCGGGGCACTGGTCGAACAGGAGGGCGGTGGCTAACGAGCGATCGCAGATGCGGGGCGTTTGCTCCTCGGCGAGCCACGGCTGGTTGTTGACGAAGAGGCCGCGCTCGGCATTCCAGAACTTCCGCGTCGCCGCGGACTCCAGGTCTTTGCCGAATTGCTCCACCGCCTCCGCTTGGGCCGCGTCTCCGAATGCTCGGCAGAGCGGGGCGAGGGCCCGCCTCATCGCCGCGGCCGCGTAGAGGTTGAAGGCGCACTGCTTGTGGCGCTGGCGCTGGTAGGCGACGTGGTCAATCCACACCGAGGGGATGCCAAGGTCTTCCACCGGCAGCAGTCCGTCCGCCCCCGCGAGCCGTTGCAAATAAGCGGCAAATCGCGTCAGACGCGGATAAGGCTCGCACAGCGCGGCAAGGTCCCCAGTGTAGAGATAATGAGCCCGGCAATCAAAGTTGAACCCGACGCCGTGGTCGAGGATCGGGCCCCAGTTGGTGAGATCAAGCTGCCGTTCCATGAGCCGGGCGAGCCGGTCGTAGGCGGGCCAGCAATCGAGGAAAAAGCCGTCTTTGGTAATTCCCTGACTCCACGTGGCCAGGTAGCGCGCCACCAGGCGCGGTTCCCCGAACGCGAGATGCACGGCGTGCAACTGGTGCCCCCCATCGCCGCTGTATTGCTGGCGCTCGCGGGCCATGCCGTCCACCAACGTTTCCTGGGCCGAGTTGTTCAGCGTATTCAACGAGGCGTCGAAGAGCCGCTGGAGGGCCGGCTCATCGCTGCGCGCGAGTGGCGCATTCGACCAGGGAAACACGCGGCGCCGCACCCGCAGGTCGCTGATGCGCGCGGCGCCTTTGGCCGCGTGGATATGGAGCTGCAGCCAGCGCAGGCTTTCGAAATCAAAAGTCTCGAACGAGTTCTTCCCCTCGCGGCAGACGAACCGGGTCCAGGAATCGAAATGCGAATTCAACAGCGGCGGTCCGCCCGCCTCGTGCGCTTCGTGAACCAGCAGCTCGATCGTCGTTCCCGCCGGCGCCTCGATGGTGAAGCCGGGCCAGCCGACTAACTGCTCGGCGAACTCGAACGTCAGCACCGCCCCGCTCTCGCCGTCAAGTTGCACCCGCCATGCGCCGTCCCCGTCCGCAACCGCGCAGGCCTGGCGGTCGGCTTGAAAGGCCTCCGGCGCGCGAAAATCAAAGTAATCCTTCGGTGAGATCCGCCACCGCAGCCGGCACGATTCGGTTAGTTTCCCCACCGGGACCAGGGATTCCCGCAGGAGGGGAATGCTCCGGGCGCGGAGTTGGGTGTTGGCGGGGCCGCCGCCGGTATCCAGCATGTAATCCGAATAATTGGTCGAGAGGGCCGGACGGTTCGGCGAGCCCTCAAGCATCATGGCCGGCATCCAGGAGGCGTCCGCCACGTACACGGGCTCGGACCACCCATAGGGGTGGAGACGAGCGTCGAATTCCTCCTGCAACGCCCGCAAATACCAGCGTTTGTAATGGCCCGGAGTCCAGGCCCGGTTCAGCAAGACCTTCCAGGAGTCATTGGAAACGAGGCGTTCGACGCGCCCGTCGGCGTCCTCGATCTCAAGCCAGAACAGGAACCCCGGCTTGCCGATGGGCCAGGTGCCGTCGCCCATCCCGTACGAGAGGACGGTGACGCCGATGACGTTGGGACCGGGCCGGAGCAGGCGCGTCAGGTCCAGAGGATCGGCCTCCGCCCAGCGCGGATCGCTCGGGGGCGGCCCCCATTGCGCGCGTTCGCCGTTGATCTCGAGCCGATACCGGCTGTCGGCCGCGATCCAGCCGGTGGCCCGACGCGGGCTGGCGGCCAGGTTTAATTCCCGGCGAAAAAGAACGAACGTGTTGGGCAACGTGCGTCCGGACGGATACCAAATCCACCGCGCCGGCGAAAGGTCCGGCAGACCCGGCGGGGGGTTTTCGGGGGCCGGGATTGGCGCGATCGCCGGGCCCGCTGCGGGGCCGGGGGCATCCGCGGACGCGGCTTGGGTCAGCAGCGCCGAACCGCCGCTCGCGACGGCCGAGGTTTTAAGAAAACGACGGCGATTCATGCGGCCATTACCACGGGCGGATGGGTTGTATTGTCACAGCATCAGTTTGCTTTTCATGCGGGCATTGCCGCCGCCCGTCCGGCTAAGCCGGCAAAGTCCGCAAATAGTCGCAACTCGGTTTAAGGTCGGGGAAGTCGACCTCGACGAAGTAATTCTTCACCCCGCCCTTCCGGGCGGCGGCGAAGAGCTTTTTCCAATCCACCACGCCCTGGCCCAGCGGGACGTTCTTGTTTTCCTTGGGCGACCAGTCGGCCAGGTGCATGGAAATGAACCGGCCCGGGTACTTCTGGAAAAAGGCGGCCGCCTCGTAGCCGGCGCTGACGACGGCGACTTGGAATTGCATCTTGACCAGCTTGGGATCCAGCTCGCCCATCATCTCGTCATAGATCAACTTGCCCTCCAGCCGGTTGAACTCGAAGTGGTGATTGTGGAAGCCAAGCTGGATGCCGGCCTTCTTTGTTTTCTCCCCCATCTTGTTGGCCTCATCGCATGAGCGCAGCCAATCGGCCAGTTTCGCGTCGGCATTGAGCCAAAAACTGGAGATCACCATCTGCGTGAGGCCGAGTTCCTTGGCAAAGGCGAGGCGCTCTTCGAGGTGCTCCTTGAGTTCGTGAAGCGGATAATGGCAGCTCCGGCAATGCAGTCCGGAATTTTGGATGATGCGCTTGAGCTCGGACGCCTTCAGGCTTGTGAGAGAGCCGAAACCGCTGTCCGCGTAGCTGGGCGGCGAGCACATCTCCAGGGTCTGAAACCCCATCGCAGCCATCTCGCGCAACGTGCCCGCGAAATCCTTGGCCAGGCGATCGCGAACGACCCAGGTTTGGAAGCCAATGGGCAATCCGAGCGGGCTGGCGCGCAGGGACAGAGCGGACGGGCCGGCCAGGGCGGCGGCACCCGCGGCCAGCGCGCTTCGGCGGATGAAACTTCTGCGTGTCATAAGCGATAAGGTGGATGCGGGAGATGGACTGAAGGCGTCGTCAAGCGGGTTTCAGGTCCCAACCCGGGCGGTACTCGCGCGCCAGGTACTTGTTATCCTCCGGACGGTTGACCAGGTTCATGGCCTGGCTATCCCACAGCAGGCGCTTGCCGCCCAGGCGCAGCGAGATCGCGCCCAGGTTGAAGGCCTCGGAAATGGGGCCGGCCTTGAGAAAGCTGCCGTAGGTGGACTCCCCGCTCCGGAACGCGGCTACCCAGGATTGGCGGCCCGCGCCCTCGGCGGGTTGTTCCTTGCCGCGGCTTGCGAGAAAGTCGCGGGCTTTGCGCTGCGGAATAAGGGCCGGGGCCTCGCCCAGGAACCCGGCGAGAATTTTTCCCTGGTCGCCAACGAACAGCATGCCCTCGTCCTCCAGTTCCTTGTGATCTTCGAAGAGTTCCTCGGGGGTCGGCGGCCGGATCCCTCCGTCATACCAGAACAAGTCCAACGCGGGGCGGCCGCCCTTGGCGGCGAACTTGAACCGCACCGTGCTGGCGATCGGGAAGGAGTAATCGTTTTGAATCTTTCGGCTGACCTGGTCCTGGAGGGCGCAGACATGGCTGGGCGTGGACTCGACCATGATCGGGGCGTCGAGCTCCAGTTCCGTAAAGATTTGCCACAGGCTGTAATGCCCCATGTCGGCCAAGGGCCCGCCGCCGAAATCGTACCAGCCGCGGAATACCACGTGAGTATAATGCGGATGGTAAGGCCGATCCGCGCAGGGGCCGAGCCACAAATTCCAGTCGAAATCTTTGGGCACGGGCGGCCGATCCGCGGGCAGAGTGGAATACTGCGGCCAGACGGGCCGGCGGGACCAGTTATGAATCTCGCGCAACGCGCCGATAGCGCCCTCCTTCACCCACCGGAGGGCGGTGAGGATGTCGCCGCCCGAATTGGCCGGCAGGAAATGAGTGGGCAACTGGGTTTGACGCGCGGTTTCGATAACCCAGCGGGCCTCTTGCAGCCGGTTCGCCAGCGGCTTATGCACCGCCACCCGCTTGCCCTTGCGCAGGGCGGCCACCGCGATCGCGGCATGGAGATGGTCCGGCGTCATGATCTTGACCGCGTCCAGACCCGATTCCTTTTCCAAAAGCTCCCGAAAATCGGAATATACGTTGCAACCTTTGAAGGCGCCGCCGGGCCGGTGCTTGGCATAGTTGCCTTCGATCAGCTCGCGGGCCACTTCACGTCCGCCCGGGATGCCCGGCGCGCCCTGCCGCCATTGCGGATTCCCCATGGTCTCGGCGATGGACCGGCGCAAGTCATCCCTGGACCAGTCCACGTAGTCGTGGCTGTCTTTGTTGGGATCGCACACGGCGACAAACTGAACTTCGAGCATCGCGAGCAACCCGGGCATTTCGCGCAAACCCTGGGTGCCGCAGCCCACGAGCGCCATGGTCAGCTTTTCGCTCGGAGGCACCTGGCCCGGTCCGCCAAGCACGTGACGCGGGACCAACGAAACCACCGCCGCCGAAGCGCCGGCACTCCTCATGAACTTGCGACGATTCATACGCGATATAGGTATGAACCTTCCGGCCATTCCGTCAATCGGTAAAAATGCGATTAAGGCATGGACCTGAACAACGATTGGTTGAGGCGCTCCCGCAACCGGGTCGAGAATCCAGGCGCGCGCGCTCAGAAGGACCCGCGAGCCTACAACCGCGTCCGCGCGCATCTGGCTCTGTGGCTGGCGCGGCAGACGGCGCCATCGGCGCGGAATGCCCCCTCACAGGTAGATCGGTCAGCGTTCACGCGGCGAGCAAATAGTCCGGTCCCTCCACCCACCCCCGGTCGTTCAGTTGCCCCGCGATATATTCCCGGGCGCCGCGCAACGAGACGCCAGCCAGAATGAACGCGCGCTGCTTGGAAGGCAGGTGGTCCGGGCTGACCACCGGCCGCCCATCGCGCATTCGACCGACCTTCTTCACGTCCACATCAACAAAACCCGAAATGGAGACCCCTTGAGCTTCCAGGGCGCCGAATCGCTGCCGAGTAATCCGTCCCGCGCCCCATAACCAGATCTCCCGCGCCGGTTCCACTTCGCGCCGGAGCCAGCGGGCGAGGTAGCCGCACTTCATCCGGTACAGCGCCTCCATGGCATATCGACGATCGGTGCGCGAGAGGCGCAGCACCGGATCGTTCCAGACCAGGAGATCCGCGTCCACTTTTCCGAATTGGACGCCGGCCTCCATCCACCGCAGCCAGAGCTCATAATCTTCGGGAAATTCTCCTGAAACGTATCCCCCAAAACAGCGCAACAGATCCCGTCGAAACATCACGCTCGGGTGGGCCACCGGCGCGTCCACGAACCGCCGCAAAGCCATCTTGGAAGGCGTGAGCAGCGAGTTGATCCAGGTAATATGAGCGGCATATCCCGCTTGGGTGATTTGGCTGCCGCCGTGTCGCGCGAGACAGGAGACAACGCCAATGCGGGGGTGGCGCTCCAGAAACTCCGCTTGCCGGGAGAGCCGCTCCGCGGCCATCCAATCATCCGCATCCATCCGCGCGATGAACTCGCCCCGCGCGGCGGCGCATCCGCGCTGCAACGCCTCGACAATGCCGAGCGCCGCCTGGGAAAGCACCCGCATCCGCGCATCGGCGGCGGCAGCCGACGCAAGGATATTCGAGGTTTGGTCCTTCGAACCGTCATCCACCGCCACCAACTCCCAGTCCGCTAACGTCTGACAGCGGAGACTCTCCAGCGCCACTGGCAGGGTCCCGGCGGCGTCGCGCACGGGCATCACAACCGAAACTCTTGGAGCGTCAGACATCAAAATGTTCAGGCAGGCTATCCCATCCTTCCCTAAAACCAAACCCAATGACAAACGCGCTCATCAAACTACGGCGAAACTGAGGAGAGGTTTCGCTTCGATCGCCGAGCGGCCCTCGCGGGCTGGCGGGTAGCGCGCAAGGGGTTCAGGGAAATCGATAAACCTCCCCCAGCGGCATGCGCGGCCTTTAGCGATTCTGCTTCGCTCCCCATTGTCGCCGGCCTTCGACCATGCCGCCCCAAAGGTCTTTCACGAAGACCGCGACGCGCTCCTTCTGCGCCGACGTTGCGGCGGCGGTTTGCGCTTGTTCGACCAGCTTCGCCCAAGCCGCCATGCGCTCGGCCGTGCCGAGATACTGCCACGCCATCTCCTCGGTCTGGTGAAAGTGGATATCGTCTTTTTGAACGGTTTCAGGGTAGTTGGCGGGCGTCATGTAGGTCTGTTCGATGCTCAGATAGAGCTGCTTCATCGGCGCGGCAGCGGGACCGTAATAGCGCGTGAAAAATTCGTCGAGCTCTCGGTCCACGTCGAAAAAGGGGTCGTCAAGACTGCGGAAAGTGAGGTAACCGTCGATGTAACTGGCCACGCCGCAAAGAAAGATGCCGCGAACCTGATCGCGGGCGAACATCTGGAATTGCCTGGAAAGCGTGTGCGCGTGAAAACCGGGGAAGGGTTTGAAGTGGTTATTCTCGGCGATTTCGTCGGGGAAGCACTGGTAGAGCCAGACGCAGTGGAGTCGTCCCGGGACCTTGCGGATCCAGCCCTGGTAAAACGCCAGGTCGTTCCGTTCCATCGAAGGCGACCACCAGTTGCGCGTGTGCAGGCAGGGGCCGACGAGGAGGTTCGGCTCGAGGTCGAAACGCGGTGGAAAGGCGTAGTCGTAGTAAGCGATGGTACCGACAAACTTGTCCGGATGCGACTGGCGCGTTTCGCGCGCGACGGCGTTGGCGAAGGTCCAGAAGAGGGCGCTCGCCTTGCCCGTGGAGAACTGCCGGCTCTTGTTGTCCCGGTCCAGGAGCGCCTGGCAATTGGCGCACCGGCACTGTTGGTCGTTGTCCATCGGCACGAGTTGTACGTAATCGGCGCCCAGGTCGAGTTTGGCGCGAGCGTCTTTGACCACTTGCGCGATGAGCTGGGGACTGGTGTAGCAGAGCTGGGGCGGTCGGTTCTCGTAGCCTTTGGCCCAGTACTCCGGGCGGCGACCCTCGAACAACTCCGGGCGCTGCGGGTTCTTCTCCCAGAACCGATCGTAGAAGTCGTAAAAGGAATGATTGGTCAGGAAGCTTCTTCCACCGAGCCGTCGGCGGGCCACAAAAAGGCGTTGCTCCAATTCGGAAGGCGGGGCGGAGAGACCGACGTAAGCTTTGGCGATGCCACTGGGAGCATGATGCCGAAACTCGAAAGCGGGGCGGCGACGGATGTCCTCACCGCTTACTTCGAGCGTGGCGCGGGTCGGAAAGACCATTCCCAATTCCGTCGGCGCATACCACCGGACGTCGCAGAAGCGTTCGAGAAAATCATAAACCGCGTAGGCGGCGCCTTGCGGGGACATCGCCTCTTCGAGCGTCGGCGGGGCGGTCGCGCTGGGACGCCCACTGAGTTCGCGGGGCGGTCCGGACCTTTCATTAAAGGAGAGCCGCACCAGCGTATTGGCGTCCATTGCCCGGGGCTGGACGCGCCAATCCGCCGCCGGCCCGTGGGCGACGCGGGAAACATGGATCTCATCCAAGCGGCCGCGGAACCCATTTCCCGGCTTCCCGTCAGCCAGAAAAGCGCCCAGCAGCAGCGCCGACGCGTTGCTGCAAGAAGTCAGCTCATAGGGGGCCGTGCCGCAACTTGCGCCGTCCACGAACAACTCCATTTGTCCCGCGCGCGCGTCGTGCGTAGCGCAAAAATGATGCCAGCCCTGGGCCAGCGCGGCGGAACTGACGCTGCGGCCGGTTTGGCCGTCATAGACGACGTAACGCAGGGTATCGCCCTGGGTGTCCACGATATGGTACGTCCAGGGGTTGCCGTCCAGGCGGAAGAGGGTGCCGGCATTAGGCCGGTCGGCGCCGAGCCACACCCAAGCTTCCAACGTCCCGGATTCGTCCGAAAAGCCGTGGGAGGACACGGAGAGGGCCTGCGCTCCGGTGAATTCGAGAGCCGCGCCGAACTTGCCCTCGACTCGCTCCGGTTGGCCGGTGACGCGCACGGGAAACGAATCCACCTCGGAATCACGGCCCATCAGCACGAGCGCGTCGGGGCGGAAGCCGATCAGATACTCCTGCGGCTTGAAGTCGGCGCCGCGCAACCCGAGGGCCTCTGTGCGGCGACTGGCCCCGACGAGGACGCACGGGCCTCGAACCTCGGCATCATCGGTGACAATTTGCAGCGTCACGCCCGTGATCTTCTGGACGTGATACTGCAATTCGCCCGCCGCGAACCGGGGGATGCGGCCCGCAGCCTTGGCAACCACGATGGTGGCCTGAGGCTGACCGTCGCGGACCAGCGCTATTCTCGGTCTCTGCCTCAAGCCGGCGCTGCCGGAAACGCCAGGATCGGCGGAATGCAGGACGGCCAACGGAAGCAGCAGCGCGGCGGAGAAGGCAAGGAAGGCGTTTTTCATAAACAGGGGGAGGGCATGGAGGCACCGAGAGCCCAGGACGGTAGGAGCAGCCGGGCCGCCCGAGCGGCCGCGGCGATGGAGGGGGTTTTCGAGAGAGTCTTCATGGAAACGCGTTTTCCCTCAAACGATAGTGTTTGATTCGGAATGGGGTCAAGAAGAGGGACAGAATACTCTCCGCTCATTGCTGGATCGGTTCAAGCTCTGTTCATCCCGATGAACAGAACGCTAACGCGTCGGGTCTGTATCTCCGTCCTTGCCTCCGCCATGGTTTGGCGCCCGGGAATATTGCGGGCTCAGGTGGCCCCGGTGCAGCCTATCGCCGCGCCTCCGGGCCTCATGCCCGCGCCGCCAATGCCAATTACCAAAATCCTGACCAACGGAGATCGGGTCGCGAGTACCGTCGATGCGAGCAATTTCGCCATTGATGGGCCGGGATGGTTCATGCTGCGTAATCCTCAACTCCCTCTCCTCTGGGAAAACCATGTCACCCGGATCGGCAATTTTTTCCTGGACTGCAGCGGCTACCTCCTTTCGCCCGACGGCATGCGTGTCCAAGGTTACAGCGACCCGGAGCTTTCAACCCTGGGCGACATCGTTGCGGATGCCCGGGGCGCCCCCGCCAATGCCACAGTCGGCGCGATCCTCTCCAACTTGAAATTCGGTTCGGACGGCAGATTGCTCGTTACCTTGAGCGACGGAACCACTTTTGTGCGAGGCCAAGTCCTGCTCCAGAATTTCCAGGCGCCTGAACTACTGACCCGCGAGGCCTATACCCTCTACACCCCAACCGCCGCAGCCGGTCCCTTGGACCGACCGGCCGCCCCAGGCACTGCCGGATTGGGGAGGTTGCTGGTCGGATGGCTCGATGAGACGCCTGAACCAGTCCGCTTGTCCTTGTTTCCCAGCGCCGATCAAACCGGCGCCCTCACCGAAGGCGTTTTGACCCCAACGGGGTTTCCCACCGATCTGGCCATTCGCGGTCCCGGCTTCTTTCTCGCGCGAGATACGAACAACTCGAAACTCTTTGCAACCCGCGCCGGGTTGTTCCTCCGCGACGCCGAAGGCTACCTTATCACCTACGATGGCCTGCGCGTTCAAGGCTATTCTGATGGCGCTTTGATGCGCGCTGGCGACGTCCGAATCGACTCGGCTGGCTCGCCATCCCTACCCGGACAGACCATTCTGGTCGCAGGTTTTACGATTGACTCCCAAGGCCTCATAACCGTGACGCTATCGAACGGCGCGTCGTTCACTCGCGGACAAGTCCTCCTGTCGGTCTTTGCCCATCCGGAGTGCTTAACGCCCGCCATTCACGGACTCTACGCTGGTGTCGTCAAGGCCCAACCCCAACCGACCACCCTGAGTCCTATTCGGATAGGCGTTCTGGAACTGATCAATGTGCCCGAGGATCTTCTGGCCCTGCGCCACACCCTGAGCTTCTTCGCCCAAGAGAGAATCGTGTATGACGGTATCTCCACGCATCTGGCCCCGGGCGGCGCCGGGTTCTTCATCCTCCGCAGCCTCAACGATGGCTCGCAATATGCCACTCGCCACGGCGCGTTCCATTTGGATCCAGAAGGCTATCTCATAAACTCCGAAGCCCTGCGGGTCCAAGGCTACGCGGACCCGGGCCTGACGATCCTCGGCGACCTCCGTATTGATGAGGGCGGATCCGCTGCTCCGGTCTCCTCCCTCAGGGTCGGTTCGGATGGCGTTCTCCATGAGACCCTGACTGACGGCACGGTTTTATCCCGGGGCCAAGTGTTGCTGCAAGAGTTCGCGGCTCCCTTCTTGTTGAGGAGACACGGACCGACTCTCTACACCAACCTCGCGGCGGCGGTTCCCCTGCCCCAGCCTGTCGCCCCAGGCTCCGATGGCCTGGGGGCCATAGAAAGCGGGTTCCTAGAGATCCCGTATCCGCCAGAAGAACTGACGCTGCCTTCGCGTAATGGCATTCGCCTTCATATTACCGGCGAGCCCC
>Ga0316217_10006286_pt1 | contig 11826 bp, 9 predicted proteins | sample 1anoAmetaG_FD_203633 | JGI IMG/M metagenome (GOLD analysis project Ga0316217, IMG submission 203633) | Freshwater microbial communities from Trout Bog Lake, Wisconsin, USA - 1anoA | ecosystem: Environmental > Aquatic > Freshwater > Lake > Hypolimnion/Profundal zone | place: USA: Wisconsin... | reverse complement strand
CTGACCTTGAAGGCGCAGGCGAAGTTCGGCGGGCGCTTCCCCAGCCTTTCCCTGCTGAAGGTGGCCGATCTTGGCGGATGGTCAAAGCTCCAGCCCCTGCACTTCGGCGACGGCGGCCTGTTCGACCAGATCTACGCGCCGGCGAAATAGAGTTGGCCGTGCGCCCTTGCGCCTCAGGCAAACGCAGGCGAGACTCAGGCCTTCACGCCAAAGCTTTGTCCAGCGGACGAAAGACCCATGCCGTCGTCACGCGCCCCGTCTGACACTTGCGCCCCCCGCCCCGGCGTCTACGAGTTCTTCGCGGGCGGCGGCATGGCGCGCGCCGGCCTTGAGCCTGCGTGGGAGACCCTGTTCGCCAACGACTTTGATCCCAAGAAGGCGGCGGCCTATGCGGAGAACTACGGGGCGGAGCGCCTGGTCTGCGGCGACGTCCACGCCCTGTCGACCGCCGACCTGCCCGGCCGCGCGATGCTGGCCTGGGCGTCGTCCCCCTGCCAGGACTTGAGCCTTGCGGGCAAGCGGGGCGGCCTTGCGGGCGCCCGCTCGTCCGCCTTTTTCGGCTTCTGGACGCTGATGCAGGGCCTCATCGCGGAGGGGCGCGCGCCGGACGTGATCGTGGTCGAAAATGTCACGGGGCTCTTCACCTCCCGCGGCGGGGCCGATTTCACCGCCCTGTGCCGGGTGCTCAGCGAGGGGGGCTACCGGTTCGGGGCGGTGGAGCTGGACGCCGAGGCGCATCTGCCCCAGTCGCGGCCCCGGCTGTTCATGATCGCCTGCCGCAACGCCCCCCCGGCGGCGCTGACCGCGCCCGCGCCGCAGCCGGACTTGCATACGCAAAAGGTCGTGGCCGCCCAGGCGCGCCTGCCAAAGGATCTTGTGGCGCGCTGGATCTGGTGGCGGATGGCGCCTTGCCCGGCGCGCAACCTTTACCTGAGCGATCTTCTCGAGCCGGACGATCAGGTCCGCTGGATGGATGAAGCGGGCGCCGCGCGTCTGGTCAGCCTGCTGGCGCCCCTGCAGCGCCTTCGCCTCGACCAGATCCTGGAGGCGAAAACGCGCCGGGTGGGCGCGGTGTTCCGGCGGACGCGGCCTTCGGCGGCGGGGCCTGTTCAGCGGGCGGAGGCGCGCTTTGACGGCCTGGCCGGTTGCCTGCGCACCCCCGGCGGCGGCTCGTCCCGCCAGTTCGTGCTGATCGCCGAAGGGGGCAAGGTGCGCGCGCGCCAGCTCTCCCCCCGGGAGGCGGCCCGCCTGATGGGCCTTCCCGACGACTACCGCCTGCCCGCGCGGGCGACCAATGCGCTGCATCTTCTGGGCGACGGCGTGGCGGTGCCGGTGGTGCGGCGCCTGTCGCAAAGTCTTCTTTTACCGCTGATCGGTCGTGCAGATCTCGCCGCCGGTCCCCATCTTAGTCGTGATGTTCGAACGAGGGCCGCCCCATGACCGACACCCCCTATGACGCCGCCGCCTTTGCCCGCGCCGGGCGGGGCCGCATCTATGACAGCATCATCGACACGATCGGCGACACGCCGCTGGTGCGCCTGCCCAACCTGACCGCCGAGTTGAAGCCCGTCGGCACGGTGCTGGCCAAGCTGGAATTCTTCAACCCGATCGCCAGCGTGAAGGACCGGATCGGGGTGTCCATGGTCGCGGCGCTGGAGGCGAGCGGCGTCCTGAAGCCCGGCGCCACGCTGATCGAGCCGACCAGCGGCAATACCGGAATTGCGCTGGCCTTCGTCGCCGCCGCCAGGGGCTATCCCCTGATCCTGGTCATGCCCGAAAGCATGTCCATCGAGCGGCGCAAGATGCTGGCCCTGTTGGGCGCAAGGCTCGAGCTGACCGGCGCTGAAAAGGGGATGCGCGGGGCGATCGAGCGGGCGCGGGAGCTTCTGGCCGAAATCCCGGGCGCTGTGATGCCCCAGCAGTTCGAGAACCTCGCCAACCCCGCCATCCACCGCGTCTCGACGGCGCAGGAGATCTGGAACGATACGGCGGGCGCCGTCGATTTCGTGATCTCCGGTGTCGGCACGGGGGGCACCATCACTGGGGTCGGTCAGGCGCTGAAGGCCAAGAAGCCGTCGGTGCGCATGATCGCCGTGGAGCCGGAGGACAGCCCGGTCCTCTCCGGCGGCGCGCCCGGTCCGCACAAGATCCAGGGCATCGGCGCGGGCTTTGTCCCCGGCATTCTGGATCGCGGCGTCATCGACGGGATCGAGACGGTCTCCAACGCCGACAGCTTCGCCATGGCCCGCAAAGCGGCGGCCAAGGAGGGGATCCCCGTGGGCATCTCGTCCGGCGCGGCCCTGACCGCCGCCTTCCGCGTCGCTTCGCGCCCCGAAAATGCGGGCAAGACCATCGTCGCCATCATCCCAAGCTTCGCCGAGCGGTATCTGTCGACCGCGCTCTTTGACGGCCTGTAACTGACGGACGTCTTTGACCAGAAGACCCGCTCTGCGGTCATGCGCAGGGTCGGGTCGAAGGACACCGGGCCGGAGCGGGCGGTGCGGCGGCTGCTGACATCGCTCGGCCTGCGCTACCGGCTGCAGCGCAAGGACCTTCCCGGCGCGCCGGACATCGTGCTGCCGGGGCGAAGGCTGGCTCTATTCGTGCACGGATGTTTCTGGCGCGGCCACGACTGCAAAAGGGGCGCCCGCGCGCCGAAGACCAACGCCGCCTACTGGCGGGCCAAGATCGCCCGCAATGTCGAGCGAGACGCAGCCTCGCTCGCCGCCCTGTCAGATCTCGGCTGGCGGGCGGAGGTGATCTGGGAATGCGACCTGAAAACCCCCGACGCGCTCTTGGCCCGGCTGACCGAGCTGACGCGCATCGGGGGGGAGGCGGGCTAGACTCACGCCGCCTTGGCCGCCTTGCCGAAGCGGCCGTAGAAGGTCTCGCCCTTCTTCGCCATGTCGCGCAGCAGCTGCGGCGGGGTGAAGCGCGGGCCATAGGCCTGGGCGAGGCGGTCGCAGGTCTCGACAAAGGCCTCCAGGCCCACGCTCTCGATCAGGCTGATCGGGCCGCCGGTCCAGGGCGCAAAGCCCCAGCCGAGGATGGCGCCGACATCGGCGTCACGGGGATCGGTGACCACGGTCTCCTCAAAGCAGCGCGCCGCCTCCACCGCCTGGCGGTAGAGAAGGCGGGTGCGGATCTCGGCGACCAGCTCCGGCGCGCCGTCGGCCTGCTTGACCGGGGCAAGTTCGGCAAGGCCCGGCCACAGGCGCTTTGGCCCATCCGCCGGATAGTCGTAAAAGCCCTTGCCGTTCTTGCGGCCAAAGCGTCCCAGCTCCACCACCATCTTGGAGATCAGCGCGTCGACGGGACCGGCCACGTAACGGTCGCCCAGATCCTTTTTCGTCTGTTCACGGACCTTGTAGGCAAGGTCCAGGGCTACGTCGTCGTTCATCTCCAGCGGGCCTCTCGGCATGCCGGTGGCGCGGCCGACATTGTCGATGATCGCCGGGTGGATACCTTCAGCCAGCATCTCCAGCCCTTCCTGCACGAAGGTGCCGAAGCAGCGCGAGGTGTAGAAGCCGCGGCTGTCGTTCACGACGATGGGCGTCTTGCGGATCTTCAGGACGTAGTCCATCGCCTTGGCCAGGGTCTCCTGGCTGGTCTTTTCGCCCATGATGATCTCGACAAGGCCCATCTTGTCCACCGGCGAGAAGAAGTGGATGCCGATGAAGTTGGCCGGGCGGACCGACACTTCGGCCAGCCCGGTGATCGGCAGGGTCGAAGTGTTCGAACCGAACACGGCGGTGCCCGCCAGCATGGCCTCCGCCTTCTTCGTCACGTCGGCCTTGATCTCGCGGGTCTCGAACACCGCCTCGACCACGAGGTCGGCGCCCTTCACGTGTTCATAGTCCGTGGTCGGATGAATGAGGGCGAGGATGGCGTCCGCCTTGGCCTGATCCATCTTGCCGCGGCTGACCTGCTTGGCCAGCAGGTTTGCGCTATAGGCCTTGCCCTTTTCGGCGGCCTCCTGGCTCTGGTCGATCAGCACCGTCTCGATGCCCGCCAGGGCCTGCACATAGGCGATGCCGGCGCCCATCATGCCGGCGCCCAGCACCGCGACCTTTTTGACGGGATAGGTCGGAACGCCCGCCGGACGGGACGCGCCCTTGCCCAGCTCCTGCATAGAGAGGAACAGGGTCCGGATCATGGCTTTCGCCTGGGGCGTGGCCATCGTCTTCAGGAAATAGCGGGTCTCGATGCGAAGCCCGGCGTCGATGGGAACCTGCAGGCCCTCATAGAAGCACTTCATGATGTTCAGCTGGGCCGGGTAGTTGCCATAGGACGACTTGCGCAGCATGGCGTTGCCCATGATGAAGATCTGCGCGCCGCCGGGGGAGGACGGGCCGCCGCCGGGGATCTTGAAGTCCTTTTTGTCCCAGCGGGCGACGGGATCGCCCTTGTCCTTCACCCACGCCTTGGCGGCGGCGACGACCTGATCTGAGGGAACCACCTGATCGACGAAGCCAAGCTTCAAGGCCTCCTGCGGCGAGGAGGGCTTGCCTTCGAGGATCAGACCCGCTGCGGCCTGCAACCCGATCAGGCGGGGCAGACGCTGGGTGCCGCCGGCGCCGGGCAGAAGGCCGACCTTGGCCTCGGGCAGGCCGAGCTGGATCTTCGGATTGTCCGCCACGACGCGGTAGTGGGTGGCGAGCGCGATCTCCAGCCCGCCGCCGAGGGCCAGGCCATTGAGGGCGCAGGCGACCGGCTTGCCGCAGGTCTCCATCGCCCGGAAGGTGCGGTTGAGGAGGAAGGCGCCCTCGAACTGGGCCTTCAGCTTCTGGTCTTCGGTGAGGGACGCGGGCCCTGCGCCGCCAAAAGCGCCTGACCCCATTTCGCCCGAGCCCAGGTCTCCAAGATCCGCGCCCGCGCAAAAGCCGGTGGTCTTGCCGGAGACCAGCACCGCGCCCTTGATGGCGGCGTCGGTCTTGATGCGGTCGATGACCTGCGGGAACTCCTCGATCACCTTGGCGGTGAGGGTGTTCATGCTGCGGCCCGGCACGTCGAAGGTGACCAGCGCCACGCCGTCGGCGTCGACCTCAATCTTGAAGTTTTCCATGGGAACTCTCTCTTTAAACGGGATCAGCGCGGGTCAGACGCGCTCGATGACGGTGGCGGTGCCCATTCCGGCGCCGACGCACAGGGTGACGAGGGCCGTCTCCTTGTCCGAGCGCTCTAGCTCGTCCAGCGCCGTGCCAAGGATCATGGCCCCGGTGGCGCCTAGGGGGTGGCCCATGGCGATGGCGCCGCCGTTCACGTTCATCTTCTCGTGCGGAATATCCAGCGCCTGCATCATGCGCAGGACGACGGAGGCGAAGGCTTCGTTCAGCTCATAGAGGTCGATGTCGCCGACCGCCATGCCCAGCTTCTTCAACAGCTTTTCGGTGACCAGCGACGGGCCGGTCAGCATGATCGACGGCTCCGAGCCGATGGAGGCCATGCCCCGCACCCGGGCCCGGGGTTTCAGGCCCAGGGCCTCGCCCATTTCCTTCGTGCCGAACAGCACGCCCGCGGCGCCGTCGACAATGCCCGAGGAATTGCCCGCATGGTGCACGTGGGTCATCCGCTCGACCTGCGGATAGCGCTGCTGCACCACCGCATCGAAAGCCATCTCGCCGGGCATGGCGAAGGAGGGGGTGAGGGAGCCCAGCGACTGCATGGTGGCGTCGGGACGCATGTGCTCGTCGTGGTCGAGGATCACCGCGCCCATCTGGTCCTTCACGCCGATGACCGATCTCGAAAAGCGGCCTTCGCTCCAGGCCTTCGCGGCGCGCTTTTGGCTCTCCACCGCATAGGCGTCCACGTCGTCGCGGGAAAAGCCGTAGAGGGTGGCGATCAGGTCCGCGCCGATGCCCTGCGGGGCGAAATAGGTCTTGAAGGCCGAGGACGGATCGGTCGGCCAGGCGCCGCCGTCCGAGCCCATGGGCACGCGGCTCATGCTCTCCACCCCGCCGCCGATGGCCATGCCGGCTTCACCGGTCATCACCTTGGCCGCGGCCATGTTGCAGGCCTCGAGGCCCGACGCGCAGAAGCGGTTCACCTGCACCCCCGCCGTCGATTCGGCGTAGTCGGCGGTCAGCACGGCGGTGCGGGCGATATCGGCGCCCTGCTCGCCCACCGGGGACACGCAGCCCAGCACCACGTCGTCGACCAGCTTGGTGTCGAGGCCGTTGCGGTCGCGCAGGTTTTCCAGAACCTGCGTCGCCAGCGACAGGGCGGTGATCTCGTGCAGGGACCCGTCCTTCTTGCCCTTGCCGCGCGGGGTGCGCACCGCGTCGAAGATATAGGCGTCAGCCATGATCGTGATCCTTCGGTTCGACTTTGCGGCGCCCGGTCCGTCCGACACGCCGCTTAAGGGTGGGTGGTCGTCTTTAAAAAGGGTCGTCAGAGGGTGCGGGCGATCAGGACCTTCATGATCTCGTTCGCGCCGCCATAGATGCGCTGGACGCGGCTGTCCTTGTACATGCGCGCAATCGGGTACTCGTTCATGAAGCCATAGCCGCCGAACAGCTGCAGGCATTCGTCGATGATCTTGTTCTCAAGGTCGGTGACCCAGTACTTGGCCATCGAGGCCTTGGTCGCGTCGAGCTTGCCCTCAAGGTGCAGGCCGATCAGCCGGTCGACGAAAATGCGCGCCACCGTCGCCTCGGTCTTGCACTCGGCGAGCTTGAACTGGGTGTTCTGGAAGTCGATCAGGCGCTGACCGAAGGCCTTGCGGTCCTTCACATAGGCGATGGTGTGCTCAAGGGCGAGCTCGATGGTCGCGCAGCCCTGCACGGCGATGTTCAGCCGCTCCTGCGGCAGCTGCTGCATGAGCTGGACAAAGCCCTTGCCCTCTTCGGGACCGATCAGATTGGACGTCGGCACGCGCACGTCGTTGAAAAAGAGCTCCGACGTGTCCTGAGCGTCCTGGCCCAGCTTGTCGAGATTGCGGCCGCGCTCGAAGCCGTCCACCTCGTCGGTCTCCACCACGATCAGCGAGGTGCCCTTGGCGCCTGCGGACGGGTCGGTCTTGGCGACGACGATGATGAGATTGGCGGTCTGGCCGTTGGTGATGAAGGTCTTCTGGCCGTTGATGACGTAGTGATTGCCGTCCTTCTTCGCCGTGGTCTTCACCCCCTGCAGGTCAGAGCCCGCCCCCGGCTCGCTCATGGCGATGGCGCCGATCAGCTCGCCTCTGGCCATCTTCGGCAGCCACTTCTGACGCTGCTCCTCCGAGCCATAGTGCAGGATGTAAGGGGCGATGATGGCGTTGTGCAGCGAGGCGCCGAAGCCGTCGACGCTCCTTTTGCCGAGCTGCTCCATCAGCACGACCTCGTGGCGGTAGTCGCCGCCCGCGCCGCCGTACTGTTCGGGCATGGACAGGCACAGAAGCCCCGCTTCGGCCGCCTCCGTCCACATGGCCCGCTCGACCACGCCATCTTCGCGCCACTTGGCGGTGCGGGCAGGGGGGGCGTGCTCGTCAAAGAACTTGCCGACGGCGTCTTCGAAGATGACGATGTCCTCGTCCTTCATGAAGTCTGGGCGGTCGATGTCGAGCACGGTCATGGCGGTCTCCAATCCCTTTATCGTTGACGTTCAGCGCGATCAGAAGGCCTCGGCGGGCAGGGCCATCATCGTTTCGGCCCCCGCCTTCAGCTTGACCACGTGCGACGCTGCGTCAGGCAAGATGCGTTCGAGGAAATAGCGCCCGACGATCAGCTTGTTGGCGTAGAAGGGATCTGTCTCCCCCGCCGCGATGCGCGTATTGGCGGCCTTGGCGATCTTGGCCCACATATAGGCAAGCGCGGTGAGGCCGAAAAGGTGCAGGTAGTCGGTGGAGGCCGCGCCCGCATTGTCGGGGTTGGCAAGGCCGTTCTGCATCAGCCACATGGTCGCGTCCTGCAGCTTGTCCTTGGCGTCTTTGAGCCCCGTCACGAACGGCGCAAGGCCCGCGTCGGCCCCGGTCTCCGCCACGAAGGCGTCGATCTCGGCGAAGAAGCTCATCACCGCCCGGCCGCCCTTGGCCGCGAGCTTGCGGCCCACGAGGTCCAGCGCCTGCACGCCGTTGGCGCCCTCATAGATCAGGCTGATGCGCACATCGCGCAGGTACTGCGAGGCGGGGAAGTGCTCGGTAAAGCCCGAGCCCCCGTGCACCTGCATGGAATCGGAGCAGATCTTCAGCCCCTTGTCCGTCAGAAAGGCTTTCACGACGGGGGTCAGCAGGCCCATATAGTCCGCCGCCCGCTCCCGCTCGGCCTCGTCCTGCGACAGGCGGGCGAGGTCCCCGTGCAGCGAGGTCCACAGCATGAAGGCTCTGCCCCCCTCGAGGATCGCGCGGCTGTCCATCAGCATGCGCCGCACGTCCGGGTGGACCAGGATCGGGTCGGCGGGGCCTTGCGCATTCTTCGGCCCCGTCAGGGAGCGGCCCTGCAGGCGGTCCTTGGCGAAGGCGCTGGCGGCCTGATAGGCGGCCTCGCCCTGCGCCAGCCCCTGCACGCCGACGCCGAGGCGCGCCTCGTTCATCATCACGAACATGATCTTCAGGCCCGAATGCGCCTCGCCGATCAGAAAGCCGGTCGCCTCTTCGTAGGACATCACGCAGGTGGCGTTGCCGTGGATGCCCATCTTCTCTTCAAGCCCTGCGCAGAAGACTTTGTTGCGCTCCCCCGGCGTTCCGTCCGCCTTGGGCAGGAATTTGGGCACGATGAAGAGACTGATGCCCTTGACGCCCGCAGGTCCGCCTTCGATGCGCGCCAGCACAAGGTGGACGATGTTCTCCACCATGTCGTGCTCGCCCGCGCTGATCCAGATCTTCTGGCCGCTGATCCTGTAGGTCCCGTCGGCTTGCGGAACCGCCTTGGTGCGCAAGAGGCCAAGGTCCGTGCCGCACTGGGGCTCCGTCAGGTTCATGGTGCCGCCCCACTGGGCCGAGCCCATCTTCGGCAGATAGAGCGCCTTCTGCTCCGGCGATCCGCCGTGGTGGATGGCGGCATAGGCCCCGGCGGTCAGGCCAGGATACATGCCGAACGCCATGTTGGCCGAGGCCAGCATTTCCTGAAACGCCGTCGCGACCACGGCGGGCAGGCCCTGACCGCCATATTCAGGGTCCCCCATCAGGTTCGGCCAGCCCGCCTCGACCATCTGCTGATAGGCCGCCTTGAAGCCCGTCGGCGTCTTGACCGTATGATCCGGCGACCAGGTGCAGCCTTCCTTGTCGCCGACGCGGTTCAGGGGGGCCAGCACCTCCTCGCAGAACTTGGCGCTCTCTTCGAGGATCTGCTCCACCGTATCGATATCGGCGTTCTCAAAGCCCGGCAGATTGGCGTAGGCCTCAAGCTTCAGCACGTCGCGCAGGATAAAGGCGTGGTCACGGACGGGGGCGCGGTAGGTCATGGGTCGGTGTCGCTCTCAAAGGGTTGGGGCGGCGGTGGCGGGGCCTTGGCGAGCACAGGCGCCCGGATGGCTTTGCATCTACTTCAGGAGTGTGTCGGTCTGTCCGTCGAGCCGGGCGCGCAGCACCGAATCATAGGCGTCGGCCTTGGGCAGAAGGTCCGGACGGCTGTCCTTGAGCTGGCGCTCGAGCCGCAGACAGCCTTCTTCAAGGTTCTGGATCGCCCCGTCGATGTCGTCGCGCTGGAGGCGCAGGGCCTCGATGCGCTCGCGGAACTTCTTCAGCGAGCGGGCGGCCTGCGCGGCGCCGCCGTCGGTTTCGTCATAGAGGTCGAGGATCTCGCGGATCTCCGACAGGCTGAAGCCCACGCGCTTGCCCCGCAGGATCAGTTGCAGCCGGGCGCGGTCGCGGACCGAATAGACCCGGTTCATCCCGTCGCGGGCCGGGAACAGAAGGCCCTTGTCCTCGTAGAAGCGCAAAGCCCTGGGGGTGACGCTGAACTCGACGCACAGCTGGCGGATCGTGAAGCTGCGCTCCGGACGGCGGAATTCGGGACGCGACGAGAGGCCGTAACGGGCCTCGTTATAGCCCTGGGGGCGACTGTACTCGATCGGCATGAACGTCTCCCGTTTTTTGTTATCAGCCGTCATATACCCCTTACGTAAACGTCAACGCAAGCTGGCGGAGGGGGTCGGGCGCCTTCACACTTGCGTGTGCGTCCAGCGCCGATCCGCGCCTCGACTTGGGGGCTGAACCCGAAGTTTCCTGCATCTTGAAGGGTCGAGCGCCTTGGCAAGGCCGGACGAAGGGACTAAGTGCAAGCCCGTCGGATAGGACGCGAAGGCTGGGGTGGAGATTCGATCCCCCTTGGCGTCCGCGTCGGGACGCTATCGCCTACAGAGGACGACAGGGGCATGCGGAAGGATTGGCTGAAGGCGGCGACGCAGGTTGCTGGATCGCTTGCGGCATTGAGCGCGGCGACGGCGGCGTTCGCCGATACGTTGGGGCAACCCACGGACCGGGCCATCGGCCTGCAAGGGGCGGCGGACGGCCCGGGCGGCATCCGCACCCAGCAGATCGCGTTTCACGACGGCATTCTGTTGCCGATCATCACGCTCATCACCCTGTTCGTGCTGGCGCTGTTGATTATCGTGATCCTGCGCTTCAACAAGCGCGCCAACCCAAAGCCCGCGCAATTCACCCACAACACCACGGTCGAGATCATCTGGACGGTCGCGCCGGTCGTGATCCTGATGATTATCGCGGTCTCCTCGTTCCAGCTGCTCTATCGCGAACACGACATGCCAAAGCCGGATCTGACGGTGAAGGCGACCGGCAACCAGTGGTACTGGAACTACGAGTATCCCAAGGTCGCCGGCGGGTTCAGCTATGACTCGAACCCCCTGTCCGAAGATCAGGCCAAGGCCGCCGGTCGTCCGTTCAAGCTGGCGGTGAACAATCCGCTGGTGGTTCCGGCGGGCAAGACCATCCAGGTGCTGGTCTACGGCAATGACGTGCTCCACGCCTTCTTCATTCCGGCCTTCGGCGTGCAGTCGACGGCGGTGCCCGGCCGGGTCAATTCGGTCTGGTTCCGCGCCGAAAAGCCCGGCGTCTATTACGGCCAGTGCAACGAACTGTGCGGCGTGCAGCACTATTTCATGCCCATCGAGGTCGATGTGATGGCTGAGGCGGACTATAACGCCTGGGTCGCCACGCACGCCAAGCCGGCCGCAGCCCTCGCCGCCGCGCCGACCGCCCCCGCCGCATCCGCTCCCGTTTCCGCGCCTGCCGGCGCCGCTCCCGCCGCCGCCGCTTCTGCGGCGGGGCGGAGCTGAGCGCCAGACCAGAGGTCAAGACACAACATGGCTTCGTCCGCTTCCGCCGCGCACGCTCACGATGCGCATGACCACAAGCCGCCGTTCATCCAGCGCTGGTTCTACTCCACGAACCACAAGGATATCGGCACGCTGTACATCCTGTTCGCCATCATGGCCGGGATCGTCGGCGGCGCCCTGTCGGGCCTGATCCGCTGGGAGCTCGCCTATCCGGGCATCCAGCTGTTCAAGCCGGGCACCTGGCTCGCCCAGCTCGGCATCATCGAGGCCAGCCCCCACGGCTATAATGCGGTCATCACGGCGCACGGCCTCATCATGATCTTCTTCATGGTCATGCCCGCCATGATCGGCGGGTTCGGCAACTGGTTCGTGCCGCTGATGATCGGCGCGCCGGACATGGCCTTCCCGCGGATGAACAACATCTCCTTCTGGCTCTTGGTGTCGAGCTGGATCCTGCTGTGCTGCTCCCTCGTCGTGGACGGGGGGCCGGGCAAGGGCTTCGGCGGCGGCTGGACGCTTTATGCGCCCCTCTCCAACGGCGTCTATCACGCAGGTCCCGCCCTCGACTGCGCCATCCTGTCGATCCACCTGGCGGGGGCGAGCTCGATCCTC
>Ga0316217_10006285_pt1 | contig 11827 bp, 12 predicted proteins | sample 1anoAmetaG_FD_203633 | JGI IMG/M metagenome (GOLD analysis project Ga0316217, IMG submission 203633) | Freshwater microbial communities from Trout Bog Lake, Wisconsin, USA - 1anoA | ecosystem: Environmental > Aquatic > Freshwater > Lake > Hypolimnion/Profundal zone | place: USA: Wisconsin... | reverse complement strand
AGCCGGGCTTCCCAGCCCGGCGGGGAAAAGCTTGCGCAAACAAAAACGCGTTGAGAGTTTCGGCACAACATGCTGCAACCCACGCCATTTCCGGGCGGCAAGGATGCCGCCCTCCACGTCAGGCAGGGATGCCTGACGCCACTTTGTGGCGGCCGGCATCCCTGCCGGTCGTAGAGCCGGGCTTCCCAGCCCGGCGGGGAAAAGTTTGCGCAAACAAAAACGCGTTGAGAGTTTCGGCACAACATGCTGCAACCCACGCCACTTCCGGGCGGCAAGGATGCCGCCCTCTACGTCAGGCAGGGATGCCTGACGCCACAAAGCAGCCCTTGCCTGCCGTCGCAAAAACTTGTCCATCCGTGCGTTCATTGGGTCAATCGGTAAAATTGCAGCGCGTTGGTGGCGCTAACCTCATCAAACAAAATATTGCCATTACCATCGGCGCTGGTCGTCCCAATGGTCAGCCAGTTGGTCGTGGCCAGATGAGTGCAGGCTTGAACCTTATAGAACCCATGATTGTTGCCGATACCGGCAAGTTGAAAGCCGCCATTGGTAAAAGTGCCCGACAGAATGGTCAGGATCGGGGTGGCAATGACCTGAAACAGTGGTTCGTTGCCGCGGCCATAATTGATGGAGTTGAACAGGTATCCAACCTGCGTATCCGCCGCGCGGAAAAGGAATGTGACGTCGCCACCGGCAGACACCTTCCCCACGAGATTGGTCGTGAGGGGCAAAGCATAAGGGATCGGCACATTGTTGCCCGGCGGTTTGTAGAGATTAGTGCAAAGGATCTCGCTGGCGCCAGAAAGCAGGTCGGGCAGCGAATCATAAGTCACGCCATCCGTGGTCGGCAAATTGGGCGTGCCGGTGCCTTCCACCCAATCGTCATCCGCCAGCCATTCGATAACAAATTGGCCGCCGCTAATCTTGGGGAAGATCCCGTTGTTCGGCTGCACGCCGTCGGTGCCGTAGTTGCTGGTTAAAACGAGTGCAAGGCCCGTGATGGTCCAGTTGCCGGGGCCATAATATGAATTGAACAGGGCCACCGAATTGGAGACGTTGAATTTCAAAACACTTTGAAATTCTCCCTTTCCCGCAGCGGCTGAAGCCACCACCAATGTGCCCGCCGCGCCAAAATTCATCGCCGTCAAATTGTCTCCGTCGGGATTGTTCGTCGAACCAGTGGCGAGAAACGCGTCGGCGTAATCCGCGACGATATTAGTGACCTGCGCCTCGGCAACTGAACCAAGGCATAACAACGTCACGGCAATGGTGATAGTCGGTTGCGGGTTCATTTCCTTACCGTTTGCCAGCGAATCAATAGGAAACCGCCCAGCGCTGCCGCCAGCAGGGCCGCCGTGGCCGGCTCCGGAGTGGGCTCGGCTGTCAGGGTCAGTTCCGGATGGCCGGTCGAGTAACTGCGAGAATTGAACAGGTAGCTGACCTGGTTGTCCGCCGCAAAAAAATAGAGGGAAAGGTTGCCACCCGCTGCCGCGCTGGAATCCAGGTTGGCGTCAACCGGCAAGGAATAATTGAGATAGACGTTGTTGTTATTGCCCGGCGGGGTGTAAGTGAAATCACCGAGGGAATCAACCGTGCCGGACAACAAGGTGGGAATCGAATCGAAAGTAACCATGCTGTTTCCGGGATAGCCCGGCGTGCCGGTGCCGCTGCCAGTGCCTTCGGTCCAAGTGTTGTCGGACAGCCAGTCAATGCCGAAAATGCCTGCGTTAATGCTGTTGAAAAGCGCGTTGCCGGGTTGCTCGCCTTGGATGCCGTAGTTGCTGGACAGCGAGAGCGTCAAGCCGGTTATGGTCCAATCGCCGCTACCGTAGGTCGTGTTGAATTGGCTGACCGCGCTGGCCGTGTTGAATAGAAGGACGCTATCAAACTCGCCCTTCGCGGACGACGACGGCGCGATGGCCAATGTGCCCGCCGCGCCATAATTCAGGGTTGGGTTTGCGGCATTGAGAAACGCATCGGCGGTCGAGTTATTGATGGTGTAGGTGTTCTGGGCCGTGACTTGAGACGCCGCGCAGACCAGCGTGAGGCCGAGGATTGTCAAGTTCATTCGTTTAGGTGAGGAGTGCGGTTTCATTGTGCTTTTTAGTTTGTTTATTGGAGTCAGAAAAAATCAGGCAGGGATGGAAACATCCTTTCGTTCAAAACGGTCGTCAGCCACCACGGGTTTGTCCGGCACGGTGTCCAGCCAGCCGCAGCGTTGCACGGGGTAATTGTCGTATTGCGGCACGTAGGGCTTGAGGTCGAGCAGCGGCGTGTCGTCCAGAATATCCACTTCGGCGAGCCGGAGGATGTTGCCCTCAATGTTCAGCAGCCGCACGCAGGACATGCCAATGGTGTTGGGTCGCGCGGGAACGCGCGTGGCAAACAGTCCGTGCGCCACGGTGTCGCGGTAGGGTATCACACTCATTTTGGCCGCCGACGCCCGGTGAAACCAGTAGATGAGCCAGACGCGATCAAAACCGTCGAGGTCGGCCAAACCGTCCACAAATTCCGGACGGAGGGTAATGTAGCCCGGCGCGCTGCCGGCCCGATAGGGTTGGATGGGCGTGCCGGTCGCCTGCTTGAAGGGTGAATGGACGCGGCCAATTTCCGTCAGCCGGATTTCCAACGGTGAAGGGGTGGTGGATGAATTCATAAGGCCAAAACTTCCCCGGTTTCGCGCGCATCGTAGCCAGGCAGCTCGCTAATCAGGCGGCGGCAGGCGCGTCCGCGCAGCAGCCGCACCAGCGCCTGGATGCGCGGGTCAGGTTGCTTGCCCGTGGGAAAACACAAATCCAGCGTTTCCGTGCGCAGCGGCAGGAAATTGAGACCGGCGTCCTCCGCGCTGAACCGCACGCACACGCCGGCCTCCGCCCAGCCGGCGCGCACCGCCTCCGCCACCGCCGCGTGGCCATTGACCTCGCGGCCGGCAAAATTCCGGGTGCCCAGCAGTTCGTCCAGACATTCACGGGCCGCCGAACCGGATTCCCGCGCCGCCCAGCGCAGCGGCCGCCGCGCCACCGACTCCGCCGAGCGCGAGCGGTCGGCCGCCGCCAAGGCGATGCCGCTTTCCCATTTGGCCACCCGCAGCAACCGGCAATCGCCGGCCAGTCGCGCCCGCACGTTTTCCGCGTTGCGCGCCGGTGATGTTTCCGTGGAATAATGCACGCCGGCGACATGAACCAGTCCCCGTCCCAGCAAATCGAGCGCCGCGCGTCCGCCGCGCGGAAACACCAGCAGCCGGAAGCCGGATTCACGCGCATATTCCGCTGCCAGCAGTCCCGCCGCCGGATCGCAGCTCGCCAGCACCAGGGTGGTTTCTGCGGCCGCCGGCGCGCATTCGCGCAACACCCCGCCCTGCCAGACACCGTCATGCGGGGTGGGATTCAGTCCCACGGCCTCCACCGGATACAGCCGGCGGTGTTCCCCCACCGCCGCCTCCCAATAGCGGCACGATTCCGAACGCGGCAGCCAGGCCCAGTCCGCCGCTGAAACCACCTTTGTTTTTGCGCGGCCAAACAATTCCTCGACCGAACACGCAAACACCGCCGCCAGCGCCAGGGCCGTGGCCACGGAGGGCGAGAGACGTTCGCCCTCGATGGCGCTGACGGCTGCGCGCGAAATGCCGGCGCGCTCCGCGAGCTCCGCTTGCGACCATTCGCGCGCCAGTCGGCGGGACTGAACCGGGTTGATTGCTATGTTCGTGTCACTCATGGACATTATTCTGTCAGGCCGGGTCCATTGCAGGCTTGGTGCCAAGTGGCGAATGGGCGCGAAGAAACAGAGAATCGCCATGTGGCACAAGGGGTTTGCGCTTCGCCTCATTGGGCGATGGCAGCACGGTGCGTTCGTAAAAGCCCACCGGAATGAAGCTTTTCAACGGCAAAGCCACCTAAATGTAGCTTTGTTGGGAGATGGATTCTGGGAATGGTCGAATTGGCGTATCGCGGCTGGAAAAGTTGCACTGCCCCGGCACTTGGCGTAATCTCTGCTTACGGAAAGAGACTTGAACACGAAACATTTAATGCAAAACCAATTATGAAAATCAGCGCGCGCAATATCATCCCAGGAACAGTCACCAAGCTTAAGAAAGGCCCCATCAGCGCCGTCGTCACGCTGGAGATCGCCCCGGGAGTGGAAATTGTTTCCAGCATCACGGCGGAATCCGCCGCCAGCCTCAAGCTCAAGAAGGGACAGAAGGCCTACGCCATTGTCAAAGCTTCGAATGTGATGATTGGGGCGGAGTGAGGGGTGAGGGAAACATCCAACATCCAACATCCAACATCCAACATCCAACATCCAACATCCAACATCCAACATCCAATGGGAGGAGGAGGGTAACGAGCCGGGTCGGAGACCGGCGCGCCATCCTGATCAGCGCACGGCGAAGCCGTACCAGGCGGCCAGGCCGGCGAGAAGCAGCGCGGGCGAGGTGAGGACGCACACGCGCCAGAGGCGGTCTTGGGCGGCCGGTGTTTTGACCCAGCCCAATACTTCCGCGCCGGTGGCGAGTCCGTTGGCGAGATGATACACAGCCGCGACGATGCCCAGCAGGTAAAACTGCGCGAATAGCAGATTTCCCGGATGACCGGCGGGCAGGCCGTGCCAGAATTGCCAGATGGCATGGGACGCGGAACTGAAGGCGTTGGCCGAATCAAAGCGTCCGCCGAACCACCGGTGCATCGTGACCACGTGAAATAGAATAAACGCCAGCATGATCACAGCCGTAACGCGTTGCAGCCACTGGCGCAAATCGCTGCCGTGGTGATGTTTCGCGATGCCGAATTTTAGTTTTTCGCGGCCCAAGGTTCGCAAACCAAAGGCCAGGTGGATGGTGAGAGGCAGAAAAATCAGTCCAACTTCCAGCACCGGCAACAGCGCGCCGAGCGCGTGGTTGCGGTTGACGGCCGCCTGAAATTTTGCCGGCCACAAACCCAGCGCATTGATGGCCAGGTGCAACACCAAAAACCCGCCCAGCAAGAAACCGGTAAGCGCCAGATAATGGCGCGGACAGGCGCCGCCGCCGCAATTGCATTTATGGGCGGTTTCCAAGCCAGATTTCAGGTCAAAGGAATGCGGGACAGGGGAATTGGGGAATGAGTCATAGACAGGTTCGGCATTCCCGCCAAATTTCATGGTCAGAATCGCGCGCGGGTCAGGCCGGGAGGCAGCGCCCGCAGGGCGGCCGTGGCCGCCGCAGCCGCAGGAGTTTTTTTGGCCGCCGGATTCCGGGGCAGATTCAATTTTCATTTTCATAGCAATTGTGGCGGCAGGCATCCTTGCCAGCCGTGGAGCCGGGCTTTCCGCCTCCGCAGCGCGCCAAAGCGCCGCTACGACGCGACGGCAGCCCAGCCCGGCGGCAAAAGATCCCCGCCAACAGCGCAGCGCCGAAATTCTCGCTCACCCCGCTAATACCCACGCCGGTTCCGGGCGGCAGGGATGCCGCCCTCTACGTCAGGCAAGGATGCCTGACGCTACCGCGCGTTCATGGCTTCGCGGCGGCCGCAGGTGCAGCTTGGGCAGGGTCCGCCGGTGCCGTGGCCGTGCTGGGCTTGGACCACGGTCGCGCCGAGTTGCAGCGAGGTGCCGGCCCACTTCCAGTCGCCACCGCCCGGACCACCGGAAAGTGCCAGCGTTTCGCCGATCAGCTTGGGCTTGGCAGGCGGCGTGACCTCAAATGCTTGGACAAATTCCGCCGCGTCTTCAGCGATTTCCTGGTCAATCACCACGGCAAAATCCAGCGCAAGCTGCGTGGAAGTGTCGCGGGAACTGCCGTGAATCCGGGAAAGTTCGTACAGACACACGCTGGTGGCCTCGCGGCCGGAAAGGTCGAAGAGCACGGCGAGTTCATCGCCAGCCGTGGCGATGCCGGCCAATTTAAGCAGCGAAGGCACATCGAGTTTCCAGCTTCGCAATTCGGCTTCGGTCAGGGTTTTGACGTGTTTCGCGACCAGGCCATTGGGCCCGCCGAGCTGGAGCGATTTAATTTTTTCGTAGCGGACGGCGCCGCCGTTGAGGTGCTTTTTATAGATCAGGAAGGCCATGATTTTTTTTGAGTGTTTCGGCGAGGGATTTCAAAGCAGCCTCGTCCACGAGGCATTTGCGAACGGTGGAAAACCGCCGGACGGCCGCCAGTAAAGTCGGCAGCAGGTCCGGCGGGAAATCCATTTTCATCTGCGCGAGCTTTTCGCGGAGCAGCCGCGTGCCGGAATGCCGGCCCACCACCATTTCCGTGGGCGCGTGGCCGACTTCCTCAGCGGCGAACGGCTCGTAAGTGGCGCGGTTTTCCAACAGACCGCCGCAGTGGATGCCCGATTCGTGCCGGAACACCGCCGCGCCGGTGACGGGCTTTTCCGGCGTGAGCGGACGGCCCGAGACGCCGGCGACCAGATCACCGAGGGCGGAAAGCTGGCGCGAATCCACGCCGCAGTTTTTCCCCAAAGTGAGACGCAGTGCCATGACGACTTCGTCGAGCGGCGCGTTGCCGGCGCGCTCGCCCAAACCGTTGACCGTCACGCTGGCGGCATCCGCGCCGGAAGCTAGGGCGGCAATGGTGTTGGCAGTAGCCATACCGAGGTCGTTGTGACCGTGAAACTCCAGGCTCAACTCCGGCACGACGGCGCGCAGAGCGGCAAACAATTCCGCCGTTTGCAGTGGGTTCAAGATTCCGACCGTGTCGGCGAGGCGCAATCGGCAGAGTCCGGCCGCGGCAGCGGCTTGCGCGAATTCGAGGAGAAACTCCCGGTCGGCGCGCGAGGCATCCTGGGCGCCCACGGAAAGAAATTGAAACGGTTCGCGAAATTCGGCGGCAATTTCGCTTAGCGTGCGGAAGACCCACGCGTGGTCTTTTTTCCACGCGCGCAGGTGAATTTCCGAAACCGGCAGGGAAAAATGCGCGCCATGAACGCGGCAGCGCGTGGCGGCCTGCAAATCCGCGCGCGTCCCCCGGCACCAAGTCGTCAGCCGCACGCCGGTGACGCGGTCGCTGACGGCGTTGATGTCGTCAATTTCGGCCTGACCCATGGCCGGGATGCCGAGTTCGAGTTCCGGCACACCGGCGCGGGCGAGCGCGGCGGCGAGGCGGATTTTTTCCGCGCGCGAAAACGCCACGCCCGCCGCCTGCTCGCCATCGCGCAGCGTGGTGTCAATGAGATGTGGGGTCATGAGGCAATCGGATTATTGGATATTGGGATAGATGGATTATTGGGCCGTCAACCACACGCCTTACAGCAATCCAATAATCCACCAATCCATCAATCTATTCTCACGCGAATAACGTGGCGGGTGGCAATTCGACCTTTTCTTCCAGGCTGTCGAGAATGGCCTCGGCGGTCTGGATGGTCGCCTGCTTATACCAGATGTTTTCCGGATACACGACCATCACCGGGCCGCTGTCGCAAATGTTCAGGCAGCCGGTGCTGGAGACCATGACGTCATCCAAGCCGCGATCCTGCACCTCCATCGTGAGATGTTGTAGAATGGAAGAGGATTCCTTTTTGTGGCAGACGCCCGCCGCGCCGGTGGGACGAAAACTGCCGCAAACGAATATGTGATGTGCTGGTTTGCTCATATTTAGTTGATGATTAAACGTTGATTGGTTGCGGGTGAAATGACGTGTTCAGCTTTCGGCGGAATCGCCATTGAGAATTTTTGTCAGGTGCCGGTCCAGGTTCATCAGCGCGCCGGCGCAACCGGCTTCGCGCGTTTTGACCAGGAGTTTGTCAGACCAGGCTTCTTCCTCGACTTGCTCGCTGATGAACCAATGCAGGAGCACTTGGGCGGGATAATCTTTCTCCGCGAGCGCGACTTCGTAGGCCGCGTGGATGCCGGCGGTGTTAGCACGTTCAAAATCATAGGCAGCCTGCGACACTTCAATCAACGCCTTGAAAGCGCCGACAGGAGCCGGGATCGCGCCGATTTTGGGCACGACATCACGGTCGGCCAGATGCTGCAACAGCTTGTGGGCGTGTTCGAGTTCCTCCCCGGCCTGCTTTTTGAAGAAGTCGGCGAAGCCGGCGTGGTGGTTCACGTCGCACCAATAGGACATGGCCCGGTAATTCTGGCTGGCGAGCAGTTCGTGATCCGCTTGTTTTTCAAACGCCGCAATGACTTTGGTGGAAGGAATAGGCATATTTAGTTGATGGTCACCAGTTGATAGTTGTTTGCGAAAAACTTAACCACAGATGGACACAGATGAACACAGATAAAGACCACAAGACCACTGACGACGTGACAACCAAACCTAATCCCCGAAGCCTTGCAGTCGAGCAGTCTCGTAGTCCCGTATTCTCGTTTTGATCTGTGTCTATCTGTGTTCATCTGTGGTCAAAAATTGGTCAGCCGCAGCCGGTGCCGGTGCCTTTGCAAGTTATACCCGCGCCGCAACTCGTGAATCTCCGTCTCATGGCTGTGGGGATCGGTTGGTTGGCAAACACCGCGCGCAAGCCCTCATCAATCAAGCCTTCCATTTCGATCACATAGAGCCCTTGTTGCGTCAGCACACGCATGGGCGCGGGGCCGGCGGCGGTGACGAGCAGTGCGCGGCAGTCTTTCAATGTCCCGGCCAGTTCAGCCCAGCGGGCGTCGCCGCCGCCTTGGGGCGGAGCGGGACGAATTTCCTTGAGGCGGTAATTGCCGGCGTCGCCCGCGGCTGGTTCGTAAATAAGGAATTTATCCGCTTCGCCGAGATGCTGGTTGACCAGCGCGCCTTCCATCGTGGCCACGGCGACGAATGACTGCGCGTCATTCGCGGCAGGATTCAGGCTGGAGTTGGCGTAGTGGTTCAAGGCGTCGTGTTGCTCGGTGGTCATGTTTTCGCCGATGTAGCCGACGGCGTCGGCGCGGCAACGGGCGCAATGGGTCATTTGCGGCAGCAGTTGCCCGCATTGCAGGCGCAGCCGCGCGGTGGTCAGGGTGTCCGGCGGGGGCAAATCCTGGAAGGCCGCGCCTTTCACCGGCATGAGCGGCATGAGGTTCATGATGTCCGCGCCCAGGGCGGTGACCTTCTTCGCCACGTCGTGAATGTGATCGTCGTTCACGCCGGGCATGATGATGGTATTGATCTTGGTGGTGATGCCGTGCGCCTTGAGTTGCACCAAGGCGTCCATCTGGCGGGCGCTCAACACCGCCGCCGCCTCTTCTCCTCGCAGGGGGCGCTTGCCGTCGCGCACCCAGGCATAGATTGCACTGCCGACGGCCGGATCAATCGCATTGATGGTCAGCGTGACATGGCTGACCCGCAAATCGGCCATTTCATCCACATAAGGAGCCACGTTCAAGCCGTTCGTGGCCACACACAAAATCATGGCTGGAAAATGCTTCCGGGTGAGCCGCAGCGTTTCCATCGTCTCCTCGGGATTGGCAAACGGGTCGCCCGGCCCGGCGATGCCCATTACGGTAATCTCGGGACGCTTCGCCTTCACGTCCCGGAGATACGCGAGGGCTTGTTGGGGCGTGAGCACCGTGCTGGTCACGCCCGGGCGGCTCTCGTTCATGCAATCGTATTTGCGGTTGCAGAAGTTGCACTGGATGTTGCAGCGGGGCGCCACCGGCAGGTGGATGCGGCCGAATTTCTTGTGCGCCTCCTGGTCAAAGCACGGGTGGTTTTTGAAATCAATCGGCGCGAGCGTGGACGCGCCGCAAGCGGGTTCGAGGGTGGCAATCATAAGTAGCTGTAACCGATGGGTGATTTTTCCTGTTTCACTTCGAGGAGCGCATTGATGATGCGGTCGAATAATTCCTGCGCCCCGCGATAGCCCAGATGCAGCACGCGCTGGCCGCCGACGCGGTCGTGAATCGGGAAACCGACGCGGAGCAACGGCACCTGCAAACGCCGGGCAATCGAATAGCCTTTGCTGCTGCCGATGAGAAAATCCGGTTTCAAGGCCGGAGCCGCCTCGGAGATCCCGGCAAAATCATAGCCCTCCTTCACCAGCGTTTCCGCCGGCAAGTCAGGAACTGCCGCGCGCAGTGAATCCGCCAATTTCTTGCTGCGGCCGCCGCTGGCGCATAACACCGGCGTCACGCCAATTTCGCAGAGCAAGGCCGTCAAACCGACGACCAAGTCCTCCTCGCCGAAGACAATCGCGCGTTTCTCGAAGCCGTATTTGTGGCCGTCAATCAGGCTGTCCACCAACCGCCCGCGTTCGCGCTGGTATTTCACGGGCGTTTCCATTCCGGAGATCTCCGCGAGCGCGTGGAAGAATGCGTCGCTTTCCCGGATACCCATCGGCAGACCAAGCAGCCGACGCGGGATGCCAAACTTGCTTTGCAGCACGGTGCCGGCGGTTTTGGTGGCTTCGAGCGTGCGGCCAAATTCAATGGCTGCCTGCGCCGAGCCGAGCGCACGGATGGCGGCAAGGGGCGTGCCGCCAGATTGCAACTTCTCGTATTCCGACCACGTCGCACCGTCCATCGTTTCCGAATAATCCGGCAGCAGCGTGAGCGGCAAATTGAAGTCCGCGAAAATTTCCTTCAAATGGCGCAAGTCGGCAGGGGAAACCATGCCGGGAAAGAGGGCGATGGTCGAAGTAGCGGCAGGCATCTTGCCTGCCGTGGAGAGCGGCATCTTGCCGCCCGGATTGGTGTCCGCAGCGGTCAAGGTTTCCGAGTTGGTTGCGGTCGCACAGTTGGCAGCGTTTTTTCCGCCGGGCTGGAAGCCCAGCTCCACGGCAGGCAAGATGCCTGCCGCTATAGCTAGTTGCTCCACCAGTTCGCGCACGGCGGAATGAAAACCGTCAATATGCGTGCCGCGATAACTCGCCGTGGAAACCTGGACGATGGGTGCCACGGTGTCGCCGTGCTTCTCCCGGAGTTCGTGCTGGAGCCGCGCCATGTCCTCGCCGATGGTTTCCGCCAGACAGGTGGTGGCCGCGCCGATGAGCTGCGGCTGGTATTGGCGGGTGATGTTCAGCGCGCCCTGCGTGAAATTTTTGCTGCCGCCGAAAATCGCGCTGTCCTCGTGGAAGTTCGAAGACGCGATGTCAATCGGTTCGCGGAAATGGCTGATGAGGTAGCGGCGGATGTAAGTCGAGCACCCCTGCGAACCGTGCAAAAACGGGATGCAGCCCTCAACGCCGCGAAACGCCAGGCACGCGCCGAGCGGGGTGCAGAGCTTGCAGGCGTTGCGGGTGGAGGTGAAGTTTTTGGATTGCGGCTCCGCTTCGTCGTCCTCTTCGATCATAGGAGCCGACGTGCATGTCGCGCCGAAGCTGGACGAAGGCGGAAGGAGGTTCTGACCAAGTGGGGAGTGCGGAGTGCGGAGTGCGGAACGGGAAACTGGCGCTCCGCTTCTTGGCGTAGCAGCCGACGTGAGGAGGCTCATACTATCAATTTCTTCAGTATGAGCCTCCTCACGTCGGCTGCTACAAGATTCGGCGGCGGCGGCGCAGTGGGCCAGGCCGGGACAAGCGGCCGGACTCGCGCAAGTTGCGGGACAACTTGTAGTCTCCACCAACGGTTCCAAGATGTCAGTTTTCAGCACCACATCGGGACTCATTGCAATCGCGGTGCCAAGTAGGTGCGCGGCAGCAAATTGTTGAAATTCCTTGAAAAATTCGCAGTTTTTGAAGAGGTAAGGAATTGCTGCCGGGAAAATGCCTACATTCAGGTAGGTTTGAAAACCCGCAGCCACATTTGCGTAGGGAGAAGATTCCGAGGGCGGTGTTGCGGGATTTGTCGTCGCAAAGCGACGCAGTGACAATAGCCCGGCGTTTCAACAGGTTTCTTTGAGGGGTAGTTTATTGGACAGGATTATTTGAAGCGGAAGTCGAGTTTGAAGTTGTACAGCCAAGGCACCTGTGGATTGACGCCTTCCTTTTCGAGTTGG
>Ga0316217_10006284_pt1 | contig 11828 bp, 8 predicted proteins | sample 1anoAmetaG_FD_203633 | JGI IMG/M metagenome (GOLD analysis project Ga0316217, IMG submission 203633) | Freshwater microbial communities from Trout Bog Lake, Wisconsin, USA - 1anoA | ecosystem: Environmental > Aquatic > Freshwater > Lake > Hypolimnion/Profundal zone | place: USA: Wisconsin... | reverse complement strand
GCGGCTTTTTCCCACAGCCGGGCGATTTCCTGGCGCAACACTTTGGCGTCCTCCCAACTGTTCGGAAAGCTCGAAAGCGCGTAACCGTCCGCCAGCGGCCCCAGCTCCGGACATATAAAGATCTCGCGGCCCGTGCCCCGGTTTCCGTCCAGCCAGCACTGGAGCAAGGCCCCGGCAAACGGCAGCCAGTCCATGACTTCCGGCGTCAAATTGCCGCGGCCGTCGGTGATGGGCACCTGGGCATGATGGCCATTGAACGGGCGGAAATGGAACTGCTGCGCGTGCTGGATCAGCTCGGGCCGCACGAGCAGCCGGGCGGCAAAGGCATCGGGCACGAGATGCTTGACCACGGCGAGATGCGACAGATCAATCGAGAGCCGCAGTAATTCGCCCGTGGCCGCCTGGTAGGCATCGCACAGCGCGTAAAGTTTTTCCGGCGTCTCGGTGCAGGTCCCGCGATGGGTCTCGATGCCGGGAATGACGCCGAGGCGTTTGGCCTCGCGGTTGAGCGCCAGCGCCAGCTCGAGCGCCTCCGGCGTGAGCACGGTGTCCGCCCCCAGCTGGGCATTGACATGGACCGCGCCGCAATCCTTCTGCTCCTGCAGCAGCCGGGGAAAATCAGCCGCCCGGCCCGAAACCAGGCCCCCGACAAAAATGAGGCCGTGCCGCTGACAGCCGTCCCGCAATTCCGGGCTGCCGGCCCAGCAAACGCCATCGAAGCCCGCCGCCTTGATCGCCGAGAGTTTTTGGTCCAGCGACCATTGGCTTTGCGGGTGGCCCAAAAAGGTCCACAGATTGGCGATATGACGGATGACAGGTTGGTTCATGGGCATCGTGGTTCAAAAATGTTGGCGCGCCGGTGTCAAAATGCCTCCGCTGCGCCGCCGTCCACCGGCAACACCACGCCCGAGACGAATTTCGCCGCCGGGCTGCACAGATACACCGCCGCCCAGCCGATGTCTTCCGGATCGCCAAACCGGTTCAGCGGCGTGCGGCCCAGAATCTTGGCCTTGCGCGCCGGATCGCCCTTCAAAGCCTGGTCCAGCATGGCCGAGGCAATCCACCCCGGGGCGATGGCATTGACGCGCACGCCCTGGGCGCCCAATTCCACCGCCAGCGAGCGCACCATGCCCACATAGGCCGACTTGGCCGCCGAGTACGCCACCACCAGCGGAATGCCCATCAGCGAAGCCATCGAGGCGGTGAAGAGAATGGAACCCGCCTTGCGCGCGACCATGCCACGGGCCGCCTCGCGGGTCAGCGCGAACGCGCCAAACACATGCGTCTGCACCACCCCGGCGAATTCGGCGTCCGAGGTCTCCAGCATCGGCTTTTTCAAGTGAACGCCTGCGTTGTTGATCAGCACGGAAACCGGCCCGGCCAGTTGCTCGGCCTGCGCGATGATGCCCGGGGCGGAGTCCAATTGCGTCACGTCGGCCGCCAGCGCAAACGCGTTCGGTCCCAGCGCCTGGCAGGACCGCTCCAGTTCGGCGTGGCGCCGGCCCACCAGCACCACTTTGGCCCCGGAAGCCACAAAGCACTGGGCCATGCCCAAGCCCAGACCGGTCCCGCCCCCGGTAATGAGCGCCACCTGGCCGGTTAAATCAAAGGCGGATTGGTTCGGCGTCGGTTTCATGCGCGACAGCCCTCGGAAAGGGACGGAGTGTTTTGATGTTTATACATGATGAAATACTCCCGGTGCCCGAGCCGCTCGGGCTTGCTCGGCGCGCCGGCGGCAACGTCCACGATCATTCGGGCCAATTCGCGGCCGGCGGCCGCCAGGGTCAATCCGCCCGTCAACACCCGGCCGGCGTCAAAATCCATGTCTTCCTTCATGGCGCGGAACGTGGCGCTATTGCCGGTGATCTTGACCAGGGGCGCCACCGGGCTGCCAATCACGCTGCCGCGGCCGGTCACAAACAACACGATCTGCGCGCCGGTGCTGATCAAATCCATGATGCCCTCGGTGTCGTTGGGGTTGGTGTAGCCAAACTGCATGAAATGGTCGTCGGGCACACTGTCCAGAATCCACAGGCCCGGCCCGCGCGGCGGTTCGGCCACGCGCAGGACGCCCTGGATCGGCCGCGCGCCCCCCTTGGCAAATGCGCCGAGGCTCTTTTCCTCGATGGTCGTCAGGCCCCCGGCGAAATTCCCCGGCGAGACCGACCATTGCCGGACGGCTTGGCAATAGCGCTCGGCCTTGTCATACGCCGCGGCGAGTTGTGCCGCGGCGGCGGCATGGGCGGCGCGCGCCAGCAGGTGCCCGCGCAAGCCGATCATTTCCACGGTCTCCTCAAACACCGCGCGCCCGCCGGCATCCACCAGCAGATCGAAAAACGCGCCCACCGTGGGATTGCCCGCCAGGCCGGACGTGCCGTCGGACCCGCCGCATTCGCAGCCCACGGTCAGATCGGCCAGGGTCATGGCCACGCGCGGCGTGGCGGCGCGAATCTGCGCGCGCAGCCGCGCCACCGCCTCCTTGCCTTTGGCCACGGAGGATCGGGTGCCGCCGGCCTGCTGGATAAAGAACCATTCGGCCGGCCGGCCCGATTGGCGCACGGCCGCCGCCAGTTTTTCCGGCTGCGTGTATTCGCAGCCCAGCCCCACCGCCAGCGCCGCCCCCACATTCGGATGCCGCGCCAGCGCGAGCATCAGACGGATGGCATACGCATTGTCGTAGCAGCCCGGAAACCCGATGACGTGGACATCTTCCTCGCCCGCCGCGATGGCGTGCGCGACGTGCTGGGCGCATTCCACCGTGTAAATCACCAGCACCAGATTGCGGATGCCTTTGCGGCCGTCGGCGCGCTGATAACCGGACCAGGAAGCGGCCAGCGGGTCAGACATAGGCGGTGTCGGTGGGCGCGCCGGAATGCAGATCCAGCGTGGCCGAACGCGCATCCAAATCGCTGGCCAGGTTGTGGAGATGCACCCACGCGCCGCGTTGGATGGGCTGCGTGGCGTGACCGATGCGCACGCCATATTTCACGATGGCCTCGTTCACCGCCACCTCGCGCAGGGCGATCTTGTGGCCGCGCGCGATGGGTTCGGCGGCGGGAATTTCCCCGCCGGCCGCGCCCATCAGTTGCACCGCCCCGGCGGCGGCGTCATCAATCAGCGTGGCGACGTTGTCCTGCGGTTGAATCTGGAAACAGCGCGGCCTCATTTAACCCGGGTGATTTTATGTTCCACGGCGGCGTTGTCAATGGCCGCCCAATCCAGTTCCACGCCGATGCCGGGCTTTTGGGGCACATGCGCGACGCCGTTCTGATCAATGGGGTACGGGTCCTTCATCGGGAACCGGAACGGCTCTTCGGGCACGAGCAATTCGAAATACTCGCAGTTCTTGATCGCGCAACTGACGTGCAGGTTCGCCATGTCCATGAAGCCCATCGTGGTGCAATGGATTTCGCACCGCATCCCGTGCGCCTCGGCCAGATGCGCGATCTTGAGCGTGCCGGTCACGCCGGGCTTCCAGGAAACGTCGGCGCGCACCGCATCCACCGCGTTGAAGGCGATGGCTTGGGCCACGCCCCACGGACCGCCGCGGGTCGTTTCAGTGCCCACCACCGGGATGTCGAGCGCCGCGCAGAGCTTGGCGTATTTGGCCAGTTCAAAGTCGCGGAAGGGTTCCTCGAACCAGTGGTAGTCCAGCTTCTCCAGATCGCGTCCCACGCGAATGGCTTCCTCCAGCGTATAATCGGCCACCGGATCGGTCATCAGCACGTAATCCGCCCCCGCCGCCGCGCGCACCGCCCGGTGAATTTCCATGTCCTTCCGCCAGGGGCCGGGAGGATGCACCTTGTAGGCCGGAAAGCCGCGCTGCTGATACTCGGCCATTTGCTTTAGGTAATCGTCCGTGGACGGCAGGAACAAACTGCTGGCATAGGCCGGCAAACTCGTGCGGCATTCGCCAATGAATTGATAGAGCGGCAAGCCGGCGGCCTGCGCCGCGATGTCCCACAGCGCCACATCCACCGGGCCGGGCAGATACACCGGGAAAAAGGCGAGATGGCGGTCAATGGTCCACAGCTCGTGATAGATGGCCGCGCGCTCGCTGACGCGCCGGCCCAGCACGACCGGCGCGATGGTCTCCTGCAAATACGCCTGCGTGACCATGCTGGACCGCGCGGCCAGCGCCGTCGCGTGGCCGCAGATCCCCGCGTCGGTTTGCAACCGCAGCACCACCACGTCCCAGTTCATCGGACTGCGGCCGGTCCGCGCGGAATCGAACAACTGCTCCGTGCGCTGGCAGCGCCAGGTTTCGAACGCCGTGACCACGGGATTGGGATTGGGATGCCTAGACAAGCTCATGCTTTTGATTTCGTCAAAGTATCCCGTATTTCTTGAACGCCGCCGTGCTGCTCAGGCCGGCTTCGATTTCCTTGCGCACGAGCTTTTCCCCGCGCGCCTTGCCCAGCGCCCGCTCGACCACTTCGGCCTCGACGGCTTTGGGCACGATCACCACGCCATCCAGATCGCCAAACACCAGATCGCCGGGCTGAACCGTCACGGGCCCGACTTCGATCGGGCACCGGTAAGCCGTCACCTGGGTGCGCACGGCGGAATCCTGCGCGAACCGGCCGCGGCTGAACACCGGCCAGTCCTGCTCCAGCACCTTGGGCGTGTCGCGATGAAAGCCGTTGATGACGGCGCCGGCCGCGCCGCGGCGCTTGGCCGTGGCGGTGAGAATTTCGCCCCAATAGGCGCAGCGCATTTCGCCGCCGCTGGCCAGGTAAATCTCCCCGGGCTGAAGCTGGTCCAGCGCCTCGGTGAGCAGGCCGAAGGGGTGCTTTTGCTTGCCATAGACATCAACCATCACCACCGGCATCGCCCGGCCGGCCAGGGTCATGGCTTCGCGCAGCGGCTGGATGGGCGGCGGCAAGAATTGATGCGTAAAACCGAGATCGTCGAGGATGTCGCCGACGACCGGCGTGTACAATTCGCGCGCGCAGAGCGCGAACAACTCAGAGTCTGTCTTCCATTCGGCCATAAATCATTTATTGCTGGCGGACCGGCGCGGACGGGGACGTGGCCGCCGCCGGGCCGGGTTCCGGCTTTTGGGCGTGAATGCCTTGCTTGGAAAGATAATTGTTTATGCGCCCCTTGTACCGCTGAAAAATCGCGGTCTTCTCCGCGGCGCTGCCGGCATCCATCGCCTCTTCGCGGGCCGCTTTGAGCCAGTTTAAAATCGCGGCCTGGTTCGTCGCTGCCAGCCCGGGATACTGCGCCAGATAGCCGGCCATCGTGAATTGCACTTTGCCATAGGTCATCTTGTCCTTCACCTGGTCCACCTGTTCCGGGGAAAGATTTTCCGCCAGCTTGGCCAGAAAACCATCATGCAAGGTTTTCAGTGAGGCCCGGATTTGCGCGACGGCGTTGGTGTCGCCTCTGGCGGCCTTGAGCTTTGCATCGTTGGCGCCGTGCCAGGCATTCAGGGCGCGATACTGGGCCACGACCAGGTCGTGAACCCGGGCCGCCTTATCGGCGTCGTTCAGGGCCAGCACCTTCAATATTTCCGCCGCGCGTCCTTCGAGCGCCGCAGTGTATTTGGCCGCCGCGTCGGCGGGCGGCGGATTGATTTCCGCGCCCCAAACGGTCATACCGCCCAGCACCGCGGCCAGGACAAATAGGAATTTTTTCATACGCGATTTCAATTTCAATATGGTGCTAATCCGTCCCCCCGATCAACGCCCGGCCAGCGGCAGCCAGACGGACATTTCCGAGGGCCCGCGATTCTGCCAGACGGAATACGGGATGAGCCGCAAGCTGACGGGCTTCAGGTCCGCCGGCTGATATTCCCGGTACAGTTTGCCCGACCAATTCACCGGCGCCTGCGCCAGCGCCTTGCCTTCGAGCACCACCACGCCGCCGAGCAGCCGCCGGTCGTAACGCGCCGCCAGTTTCAAATCCGGCGGCACCAGCACGTCGCCAACCCGGACTCCCGGCGGCAGGTCCGGTGATTCCAGACAATATACCACCGGCCCGCGCTGAATGGCCACCTGGCCCGCGTCTTCCTCCACGAACGGATTGGCCGCCATCAGCCGCGCGGGCATGGGCAGATCCAAATCCAGCCAGTCGCCAGCCCGCCAAGCGCGCCGGACCTCATAATATTCGCCCGTCGGCGCGGGCACCGCCGGCGCGTCATCCACCCGCACGGTGGCGCCCTCCGCCCAGCCGGGAATCCGCAATTTCATGCCCCATTCGTGGCGGCCGCCCGCCAGGATTTTTATCCGCACGCGTCCGTTCCACGGATATTCGGTCTCCTGCTCGAGCTGGATCCGCTCGCCGTTGGCCAGGCTGGTCTCCAAAACGCTGGCGCCATAGAGATTCACCCACACGGCGTCCGCGGATTTGCCATAGGCATAGTCGGCGGACTCGGCCAGGGTGCGGACAAGGTTCGGCGGACAGCAAAAAGATCCCACAAATGGCACGCGGGTGCGCGACCAGCGCAATGCCACCGGCATCGGATCCGTCACCCGCAGCGGGTTGGTGTAAAAATAATTGGTGCCGTCCAAAGCCACGCCGGACAGCACGCTGTTGTAGAGCTCCAGCTCCACCACGTCCATGTATTTGGCCTGGCCGGTCGCCAGGAACAGGCGCCAGTTCCAGAGCGCGTTCCCGATGTTCGCGCAGGTTTCATTGTGCGCCACGATGTTGGGCAACTGGTAATTCCGGCCGTAGGCTTGGTGGATCTTGGTGATGCTCTTTTGGTCCTTCCCGCCGTCCGGCGCCGCGCCGTCATACAGCGCGCCGCACCCGCCCGTAATGTACATTTTCGTGGTCACCACGTTCGTCCAAATGGCCGCAAGCGGTTTCCATAAATTGGTGTCGCCGGTTTCCAAAAACAAATCCGCGGCGCCGGCATAAAGATAATTGGCCCGCACGGCGTGCCCCTCGGCTTCGTCCTGTTTGAGAAATGGAACGCGATCTTGATTGTCCGCCGTGCCCTCCTGCACCAAATCGCGCATGGCGATGAACCGCTGGGCCAGCGCCAGATACCGGGGTTCACCCGTGGCGCGATACAACTCAACCAGGCCCATGTAATGGGACGGACAAACATTATTCGCCGCCAGTTCCGGGGTGGGTTTGGCGAAGACCTGGTCGAGACAATCCGCCGCCCGGCGCGCGATGTTCAAAAAGTTGGTCTTGCCGGTCACGCGGTAATGGATGCAGGCCGCCGTCATCAACTGCCCGAAATTGTACACCTCGAAATTGCCCACGCTGCGGAACGGCGCGGCATCGGAATTGGTCAGGCGCTGGTGCAGTTGCACCCAGGTGTCGAGGTAGCCGTTGGTGGCCTGGGCGCGGGCGATGACGCCGATGACTTCGTCCAGCTTGGAATTGATGCGTTCGTCATTCGTGACCGCCAGGGTGGCCGACGCGCCTTCGAGGAATTTGTAGAAATCGCCGTCGTTAAACGACGCGCCGCGGGACTTGCCCTCGACCAGCCCGTCCAGAATCTCGAAATTATAGTAAAACTGGCTGAAATTGGTGCCTTGCATCAACCGGGCCATGCTGGGAACCATTTGCGTGCGGCACAATTCGAAGCGGTCCGCCCAAAAGCCGTGTGTCCAGCGCACTTCGTCCAACCCCACGGTGCGCACCTGGGCGTACGCGCTCGCCGTGGTGTCCACCGCGCCGGGTTCGGCGGCGGCGGAAAGACCGGCGGCCATCAGCGCCAGAAGCAAGGGCAACCCCCAAAACCAGCGGCCAAGGCTTGAATTAAGACGTCCCATTTTCATTTCATTTTCACCGTTTGCGGCACCACGCCGAAAATCACAAAGCTGCCTTTGCCGATTAATTCCAGCTTCTGCCGGCCCGCGTCGAAACGAAAGGCATGAAGGTTCACGTTCGGGCATTCCGTAACAGCGGCAGCGTTGGCGATGACCGTGTCCACGCCGCCCTGCTCATCGGCCTGCGCGGCCACCTCCAGTTTGGGCACCTGCAGCCAGGCCTTTTGCCGGCTGTCGAAGTATCCCACCAGCACCTCCACCGGCTCGGCGGCCTCAAATTCAATTGGCTCCATGCCCTGCTTGGCCACGCCGTGCGCAAACCGGATGCCCGTGAGACCGTTCAATTCCGGCGCGAGGCGCTGTATGGTGAAATTGCGGTCCGTGAAAACCTTAGCGCCCACCGCAACGGTGTAAGTCTCGGCATTGGTTGAAAGCAACTTGAACGGCGCCGTCGGCCAGGCCGCTGGGGCCGCCCCGGCCGCCGCTCCGGCGCTTATGGCGCGGTTGGTTTCATCGAGTCGGGCGGGCGGCTCGCGCTCCAGATCGGCGACTTTGGCCTGGAAATCCGCCAGCTCTTTTCTGTAGAGCGGCACGAGTTGCGACCAGAGATAATTGGTGCCCACGGTCTTGCTGCCGCCGGAAACGGGAATTTTCCGCTGCGAGGTCTGCATGGAATTGGCGTAGTGGTAGGTCGGGTCCGTCAGCCGCGCCAGCTCCTCATAATCCGCCAAACTCTCGGCCAGATACTGCGCCGCCTGCTTCAGGTCGTTTGGGTCATGGCTGTAATCATGACGCAAAACCAACTCCGCCGCCCGGGCCTTGGCCGAATAGTTTTGCGCCATGGCTTGGATGCACCGGGTGTCGTTCCGCAGCCGTTCGAACTCGTCGCGATTGCTCGCCACGAGGGGTTCGGCCGCATCCGCCGCTGCGACCGCGTTGGAGGCAAAAGCCAGCACTTCGGCGATGATGGATTCCGGCGTCTCGCCCACATGCGGCTGGTGGTTCCATTCTCTTTTCACGAATTCATCCAGCCGCTCGCCGGGCGGCGCCTGCGACAGCCATAAATCTTCAATCGCGCCATAATTGGCGGGATTCACCAACTGGTCCAGCGTCATGCCCAGCGACAGCGTCTGCCGGTTGCCTTCGGTGATGCCAAAGCGCCGGACCAGGCGCGGCGCCACTTCGCCGGCGGCATTGTAGGCCTCCAGGATTTTGGCCGCCGCGTGGGGATTGCCGTAAACCTCCGCCAGCCGCCCAATCCAATACGCCCGATCCTCTTTTTCCGGCACGTCCGGGTTCCATGAGTAGCGCGCCCACGCCTCGAACCAGATCCAGTCCCGCCGCCATTGCAACAGCGGCTCGGACTTCTCGCCGGAGCGCGCCGTGATATCCGGCGCATAAGGCCAGTTCCAATAGGACAGCGGGTACAGGTGTACCCCGGTCGCCCCGAGCCGGTCGCGCGAGGCCTGCACACATTTCTTGATGAAATCCACGTCGCCATACCGAAACGGCTCCAAGTTCGAGAGGAGATGGATATTAACCATGTGCGGCCCGAGCTTGCTCATGGCCAGATGAATTTCCTGATCCTTGCCGCGCGGCTCCCATGTGGTCAGCGACTCGCCGTTATACTTGGAGACGGTATAAAGATTGGAATACACCTGATACGCGGCGGGCATGATGGCATAAGGGTCCATGGCGTGCGTGCGAATGACCACCGGCGGTTCGGTCTTCAGCCCGGCGGCCCGCATGCCGGCCAGCACGCCGGGCAGAATCACATTCGTACACCATTCCAGTTGGTTGGGCGTGTCCTGCAAGGCCTCGCCCAAACAGCACATCAAGCCGACATTCGGATATTGCCGCACGAATTCCGCGATGGACTTGCGGGTGTAATCCTCCGTGAGCGGCGTGGGGGCGGACAGTTGCGTGCGGATGCCGTTGGTTTCGGCGAACGGCTTGGACACGATGATGTTGTAGAACATCTGCACCAGCCAGATGCCGCGCCGGTCGCACTCCTGGGCCAGCCAGCGGAACTGTTCCTGGTTCTGCGAGAAAATGGCGTCCGGCACCTCGACCGCGTAGGGATAATCCTTGAGCCGCACCAGCGACGCAAACGGATGCCCGCTCCACAAATACAGCGTGTTCATGCGGTTGGCGACCAGGAAATCCAGATACTCCGTCCACAATTGTTTGTCGTAGAACCAGGGAAACAACTGCGGCGTGTAGGGATATTCATAAACATGCCGGCCCGGCAAAACGGAGGTCTTTTGCATGGCCACGCAAGTCCCGCGCAGTTTCATGACCGGTGCATCGTGAAAATTCACGATTTCCACCGAGGGCAGTTTCCCGGCGGCGCGAATCCGTTGGGCCAGTTCCAAACAGCCATACAGCGTTCCGGAATCGTCCCCGCTGGCAATGAAAACGTCATTGTTATCTCCCAATCCCAGGGAAAAACCCTCGGGCCGGAGCTGCGGATTGGGCCAGCGATTCACCATTATTCTCCGTCCCGGCGCAGCGTCCGCAGAAGACACAATCGCCGGGTCGTCATTCACGGCTTTCAGCGCCTCCACCAGTTTTTCCGCGCCGAACTCAACCCGGGGCGCGGCGTTCGACGCCACCACGATCGAAACCACGTCTGCGCGGACGGCACCGCCACACCAAATCAGCAAAAGACACGCCAGGCCGCACCAGGCCGGAACGGCTTGAAACCGCTGGCGGCGCTCGCACGCATTAGTCGCGGCCCGGACTGGAAGCGGGGTGTTCATGGTTAACACTAAATCATTTTCCAAATTGCGCTGGAATGAAATGCCAAAATTGCCGTCGAAATAAAGATTTCTGCCAGAAGTCGCGGTCTCCCGGATGTTGCGGGAAGACGCCGCTTGAGGTGCCCAAGCTCATTGGCAGCTTGCGCAAACTGCCTGGCCGCAGCCGGCGAATGCCGTTCCGCGAGAATTCTCATTGGCGCTAATCAAGAACAAAAACCCGCTACGGCCCTGCCGGATCCGGCGGAAACTCCCGCGCAAGGTGCAGGTCACGACGTTAGCCTGACGCCTATGGGGGGCTGCCCGTCCCACCCGGAGTGTTTGTGAATTTCGTAATCCCGGTATAAATAACGCCACTCCGCAAACGCGGCGTTGAATTTCCCCGGCGTTTGCCGCATCTTCCTGACGGCACAATTCTATGGCTGAAAAGACGACACCGGTTTACGACGAGAGCAAGATCAAAACGCTATCCTCGCTGGAGCATATCCGGCTGCGCACGGGCATGTACATCGGGCGCATTGGCACCGGCATCCACCCGGATGACGGCTGCTACATCCTGCTCAAGGAAGTGGTGGATAACGCGGTGGACGAGTACATCATGGGCCACGGCAAGGAGGTGCAGATTGAGATCGAGGGCAACCGCGTGCGCGTGCGCGATTACGGGCGCGGCATCCCGCTGGGCAAACTGGTGGACTGCGTTTCCAAGATCAACACCGGCGCCAAATACAACGACGAAGTCTTCCAGTTTAGCGTGGGCCTCAACGGCGTGGGCACCAAGGCGGTCAACGCGCTGTCGAAAAACTTTTTTGTGCGCAGCCATCGGGACGGGGAATTCGCCGAGGCCAGCTTCAAGGTGGGCAAGCTGAAGAAAGAGGACACCGGGAAGACCAAGGAGGCCAACGGCACGCTGATTGAATTCGAGCCGGACCCGGACATCTTCAAGGAGAGCGAATACCGGCTGGAACACGTGGAAAAGCGGCTGCGCCATTACAGCTATCTCAACACGGGGCTGAAGCTGATCCTCAAAACGCCGGCGTTGGCCGAGCCCAAGGTGTTTCAATCGCGCCACGGGCTGATGGACCTGGTGATGGAGGACCTGGCCGAGGACGGCAGCGAGCCGATTTACGCGCCGCTGCATTACGCGGGCAAGACGCTGGAATTTTGTTTCACGCACAGCAATTCGCGGTATGGCGAGACGTTTTACTCATTCGTGAACGGCCAGTACACCAGCGATGGCGGCACGCACTTGAGCGCCTTTCGCGAAGGGCTGCTCAAGGCGGTCAATGAATATGGCAACGGCAAGTTTGACGGCGACGACGTGCGCGAGTGCATG
>Ga0316217_10006283_pt1 | contig 11829 bp, 5 predicted proteins | sample 1anoAmetaG_FD_203633 | JGI IMG/M metagenome (GOLD analysis project Ga0316217, IMG submission 203633) | Freshwater microbial communities from Trout Bog Lake, Wisconsin, USA - 1anoA | ecosystem: Environmental > Aquatic > Freshwater > Lake > Hypolimnion/Profundal zone | place: USA: Wisconsin... | reverse complement strand
TTCGGCGGCGAACTCGCGGCGCAGAAAGAGCCGCGCGGCCAGCAAATAAGCCTCCGCGGAGTCGGGCGCAAACCCATACTGCGCGGCGAAGGCGTGGCGGGCGTCGGCGTAGCGCTGCACATCGGCATAGCAAAGGCCGAGCACATACTGGGGATCGATGTTGGCCCGCTCCACGGCGAAGTGGGCTTTTTCAAGGAAGGGCAGCGCTTCGGCCGCGCGTCCCAGGCGGAACAAACTCACGCCCCGCATCTCGATCGACTCGCGATCTCCGGGGTCCTGCGTTGCGGCCTTGGCGAATGCCGCGATGGCTTCGGGAAACTTCTCCTGCTGGTAGAAGATGATGCCGCGCAGCCGCTCGACGCCGGCCGGCTCGGGCACATGCGCGGCCAGTTGCTCCAGCAGAGTCAGCGCCGGCTCCAGCCGTCCCTTGGCGGCCAGGTTCTGCGCGGTTTCAAAGGGAGAAAGAACCGCAGCGGGCGCTTCCCCGCCTGGGGAGGTTCCATTCTGCGGGGCCTGGGAAGGAACGGCAATCGGCAGGAGGACAAAGAAAAGGGCGGTAAGGTAACAGCGTTGCATACGTCGGACCTGTCTTGCAGTGTAACTCGATAAACAGCGTTCTTCCCGCGGACCGGCCGAGGACCGATTGCCGTTGTTGCGCGGGCAAAAGAAGAGGGGAGCCGAAGCTCCCCCCCAGTTTTTGTTGCGGCTCCTCCGCGAAATTAGAACTGAACGCGAAGAGAAAGCTCAATCTGCCTCGGTCCGCAGCTTGAGTTGGGCACGCAGCCGGCAGCTTCACCGGTGATGGAGCCCGCGGACTGAATGCTTCCGCCAGGGTTACCCGCATTGATGTGGTTGAACGCGTTGTAGGCGTCCGTGCGGAACTTGACGACGACGTTCTCCCAGACGGTGAACGCCTTGGTGACGGCCAGATCGGAGGTGAAGAACTTGGGCCCAAAGTACGTGTTGCGGCCCGCGTTGCCCACGTTGTCCAAGCCGGGATCGGTGAAGACTCCGTCGCCCAAAGCATGCGCCGGGTAGTAGCTGCGCGTGCCGGTGCCGTTGCTGCCAGCCGAGAACTTGGTGAGGCTGGTCGCCATGTGGGCGCCCTTCACCAGGTTCGCGTAGTTGGGAGCGCTGCCAGGCAGGTTGTTGCCGTCGCCGTAGGAAAGGGTGAACGGCAGACCGCCGGACATGTTCATGGTGCCGCTCAACTGGTAGCCGCCGATGAGCAGGTCGGTTACGCGGTTGGCGCCGGCTACGAACTGCTTGCCCTTGCCGAAGGGCAAGTCATAGCTGCCGTACACGGTGAGCTGCTGGTCGCGGGTGTTGCTGTCGCGGCCGTGAGTAACGGCGTGATCCCAGGTGTAGAAGCCAGACTGCTCGTCAAACGCGCTCGCCCACTGGTAGTTGGCAGTGACGGCAAGGCCCTTGGTGAACTGCTGGGCGAGGGTGATCTGGAGAGCGTCGAACTCGGTGTTCTGGGTATCGCCTCTGAATCCGATGCCCTGGGTCCAGCCGCATGCGCCTGCCGGAAGGGCAAGGACGCCATATCCCGAACCCGGATTCTTGTACGCCGCGTCGGTGCAAGCCTTCAGCGAGCCGCCGTAGTAGCGCTGCAGGAGGTTGGAGAGTCCGGTTCCGCCGGTCTTGGGATCATAGGCCTGGGTGACAGCGCCGGTGATCGGATCGTATTTGGTTCCGGCTGGATCGTAGTGCATGGCCTGTCCGCTGACACTATAGGAGCCAGGCAGGTTGATGGCCGCTTCGTTGGGGTTGGTGCCGTTGCTGTCGCCGTCGCCCAGGGTGTGGGTTCCCTTGTTGCCGACATAAGCCACAGTCAGCGTGAGGGTCGGGGTGAGGGCGCGCTGCACGCTCAGGTTCCAGGCATCGATCGTCGGGAAGGTGAGCGGGTTGTTACGCGCGCTGGAGGAGACAGAGGCTCCGGGGTTGGGCAGCAGGCCGTTGCTGGGGACCGCGACGGTGGTCGGAGTCGGAGGTCCGGCATTCAGCAGGAAGGCGTTGCCGGTCGGGGTGGAGGAGTTTACCGACTGGTTGCCCAGGACGGGCAGGTTCTGCGTGACGGTGTGGCCGAAGATCGAGCCGAAGACGCCGGTATCGAAGCTGCGTCCATAGCCGGCGCGAATGACGGTTTTGGGATCGAGCTGATAGGTCAGGCCAATGCGGGGCGCGAACATCTTCGCCGGGCTGACGGTCCATCCCAGGTTGGAGCCGATGCCACCGACGCCAGCCACATGCAAGTAGCCATCGGCGATGTTCAACAGGGAGCCGTTACCCGCCGCGTTGACTGCTTCGGGGAAGTAGATCTCCCAGCGAACGCCCAGGTTGAGGGTCAGATCGCGGGTGGCGCGCCAGGTGTCCTGCGCATAGAAGAAGGTGCGCTTCTGGAATTCCTTGGCGTTGGTGGACGTGGAGTAGAAGCGGCCAAAGTTGTCGACCTGGCCGAGCATGAAGGTGGCGAAACCGAGACCGCCCTGAATGGCTCCGTTGGGGTCCTCGGTGGGACCGTTGTCGAAGTGCATCAAGCCGGCGCGATCCGTATCGGAAGGAACGCGCAGGTTGCGGCCGTAGCGCAGGTCGACGCCGACCTTGGCGGTGTGGTTGCCACGGACCAGAGTCCAGTTGTTGACGATCTGTCCCTGATCTTCGCGTTCGGTCAAGGGGCAGTTGCAGCGATTGATGCCCAGGCCGGCGCCGAAGGCCGGATAGCCCTGGGTTCCGCCGCCGCCGCCGGGGACGTTGGCGAACTGGAATCCCGGCGAACCGGAGGTGAAGTTGCTGCCGGTGTTGATGCCCGGAATGCCCAAGGTGGTGGCGGCATAGGAGACGCCCTGGTCGTACTTGGTGTCGATCACGTTATAGCGGTAGTAGCCGAGACGGAAGTCGGTGAGCAGCTTGGGGCTGAGCGCGAAGTCCATGCCCGAGGCCAAGCTGTCGTTGGCGCCGTTCGAGTTGCCGCCGTAGTTGTTGATGCCGAATCCAGGACCGCCGGCTGCGCCGAACATCACCGCGCCCGAGAGCACGTCGGTGAACCGGGAGAAGCGGGCAAAGGCATGGGCCTTCTCGTTCAGCGTGTAGTCGGCGCGGGCCGTCCACTGATCGCTGTTGAAGAGACCTGTGCCCGGCTCATGGAAGTTCGAGTCGAAGGTGGTGATGCCCTTGGTGTAGGGTTCGAGGGCCGCGAGCAGGGCCAGGGCCGGAGCAGCGGCTCCAGTCTGGAGATAGGACCTGGGAATGATGTTGTTGGGGAAGGGGGCGTAGTGCGTCTTGCCGTCCGCGCCCAGGGTGGGAGCCTTGGAGGTGTCGTAAATGACGGCCGTCTTGTTGCCGTTGGAGTCAACCAGCTTCAGGTATTCGCTGAAGTCGCAACCGGTGCCGCCAGTGGTGTCGTTCTGCTTGCCGAGGCAGGTTTCTGTGGCCAGGGCGGTGGGCAGGGTATCGGTGGCCGAGGTGCCGACCTTCTGGCGCTGTCCTTCGTAGTTGCCGAAGAAGAAGAACTTGTTCTTCAGGATCGGGCCGCCGATGGAGCCGCCCATGCGGTTCTTGAGGCCGGCGGGAATCGAGCTGGGCGCCTGGGAGTAAGGATCGCGCGCCAGGTTCGCATTGCCGGTACGGAAGTCGTAGGCGCTGCCGTGGAAGTTGTTGGTGCCTGAACGGGTCTGCGCGGTAACGACTGCGGAAACAGCCTTGCCCAATTCGGCGTCGAAGTTCTGCGTGGTGATCTTGGTCTCGGTGACCGAGTCCATGGCGGGGTTGATGACGATGATGCCCAGAATCGGATCCTGGTTATCGGTGCCGTCCAGCTCAAAGGCGGTTCCGCCAAAGGCCTGGCCGTCGACCTGAATCTGGCGCGATCCCTGGGGGTTTTCGTCGGCCGCGTGGGACCAACCCAGAAGCTGGGCGCCGGGCAGCAACAGTTGCAGGTTGGTGAAGTTCTGATCGCCGACCGGCAGGCTGGAAACCTGCTGCTGATCGAATACGGTGGATACGTCCGCGCGGTCGGTCTTCAACTCCGGCTGCGACTCGGCGTTCACCGTGATGGTTTCTGCTCCGCCGCCGACCTGGAGGGTGGGATCGATGCGCGGGGCGGTGTCGGCCTCGACCGAGATGCCCTTGGTCTCAAACGACTTGAATCCCTTGGCCGAGACCTTCAGGTCATAGACGTCGGGGATCAAGTGGGGGACGCTGTAGTCGCCCGAGGCGTTGGAGGTGACGTTAACGACGGTGCCCTTGGCCTCGTCCTTGACGGTGACGGTGGCGCCGGCAACGGCAGCCCCGGTCGAATCGGACACAGTGCCAAAGATCGATCCATAGACCGATTGCGCACTGGCCGGCGCGATGAGGATCAAACTCGCGCAGGCAAATAACGCCAGCACGAGTGCTGTACGTAGATTCTTGTTCATGCGGTCTCCTGAAAAATGCCATTGTTCTTTGTGTGAACTAGTGTTGTTTCCCTGATACCGGCTGGTTGTTGCGCGCCGGTTGGCATGTTAAGGCTCCCCTGCCGCGTTGGCAGGCTCGCTAAAGAACCGGGGGCGCTGCTCCCTGAGTGGAGCCAGCGGGAGCAAAAAGAGCGTTCCCCGGAGCAAACGAAACAATATCCAAGATGAGTATAGGCTGTCAACAGTCAAAAGTGAAAAAAACTGGATCGCAGGAGCTACGAAACGACATATCAATACATGGAAACATTTACATTTGCCGCCCCTCCCGCCTGACGCGCCGCCCTTGCCCCGTTCCTCTCTAGGTAACATGCTTATATAAAGCGATTTACTTTCGCGTTTCGCCGAGATCGAAACGCCCATTCTCAGCAGAAAATACCGGCTCGAAACGTATTGTTACCGTATTATCGGCAACTTGCCTGGAAATAAATGCCTGCACATTGACATTACATTTATGCGCACGCGGAAGCTGCTCCCCGGTTTGCAAGCGAAAGCCCTCCGGGCTCTGGGCCCCGCTTCTCCTGCCCCTTTCGACCCACCCGCACCTCAACCAAATGGTTGATTTATATAGGGCATCAGGCCCTCGCGCCAAAAGCGGCCAAGCCGCGGCCGGTCTCTCTTTAGAAGGCCGGAGAGGCCTCTTTGGGGCTTCAAAACGCACCAGGCGCGCGGCAAAGCTAACCTGGAGTGCAGCGGAGACCGGGCAGGTCTTGGGCATGACATTAGCCGGCTCATGCAGTATTTTTTCAACGCGTCTTTTGACCAGATCAACGCCCCGAGCGGTGCACGCGTCTCCATCCGCCGCCGGGCGACGGCAGATGGAGGCGCTGCAACGCTTTGCGCTGGGATTATGGCTTTTGCGAGGAGTAGGCGGCGGTCTTCAGAATCTTGCCGCCCTCCTGGACCACATACAGGTGGTTCACGTCCAGGTCCTTGAGGGTGTCCACCATGCCCGAGGGCCAGCGGATCTCCACCAGATCGACCTTTTTCGCTTCGCCGAGGCCGAAGTGGATGCGCAGGTCGCTGGCCGAGTAGTAGCCGTTGCAGGAGCGGACCTCTTCGATCTGCACCAGCGGCGCTCCCGGCTTGCCGCCCACCGCGGGCGTGTTGGTCTGGGCCACCACTTTGAGCCGCGCGCCGATGCCGGTGCGGTTGCTCTTGACGCCCACCACCCGGATCTTGATCCAACTGCGGTTGAGGGTGGAGTCGCAGCGCAGCAGTTGCGGGACGGAATTGACGCAGTTGACGATGGCGTCCATGTCGCCGTCGTTGTCGTAGTCGCCGATGGCAAAGCCGCGCGCCTTGGCCGCCGCGGTAATGCCGCTGCCGCCGATCAGGCTTACATCCTCGTATTGCCCGTTGCGCAGGTTGCGGTAGAGGTATTTGCGCTCGGCGTAGGCGGCGTCCACCTGGGTGCCGTCCACCTCGGGATAAACGTGGCCGTTGGCCACCATGATGTCCAGCCAGCCGTCGTTGTCGAAGTCGATGAAGCTGACGCCCCAGCCCAGCAGGCGGGTATTCATGCCCAGGCCGGCCTGGTAGGTGCGGTCGTCGAAGGAGCCGTCGCCGATGTTCATGAAGAGCGAGTCGGTATCGCCGGCGAAGTTCGTCTTCACAATGTCCAGCAAGCCGTCGCGGTTGTAGTCGCCGATGGAGACGCCCATGCCGGCCTGCGGCTTGCCGTCGGGCGAGTAGGCCACGCCGGCTTCGATCGCCTGATCCTTGAAGGTGCCGTCCTTCTGGTTCACATAATAGGTAGCCGAAGTCGAGTCGTTGGCCACGTAGATGTTGGGCCAGCCGGTATTGTCCAGATCGGCGGCGGCGCAGCTCAGGGCATAGGTGCCCAAAGTGCCCCCCATGCCGGCCTTCTCGCTCACGTCGGTGAAGGTGCCGTCGCCGTTGTTGTGGTAGAGCAGGTTCTTGCCGCCCTCCAGGCCGGGCGGTCCGCAGGCCACCACGATTCCCTTGTAGGTGCAATTGGCGTCTTCCGGGGCCGGCGCGGTCTTCACGTCGAAGTCGATGTAGTTGCCGACAAACAGGTCGAGGTTGCCGTCCTTGTCGTAGTCCAGAAACGAGCAGCCGGAGTTCCAGCGCAGGCGGTTCTGCAAGAGTCCGGCCTCTTTGGTCACATCCGAAAAGGTGCCGTTGCCGTTATTGCGGAAGAGCGCGTTCTGGCCGTAGTAACTAACAAAAAGATCGTTCCAGCCGTCGTTGTTGTAGTCGCCCACGCAGCAGGCCTGGCCCCAGCCGGAGCGGGCGAGGCCGGACTTCAGCGTCACGTCGGTAAAGGTGCCGTCGCGGTTGTTCTTGAAGAGGCGGGAGACCGGCTCGTGGCCTTTGGGAAAGCCCTCGAACCGCCAGCCGTTGACCAGGAAGATGTCTACCCAGTCGTCCTGGTCGTAGTCGAAGAAGGCCGCGCCGCAGCCGGTGGTTTCCAGCAGATATTTGTTGCGGTGCTCGCCGCCGAAGATGGTCTCGACGTTGAGCCCGGCCTCCTTGGCCACGTCTACAAACTGCACGCCCAGCGGCGTGCCGGTGACCGGCGAGGGCAGCCCTTTGGGGGCGGGGCGCGCCTGCGCCTCGTAGGCCTGGCGGGCGCTGCCGGCGACTTTGGGGGGGGTGGCGGCTTGCTGGCCGGCAAGGCCAAAGGCCGGACGCGCCAGGCGCAGAACGTCTTCGAGCGGTAATACGAGTGCGGTCCGCGATAGCGACTTCAAAAAACCTCTACGGGTAAAGGACAAGGCAGGGATCTCCCTTGGCGCGCCGCTGTGGTGGCGACTGCGCCCTGAAGGCAGAGTATACCCGGTGAGCAGGCGGGGGTGCAGCCTGGGCGGAGCAGGCGGTCGGGTCGCAGATACCGCCGAACCGCTCGCGGCCCGAGGGTTTGCCGCCGCGCGCCGCCGCCCGGTTGCAGTCGGTCGCGAGGGGAATTACGATCTCCCCGTGCGACACAAAAGGACATTGAGGAGGAGCGGATGAAGGTACACACGTATCTGAACTACGGCGGCAATTGCGAAGAGGCATTTCATTTCTACGAAGCGCATCTGGGCGCCAAGATCCTGATGCTCATGAAGCACGGGGAAGAGCCCGGCGGGCCGCAGAACCCAGGGTTGAGCGGGGTGTTGCACGCCCGGCTGCAATTGGGAGACACCTTCGTCTCCGGAGCGGATGTGCCGGCCGAGCGCTGGCAGCCGATGCGCAGCGCGTATATCGCACTGGCGGCGGAGAGCAGCGAAGAGGCGGAGCGGATTCATGCGGCGCTGGCGGGAGGCGGCGAAGTCTTCATGCCCCTGCAAGAGACGTTCTTCGCCCACCGCTTCAGCATGTTGCGGGACCGGTTCGGGACGTCCTGGATGATCATCCACGAACGCCCCATGCCGGGAAACCAGGGTTGACGGCGGTGCTTTAGCTGCGCTTCTTGCCGCCGGGCGAGCTGGGACGCTTGCCGCCCGGCTTGCCCTTGTGCGCGCCCTTGCTGGAACCGCCGGGGCGGGGCTTGAAGGAACCGCCGGAGCCGGATGCCTTGGGTCCGCCGTAGCGGGTCTTGGGCTTCCAGCCGGTGTCGTTGCTGCGCGCGCCGCCGGCGCCCTCGCCGCGCGAAGCGCCGCCCGAGAACTTCTTGGTATGAGGAACGCTGGCGCCCTCGATGCGGGGGGTATAGGGACGCGACGAACGCGGAGCGGCCGATGGGCGGTAACCCGAACCGGTGCGCGCATCGATTGACCCCGGACCTGGACGGGAACCTGCGCCGGGGCTATAGGAGCGGCCGGCCGGCTTGCCCGGCTTGCTGCTGGGACGCGGACCACCCGCGCGCGGCATGCCGCTGCTGGTGGTGTAGGCGCGAGGCAGTCCGCCCTCGCTGCTGAAGGGGCGGCTGGGACGGGAAGACGCCGGGCGGTCCGAACTGGGCCGGGGGCGATCCGACCGCGGCCGATCCGAGCTGGGACGGGGACGGTCAAAGTCGGGACGGCCCGAGGAGGGACGGCCAGAGCTGGGACGATCCGAATACGACCGGGGAGCACTGGGGCGGCCCGTGCTGGGACGATCCGCATAGGGACGGGGCGCGCCGGAGCGTGGCCCGCTTGAGCGTGGTCCACTGGACCGGCCGGCAGGAGGACGGCTGGGGCTAGGACGATCCGAGTAGGGAATCTCCTCGATGTGGAGGTTCGGCGGACGCACGGGACCGAGATCGTCGTCATTCACTGGAACATCGCGCCGCGGCCCTGTCGGCCGCTGATAACCGGAGCCGCCGCCGCGTGCGCCGGTCTTGTTCCAGGCGGGCTTGGCCTCGAAATTGCTGCCGGAGCTGGTTCTGCCGGTTCCTGCCGAAGTGGGACGGGGGCGATCGCTGGGCGGACGGCTTGCGCCGCTCTCGAAGCGCGCCGGGGGCCGGGCGGAACCGTCGTCCCGCTTGAAGGGCGGACGGGCGGGGCGATCGTCGCGTTTGAAGTCGGGACGGGCGTCTTTGTTAAAGGCCGGGCGCGCCGGACGGGGCGTGAAGGAGCCCTCGCCTTCGTCGCGGCGGAAGGGGCGCTTGGCCGGGCCGGAGTCGGGACGTGCCGCGCCGTAACGCGCCGGACCTGCTCCCAGTCCGCGCTGCGGACGGTCGCCCGTGCGGGCCGGGCCGCTGGAAGGACGGCCGGCGGCGGGGCGGAACTCGCCGCCAGAGGGACGCGCCGGGCGGGAAGGCCTGTCCTGGTTCTCAGCGCCTGCGCCGAAGGCCCTCTTGGGGCGAAATTCGCCGGGGCGGCCCGTGCCGGCCGAGCGATCTTCAGAAGTCGGGGCGGGGAAGGGCCTGGCGGGACGCGGGTGCACCGTGGGCTTGGGCTTGACGGTCGGCAGTCCGGCGGCATCCATCAGGTTGCGGCGGCGGAGTTCTTTCGATTTGGGAGTGCGCAGCTTGCCCTCGGCGGCCAGGCGCAGGGCGGCCAGCTCTTCGGGCTGCAACTCGCGCAGGTTGCCGGGCTCCTGGTCCAGTACCAGCGGGCCGTAACCGACGCGGCGAATCTTCTCGACAAAGTGGCCGATCTCCTCGAACATCTTGCGCAGTTCGCGGTTGCGCCCTTCGATGAGCACAACTTCGTACCAGGGGTTGTCGCCCTGGCGGACCTGGCGGATGCGCGCCGGGGAGGTGCGGACCTTGGACGAGCCGGGCTTGCCGCGCTCGATGGCCACGCCGCCGCGCAGGATGTCCAGCTCGCTCTCGGTGGGCTGGCCGGCGACCTTGACGAGATACGTCTTTTCCACGCCCGAAGCGGCCTTGGTGAGCCGGTTGGCCAGTTCGCCGTCGTTGGTGACCACCAGCAACCCCTCGCTCATGTAGTCCAGGCGGCCGACAGGGTAGAGGCGCTCTTTCATCTTGTCGAAGAACTGCATCACCGTGGGCCGGCCCTCGGGGTCCTTCACCGTGGTGACAAAGCCCTTGGGCTTGTTGAGCACGAAGTAGCGCAGCCGCTCGGCGCCCTGCAGCAGCTTGCCGTCGACCCGGATGTGGTCGCGGCCCATATCCGCCTTGGTGCCCAGTTCGGTAACGACTTTGCCGTTCATCTGCACGCGGCCCTGTTCGATCATCTCTTCGGCCTTGCGGCGGCTGGCGACGCCGGCCTTGGCCAGGATCTTCTGGAGCCGCTCGAGCTTGGCGGGAGGACGCGGCTTGGGAGTAAACTCCGGCTCTTCGTCTTCGCCGTCTTCCTCGGCGAGTTCTTCGGCGCCTTCGCCGTCGGAGGAATCGTCTTCCGCCTCTTCCTCGCCATCGCCGTCTTCTTCGTCGTCCTCGGCTTCCAGGTCGTCGTCGGCGTCTTCTTCCTCGTCTTCCTCTTCTTCTTCTTCTTCGCCCTCGTCGTCGTCCTCTTCGTCGTCCTCGCCGTCTTCTTCTTCTTCGCCGGCTTCTTCGTCGTCGCCGTCTTCTTCGTCTTCGTCTTGCTCTTCGTCGACGCCTTCTTCTTCATCTTCGTCGTCGGCGGCGTCGATCCGGGCATCAAGTTCGGCGGCGTCTTCTGGCGACGCGGCGTGCGGTTCGGTGGCTTCGATTTCGGTTGCGGGCGTGGGGTTCTGCTCGGGCTCGGTAGCTTCGGGCTTGCGTTTCTTGGTCATCGGGAACATCTCAGTTTCTGCCTGCTCTTCGGGGTAGGCGCAGCAGGCGCGGCCTAGGGGTTGGATTCCGCCTGGATGCCGGCTAACGGGGTCATCGGGCGGGCGGGGCTGGGGCTAGGAGTCGGCCTCAGGCGCTTCGGTTGCGGGGGATGGACCGGCAGCCATCGCGGCTGGCGTTTCCGCTGAGTTCTGGGCAGTCGTCACGACTGGCATTGAGGCGGGCATTGCGGCAACCGGCTTCTCCTGCTCCGCGGGAGTTTCGGCGGACTCTGGCACAGCGCCAGGGTCGGTATCTTCTTCTTCGTCCTCGGGGACGTTCTTGTCGAACTCGTAGACTGCGTCGAGAGCGGGGTTGAGGCCGTGCTCGGGGGCCGGCGTCGCGGGGGAGGCGAGTTCCGGCTCGTCCAGCTCCACGGCGGCCATCTTTTCGAACTCCTCCATCGAGGGCAACTCCCCCACATCTTTCAAGCCGAAGCGGAGCAGGAACTCCTTGGTCGTCTTATAAAGGATGGGGCGGCCGATGACCGGCTTGCGGCCGGCGGTGGCGATCAGCTTGCGAGCCAACAGGGAGCCGAAGACGCCCGAGGAGTCCACACCGCGAATCTCGTTGACTTCAGGGGCGGTTACAGGCTGCTTGTAGGCGACCACGGCGAGCGTTTCCAAGGCCGGCAGCGAGAGCTTGAGCGCCGGCTTCAGACTCTTGACGAAGGAACGGACGGCGTCGTGGCACTCGGGTTTGGTGGCCATGCGGTAGCCGCCGGCGATCTCGCGAATCTCCACGCCGCGGCTGTCCTGGGCGTACTCGGCGATCAGCTCGTCGAGCAGTTGCCGGAGGATGGCGCGCACATCGCGATCCCGCTGGCGGGTGATGCGCTTCAGTTCGGACTCTTCGCTGGCCCCAGGCTCGGCTTCCGGCTCCGGCTGGGCGGGCTCGGCCTCCGCCGGGGAAGCGTCGGCGGCAGTGGCGGACTCGGCTTCTGTTTCGGGCGCGGAATCGATGACCGCCTCGGCGTCGGGTTGCGGCGAAGGGGCGGAGAGATCGGGCTCCAGATAGGAGAACTCGCCGCTTTCCAGGGTCGGGGGCTGGTCGGCGTCGGCCTGCTCGGCGCGCGCGGCTTCTTGTTCCGCCTGCCACTCCAGGGCATCGGCGGTGAATAGAACGGCGAGCTGGGCCAAAGTGACCGGCTCTTCCGCGGCGTAGATGACAGCTTCCAGCTTAGCTTTCAGGCTCATTCTGCAATAGGTACCTCAAGTATGGTACCGGAAGTCGAGCTTCCCT
>Ga0316217_10006282_pt1 | contig 11830 bp, 13 predicted proteins | sample 1anoAmetaG_FD_203633 | JGI IMG/M metagenome (GOLD analysis project Ga0316217, IMG submission 203633) | Freshwater microbial communities from Trout Bog Lake, Wisconsin, USA - 1anoA | ecosystem: Environmental > Aquatic > Freshwater > Lake > Hypolimnion/Profundal zone | place: USA: Wisconsin... | reverse complement strand
TGGCCGACGGCCACGGCCGCGACGTGCCGTACTGCTTCAACCGCAAGGAGGCCAAGGACCACGGCGAGGGCGGGCGCATCGTCGGCCGCGCGCTCGCCGGCCGGGTGCTGATCGTCGACGACGTGATCACGGCCGGCACCGCGATCCGCGAGTCCATCGACATCATCCGCAGTGCCGGCGCGACGCCGGCGGGCGTGCTGCTGGCGCTGGACCGCGAGGAGCGCGGCCGGGACTCGGCGCTGTCGGCGGTGCAGGAAGTGCGGGCGAGCTTCGGCCTGCCGGTGGTGTCGATCCTGGCCCTGTCGGACCTCATTTCGGGCCTCGAGAGCGGCGTCGGCGGGGTGGATCCGGCGGTCCTGGGCGCCCTGCAGGCCTACCGGGCCGAGTACGGCGCCGGTAGCGAGAACTGATACTCTGCCGGGGTGCCGGGCGTGAACGGACTCACGGACCCGACGCCGGCACGTGCAATTGAACGGTGACAGCCGGCACACTGCCTCCATGACGAAACTTCCCGCCTACCCCCTGATGGTCCTGCTGGCAGCGCTCGCGGCGGCGCTCGCCCATGGCTCCGTCGCGGAGGCTGCCGCGCCGGTGCGCGACACCGGCAGCAAGGCACGCGTCTATCGCTGGGTCGACGAGCACGGGGTCGTGCACTTCGGCGATACCATCCCGCCGCAGTACGCGGACCAGGAGCAGACCGTCCTGAACGGCCAGGGCGTGCAGGTAGGCCGCATCCCCGGGCGACAGACGCCGGAACAGCTGCAGGCGGAGGCCACCCAGCGGGCAGCCGAGGAGCAGGCGCGGCTGGCTGCGGCCCAGGCGCGCCAGCGCGACCAGAACCTGCTGGCCACCTACCTGTCGGTCGAGGAGATCGAGGCGCTACGCGACCGCCGCGCCGAGATCGTCGAAGGCCAGGCGCGCGTCACGTCCCAGTACCTCGAGCACCTGCGCGCGCACCAGGCCCAGCTCGCGCAGCAGGTGCGCCACTTCAAGCCGTACAACACCGCACCGAACGCGAACCAGTTGCCGGAGCGGCTCGCCGAGGACCTCGTGCGCACGACCAGCGACATCGCGACGCAGCAGCGCAACCTCCAGGCCAAGCGCGAGGAACTCGACCGGATGCGGGCACAGTTCGCGAGCGACATCGCCCGCTTCCGCGAACTGAAGAAGATAGAGAGCGACTACTCGCGCGGCTCGGCGCCCGCCAGGAACTAGCTGCGGCCGGAACTGCCGAAGCCGCCGGCGCCGCGTTCGGTCGCCGTGAAACTCTCCACGACCTCCAGCCGCACCTGCACGACCGGCACGACGACCAGCTGTGCGATGCGCTCGCCGGGCTGGATCGTGAACGCGGCGGCGCCGCGGTTCCACATCGACGCCATGACCGGCCCCTGGTAGTCGGAGTCGATCAGGCCGACCAGGTTGCCGAGCACGATGCCGTGCTTGTGGCCGAGCCCCGAGCGCGGCAGCAGGATCGCCGCCAGGCCCGGATCGTCGAGATGGATGGACAGGCCGGTCGGCACGAGTTCGGTCTGGCCAGGCTCGAGGACGAGCGGCGCGGTCAGGCAGGCGCGCAGGTCCAGCCCGGCTGAGCCGCCCGTGGCATACGTCGGCAACGGCCACTCGCTGCCGAGCCGGGCGTCCAGCACCTTCACCTGCATTGCACGCATGGGATTCCTCAGACGGCGGCGGGGGCGAGCCGGACGGCCGCCCGCTGCGCCTCGCGGTAGCGTTCGGCGACCAGCGCGACGAACTCGCGCGCAAGGTCCGCCTTTGATTTCAGTTCCAGCTGGCGGCGCCCGCCCGGCCACAGCAGCAGCAGGGCATTGTCCTCGCGATCGAACGCGCGGTCGGTACCGACCTCGTTGGCCGCGATCAGGTCGAGATGCTTGCGGGTCAGCTTGGCCAGGGCGTGCTTCTCGACGTCGTTGGTCTCGGCGGCGAACCCGACCGTGAACGGCCGGCGTGCCAGGGCGGACACCGAGGCGAGGATGTCGGGCGCCTTGTGCAGCGACAGCTCGAGGCAGTCGCTGGTCTTCTTTATCTTCTGCGGCTCGCAGCAGGCGGGCGTGTAGTCGGCGACGGCGGCGGCGCCGACGTAGATGTCGGCGTCGCCGATCGCGGCGTGCACGGCGTCATACATCTGCGCCGCGGTCTCGACGTCGACGCGACGCACGCCGGGCGGCGTCGGCAGCGAGACGGGGCCGCTGACCAGCGTGACGCGCGCGCCCGCCTCGCGGGCCGCCGCCGCGACCGCGAAGCCCATCTTGCCGGAGCTGCGGTTGCTGATGAACCGCACCGGATCGAGCGGTTCGCGCGTGGGACCGGCACTGATCACGAGGTGCAGTCCGGCGAGCACGCCCGCGTCGGCGGCGGCGTGCACGGCCTCGACGAGGTCGGCGGGCTCGAGCATGCGGCCGGGGCCGGTCTCGCCGCAGGCCTGCGAACCGGAGTCGGGCCCGAGCAGCCGCACGCCGCGACCGGCCAGGGTCGCGACGTTCGCGCGGGTCGCAGCGTTGGCCCACATCAGGCGGTTCATCGCCGGCGCCACCCAGACCGGCGCCTCGGTCGCCAGGCACAGCGTCGCGAGCAGGTCGTCGGCCCGACCGGCGGCCAGGCGCGCCAGGAAATCGGCACTGGCCGGGGCCACCAGCACCAGGTCGGCCCAGCGGGCCAGCTCGATATGGCCCATCGCGGCCTCGGCCGCCTCGTCCCACAGTCCGGTGCGGACGGGACGTCCGGACAGGGCCTGGAACGTCAGGGGCGTCACGAAGCGCGTCGCGGCCTCGGTCATCACCACCTGCACCTCGGCGCCGCGCTCGCGCAGGCGGCGAACCAGGTCCGCCGCCTTGTAGGCGGCTATGCCGCCAGTGATCCCGAGCAGGATCCGGCGCGGTGCGGCGGGGAGCGTTGTCATGGACGGATTATCGGCCCGTGGCGGGGGCCGTTCCAAGGCCTGCCGCCACGATGCCGAGAACCGTTGGTTATGGAGGGCGCGCGCGGCACCCCGGACCGGTGCAAATCGGCATGGTTGGGCCCGTTATGCGGCTAGGGACGACCGGGGCGGGCCCGCACACTGAGGCCATGAAGATCCACGAATGGCCGAGCGCGGAACGGCCCCGCGAACGCCTGCTCAGCGCCGGCGCCCGCGCGCTGTCCGAGGCAGAACTGCTGGCGATCTGGCTGCGCTCGGGGGTCCGGGGCTGGAATGCGGTGGAGCTGGCGCGGGACCTGTTGACGGAGTTCGGCTCGTTGCGGGGCCTGCTGACCGCCGACGCGGGCCGGCTGTGCCGACACCGCGGCATGGGCCTTGCCCGCTACGCGCAGCTGCAGGCCGCGCTGGAACTGGCGCGCCGCCACCATCTGGAGATCCTGAAGGCGGGACCGGCGCTGACCAGCCCGCGCCTCGCCCGCGACTACCTGCTGGCCGAGCTGCGCGACCGCGACTACGAGGTGTTCGGCGCCCTGTACCTCGACTTATGTGGAGCGGTTGCTTATGTGCAGGATCGTCGTAGATCAGCAGCGATGGGTGGGTTTTCAGGGGTTTAGCTGCACATAACAGCGAGCCCGACGTACGGTGGTTCGCCCGCATTTCGCGGGATTGGAGGCCACCATGCGCCAGATCCTTTTCCCCAAGGACTACCTCTCCCACTACGAGGATTCTCCGGTCGCGGATGTTCTCAGCGACTTCGACGACTGGATGCGCTCCACGGGCTATCGCGACCCGTACGCTCGTCGCCATCTCGGGCACGTCCGCCGTGCACTCGAGCGATCAGCACCGCTGCCGGACGACAGGCGGTTTGACGCCGATGACCTGGTTCGCATGTTCCGTTCCCCCGTTCGTCCGCGCGGCTTTGCCTCGTCACGCTGGGCATTCGAGCAGTATTTGCGTGCTCGGGGCCGTTGGATCGCGGTTGTCCCGAACGGACCGCATGAGCCCCTCCTGGGCGCCTACGGGACGTACATGCGGGATCTGCAGGGGTTGGCGCCTGCCACCATCGAGCAGAAGCGACGGGTGGCAGTAGCGTTTCTAACGCTTTGCTGTCCACCACCCCGGACCCCTGCCGACGTGACCTCGCACGACGTCGAGCGCTTTATCGCTCGGTGCGCTCGGCGGCACCTCGGCCGCTCCAGCATGCAGACCACAGTCGGCTATCTGCGCTCGTTTCTGCGGTACTGCCACGGTCGCGGCTTGTGCCCGGCAGGCCTTGACGTCATCGATCGACCCCAGCGCTACCGCGACGAGCAGCCGCCTCGGGCGATCCCCTGGGCCCTCGCTCAGCAGCTGCTCGCCTCGATCGATCGCTCGACGCGCATGGGTTGCCGCGACCACGCGATGCTGTATCTCATGACGCACTTCGGGCTGCGGACCGGCGAGGTCGGCGGCCTACGGCTCGCCGACCTCGACCTCCGCGCCCGCGTCCTGCGTGTTCCACAGGCCAAGGTCCATGCGACGCTGACCTTGCCGTTGTCGCGACCGGCAGCGCAGGTGCTCGCGCGGTACCTGCGCTTCGGCCGGCCGCGCACCGATCGCACGGAGCTGTTTCTCTCGGTACTTTCGCCACTCGGCCCCATGAGCCGCACCGCGATCGCCAACGCATTCCAGCGCCACGTCCATCGCAGCGGGTTACCACTGACCGGGCACTCGCCGTACGGCCTGCGGCACGGCTTCGCCATGCGCCTTCTCGAGCGCGGCGTCGGCATCAAGGCGATCGGCGACCTGCTCGGGCACCACACCCTGGAGAGCACGGCCGTTTATCTTCGCCTTAACACCGAGGCGCTCCGCGACGTGGCGCTTCCGGTCCCCGCGCGCGTCGTGCGCGAGCGGAGGCCGTCATGAGCCTCGTGATCCCAACCACCCCGTTTGAGCGGAGCGCCATCCGCTACATCCGCCACCAACGCGCGCTCGGCCTGCATTTCGGCAAGCAACAGTGGCTGATCGGTCGGCTCGCACGCTTCCTGGCCCCGCATGGTGACCTCGACGCCGAGCATTTCGAGGCCTGGCTGCATCGCCAGCGGCACACCAGTGGCACGACCCGCCGTGGCGAGGCGCTTATCCTGCGTAAGTTCTGCCTCTATCGGCGGCGTACCGAGCCTGACTGCTTCGTCCCGGACCCGCTCCATTTCCCGCGCCGCGTACCCTCGATCCAGCCCGTCATCGTCGGACCTGCTGACGTCGCGCGCATGCTGCAGGCGATCGACGCGTGGCCGGCGCATCCGCAGCTACCGCTGCGCAAGGCCGCGTGTCGCATCGCGGTGATCCTCCTCTACACCGCAGGCCTACGCATCGGCGAGCTCACCCGCCTCACGCTCAACGATGTCGATCTCAAGAGCCGGACGCTCCGGATCCGTGCGTCCAAGTTCCACAAGACGCGCATCATCCCGTTGTCACCGAGCGCCTCCCTCGAGCTGCGCAGGTATCTTCAGGCCCGCCTCGCCGCACCCTGGGACCTGACCGCGAACGCGCCGCTTCTCGGTCACCAGCACGGATCACCGCACTTTCGGGCCTACGTTACCGCGGCGATTGGCGAGTCGGTGCGCAGGCTATTCCGCGAGGCCAACGTCCGCGATCCGCACGGACGCTACCCACGGGTCCACGACCTTCGGCACTCGTTCGCGGTCCAGGCCTTGCTCCGCTGGTACCGCGCCGGCCGCGACGTACAGACGCAGCTCCCGCAGCTGTCGATGTATCTCGGGCACGTGTCGATCGTTTCTACCGCGCACTACCTGCATTTCATACCGGCCATCGCCGAGGTCGCGCATCGTCGCTTCGCACGGCATTTCGGGGCGATCGCCCGCGGAGGTGCGCGATGAGTACCCCCCGTCCCAACGCCTTGGCACGGGCCCTGGTCAAGTACTTCCAGGAGTACCTCCCAACGCTTCGCGGCATGAGCACCCACACCATCCACAGCTACCGCGACGCGATCGTGCTGTACCTGCGGTTCATCGCGGCACGCACCCGACGTCGGCCCGAGTGCCTTGATCTCAGCGATTTCACGCTCGATCACGTCACGGAGTTTCTGGCCGACCTCGAGCGGACGCGGCACTCGAGCATCGCGACCCGCAACGCCCGGCTCGCCGCACTCCACACGTTCGCCCGCTTCGCGGCGAGCCAGGCGCCCGAGCACCTTGCGGAGCTGCAGCGCGTACTCGCCCTCCCGTTCAAGCGCGGCGCCCGGCGCGCATCGGTCGAGTTCCTCGATCAGAAGGAGGTCGCGGCCCTGCTCACGCCGCCAGACGAGGTCACCCCCGCGGTCGAGCGCGACCTGACCCTGTTCGCGCTCATGCTCAACACCGGCGCGCGGGTTCAGGAGGTCCTGGACCTGCGTATCCAGGATGTTCGCATCGATCCGCCGTACCAGGTCCGGCTCCACGGCAAGGGCGGCAAGATCCGGGTCTGTCCGATCTGGGCCCACACCGCAAGGCGCGTCCGACGGCTGCTGGCGCGCTCACCCTGGCCCACCGACCCAGACCGCCCGCTCTTCCTTAACCTGCGCGGCGAGCGACTCACCCGCTTCGGCGTCTACCACCTGCTCAAGAAGCGTCTCGCCCAGTGCTCGTCGGCCGTGACCTCCCTTCGTGGGCGGCGCATCCATCCGCACACGCTGCGCCACACCACCGCCGTCCATCTGCTCAAGGCCGGCGTCGACTTCGCCACCATCAGCCAGTGGCTGGGCCACGCATCTCTGACCACGACAATGACCTACGCGCGCGCCGACCTAGATCTCAAGCGCCAGGCACTGGCGCAGGTGTTCCCCGACGCGCCGCGGCCGCCACGGGGCGGCCGTCTCAAGCTTGGCCAGATCGACGTAGTCGACTGGTTACGCCGTCTCTAACGGCAGAAGTTATGTGGAGCTGCGCGTCACGAAAGGCCGGAAAACACGACGAAAAGACGCCCAGCTCCACATTTCGAAGCGGTCCACATAAATCGAGTAATGTTGTGCTCAGCATTACTCGACAGCCGGCACCGGGTGACGGGATTCGAGGAGTTGTTCCGGGGCACCATCGACGGCGCCAGCGTCCATCCCCGGGAGGTCGTCAAGCAGGCGCTGGCCTGCCGGGCGGCCGCGCTGATCCTGGTCCACAACCACCCGTCCGGCGTGGCGGAACCGAGCCACGCGGACGAGCGGATCACGACCCGCCTGCGCGATTAATGACCAGCTGGTCATTAGTCCCGTTATGGCAAGGAGCCGGTTATGCCAAGGAGGGGGCGCTAAGGTCGGCGTTTGCTGGGCAGAAGGCGCAGCGACCTTCGCATTATTCCGGGTGTCACAGGGAGTCGAGCCAGGCCAGCAGGTCCGGGTTTCGCTTCCAGCGGGGTGGCTTGCCGGGCCGGGTAGTTCGGTCGACGCTTTCTAGCGCCCGGCGCTTCGTCTCGAGGTTGGCGCGGGCGTAGTGGTTGGTCGTGTCGAGGCTTACGTGGCCGAGCCAGCTGCGGATCACGGTGATGTCGACGCCGGCAGCAACGAGCTGGACACCCGCGGTGTGTCGGAACGTGTGCGGGGTTACGCGCTTATTTTTCAGCGATGGCAGGTCGGCAGCCGCCGCTTTCACGTACAGGTCGAGCTTGTAGCGAACGCCGGCCGCGCCGAGCGGACGGCCGTATCGGTTGACGAACAGCGGCTCATGATCGGACCGTGGCTGACGCTTGAGGAGCGCGGACAGGAGCGCCGCCGTCTCTGCCCACAGCGGGCACACCCGCTCCTTGCGGCCCTTGCCGTACAGCCGCACCTGCGCCGGCGCAGTCAGTCGCAGCGTCCCCGGGGTCGCCGACAGGGCTTCCTGGATGCGCGCACCGGTGTTGTACAGGAACGCGAGCAGCGCATGATCGCGCTGCCCCTCGGGTGTGGAGCGATCCGGCTGGCGCAGGATCGCCGTGACCTCTTCGGTATCGAGATAGCCGACCTCGCGCTGCGCGGTCTTCTTGGTCGGGATCCGCAGCACCGCGGCGCACTGCCCGGCGAGCAGCGGCTCATTTGCCGCGACGTACCGGTAGAACGAGCGGATCGCCGCCAGCCGGCAGTTGCGCGTGCCGACCGTGTCGTGGCGATCGGCCTCGAGGTGCGCCAGGAACGCCAGCACCTCCCGATCAGTGATCCCGTCGAGAGTCAGCGTGCTCACGCGCCGGTGATGTCGTTCGGCGACGTAGCGCAGGAGCAGCCGCCACGTGTCGCGGTATGACTGGACCGTGTGCGGCGAGCAGTTGCGTTGGTTCACCAGCCACTCGTGGAAGTAGGCGTGGAGCCAGTACGACAGGGATCTGGACGTCACGGCAGGCCTCCGCTGTGGCCGAGGGCCTCGCGGCCCCGTTGTCGGTAGCGTTCGCTCGCCTGCGCCAGTAGCTCAGGCGTGATGTTCAGGTAGACGAGCGTCGACAGGATGTCCTTGTGCCCAAGGTAGGTTGCAAGGTAGGGCAGGCGTGTCTGCGTATCAACGCCCGCGCGGTACCACTGCAGCATGCGATGTGCCACGAACGTGTGGCGCAGGTCATGCACGCGCGGTCCGACCGTGCCGCGCGCGGGCTTGAGCCCGGCCCGCTTGAGCACGCGGGGTAGCATCTTGTCGATCTGGCTGTACGAGTAGCCTTTGCGGCGCAGCGGAGTCCACCACAGCAGCGCGTCCGGGGTCGTCGGCGCGCCCCAGGTTGAGCGTGCCGCGAGGTAGTCCTGGAGCAGTTGCAAGACGCTGGGGCTGAGCGGCAGTCGGCGGGACTTAAAGAACTTGGTGTCGCGGATGTCGATCGCGCCGTCGCCGAGGTCAACGTCACGCAGCGTCAACCGCGCGATCTCGCCGACGCGCAGACCGGCGCAGTACGCGAGCGTCAGCATCGCTGTCACGGCGCGGGGGCGCCACGGCGCACGTTCCGACGGGTAGGAGCGCGCTGCAAGGAACAGCCGCTCGACCTCGGCCTCGGTAAAGAGGTAGGGCTTGCGCTCCTCCGCGATCGCGCGGCGCTGCAACCCGTGCTGGATCGTCAGCACCTCGGTTGCCAGGTCCTGACGGTGCTGGGCCTTCGTCAGCGCGCGGCCGCATTGCTGCACGCGGAGCTGATGTCGCGCTGTTCGCCCGGCGCTCCGCCAGGCGCCCAGCACCTCCGTGAGCGGGACCTCGGCCAACGCCGGATGCAGCTGCAGGAAGCGATCCAGTCGCTGGAGGTCGCGCGCCTTGGCCTCGTACTTGTGGCCGAGCGACCGCATCCGCTCGATGTGGCTGCGGATCAACGACCCAAGCCGGCTGCCGTACTCCGGCAACGGCGTGAGCCGCTCAAGCGCACGCTCCGGATGCTCGTCGAGCAGCGCCCGGACGATGGGCGCCAGCCGGCCACCATGCCGGCGCCGCAGCTCGGCGAGCCGGTTGGGACCTGCGCCATGGGCGGCACGCCAGTCGAGGTAACGACTGATCACGGCCGCTCGTTCCACGACGTTCGCGAACGGCGACCGTGCCGCATCCTGCTGCAGCCATGTGCGGATCGTCGCGACGCTCGGGGCATTGCCGGCCGACACAGTCGTCGCGACGAACGCTGCGAACGATCGTAGCGGCGTCGCGTAGCTGTACCTCGAGTGGCGGTTCACCACGAGCGTGCCCAGGAACGTCTCGACGGGATCGGTCATCATGGCACTGCGCCTCGCGGCACGGCGAGTGCGACCTCGCGCAGGTCGTCGGTCGCAAGCCGCAGGTAAGTTGCAGTCGAGCGCTCGCTCCGATGGCCGAGCACGTCGCCGATCACCTTGAGCGACACGCCGCCGCGCAGCAGGCTGACGGCTCGGCTGTGCCGCAGCGCGTGCGGCCCGTGTTTACCGGTGACCTCGATGCCCGCGGCCGCCAGCCCGCGCGTGACGATGCCATGCAGGCTCGTCGCGTCCTGCAGCCCGACGTAGGGCGCCTGAGCCCGGAGGAACACAGTGCGGTCGACCGTCTGCGGCCGACCGTAACGTAGGTACGCGAGTAGTGCTCTCGCGGGGCCCGGCAGCAGCGGCAGCTCGGTGCTTGCACCCGTCTTGGCGTGGCGGATGTGCAGGCGCTCGTGGCGCCAGTCCACATCGGCGAGTGTCAACGCCCGGACCTCGCCGGCGCGAAGGCCATAGGTGGCCAGCAGCATCCAGATCGCGTAGTCGCGTCGACCGGTCGGCGTGTGGTCCCGCTTAAGCACCGCGAGCACGCGGTGGATATGCTCCGGCGCGATCATCGACGGCAGCCGCTCGAGTGCGTAGATCGTGGGGCCGTTGACGAGCGTGGACAGATCCACCGGCATCCGGTTGCTGTCATGAAGGTAGCGCAACACTGCGCGCAACGTGGCGGCCGACTGAGCGGCACTCCGTCGGCACTGCAGCGCAATGCGCTCCCCCAAGTACGCGTCGAGGTCGGCGGCCGTCACCTGGGACAGTGGCCGGCCGCGCTCGTCGAGCCAGGTAAGTAGCCACCGCGCCTCCGCGCGCCGGTGGCGACGCGTAGCCGCTGCCAAGCCACGTAGATCCCGCATCCAGACGTCGAACGCCGCCACTGTGGCCGCCAAGTCCCGTTCAAGCGGTGTCGCCGGCAACAGCGGCGGCGGCCACGTGCCGCGCACGAACCGGAGCAACATATGGATCGCCGCCCGATGAAAGCGCTTGAGTTGTGCCGGGAACGGCCCCTTCGATCGCTGTCGTCGCAGGTAGCTGACGTACCTGTCGACGTCAGTCGGCGTCACATCAGCCAGTGACTGCCCGCGCCGCTCAAGGTCGCGACAGAAGCGCCGCATCGCGCACGGGTAGCCCACTGTCGCGTTCTCGCCGTACCGCTCCGCCGCCAGGTGTGCCCTGACCTTGGGCAGCCAGATCTCAAAGCTCTGTACCCATCGCGACATAGCCCGCCCTCCGATCGCTGTTCCAGCGTCGGAGCTCACCGTAATGGGAAGCCAGATCAGCCAAATCAGGCGATCTACGGCCGCACTGCCACCGTCCTTGGCATTACGCTTACCTGTTCATAACGGGACGCGCTGGCGCTGGTCGACATCCGCGTCGTGGACCACCTGATCGTCGGCGAGGGGACCTGCACCAGCCTCGCCGAGCGGGGCCTGCTCTGAGGCGCGCCGGCGGGCGGCGGAGTCCACGCAGGGTTTGCATCGGGCCGCGGCCGGTGGTTAAATACGCGGCTCTCCGGCCTTGTGTGGCCGGACCAGGACCATAGCCATGTCACGAGTCTGTCAGATCACCGGAAAGAAGCCGACCGTCGGCAACACGGTGTCGCACGCGAACAACAAGAACCGCCGTCGCTTCCTCCCGAACCTGCATACGCACCGGTTCTGGATCGAGGAAGAGAAGCGCTGGATCACCCTGAAGGTGTCCACCCGCGGACTGCGGACGATCGAGAAGCACGGCGTCGCCGCCGCTGTCGCGAAGCTGCGCGCTCGCGGCGAGCACGTCTGACCGGCCGGGCTTAGGAGTCTCTAGCGATGCGTGACAAGATCAAGCTCGTGTCCAGCGCCGGCACCGGCCACTTCTACACGACGACCAAGAACAAGCGCCTCCATCCCGAGAAGATGGAAGTGTCCAAGTACGATCCCGTGGTCCGCAAGCACGTGGCGTACAAGGAAGCGAAGATCAAGTAAGCCCGCCGGGCGGCCCCAGGCCGCCTGCCTGCTTTCGCTGCCACCGGACGCGGGCAACCCGCCGCCGCCGGCGCCGCCAGCCGATACCGTTCGCTCCCGCCCAGCAGACCCTGTAGTCCGCTCGGGGCCATTCATCCCGGCCTCGCCCGCCCGTGCGCGCACGCCCCGCGGCGACGCGGACTAGCCGGCGGGGTCGCGGGCGGCCTGCACCGCCCGCCTGGCTCCGATCAGGCGCCGGCCCCCATC
>Ga0316217_10006281_pt1 | contig 11830 bp, 9 predicted proteins | sample 1anoAmetaG_FD_203633 | JGI IMG/M metagenome (GOLD analysis project Ga0316217, IMG submission 203633) | Freshwater microbial communities from Trout Bog Lake, Wisconsin, USA - 1anoA | ecosystem: Environmental > Aquatic > Freshwater > Lake > Hypolimnion/Profundal zone | place: USA: Wisconsin... | reverse complement strand
TCCCGGCCGGGCTCCTGGACTCGATCATCAAGAACCTCAAGAGCTACGATGACCTCAACATGAGCGAGAAGATCTTCGGCAACGCCGATTCGCTGAAGAACCTGGTCAACCGCCACCTGCACTGCGGCTGAGCTCATGGGGGGCGGCACCAGCATGGCCTGGGTCTCCTCCAGGCTGAAGACTCTATGCAACCTGAACGGCTGATATAGGTCTGGGGGAGAGCCCATACTGCTTCATTTCCTCCGCGGGGGACCAAACCTTTGGAGCGTCTTGTCCCTCAGTATTCTCGCAAAGGCGTCGGCCACAGGCGTAAGGGGCACATCGACCCGGGTGACCATTCCGAAATCGTCCTCGGGCGGGGATAAGCTGAGCGGCACGGCGCGGATCCCCTGGTTCTCAGGGCAGTCCAGCAGTCCTCTGGGCATGATCATGACCACATCCGAAACGCGCGCGATGTTGCCCGCCGCGATGACGGATTCGCAACGCAGCATCAGGCTGGGCACAGAGAGTCCGGCCTCCTTGAAATACCCGGAAAGCCGGGCGCCCGGTCGGTAGCCCCCCAAACTTGTCACCAGCCATTCCTGGTCCACCAGGTCCGCGAGGTCGCTCACCTGGGCTTTCGGGTGGCCATCCCGCACGACTACGGCGGTCGGAGCGCTGAACCAGGGTTCAACGGTCAGATCCTCGCCCATGGAACTGCCGGGGATGAACATGACCCCGAAATCCAGGCTGCCGTTCCTGATGCCTGGAAGGGCGTTCCCCTCCAGTCCCTCGACCACGTGCAGCGTGACTTTCTTGTATTGGCGGCGGAACGCGACCACCGCGTGCGGAAGCACCGTCATGGCCACGAGCGGAGTCACGCCAAACGCCACGGACCCTTCATCCACACCCTGCATCTGCTTCTGCTCGTCGCGAGCCAGGTGGATCTGCTGGTCAATAAGCTTGGCCCGCGCCAGGAGCCGGGTGCCCGCTTCGGTCAAGGTGATCCCGCGCACGCTGCGACGGATCAATGAGGCTCCCATTTCCTCCTCCAGATCCCGCAGGGCCTTGGTAACGGCGACCTGGGAAAGGAACAGCTTCCGGGCGGCTCCATGGATGCTTCCCATCTCCACCGCAGCCAGGAAGGCGTTCAGTTGATGCAACTTCATGTCATGACCTCCGGGTCATTGGATAACCAATAGTTATCTTATGCAAGAAAATACTGCCTTTTGGATATCACCAATCAGACCCATCCTTGCAGAATTGAAAACCCCATTCAGATCGGATGGTCCCTTTGCAGTCCCGTCCGGAACAGGCACGGAGATTGACCTGAGGAGGACGCGTGTCCCCGAAGGCTGGAAACCCGACAAGGAGAAGTCATGGAAACTCTCATACAAGCGGCCTTGAGGATGGCGCCGGCCCTCATTGCGGACCGGCGCTGGCTGCATGCGAACCCCGAAGTCGGTTTCGAACTGAACCAGACCTCCCGGTATGTGGCCCGACGGCTGCGGGAAATGGGGGTGGATTGCCGGGAGATCAGCCCCTCAGGCCTCACAGCGACCATCGGCAAGGGAGGCCGGACCCTGCTCCTCAGAGCTGACATGGATGCCCTTCCGACCCAGGAGAAAACGGACCTTCCTTTCAGATCCAAGAATGGGAACGGCCACCTGTGCGGACACGACTTCCATACCGCAATGCTTCTAGGTGCCGCCAGCCTCATGAAGGCGCGGGAGGCGGAGCTGAAAGGGGTCGTGAAGCTCATGTTCCAGCCCGCGGAGGAACTGGGCGCCGGAGCCGAGGCCATGATCGAGGCGGGGGTGCTGGAAAACCCGCGAGTGGACGCCGCCCTTGGCATGCACGTCACGCCAGACCTGGAACCCGGAAAGGTGGTCTACAAGCCAGGTATCGCGATGTCTTCCCTGGACGTTTTCCGGGTGCAGATCCAGGGGGTTGGAGGCCACAGTTCCGAGCCGCACCTGTGCATCGACCCGCTCCGGATCGCCAACGCCATCTATCAGGCCCTGAATACCCTCACGGGCACAGAGGTCGACCCCTTCGAACCCGCCGTACTGACCATCGGCAAGTGCGGGGGGGGGACGGCCGCGAACATAGTCCCGGACACGGCCGTGCTGGAAGGTGGTTTCCGCTGCTTCAACCCGGAGGTGCGAGAGCGGGTAGTCCCCAAGATCCACGCCACCATCGAGGCCATCACGGCAACCATGGGCGGCCACTGCACCATCGAGAAGTCCTACACGCCTGCAGTCCGCAACGATCCAGCCCTCTGCGGCGGGATGAAGCCCTTCATTGAAGAAGTCATCGGCAAGGAGAATCTTGGTGTAAGCGAAAGGCCCATCTCCCCAACGGACGATTTCGCGCACCTGGGATCGCGGGTGCCTTCGATGTTCCTGCAACTGGGTGCGGGCGGGCTGGCCAACTTCCCGCTGCACAATCCCAACGTCCTCCTGGATGAAGCCGCCCTGCCGGTCGGCTCTGCGCTCCTCGCCAACTGTGCCATCCAGTGGCTCCGACTGAACTCCTGAACCACGAATCGCCCCTTCCATCCCAAAGGAGAACCCAATGTCATTATCAATTGCAGCAATCCCTGGTGCCTTGGAGATCAAACGGGATCGGTCCCGCTACGTCATCATCGCGCTTCTGTTCCTGGGCTGGATTCTGGGTGGGGTTGACCGGACTGTCATGAATTTCGCGGCTGTTGGGATCTCCAAAGACCTTGGCTTCAACGCGACCCAGCTCGGCATGATGATCAGCGCCTTCTTCGCTGGCTACATGCTCATGCAGATTCCCGGCGGCATGCTCGCTGACAAATACGGCCCGCGCAAGGTGCTGCTGATCATTGTCTTCGTCTGGTCCATGTTCACAGGCTTGACCGCCGTGGTGGTCGGGTTGGCAACGATGCTGGCGGTGCGCTTCATGTTCGGCCTTGGCGAGGGGCCCTTCTCCCCCTCAGCGGGGAAGATGATTTCCTTGACCTTCGACAAGAACGAGAGCGCGAAGGCGTTCTCGCTCATGCTCTCATCCAGCGGCATCGTCATGATCGTCGCCCCCGTGTTCGCGGGTTACATGGTCCCTGCGGTGGGCTGGCGGAACCTGTTCCTGATCATCGGCGTGGCCGGGATTGCCGTCGTGGCGCTCTACTACATGTACCTGGTGCCGCGGATCGCCCAGGGCGCGGGACAGGCGAACCAGGCGTCGAAAGACCACCCCACCCAGTACCGCCACATCTTCAAGGTGCCGATGCTCTGGAGCCTGATGATCGCCAGTTTTGCGTGCTATACCCTGATCTGGGGCTTCAGCGCGTGGATGCCGTCCTATCTGGTCAAGGCCTGCGGAATCAACATCAGGGCCGCTGGGTGGCTCCAGTCCATTCCCGGCTTCGGAACCCTGCTCGGCCTGCTCGGCAGCGGTTTCATCATCGACCGCCTCAGCGAGCGGCAGAACAAGTATTTCGTCGCCTTTGCAGCCGTTCTCTGTTCCACCATCCTGTATCCGATGTACCAGGGCCGCATGAGCATCCCCGTCATCATCACCATCCAGACGTGTGTGAACCTTTTGACTGGCTACATTTCCATCTTCCTGCCGGCCTTGCTGATCAAGAAGTTCCCCACCCATATCGTCGGAAGCGCCATGGGAACGGTTCTCTTCGCGGCACAGATCGGAAGCTTCTTCGCGCCCTTCGTCATGGGCATGATTGTCGACGCCGCCGGCGGGCGGATCGGCGCCTCCTTCTCCTACCTGTTCGCCGTGGGCGTTGTGTTGGCCATTTCCATCCTGACCATCCAATACGATGTGGAAAAAAGCCTGCCTTTTAATCTGGAGGTCGAGAACGCATAGAAAATGACCCGACCAGAGAAGCACTAGCAAATCAGCAACACCAACCATTTTCAGGAGCAGCGCACCTGGCTGAAGGCGTGCGGCCGGAAGCGGTGGAGCCGGAATAAAGTCCGCTCTGCTTGCCGGTGATGGACGCCCGGGAACGCCTTCGACAAGAGGGTTCTGTCAGCAGGGACATACCAGGTCCAGTCAAATTTATCGTCATTCATTGTGAATGATGTTTTTCAACTCGAAAGGGAGAGCGCAAATGAAACAAGTACTGATCGCGGCAACCATGGCTGCTGCCTGCTCCGGGTCGGCCCCCGCGCAGACCAGCACGATGCCACCGGACCAGACCCAAGCGGGCCAGGACCAAGGGCTCGCCCAGCGGGTCAAGCAACTGGAATCATGGCGGGACCAGCAGGTGAAATCGCCTTCCGTCCCGGGCAACATCGCCGGGATTCCCGTGACGGTGTACGGCGTGGCCGACCTGTATCTTGAACAGGGAAACAACGGCATCAACAACATCCAGCGGCTCCAGAGCGGCGGCATCAATGGCTCCCGGCTGGGATTCAAAGGCAACGACGCCCTCTGGGGCGGCCTGAACGCGGTCTACTGCTTCGAGATGGGCATCAACCTCAACGCCGGAACCTCAGGTCAGGGCGGCACCCTGTTCGGTCGCCAGGCCTGGGCAGGCCTGCAAGGCAGTTGGGGAACCCTCACTGCCGGCAGGACCTATGACCCCCTGTTCTGGACCGATGTCTTTTTCGGGCTGGGTGGCGGTCTGGCCTGGGGCAATGCCTCGAACTACTTCTTCGACCCTTCCGTGGCGAACCGGCAGAATAATTCCATCAACTATGTCTCGCCCCAGATGCTGGGCGTCACGCTGAAAGGTTTCTATTCCCTGGCCGAAACCAGCCAGGCTCCGGGCCAGATCAACAACGGCAATATCTTCAATGTCTCCGGCCAGTATGATCGGGGCCCGCTCTCCCTCAACTACTCCTACCTGACCCGCCAGACCACCTCCACCAAGGGGGGGATATGGAAGGGTATGGGAGCCTCCTATGATTTCACCAAGGTGAAGGTGGCCTTGCTGTATCAGACGCAATATGATGCGTCGACCCCGATGAACAATGAGTTCTACGAGGTCAGCGCCACGGTACCTCTGGGCAATGGCACCCTGCTGCTCGACTATGGGGCCACCCAGAACAAGCTGGTGGCCAATGCCAACGCGAAGTCGCCCAGCGTGCGCTACGACTACAATCTGACCAAGCGGACCGCCATATACGGGGGCTTCTCCAAGATCTCCAACCAGGCGAAAGCCAACTTTGGGATCGTGGGCGCCACGGGAGGGTCCCTCACCATCGCCAATGGCGAAAGCCCGCGTTCAATCGTTCTCGGCACCCGGATCTTCTTCTGACCGGAAGCCGGTGGCAGCAACGTTTCTTCCCTCACGCGCGTCCAGGTCCCGGCGGTCCGGGGCTTGGACGCCTGCTTCCAAGAAGGTGTGGGATCTTGACCGAATCAAGGACAAGTTCCAGCGTTTCTAACTCAAGGACGTGGACTACAAGTGATTCCCGATGAGCCTTGCGCCCGATGCTTTGCGCTCTTACCTCAATCCCCAACGGTGGACATCATTCCATGAAAAACATCACTCATATCTTTGTTCTTGGGCTTTTATTGCTGGTCCAGGGTGCCTGCAGCAGTTCAACGACCACCAGCAGTGCAAGTGCGACAAGTGCCAGCGGCGCCGCGGCGCCCTCAGGCACGGTGGTAAGCGTCAACTCAGCAAGTGGAAGTTTCGTCCTGCAGGAATCGGGTGGTACGGTGATCAATGTCGACACGGTCTCAGGCTCTACCTATCAACTGACCACCACTTCAACGGCAAGCGCTGCGGCCATCGGTGGGTGGGTCGCAGCCCAGGGCACCGTATCCAACGGGCAACTGATCGCTTCGGCCGTAGCGTTCGTGCCCACGCCTCCCAGCACTATCGCCCAATGGGACATCGAAACCACGGCTGCGGGCACGGTCTACTTCGGGCAGATTACAGCCATTGAAAATGGCCTCATCACCATTACCACGGGCGATGGGCCGGAGACCATTGATCCTGCTTCCGCGTCGACGATCACGCTCACTGTGACAAGCACCTTCGATGCGGTCCAGGTCGGAGCGACCGTTGAAGTGAACGGACCACAGGACAGCGCAGCGGTCTACACCGGTCACCAACTCAATATCGGCCAGACCCCAGCGGTAGTCGGCCAGTTCGACTAGGACCGGAGGATGGGTATGGGCGCTGACCCCGAATTCCAGCAGGGTCCTGCCCAATTGAAGCGTGAAGGCCACCTCGGGTGACGATGCGGAGGCAGGGACCGCCTGGGCGGCGCCGGGGGCTGTCGGAACGGACCGGTCCGGATCCATGTCATCGGCCGGCCAGGGAATCCCCGGTCGCCAGCCAGGCCCCGACGCCTGTGAGGATGGTCTGGATCCCCGTTTCCAGCGTCGGATCCAGGGCCGGCGCCCAGTAGGGAGAGTGCGGGCCCGGCAGGGCGGCCACGATGCCCTCCCGTTCGGCCTGGTCGTATTTCCCGGGTGGGCAGCCGCCCACGAACCAGTAGCAGTAGGGCGAACCCCAGGCCTTTCCGTAGCGTCCGAAATCTTCGCTGGCGCCCGCAGGGAGCGCTTCGAACAGCCGGTCGCCGAACTGGGTGCGGAACGCTTCGGCTAGCTTCAGGGTCACCCCGGCGTCGTTGACCGTCAGGGGGAAGCTGTTGATCTCCTCGAAATCGGGATCCCTGGGCGCGTTGGAAGCGCGCGCCTCGGCCAGGCAGATCCGCCTGATCGACGCCAGCACCCGTTCCCGCACCTCCATGTCGGTGGTGCGCACATTGAGCTTGATGCAGGCTTCCGCGGGAATGATGTTCTCCGCGATGCCCGCATGGAAATCGCCCACCGTCACCACCGCCTGCGCCTGGGGGCTGACCTCCCGGGCGACCACGGACTGGAGGCGCACCACCGCCGAGGCGGCCATGACGATGGGATCGACGGCGTTCTGCGGCATGCCGCCGTGCCCGCCGACGCCGTGGAAGCGGACCAGGAAACTGTCGCCCGAGGTCAGGATCTGGCCTGCCCTGCAGCCGACCGTCCCTGCCCGGGTCTGCAGCATGTGCTGCCCCAGGATGACGTCGGGCCGGGGGAAGCGTTCCGTGAGGCCGTCGTCCAGCATTGCCTGGGAGCCGGCGCCGTTCTCTTCCGCGGGCTGGAACACCGTCAGCAGGGTGCCCCGCCAGGCGCTCCGGGACCTGGCCAGGACGGTGGCCGCCGCCAGCAGCCAGGTCGTGTGCATGTCGTGGCCGCAGGCGTGGGAAACCGGCACGGTTGCGCCTTTTGCGTCAACCGCCAGCTTGCTGCTGGCATAGGCGAGCCCGGTGAGCTCCCGGATGGGCAGGGCGTCCATGTCCGCGCGCAGCATCACGGTCGGGCCCTCGCCGTTGGCGAGGAGGCCGACCACACCGGTTTTCCCGACCCGTTCGGTGACCTGGTAGCCGGCTTCGCGCAACTTCGCGGCGACGATGCCGGCGGTCCTGGCCTCCTGGAAAGAGAGCTCCGGATTCTGGTGGAAATCCTTGTATAGCGCTTCGGTCATGGGCAGGATCTGCTCGATTTCAGCCTGAAGCCGCTCTGTGAATGGGTTCATGGCGATGCCCTCCCCTGATTTCACCGGTTTGCGGAAGGTGTTCAGGTGTCACCATCATGGGATTATCGAGAGCGCGCCAGAAGGCGATATTATCAGTGATGTGAACACCAAAAGTGTTCAGTAGCCGGATTCAGGCCCTGGCCCTGGCGCCCCGGGGTGGACCGAACTTCTGGAGGGTCAGGTCTCTCAGAATCTTCACGAAGGCTTCGGCCACGGGCGTGAGGGGCACGTCCACCCGCATGACCATTCCGAAATCGCTCCTGGGCGGCGGTTGCCTGAGCGGCGCGGCCCGGATCCCCTGGGTCTCGGGACAGTCCAGCAGCCCTTTGGGCATGAAGGTGATCACATCCGAGTTGCGGACGATGGCCAGGGCCGTGATGACGGATTCACAACGAAGCACATGTTCGGGCGGTTGGAGTCCAGCGTCCTTGAAAAAGCCGAACATCCTGCTGCCCAGCCCGTGGGCTCCATAACTCGTGACCAGCCACTCCTGGTCAGCCAGTTCAGGAAGGGTGCGCGCCTGGGCCTTCGGGTGGCCTTCGCGCAGGACGACCGCGTTCGGAGCGCTGAACCAGGGCTCGATGGCCAGATCCTCGCCCAGGGAGTCACTCCCGGTGACCATGATCCCGAAATCCAGACTGCCCTGCCGCACCCCGGGAAGGATGATCCCCTCCAGTCCCCCGACCACGTGCAGCATCACGTTCCGGTAGCGGCGGCGGAAGGCTGCCACCGCCTGGGGGAAGACGGTCAGGGCCACCAGCGGGGACACCCCGATCGATACGCTGCCTTCATCCGCGTCCTGCATCTGCTTCAACTCTGTGCGCGCCAGGAGGATCTGCTGGGCGATCAGCCTGGCGCGCGCGAGCAGCCGGGTGCCCCCTTCGGTCAGGGTGATCCCGCGCACGCTCCGGTGGATCAGCGGAGTCTCCAGATCCTGCTCCAGTTCGCGCAGCGCTTTGGTCAAGGCGGACTGGGACAGGAACAGCTTGCGGGCGGCGGCGCGGATGCTGCCGGTCTCCACCGCCGCCAGAAAGGCATTGAGCTGATGTGTTTTCATCGCGCCACCCGCAGCTGAGGTCTTGACTTTTAATATGAACTCTTTTGGTTTTCACCTGGACGAAAAGATCGCCTTTCCATCATCGTCCCTTTTCACCAAACTTTGTTCATCTACCAGACAGCGACACACCGGCTGGAACGACTTCCAGCCAGCGGATGCGGGGGTGCGCCCGGGCGCGCCGGCGGCATCGATCCCAGAGGCACGAACCAGAGGAACAGGCCATGACCCCTCAAGAAAATGCCAGATCCCAAGGACCGGCCGGATCAACCGGATATGTGTGTCCCCCCAGTGTGCTGTTCGGGATGTGCATCGGGGTCTCGATGTACTGGCTTTTCGCCTTGTCCATGGGACCGCTCCTGCCGAGCATCGGCAGGGAATTCGGCCTGGCGGCGGCCGATCCCAACCTGTCCCTGGCCATGAGCCTGGCGGGCCTGGTGGCCGGGATCTGCATCATGCCCGCAGGCGGCCTGGCCGACCGGTTCGGGCGGGTGCGGTTGACCCGCATCGGCTTGGCCGCGGGCCTGGCCGGCATGCTGCTGTGCGGCCTCGCCACGGGCGTTTGGATGCTCATCGCCGGACGGTTCTTCCAGGGACTGTCGGCGGCCATCGTCATGCCGGCGACCCTGGGCCTGGTGAAGGTCTACTACAGCGACGAGGACAGACCCAGGGCCTTGAGCTACTGGTCCATGTCCACCTTCGGCTGTGCCAGCGTCTCCAGCATCTTCGGCGGCATCATCGCGACCCACGTCGGCTGGCGGTGGGCGTTCCTGCTCGCGGTGCCTTTCATCATGATCTCCTTCCTGCTGCTTCGCTCGGCACCTGAACGGAAGGTGGCTGGCGGCCAAGGGAAGGCGTTTGATGGGCTTGGCTTCGCAGTGCTGATCATCGGCCTGCTGGCGCTGAACCTGTTCGTCAACAAGGGCAGGGCCTGGGGCTGGACGAGCGTGTACACCCTGGGTTCGCTGCTGGTCTTCGCCCTGATGATCGCCATCTTCATTCCCAACGAGAACCGCCACGCCGCCCCGGTCACCGACCTGTCCCTGTTCAGGCGCCGGGCCTTCACGGGCGCGGTGATCGCCAATCTCCTGGTCAACTCGCTGCTCGGCGCGCTGGTGGTGATTCTTATCTACCTGCAGAAGGGGCGGGGCTTGACGGCGATGCAGGCCGGCCTTCTGACCCTGGGCTACACGGCCACGGTGCTTTCGCTGATCCGGGTGGGCGAGAAGCTCGGGAAGCGGACCGGACCCCGGCTGCCGATGGTGCTGGGGAGCCTCTGCTTCGCGGTCATGGTCATCCTGCTGTCCTGCACCTTCATCACCGACAACACCACTTATTTCACCATCGTCTTCATCGGCCTGGCGTTCCAGGGGGTCGGTCTCGGCCTGTTCGCCACGCCTGCGACCAACGCCGCGGTGGGTGAGGCTCCGGCGGAAAAGGCGGGCATGGCCGGCGGCATCTTCAAGATGGGCAGTTCCCTCGGGGGAGGCTTCGGCATCGCCATCCATATGGCCATCTTTGCCGCCGTCCTGGCCAACAGCAAAGGCAACCTGCACCTCGCCACGCGATACAGCATCGGGTTCGGCCTGATCGCCTCCCTGGCCAGCGCCGCGGTGGCCTGCTTCCTGTCCCCCGGCCGGAAGGCGGAACCCGTCCTGGTGAACATTCCATCCCTCCCGGGCCAAGAGGACGGTCATCTATGGGGGCTGCGCCAAGATCAGTCGTGAATGGACATTTTCTGTCTCTCCCATCGTCCTATCATTGCCTTGCATGCTGAGTGGCCCCCCCCGGGCCCGGCAACCGAGCAGGACGCCACGGTGCCCAGGATCGTCCGATCCCATGCGCAGGTCACAACCTGAAAAGGAGGCACCATGGCCCGACGGAGGACGCGATGAAGTCCGAGTCCGGTATGCAGATCACCCGCATGGATCCCTGGAGGAAGCAGCCCGCGGCCCCTCCGGCGGCCGGCCCCGCCATCTTCGTGGGCCGCTACGAGCTGGACGTGGGCGTTGACACGATCTCCGAAGCGCTGTTCCTGTCCGGGGGACCGGAGCAATGGGGACTTTGGGAAGTGGAACCCAGGGATAACGAAAAATGGGTCCAGCTCGTAGCCTCCCAGGCCACTGGCGGTCCGCAGACCCTTGCGAGTGATCTGGGCGGCTGGCAGGTGGCGGCGGGCGAAGGGCTGTGCGACCCCCACCGGGCAGCCATGGCCTTGTTCGAGGCACTCCTGCAGTCCCGGCTCCACTACGCGGGGGCCGTTGGGCCGTACGTCGCCGGACTGCTGTCCGTGGCGGAACTCGAATGGGTGGTGTCCACCTTCCAATTGAAACTCCAGCGGAATCGGGACGAGGCCTTGGCCAGGGAGCTTGCCAGAACCTCGCCGATCCTCGAAGCTGCCATGGCCTGCGGAGATCTCAGGCCTGCAGGCCATAACCCGACGGCATGGATGGCCAACTGCCCCTGTGGGGGACAGCACTGGATCATGATTTCGACGGAGTCCAACCAGTTCGGCTGCGGATACTGTGGCAGGAAGGGGGGGCCGGAGGAGTTGCGGCGGTTCATCGAGGACAAAGGGCGCGGACGCAGGACGCCCTGAGCTTTCCTCCACCGGCAGGCCTTTTTTCGAAATATCAATGGTCCGGCCCTCCGCCCGGTGCGACCATCCTGGCATACCAATCCAGGGGGACAGGCATGATCAGGCGTGAGTTCTGCAAGGCGTCCTTGGGCATGGCCGGACTGGCCCTCGCCAACCGGGCGGTTTTCGCCGCCCTGCCCACCCAGGCCGTCCCCCCGGCTGGACCCAGGCCCGGGCTCACCCAGTATGTCTGCGAGTTCGTGGTGCGGGCGAAATACGCCGATCTGCCCCCGGAAGTGCTGGAACTGTCCAAGAAATCCATCCTGGACGGGTTCGGCCTGGCCCTGGCCGGATCGGTCTCCGAGCACCGGCACGCAGTGCTGGCCTACCTCGAGGCGCTCGGCTCCAACGGCCAGGCCAGCGTCATCGGCACCGGACTGAAGTCCGCGCCACGCTTCACCGCGTTCGCCAACGGGGTCTGGATCCATGCCGACGACTTCGACGACACCCAGCTGGCGGTGGCCAAGGACCGGGTCTACGGCCTGCTCACCCACCCCACGGTGCCGGTGCTGCCGCCGGCCTTCGCGCTCTGCGAACTGGGCCGCCGGTCCGGCAAGGACCTGCTGCTGGCCTACAACGTGGCGGTCGAGGTGGAGTGCAAGATCGCCGAGGCGATCTCGCCGCGGCACTACGG
>Ga0316217_10006280_pt1 | contig 11831 bp, 11 predicted proteins | sample 1anoAmetaG_FD_203633 | JGI IMG/M metagenome (GOLD analysis project Ga0316217, IMG submission 203633) | Freshwater microbial communities from Trout Bog Lake, Wisconsin, USA - 1anoA | ecosystem: Environmental > Aquatic > Freshwater > Lake > Hypolimnion/Profundal zone | place: USA: Wisconsin... | reverse complement strand
CCGCTGCTGGTCGCGCTTCCCGCAGGATGATCCTCACGCTCGCCGCGGCAACCCGTTCAGCAGGTCAGGCTATGACCCCGCTCTTGCAGATCACTGACGCCACACGCTTGACAAGCACCCAAAAAGGCACCAGGGAGAGAATCCCCAGCAGGATGCCCAGACTCACATTGTATACCGAGATCGCCAACATGAAGACAACCACTGCTCCGGTAATGGCCACGGCCAAGAATGCAAAGTATAGCACTATTCCCAAGGGGCCGGATGTATCTGCTAACAACAGCGCGACAATACCACATTCCGCTGCAATGCACATGATGATCGCACGCTGCTGCATTGCTACTTTCTTCAAATCGAGCCCGATGATGGGTGGGGTGGCATAATCCAATATCGGGGGCGGGACGGCACTCGGCTGTTGCTCGGTCGGAACTTGTGGCGGTAGCGACGACATACCTACATCCCTCTAAAAAACCTGCCCAAACCGTTCACCTCCATAAAAGTACAACGTCATCAGCCCTTCTGCAACCGCTCCGCCATCGCCTGATCCGTCGCCGTCCGCGCGATATGCGTGGCGATGAAACCATCCTGTGCCGACGGCAGCGCCCCGGGGTTGCCGGTTTCCAGAAACGTGCCAAAGTGCTGGTACATCGCCTCGAAATTCTTCTCGTGGCCACACTCGCGGCGCTGCGTGCCTTTGGTATTGCGCAGCTCAAACGTATTGCTCTCGCGATGGAAGCGAATCAAACCATCGCTGCCGAGCAATTCGTAGGTGAAGTTCGACAGCGGCTCTTTGGCCGTGGCGGTGTAGGAATAGGATATCTCCACCATGGTGTGCGCTCCGCAGGCGTGGTCCATATGCAACACCATGTGATCGGGGGCGGCAAAATCTTCCACCCAGATGCCGTGCGCGTGCTGGCGGACGACTTCCGAGCCGGTCCAGAACCGCGCCAGGTCGATCTGGTGCGTGCCGCAATCCACCATCGGCCCACCCTCCAACATGCGGTCGGCCCGGCGGCGCTGTAACACCACGGTGCCATCGGCCAGCTTCGCAAACCGCCCGTGGCAGTTCCAGTTGTAAATAAGCCGCAAGGCGCAAAGCTTGCCGATGGCTTTCTCGTCCACCCATTGCTTGATGAGCAGCGCCGCCGGGGCAAAGCGATAACAAAACGCGGTAAACAGCGGCACCTTCCCCGCCGCCACGGCCATCATCGTCCGCGTCTGGGCATCATCCATGGCCAGCGGCTTCTCGCACAAAATGGGCTTGCCATGCCGCACCGCATCCAGCACGTTTTGCAAATGTGCCGGCGCCGGCGAAGTGATCGCCACCGCATCAATCCCCGAGGCAAAAAACGCTTCCACCTCGGTAAACATTTTCGTGCCGGGATACTGTTGCCGCAAAGATTCATGCCCCGCCGGATTCGGCTCATAAATGCTGGCAAGCTGCAACCCGGGCGTAGCCACAATGGCCGGCAGATGCCCATACCGGGCAACCGTGCCCGCGCCCAGCAAGCCGATGAATTTCATGGCTGGTCTCCGCGTGTGATATCAATGGTAATGGAATTTCATAGCAACTTTGGCCGGCGACCACCGCCGGCCAGGATGCGCAGCATAGCAGATTGGGTTGTCAGGTTGAATCAACGTGTGTCGGACGCCTGTTCGGTCTGCGGCGCTTGTCCGGCTACGACCGCGTCGCCGATGCCATAGACGATTGCCAGGAGTGCGCCGATCAGCAACTCGGGCATGGGCCAGTGATGCGGATGGCCGTTTTGCAAGAGCAGCCCCACCAGCACGGCCACGGTATCGGCCACAAAAAACACCGCCAAAGCGCGGGTTAGCCGCGGGAGGGTTTGATTAAGTTCATGCAGCGCCCAGTACGCCGCCAGCACGCCGATGCCGGCCAGCACGTAGGGCGCGTAACACACGGCCTGCTTGAACCATCCGGTTTGCTCATTCCACCAGGATGATCGTGGCAACACGATGCCTAAGGCGCAAGTCAGCGTCATCCAGGCGATGCCGCTGAACAGCAATCCCAGGCTGAAGCCGATCGGCAGGGGTTTGGGCGTCGATTCCATTTTCATTAATCTTTCCTTATACACCTGACAATGCCAAATGTTCGGTTACAATGTCGCCGCATGACTTCGGTACGACTTGAACATCTTAACAAGTGGTTTGGCGAAACCGCCGCCCTGGTTGACATCAGCCTGCAAGTGCAGGGCGGCGAACTGTTTTTTCTGCTGGGGCCAAGCGGCTGCGGCAAGAGCACGCTGCTGCGCCTGATTGCCGGGTTGCAGGAACCGTCGATGGGGTCGATTTTCTTTAACGATGCGGATGTCACCAAGCTTGGCACCGAGAAGCGCAACGCGGTGATGTGTTTCCAAAGCTACGCGCTGTGGCCGCACATGACCGTGCGCGAAAATGTGGTGTTTGGCCTGAAGGTGCGCGGGCTGGATTCGGCCAAGCGGCGGGCACGCGTAGATGAAGTGCTGGCACTGGTGAAATTGCTGGACTTGGCCGACCGCCGGCCCAACCAGTTATCCGGCGGGCAGCAGCAGCGCGTGGCGTTGGCTCGCGCCTTGGCGGTGGAACCGGCGTGCCTGCTGCTGGATGAACCGCTGAGCAATCTCGACGCCAAGCTGCGGCAGGAGATGCGCAGCGAAATCCGCCGAATCTGCAAAAGCACCGGCGTCACCACTATTTATGTGACGCACGATCAGAAGGAAGCCTTGTCGGTGGCCGACCGCATTGCCGTGCTGAACGCCGGGCAAATCGCGCAAATCGGCACACCGGCGGAGTTGTATCATCGGCCGCATTCCATTTTCGTAGCGGATTTTATTGGGCAGACCAATCTGATTCCTGGGCTGGTGATAAGCCAAACCGATCACTCCGCGCATGTGGAAACGGCGGCCGGTGAGGTCATTGCCACCAAGGGCCATCCCTATTTGCCCAAGAAAGTGGTGGTCAGCATCCGGCCGGAAAAAATCCGCGTCGCCGGCGACAAACCGCATCCGGGCAATCGCATTACCGGGAATATTGTCGAAACCACTTTTTTGGGCGAAAGCAGCGAGCACGTGCTGGAAGTGAATCAGTTGCGGATCAAGATCATCATCGCCCCGCCGATGCTGAACGTGCCGCCGCAGTTGACGGTGGAATTTGATGCGCAGGATGCGCTGGCGTTTGGCGCTAATTCATAATTCATAATGAAATCGAAAACGGGACTGGTATTGATCGTGATTTTCGCCCTGGTGTTAGTGGCGCCGGTGATCGTGCGCCACGCCATGGGTGTGGGAGCATCGCCGGCCGGCCATGCTCCGGCCGGCGTGCCGACGCTGGTGGTGATCAATCCGCATAACCAGGATATTCGCCGCGAGTTTGCCGCGGTCTTTTCACAGTGGCATCAAAAACATTACGGCACGCCGGCGAATTTGGATTATCGCAACGTGGGTGGATCATCCGACATCATCCGCGCCCTGCAAAGCCTCTACGAGGCCAATCGCGATAAGACCACCAAGCAACTTCCGCCGCAGTCGCAAATCGACGTGCCTTACGATGTCGCCTGGGGCGGCGGGGATTACACGTTTAACAAGCTGAAAGGCTTCGGCATCCTCGTGCCGCTGGATGCGGGCATTGTGAAAGCGGCAATTCCCATTCAATCGCTGTCGGGGGTTGAACTATACAGTTATGAATCGCCTGGCTCGGACCACATCGTCTGGGCCGGCGTGTGCCTGAGCAGTTTTGGCATTGTCTACAATCCGGATTTGCTGAAGTCGATCGAGATTCCCGAGCCAACCCGCTGGGATGATCTCACCGCCGCGGCGTTGCACGGGCGGATTGCCCTGGCCGATCCTTCGCACAGCGGCTCGGCCGGCGTGGCGTACATGATGGTGTTGCAGCGGGCCATGGCCGATGCGGAAATGGGCATGAAGAATTATACGCGCTGGCAGGAACTGTCCAAGGCGAAAGCCGATAAAACGCGCGATCCGGAATTTAAGAGGCTGGACAGCGAGCACGATAAAGCGCTGGCCGCCGGTTGGAAAACCGGCATGGGCCGGCTGCTGCTGATCGCCGCCAACGCGCGCTATTTCACCGACTCCGCCGAGCGTGTGCCGACGGATGTGGGTAACGGCGACGCCGCCGAAGGCATGGCCATCGATTTCTATGGCCGGATGGAGCAGAGCATTGTCGGCGATTCGCGGGCGCGGTTTATCGCCCCGGCCAATGCCACTGCGGTCACGCCTGATCCGGTCGGTATCCTTTATGGTGCCAAGCATTCGGAACTGGCCCGGCATTTTGTGGAGTTTCTCTTGTCGCCCGAAGCCCAACTGCTGTGGATTAAAAAGGCGGGAACGCCTGGTGGCCCGGTGCGGCAATCGCTGGGCCGGCCACCGATTCGGCCGGAAATGTATGCTGATCAAATCGATTGGAGCGATCGCGTGAATCCGTATGCCGACGCCGCCCGCTTCAATCAGCGTGGAGCGTGGATGGCGATGCTGGGTGATGTCACCAAACTGTGGGCCGCATCGTGGATTGATGATCGCGACGAATTGCAGTCCGCTTACCAGCGCATCCTGGCGGTGCCGGATGCAAGCCGCCGGCAAATGTTGCTGGATAAACTGGCGAATATCCCGTTCGAGTTGTCCGATCTAAACAAAGCCGCGGCCGAGCGTAAGAAACTGGCCGCGGACAAAAAGAACGACATGACGTTTTGGGAGGCCAAGCTTCGCCGCGACTGGGCCGACAAGTTCCGTGCGTTCTATCAATCGCTGGCTGATGAAGCGGGGAAGAACTGATATGTCATCCACCGACGAAAAACCGGCCCTCCGCCATCGGCTGCTGAGCGTGGTGATTTACGCATTCTTCGCCTTGTTTCTGCTTTTGCCCATCGCGTTCATTCTTTCCGGCGGATTCTTCAGTTCCACCCACGAATTTACGACGGCGTATTTGAAGCTGGTCTTCACCGATCCGGTGCTGCTCCGCGGATTGCTTAATTCGGCCATGATCGCCGTCAGCGTTACCCTGCTCACCGTGGCGGTCAGCCTGCCGATGGCGATTATCACCGTGCGCTACAGTTTCACCGGGCGAAACCTGTTGAGCGGACTTTTACTTGCTCCATTGATATTGCCGCCCTTTGTCGGCGCGATTGGCGTGCGATTTTTACTTGGCAGGCTGGGGCCATTGTCGGCACTGCTCGGCATGGCCGGCGGCGCGGGGTTTGACTGGCTGGGCCACGCGCGATTTGTCGGCGTGGTGTTGTTGGAAGCGCTGTCGCTGTATCCAGTGATGCTGCTGAATCTCCAGGCGGCGCTGGCAAACATCGACCCGGCCATGGAACAAGCCGCCGCCAATTTGGGGGCATCACGCGGCACGATTTTCCGCCGCATCACCTTGCCGCTCATTCGGCCGGGATTGTTCGCCGGCGCTACCATCGTGCTGATTTGGAGTTTCACCGAATTGGGTACGCCGCTGATGTTCGACATCCAGAAAGTGACGCCGGTGCAAGTTTTCTATGGCTTAACCGAAGTGGCCACCAGCCCGATGCCTTATGCGCTGGTGGTGGTGGTTTTGCTGGCGTCCACGGTTTTATATTTGATCGGCAAACTGGTGTTGGGCCGGCCGATTGATGCCGCCACCACCAAAGCCTCCACCGCTTGGTCGCCGCGCAAGGTCACCGGCAGGAAGGCATTTTTCCCCGCGCTGCCGGTCATCATTGTGGCGATCCTGGCGATTTTGCCGCACATCATGGTGGTGCTGACCAGCCTCACCGCGACCGGGGCGTGGTATCGCAGTGTGTTGCCGCAGCATCTGACCACCAATCATTTTGTGCAGGCGCTGACCGATGAACTGGCGGTGCCCAGCGTCTTCAATTCAGTGAAATACGCCACGCTGGCCACGGCGGTGGCGGTGCTGATGGGATTGAGTTGTGCGATCATTATTGTCCGCAGCACGCTGCGCACGCGGGGGGTGCTGGATGCCTTGAGTATGTTACCGCTGGCGGTGCCGGGGTTGGTGATGGCGTTTGGCTATCTGGCCCTGAGCGTGGAACTGAAAGTCTATTGGAAAGCCATGCCGGTTTGGCTGGACGTGCAGGAGCAGCCGATGATCTGGCTGGTGATTGCTTATGCTATGCGGCGTTTGCCTTATGTCGTGCGTTCGGCGGTGGCGGGGTTGCAGCAAACGCCGCGCGATTTGGAATTGGCGGCGGCCAATTTGGGCGCGGGCCGCGCCAGGGTGTTGGCCCGGATCACCGTGCCGCTGATTGCCGCCAATCTCATCGCCGGGGCGATGCTGGCGTTTTCGTTTGCCTTGCTGGAAGTCAGTGATTCGCTGGTGCTGGCACAAAAAGCGGCGGCGTATCCGATCACCCGCGCGATTTATGATCTGGCGCAAAAGCTGGGCGACGGTTTGTATATTGCCAGCGCCCTGGGCGTGTGGGCGATGGTGCTGCTGGCGCTGACGGTGCTGGCGACCAATTCGCTGCTGGGGCGTAAACTCGGGGCGATCTTCCGCATATGATGTAGCCGGATAATTGATTTGTCGTTGCGTCACATTATTTATCGTGTTGTCATTCCGATCGTCTTAACCATGATGGCGATCTTCGCGGCCATCTTATTTTTCGCCGCCACCGGCCGCCAGGGAATCCCCGCCATGCTGCTTACCGCCATGGTGGAAGCGCTGCTGATCGTCGGCTTGGTGGCGATCTGGCGGTGGCAGAATTGGTCAAGCCCGGTCAAGCAAATTCAGCTCGCGGCGGAAAAAATGGCCGCCGGTAACTGGGCCATGCGCGTCGAACCGCGCGGGATTGAAGATGTCCGCCAAATTGCCCACCAACTCAATTTGCTGGCCAGCCAGGCACAAACGCAGTTGAACGATTTGCGTAACCAGCGTGCCGGCTTGCAGGCGTTGGTGAACACTCTTCCTGATCCCATCCTGGCCGCCGACGATCTGGGCCGAATCATCCTGCTCAACACCCCGGCGGCGGCGCTGCTGCAATTAACCCCGGCACAAGCGCTGAATCAAAAGCTGGTCCACGCCGTCAGCGAAGAGCAGATCGTGGCGTTGTATGAGGCCGTCAGCCGCGGCAACGGCGATGGCGGCGGCGCGCCACAACCGGCGGCGGCGATTAACCGGGAAATCCGCCTGGTGCGCGATTCGCAACGATTTGTCTTTCAGGCGGTGGCCACGCAAACGCCCGGCGGTGGGGCGCTGCTGGTGCTGCGCGACGTCAGCCGGCAAAGCGGCGCGGCGCAGATGAAGACCGATTTCGTCGCCAACGCCAGCCATGAATTGCGCACGCCCATCGCCGCCCTGAAGATCGCCTTTGAAACGCTTTGCGAGGTTTACCGCGAAGACCCCGTGCAAAGCGAACGCTGCATCCAGGTGATTGAGGGCCACATTCGCCGGCTGGAGGAAATGCTGCGCGATCTGATGGACCTGTCGCGTGTCGAAAATGCCGAACTCAAAGCCCAGGTGGGCAGCGTCAAAACCGAAGACGTGCTGGCGCTGCTGCGCAGTTCGCTGGGCGCTTTTGCCAAGCAAAAGAGCATTGATCTGGTGCTGGACGATTATGGCCCGGATTCGCCCACCGAGTTTGCCAGCGACGGCCGGCTATTAAATCTGGTGCTGAAAAACCTGGTGGAAAACAGCATCAAATTCACCCCCAGCGGCGGCCGGGTAAGCCTCACCGTGCGTACCGTCCAACCCGCGGCCGGCGACCGGGCGCCGGTGATTTTCACGATTACCGACACCGGCATCGGCATCGCCCCGGAACATATCGACCGCGTCTTCGAGCGTTTCTACCAAGTCGATTCCGCCCGCAGCGGCAGCGCCGGCAGAGGCACGGGATTGGGTTTGGCCATCGTCAAACATGCCGTGCATGCGCTGGGCGGAACCGTGAAGTTGGAATCCAAGCTTGGGCAGGGGACGACCGTGACATGTGAGTTTCCGCAGTGAAGCAGTTTTATCACCCGATTGCCGCCGGGGCGTGAAATATGCGATGAGAATCACCGATAAGATTTGAAGACAATTCACCCCGTCAATGCGATAATGCCGCCATGGATGATCGACAGATACTGCGTGATTTAGCCCGGCAGGTTCGCGACATCGCCGATTTGCCGGAAATGCAAACCCGGAAGTTCCGCTGGCGCAACCACAACGCGCTGCGGCCGGAGCGGCCGATGGTGCTTTGCTTCCCCGAAGGCGCCTGGGGCGAAATCCTTACCGTCAAGGATTTGCTCTGCCAGGATAAAAGGTGCCGCGGCTGGGAACATGCCTTGCGCAGCAGGATGCATTGGTGGAACCACCTGCGTGACGACAGTTTCATCGAGCCGTGGTTCGATATTGGCTGGCAAGTCAACCGCGGGCAGTTCGGCGTGGAAATTCCTTTCGTCCACGGCGACAACCGCGGCAGTTATCATTGGGATCCGCCGCTGAAAGATTTGGACGCTGACTTTCCCAAGCTGAAAATCCGCCAACCCACCGTCAACCGCGCCGGCACGCTGGCCGATCGCGACCGTGCCAACGAAACTTTCGGCGACATTCTCCCGGCACGCATCCATGGCCAATTCTGGTGGACGACCGGCCTAACCTGGGACGCGGCGCTGCTGTTCGGTATGGAAAACATGATGCTGGCGATGTACGACCAGCCGGAGCAGTTGCACCGGCTGATGGCTTTCCTGCGCGATGACATGCTGAACTTTCTCGCTTGGGCCGAGCGCGAAAAACTGCTCACTTTCACCAACGGCCCGGATTACACCGGTTCCGGCGGGATTGCCGAAACCGTGGAATTGCCCAATGCCGGCGACACCGCGAATTTGAGCCAGCGCTGGGGTTTTGCCGAATCGCAGGAGACGGTCGGCATCTCGCCGACGATGTTTGCGGAATTTGTCGTGCCCTACCAAATCCCGATTCTGGAAAAGTTCGGCCTGAATTGCTACGGCTGTTGCGAGCAATTGGAACAGCGTATGGACGTGGTGCTGAAAAGCGTCCCCCGCCTGCGCCGCGTATCGGTAGCGCCGATGGCCAATCAGGAGATGATGGCCGCCAAGCTTGCCGGCAAGTACATTTTCAGCCGCAAACCCAACCCGGCGCACGTGTGCGTGGGATTCAACGAGCAGGCGATTCGCGAAGATATCCGCACCACGCTGCGCGTGGCCGGCCAAGGGCCGGTGGAATTGATCCTCAAGGACACGCACACGGTGGAAAACGATCCGTCGCGGCTGTCACGCTGGATTGCGATGGCGTATGAGGAGATCGAGAAGGCGGAGTGATGGACGCGAAGAAGTTCAGAGGATGGAAGCAGCCAATCCCGCGCGGCGTTAGGTAGGTTTCCGCACCCGGATCACCACTGCCGGCGGGATTTCCGGCCGGCGTTCCATGGAGAAGGGGTTTTTGGTACCTGTGGCAGGCGGGAAGGCCGGTTCTTCGATGCCATCCATCACCCAGCCGGCGGCAAAACATTTGTTCAGCACCACGTGCAGCGGGCGATGCCATAACCAGTGCGGCTCGGGTTGATGCAGCAGGCCCATGGTGAGATCGCTAAATTCGGAAAGGTATTTTTCGATCTGTAGGCCAAAGACCTGCTTGAAGCCGGGGCCTTCATTCACCAATTCCGCCGTGAACTTGGGATTGTTGGAATTGAAGCAGGGATGCGGCAGGGAAAAAACCAAGATGCCGCCGGGCTTCAGCAGACCATGCACCGCCAACAGCAGCGGATCAATGGTGGGCATATCCATCATCGCCATGCTGCATACGGTGGCGTCAAACTGCCGGCCGGCAAGCTGCTGCCAGCTTGTTGGGCTGGTGGCATCCAGCAGTAGATAGTCGATGGAACCATCAGCGGCGGTGGTGCGTTTCCTGGCGGCGGTGAGAAAAGCCGCGGCGCCATCGCACGCCAGCACTTGGCAGCCGCGGCGCGAAAGTTGCCGCGCGTAATTGCCGTTGCCGCAGGCGATATCCAGAATGTATTGGCCCGGCTGGGGATTCAGCAGGCGGTCGGTGCTGGGCATGATCAGCACGCGCTGAAAATCGTTGCCGTCGCCGATGTAGTTGTCCCAGTAAGCGGCGATGCGATTCCAGACGGCCAGCGGATTTTCTTTTGGCTCGCTCATCGTGCTTGCCCTTCGCGGCTGCATGCCTGCGTCATTTCTTCAAAAAATTCGCCAGCAGCTTTTCGCCCTGTTCGGTGAGGAAACTTTCCGGGTGGTACTGCACGCCTTCCAGCGGCCAGGTTCTGTGCCGCACGCCCATGATCTCATCGTGGTCGGTCCAACTGCTGACTTCAAATTCCGGCGGCAGCGTGCCCTGGCGGATAATCAGGCTGTGGTATCGCGTGGCGGTGAAAGGGTTGGGCATGCCAACATAAATGGTCTTGCCATCGTGATGAATCTGATCAGTTTTACCGTGCATCAGCCTGGCGGCGCGTTCGACGATGGCGCCGTTGACGTAGCCAATGCACTGATGTCCCAGGCAAACCCCCAGCACCGGCAGCTTGGGACCAAAATGCCGGATAACATCGTTGCTGACGCCGCCTTCCTTGGGCGTACATGGTCCGGGCGAAATAACAATGTGCGTGGGCTTGAGCGCTTCGATCTGCGCCACGTCCACCTTGTCATTGCGGAACACGCAGATGTCCAGCCCGGCGGACACTTCGCCCAGCTTTTGCACCAGGTTGTAGGTGAAGGAATCGTAATTATCGATCAGCACCAGCATGGTGTAAGGTTAGCCGCGCCGATGGGTTATTGCCAATGCACGGCGTGCGACGGCTATTGTTAAGATTGGGTTACGATGCAAAATTGTCGCCAAAACCGCCTTTGGCGCTTGTCATTGCGTAAAATCCCGCCTAGTTTATGGTAGCGTTAGTGGACGGTTGGGAGTTGATGACGACCGGCGGACGACTTGGTGGAGTCGCCGCGGGCGAAGAATGCAGCAAGAGGTTATTGAACATGGGAAATCAGAGTAACGGCGATCAAGCCGCGATGATCCATATTGAGGGAATGCATTGTCATCGTTGCGAAGGCACCATTCGCAAAGCGCTGGGGGTATATCCCGGCGTCCATGAAGTGGAGGTGGATTTCCCCACAGGCCTGGCATCGGTGCTTTTCGACCGCGCCCAGGTTTCCATCAAGCAACTCATGGAAGCGGTGAATGAAGCCGGCTACCAAGCCACGGGATTCACCCAGGTGGATGGCAGCCACGCCCAGGCGTGAAGGTGGGGAAAACTTCTTGACGTCCTTACTCGGCCAGTGGACGTTTAGAGCCGTTCCCACTGGTGCCTGGAGATTTCAGCTTCGCGCAGGATTGCGGCCAGCAGATTCCTGCCGATCTCGCCGCGAGGAGGATTGGGGATCGAGATTTTCAATTCGCCTTTCCACATAACTTAGGGTGCACCGCCCGGCTCCGGGCCGGCGAAACCAGCGCGACGCAACGCTTGGATCAGGTCACGCCGATGAACTGGTCCAAAGTGCGGCATCATGCGGCCTTTGATGATCTGTGTTTCTGACGCGATTGGGAATCCTCTGCGACACAGGTGAGATTCATCCCCTTGATTACCGGAATATCGGAATCGCCATGACGGAGTTTTATCAACAGCCATGCTTGCAGCGCGCCGTATAAATCATCGCGACATGCTTCCAAGGTGCGGGCATGACCCATCAACCCACGAAACCCCGGGATGCTGCCCAGGAATCCCTCGTTGTCATCCAATACCTGGTATTTAGCCCAACCTTCGCACTTTGGCCCCGATTTCGGATTTTTTCGCACGATTTTCCGCGATAGCAACGCGCCAGCGGGGTTGACGGCTGGCAAAACGCTGTAGTGGAGACCTGCCCCCTTGCTTTCTA
>Ga0316217_10006279_pt1 | contig 11832 bp, 4 predicted proteins | sample 1anoAmetaG_FD_203633 | JGI IMG/M metagenome (GOLD analysis project Ga0316217, IMG submission 203633) | Freshwater microbial communities from Trout Bog Lake, Wisconsin, USA - 1anoA | ecosystem: Environmental > Aquatic > Freshwater > Lake > Hypolimnion/Profundal zone | place: USA: Wisconsin... | reverse complement strand
GCCGTGACCGCTGTCGCCCCGGAAATCTGGACCGGCGCGCACAGCACCAATTGGGACATCAACATCACGGCGAATTGGAAGCTGAACAACGTGGCGACGAATTACTTCGACCTCAGTCCGGTGCAGTTCGACGACACGGTCGGCGCCGCCTTTGCCACCGTCAGCCTGGTGACCAATGTCCAGCCGAGCATTCTGACCGTAAGCAATAATACGAAGAGTTACATCTTCACTACCAGTACCGGCAGTGGCATTAGCGGCGTGACCGGCCTGACCAAGAATGGCAGCGGCAGCTTGACGCTGGTCAATTTGACCAATAACTTTGCGGGTGGAACCAGCATTAGCAATGGCGCATTGGTGCTTGCTTACAGCACCTTGGGCACTGGTGACATCTTGGACAACGGCAACCTCGTGTTCAGCAACGGCACGCCGAGCGTGAGCGTCGCTGTTTCCGGCAGTGGCACACTGACACAAAATGGGACCAATACGCTGGAGCTTTCCGGCACGAATAACACCTACAGTGGCGGCACGATTATCAAGAGCGGCACCGTCCAGAGCGACAATACCAACGCCCTGGGCACCGGCAGCGTTACTTTGGGTGACGGCGTTTCCGCCAACAGTGCCAAGCTTCTGGCCTCGCCCGGCGCCACTTTTGGAAATGGCAATAACATTACCGTCGCTGCCGGCGGCAGCGGCGTTTATACCATTCAGAATGTCAACAACGGGGACTTCATTCTAGGCGGCAACATCGCGCTCAACAACACCTTGACTTTGAGCACGACGGCAGGCGGCGCCCTCTTCGTGAGAGGAGTAATCACCAGCGGTGGCGCGAACCCGAATTTGACCATTGATGGCGCCGGAACCACGACGAAACAGGTGTACCTCTATGGCAACAATGCGTCCACTTTCAACGGCAACATTATTGTTACGAACAAGGGCGGGCTCAAGAGTTCAAACATCAATGCGTTGAGTGCAACCAACGCGGTGTATTTGGACAGCACGGCATTTTTTGACAACGGGTCACTTAATCTGACCATCGCCGGTTTGAACGACTACGGTGTCGGCGGCGCCACGGTGGCGGATGCTGGCAATGGTGTTCTCCTTACGCTGGGCGGCAGCGGCATTTCCTCGTTCTCCGGCGTCATCAACAATCAAGGCGGCATCGTTATGAACGGCTCGGGCCAGCAGACGTTGTCCGGCGCGAATGTGTACACCGGGCCCACCTTGGTGAGCAACGGCACGCTCGTCGTTAGTGGCTCGCTCGCCAGCGCCGTGACCGTGGCTGGTGGCACATTGTCACCGGGACTGACTGGCAACAGCAGCACCATGATCATCAGCAACACGCTGACCGTGCAACCCGCCGGCACCCTGGCCATGAACATCAACAAGACAACCGCCTCGCAGGAACAGATTGTGGGACTGACGACGATCACTTATGGCGGCACGCTGGTGGTGAACAATCTCTCCGGCACGCTGACGACGAGCGATTCGTTCAGGCTGTTCAGCGCGGGAACCTACACCGGCGCGTTTGCCACCATATCGCCGGCGGCACCAGCCGCCGGCCTGGTCTGGAACACCAACACCCTGACGACGGATGGCACCCTGCGCGTGGCGTCGGCGTCGGCGCCCCTGTCGGGCTTGAAATTTACTGCCGCGCCCGGGGTGTCGGGAACGAGCCTGACGATCTCGGCCACCAACTCGGGGGCTGGCACGGTGTATTTGCTCACCACCACCAACTTGGCGACACCGGTCAGTTCCTGGACGCCGATCTGGACCAATGTGCTGACCGGCAGCGGCAGTTTCACCACCAACCTGCTTAACGCGGTGACGCCGGCGCAGAACCAGCAGTATTATCTACTGAGCAACACCAATAATTGATGAATTGAAGGACGCGCAACAGCAAGATCGGAGCGCCCGTCCTCCGCAGCAGAACTGCGGAGGGCAGACCGGTCTCCGACCAGGCTCGTCCATCAATAGCTGACGAATTAGCCAAGACGTAAAGTGTGACGAGTCATGGGGTTCACCCGAGTGAAAGCGGGGTACCGGTTTGGGGTTGCCGGCACCCTGCGTCTTCCAAAATTTGAACGACCGTGATTGGTTATAAGGAGAATTTAAATCGAGTGAAAAGATTATTGAAACAAGCAGGTTCGACCTCTCGGCACACCGGCTTCACCCTGATCGAACTGCTGGTGGTGATCGCCATCATCGCCATCTTGGCCGCCATGTTGCTGCCGGCACTGGCCGCCGCCAAGCGCCGGGCTTTCAACGTCAATTGCACTTCCAATTTAAAACAGGTGGGGGCGGCAATTGCGATGTTTGTTGGCGACCAAGCCGATCTTTTGCCCAATGGCGAGGAGGGAGTCAATAGTGGAAATGGCCTGACCGTTGTCCAGACCGCAGCTTATTACAATGGAATGCCCAATCCCAACCAATGGATGACCATGTCGCTTTTGCAATATATTGGTGGTCCTGCATTCAGCACGGCACCGGCGTTCCCCGCAGTGACTAATGTCATGAAAATATTCTTCTGTCCAGGCAACGCGCAATACAGCAAACCCTCCAACCCGGCTTTTTACTCTTACGAAGTGGTCGAAGGGGGCCCTTCGACCTCGGGTGGTCCCAAATACTGTGGATTGCAAACACACCCTTTTGGATATCAAAGTTGGGGGTCAACCCCTGGACAAATACCTTTGAAATTGACCGCTGTTCAATCGTCCACCGGGCGCGGCATAGCGGACATCTGGGCAATAGTGGATTCGGATGCGCAGGGAAACCCAAACTCGGGAAATGCTCTGGGCGGCAATGTAGCGCCAATTCCAGCCCATGGCGGCACGCGAAACCACCTTTGGTTTGACTGGCATGTGGAGTCGAAGAAGGTGGTGTACAAAGCCTTTGGGAGTTTCCCCGCTCCTTATTGGGACATATATTGAAAGATGGAACGAATTATCGTTGATCGGATCGCCCGCTGGCTTCTGCTCATGACGTTGAGCGTGGTCGGGAACGGCGCTCTTGCCGCCGGCGGCAATTATCTGGACCGGCTGGACTTCGGCAACGCCGCCTCGGAATCGGCGCACCGCTTCAATGCCGGCTATGGCGGCGTGGCGCAGGGCGGCGTGGGCGCACTGGGCCAGACGTTTCGCGCGCCGGTGGGCGGCGGGCCGGGCGCGGGCAGCAACACCCTGGCTTTCACGCTCGCGGTCAGCCCCTCCGCCCAGAATTACCTTACCGTGCGGATGTGGGGCAATGACAAGACGACCATGCGGCTGTGGTTGCAGGGCGCTGACGCGACCTACCTTAGCGGAACCGAAACCACCGCCGGCGAGACCAGCCTGAACCTGGCCTCGCTGGACGCCAACAACGTGGATGGGGGCGAGGCCGCGCCGTTCCCGAACCGGTTTTATTACGATACCTATCCCATTCCGTACCCGATGACATTTGGCCGCACAAACGCGACCCTGGTGCTCTATGAAAACACCACCGCGAACAACACGCTGCCCGCCGGGCCGGTGTACAGTGCCTATTCGCACACGGACCCGCATTTCGTGCCGGACGGCAACGATTCCACTGGAACCCCTCTGGCCCTCCTCGGACAGAGCAATCTGGTGTCGCTGACTATGAACCAGGTGCTGGCCTTGTTGCAGACCAACCGGCAAGCCATTTTCGGGAACGGTTTTTATGGGAGCCTCGGCTATTTGACCAATGTTCTTCAGCGCCAGATTCTGCCGGGCACAGCGGATCATCCACCGTCGGAAGTGATCGGGCTGGACTTGTTCGACACGGTAAGTACCTGGACCAATTCCAATCCCAACGCCTCGCCGGACATCTGGCGGAACTACATCGCCAGCCAGACTTGGGGGCCGGGCTACACGGCCTGCCCGGACGAATTGTTGAGCGTGTTGATCAGCACCTTCACTCTGCCGCCGTTCACCAATGCCAGCGGCAGCGTGGTGTCGGGCCTGGATCAATACCACAACACCAACCTGTTGACGCGGATCTTTTACGCGCTCGATGGCTGCACCTATTTGCAGGACAGCGACGGCGGCTATGTCGCGCAGGGCGGCGGCATATCAACGTCGCAGTTGGGCTATTGGACGGGTCTTTGCAGTTCTATCCGCACCAACACAAGCAATCCGTGGTATGGAACCACGAACCGCGAGCCGACCACGCACGGCGGCGGCGACCTGGAAGGCGTGGACAGCTTCACCGTCGGCTGGACCGTGGTCCAGATGTTGAATGACCCGGTGGCGTATCCCCTCCTCACGAACTGGCTGGCGGGAAGTTATAATGCCGATTTTACGGGAACAAACCTGTTGCGCGCCTATGCGTATGAACGCATGTTTTACAATTACATTGGTTACGCGCAGAATGCCAATGGCGGCACGGAATCGCAAAACATGTTCTCACAACTTGGTGGTTATGCGGCGTGTGTGGCGCTCGCCAAGCTTCAGCAGGCTTACACCAACTTGGCTTTTGTCGCGACCAATTTCACTGGCATGAGAATGGTGATGGGGTTGTATCCCGACACCTTGCGCGGGCTGGACACCAGCCTCAGCACCTATACCAATTATGGGTTGGACAGCGGCGGCTTTGGCGAGGCGGATGGCCGGTTGTCCTGCGGTTACGATGGCCGGTACGGCTCAATGTTGCCGTGGCTGGCGCCGTGGTTTGCGCGGCTCGCGGCGCTCGACCCGAACTTGGATTCGGCCACGCTCTCGAACGTGCAAGTCAAGGCGCGCGCGGCGATTTCCGGCTACGACCAGTTCATCTCCACCGGGGAGAATTACCAAGGCACGAACGATTTCTTCACCCTGGCACAGGAGGATTACATCACCTATCGCAAGCCTTATAACCCGAATTCAGACGGAAACAATTTCTTCGTCGATACCAGTTTTCCAAGTTCCGATCCGACCCTGGGCATTCAAAGTCCCTACGCCCTGCGGTCGGCCTATCTGGAGGCCTTGTATGGCCAGATTCCCACCGTCTATGAGACGCGAGACCCGTGGGGCGACGGCTACAATGCGGCCAGCCGGACGGATTACCTCAAGTCGCTGTCGTCGTACGAGGCCACCCTGCGCAGCCTGGTGGGCGTCAGTCCCGCCAGTTTGACGCCGTTGCCGGGCGAACCGGGCCAGCCGAACCACGCGTTCGTGGATGTGCAGGCCGGGGTCACGGCCATTTACTACAACGGCGAACGGTTCTTCATGAGTCCAAACTGGCGGAGTTATCTTTACACCAACAGTGTGACCGTGAGCGACCTCGCCCGCATTCACGACACGACCGCGTGCGAAGACCTCGCGGCGCTGGTGCTCATGCCTTACAACAGCGCCACGTTGCAGTCGGATGGCAATTTGAGCGGCGGGCCGCAGAGGCCGTGGGTGGTGCGCTACGGCCAATGGCTGATCGCAGGAAATCCCACCGCCAATTCCAGTGTGCTGCAACTTCCCACAGGCAGCGGCACCGCCATTGACTTGGTCAGCAGCAATTTATACAGCTTGGGTTCGACGCTCACCTTGACGGCGAATCAGGCGGTGGCCATCCACCTGCCGCTGGTGACGTCCGTCCAGCCCATCACCAATGGCGTTTATGCCATCAGAAATTTCTTAAGCAAGCTGGTGCTGGAAGATCCAGGCAGTTCCACCATCGTCGGCAGGCAGATGGATCAAACCAACAGCACTGGCGGCAACAACCAAAAATGGGTGTTCACGTACAATGGCAACGGCTATTATAGCATTTCCAATGTGGCCAGCGGATGGTTGCTCGACAATCCATCCGGCTGGACCAACTCCGGCATCGTGCTCGACCAGCAACCGGCCAGCGGCGGCGGCAACCAGCATTGGCAGCTTATCCCTTCCGGCGGCGGCTATAATCTGAAAAACTCATTCAGTGGGCTGCTGGTGGACATTGTCGGTGGCTCGACGACTTCCGGCGCGTTATTGGATCTGGACACCGATGCCGCTGCCGTGAGCCAGGCTTGGCAATTGGTTCCCATCACCACCAACTCCGCCGCGCTCCAGCCGGTTGGCAATGGTACGAATGCGCTGGTCTGCGTGGTGAGCGGGCTGGCGTTGGCCACCACGAACAACTCCGCCAACACCCAGTTGACCCAGACCGCGCCCGGCGGCAGCAACCAAAAATGGATTTTTGCTTATGCCGGCGGCGGTTATTACACCATCCAGAATGCCGTCAGCGGATACTTTTTGACCGACCCCAGCGGCGACTCAGTTGCCGGCACGTTGATGCAACAGCAGGCCCTGCTCACCGGTAGCAGCACCAACAACCAGCTCTGGCAACTGATCCCCAACGGCATCGGCATCACCCTCGTCAACAAGGCAGGCGGATTGGTGATTGACGACCCGGGTTCCTCCGTGGCCGTCGGCGTGGCAATTGACTTGTGGACTTGGAGCGGCGGCGGCAATCAAGTCTGGCTTTTGGCCGGGCCACCTGGTGTTCCCACCGCGCTGAACGCGGCGTCGGGCTATGGCAATATTCAGTTGAGTTGGACGGTGGCCACGAATTTCCCGACGGGCTACAACGTTAAACGCTCGACCACCAACGGCGGGCCTTACACCGTGATTGCCTCCGCGGTCACCGGCACGACTTTCATTGACACCAGCGTCATCGCCGGAACGAATTACTACTATGTGGTCAGTGCCACCAACACCTTTGGCGAAAGCGCCAATTTCGGCCCAGCCAGTGCGATGGTTTCCGGCGAGCTGACGGTCTGGCATGGCGGCCTCAGCACCAATTGGGACATCGCCACCACGGCTAATTGGCTGCAAGCCGGCGCCGCCTCGTTATATCAAAACGGCTCGGCGGTTTGGTTTGACGACACCGCCATTTCCAACACCGTGAATTTGGCCGCCAGCGTCGCGCCGGCCTTCGTCACCTTCAACAATTCGGTGCTGCATTATACGATGACTTCCTTTGGCGCCAATGGTGTCAACGGAACCAATTCGATCGTCAAGAGCGGCACCGGCACCTTGGAGCTCGGTGGCACGAACACCTTTAGCGGCGGGTTGGCGATCCTCAACGGCGTGGTCCAGAGCGACAACACGAACGCTCTCGGCACCGGCCCCATTACGCTGGGCGACGGCAGTTCCGCCAACAGCGCCATGCTTCTGGCTGCGCCCGCCAGCGTCACTTTCGGAAACAACAATCCCGTGGTGGTTGCCTCCGGCGGCAGTGGCGTTTATAAAATTCAATTCGCCGGCAGCCATGACTATCACTTGAGCGGTGGCATCGCGCTCAACAACGCTCTGACCATTAGCCCGGCCTCGGGCGGCGCGATCTTCGTGGATGGCCCCGTCGTCAGCGGCGGCGCAAATCCGCTCCTCACCATTGATGGCGCGGGTACGACCTCGAAGTTTGTCCAACTCACAGTGAGCAACGCCACGACTTTCACTGGCAACGCCATCGTGGTGAACTCGGGTGATTTGAAATCTGGCAATGTGAATTCGTTGAGCGCCACCAACACGATTTTCTTGGATAACACGGCGACGTTTGACAACGGCTCGATGAATCTAACCATCGCCGGCCTGAACAACTACGGACTGGGCGGCGGCACGGTGGCGGATGCCGGCAACGGCGCGGCCATCACGTTGGGTGGCAACGGGAGTTACGCGTTTTCGGGCGTGATCAACAACATTGGCGGCATCATCAAGACCAATGTCGGCACCCAGGCGCTAATCGGCGCCAATACGTTCACCGGCCCCGTAATCGTCAGCCAGGGCAAGCTCGTTGTTTCAACGCTGCATCTCGGCAAAAACAATTTCACGGTTACCAACGGTGCCACTTTGGGCGTCACCAACGCCGGCAACGCCCAATCCGCGATCCTCTACAACCTCACCGTCGGCTCCAGCGCGCCGCCGACCCTGCAATTTCAGAATGTCTCGAGCCTGATGACGGCCTTGGTGCTGGCCAGCAATGTCACCTTGAGCGGGGCCTGCGCCGTTCAAATCATCGGCACCAACAACTTGGTCAGCGGCAGCCGGTATCCGCTGGTCAACTACAGCGGCACCTTCGCCGGCAGCTTTGGCAACTTCAGCTTGCAAATGCCGTCCGGCTGGACGGGCACGTTGATCAACAACGCGCACCAGATCGGCCTCAGCGTGGTCGCCGTTCCCGCCCCGCCCGCGAGCCTGGCTGCAATGGCAGGCAACGCGCAGGCCACCTTGACGTGGAACCCATCCGTCAACGGCAACGCCTATTATCTCAAACGATCGACCACCAATGGCGGCGCTTACACCGTCATCGTCGGCAATTACGGTGCGACCAGCTACACCAACACCGGCCTGGTCAATGGCACCACTTACTACTATGTTGTCACCGCGACCAACGCAGCTGGTGAAAGCGCCAATTCACTTCAAGCCAGCGCTCTGCCGCTTTCCAGCCTCCCCACCTCCATCAGTGCCACCGTGAACAATGCGAACCTGCAAATCGCCTGGTCGGCGGATCACACGGGCTGGCTGCTCCAAATCCAGACCAACGCGCCCGGCGCCGGTCTCGGCGACCACTGGACCACGTTGACCAACTCAGGCGAGTTTGACCTCTACACGAATCCCATTAGCCCGGCCAACGCCAGCGTCTTCTTCCGCCTCGTCCATCCATGAAAAATATCTGGCAACTCCTGGCGGGTGGCTTTTTGACTTGTGCGCTGGCCTCGGCGGCCAACGCCGCCGTCTGGCATTGGTCCATTCCTGTCAAAAGCGAGCAACCGGAAAACGGCCCGGCTCGGGCGTGGTTGTGGATTCCACCCGATTGCGAAAAGGTGCGAGGTGTGGTGGTGGCGCAGCACAACATGGAGGAAATTTCCATCCTTGAAAACCCCCGGTTCCGCGCGGCCCTGGCGGAAATGAACTTTGCCGAGGTTTGGGTCGCGCCCTTTTTTGATCATCTGTTCCGATTCAACGAAGGTGCGGGCGACACCTTTGAAGGCCTGATGAATGACTTGGCGGATCAATCCGGTTATGCGGAGTTGAAATATGCGCCCATCGTGCCGATGGGACATTCCGCCGCCGCAAGCTGGCCCTATTATTTCGCCGCTTGGAATCCGGGCCGCACGCTCGCCGCCCTTTCCGTGAGCGGACAATGGCCCTATTTTCGCGACAAAAACTTCGCGCCGGACATTTGGGGCGATCGCACCATTGATTTCGTCCCATGCCTGGAAACCATGGGCGAATACGAGTCGGCCAACGACTGGTCGCGCGAGGGCTTGTGGGAACGCCAGCAACATCCGCACCTGCCCTTATCCATGCTGGCCAATCCGGGCCAAGGCCATTTTGCCGCGACCGACGCCAAAGTCGGCTACCTTGCGCTCTATCTCAAGAAAGCCGTGGAGTATCGCATGCCGAAAGTTTGGGATGTGACTTCCGCGCCCAAGCTGATTCCAATTGATCCCATCAAAACCGGCTGGCTCGTGGACAAGTGGCGTCTAAATCAAGCGCCCGCCGCGTCCGCTGCGCCGGTCGGCGAATATAAGGGCGACCTCAAGCAAGCCTTCTGGTTTTTTGACGAGGAACTCGCGAACGCCACGGAAAAATACGAAGCGGCCAGCCGCGGACTAAAGCCGCAACTCGTCGGCTATATGCAGGGCGGCAAAATGGCTCCGCAAACGGATACGCATCTGCAAGTGACGTTGAAATTTGAGCCGGAGCCGGATGGCGTGACTTTCAAATTATCGGGCGCGTTTTACGACGTCGTTCCCGCCGGCAGCCCGCGTTTGCCCGCCTGGACTGGTCTGCCTACCAATTTGCCATTGGGATACGCGACCGGCGGCGCCCCGATTTTAATTGATCCCATATGTGGGCCTGTCAAAAAAATTTCCCAAGACACGTTTGACGTTTGTTTTCAGAAAGAAACTCTGCTCATCACCAATGCGCGTTCCTACGAGCTGGTGTTTGCCGCCACGCATCCGGGCGATGCCGAATACAAGCCCGCCGTGCAACAGGCGCACATGTTTATTCCCGTGCGGAATACGCAAGGGGCGGATCAACGGCTCGTTTTCCCGCCCATCCCCGCCCAAAAGCTTGGGACCACCGCCTGGAAACTCAACGCCACGTCCGATGCGGGCATGCCGGCACATTATCTTGTTCGTGAAGGACCGGCGGAAATCGACGGCGATGTGGTGAAATTCACACCGATTCCGCTGCGCGCAAAATTGCCAATTAAAGTCACGGTGGTAGCCTGGCAATATGGACGATCGGTCGGGCCGAAAATAAAAACCGCCGATCCAGTGGCGCGTGAGTTCTTCTTAGCCAAATAAAAACGCCGTCTTTATTCTTTCTGGTTTCATTTTAGCGGCAGGGTGCTGCCGTTGACCCAACGGCCTTCGAGGAGTAGCCTGCAAACACCTCTGGAATGCCGCGTTCGTTTTGATTTATCAAAGAAATGAGCGCTTGCACTGCGGTCCGCGGCACTCAGGCCGGGGTTCGGTGAAAATCTGATTCCGCGCTCTTTTATTTCTCATTCATTGGACAACTGATGTTCTTCCGGAAATGCCTGACTAAAGGACCGGGCAAAAATAACTCTGGCCTTGCTGGCTTGATCTTTTGGCCGCCGGCTTCGTGGCTCGCTCCTTGCAGACCCGCTGGCGGGGTATGCTCGTCGCTCGCGCCTCGCCAGCGACCAAATTTTCTGTGCCACCAACACCGAATTTATTTTTGCACGGTCCCTAGGGCGGCTGTGAGTTCCTGCTTGGGAACGGTCGGTTACACGGTTAGCAACCTGGCCACCAGCGGCACAGCCACCACGGTGAACGATAATGCGGATGATAGCTCGACGGCGAACGCCGGCTATGTGGCGGGCTTGAGTGCGGGCACAAACACTTTTCCAAGTTCATTCAGCGGTGGCACGAAGGCGTGTTTCGCCGTGGCGCTTTTTTCCCCGCCGGCAGCCCATCCCGTCAGCACGGTCCAGGCGTATGGGATAAAATTCTTAGGAAACACCACCGATCCCGTCACCGGCACGGCTGGCGCTTTTCCGATCAGCGGTTGGAATAACATTGCCAATGCGAGCTATACCTCGGGAACCGTCAATTCAAGCGACGGCTCGGGTGCGGCCACGCTCGGCCGAACGATCTGCACCAGTCCCACGGACAGAACATATTGGACGCCGCTGGCTGACATCTATGCGCAATTCGGCTTGCGTTTTCCGCTCAACGAATACCGTGCTGGTTGGAAAATGGCGGGGCAGCCGTTGGCCCAGCGCCTGCACGATAAATGCAATAGTTCGGATGATGTGCAAATGCTCCTTCCACGAATGCTCACTGAAGGATTGGTGGGTTACATTTTCTCTTGTCCTGACATGATCGGCGGAGGGATGTTGGGTAGCTTTTCAAACCTCAAACGTGGATCAGGACTTGGTGGTTCGGTTGGCGCAGATTCATGCCTCGATGCCGATGATGCAGTTTTCAGTCCCGCCTTGGCGCGTCTTGGACGCCCGGCATCTCGACGCGGTGAACAAGGCGGTGGCGATCCGGAATCAATTTGCCTCGTTGATCCTCAAATTAGCCGATCAGTCCGCGAAAACAGGCGCCTCCATCATTCAGTCGTTGGAGGATGCATGTCCTCATCAAGGTCTGGATGAGGCCAAAAAGGCGAAGGCTTAAATCGAAGCAAAGCTTGCAAGAGTGAAATCCCAGTTGGCCGAAAACCAGGAATCCTTGATCCAAGCGGGCACGGCTACAAAAAACGTATTGGAGGGACTGGCCGCGGAACAGGCCGCTTACCATGCCACGTAGGTGAAACTGGACGAGGCGAAGCAAAAGGCCCGTGAATCCGAGTTCGATTTGGTCTGGTGCAAAGCCCAACTTGAAGTATTAAATGGCCAACTCAAAAA
>Ga0316217_10006278_pt1 | contig 11832 bp, 9 predicted proteins | sample 1anoAmetaG_FD_203633 | JGI IMG/M metagenome (GOLD analysis project Ga0316217, IMG submission 203633) | Freshwater microbial communities from Trout Bog Lake, Wisconsin, USA - 1anoA | ecosystem: Environmental > Aquatic > Freshwater > Lake > Hypolimnion/Profundal zone | place: USA: Wisconsin... | reverse complement strand
GATTTGGTCTCCAGGGAGTTGGGTTCTTTCGTCATACCCGGCTTCTAAGTCCGCAGGAACATAATACCAACAAATCTACATGTTAATATAGGGTTTCCCTCACCTTTGCCCAAACAGCTTCTCGATATCGCCATGCGCCAGTTTCACCCAGGTGGGGCGGCCGTGGTTGCACTGGCCGGAGCGGGGGGTGGCCTCCATCTCGCGCAGCAGCGCCCCCACCTCCACCCCCGTCCTTGCCCGCCGCTAGCACCGCCGGCAGCGCGCGCACCAGCAGCGCGGCGGGGCCGAACCGCCCAAAAACCAGCTCATGCGCGGCCGGCGCAGTCTCGATGTTAAGCCGGTCCAGGGGCTGGCATATCGCCAAAACGCGCCTGAAAGTGAACAATTGTAAAGATTGTCTAGTTTTGTGACAATGATACGTCGTTTCTGCTAATCAGCCATGGGAGAAGATTGCCAGCATTCGCAACGTTGGAATGCTTCCGCCTTCGCGTCAGGGCACAGGGTCAGTCCCGCTTCGTTGCAGCGGCCGGAAACACGAGGCACGGTTTGCGAGGGTTCGGGCGATAAATGAAGGTTGCATTACTCGACGACGATCAGGCGACCCTGGCAGCGGTCAGCGCGCTGCTGACCGGGGCCGGGCATGAATGCACCGCTTTCGAGCGCGGGCGACAGTTGATCCGCGCGTTGCATCAGGAACGGTTTGACCTGTTCATCCTCGATTGGAACGTCCCCGATTTGTCGGGGGTCAGCGTGCTGGAATGGATCCGCAACCAGATCGGCGATACGCCGCCGGTGCTTATCCTCACCAGCCGGGTGGCGGACGAAGACGTGGTGGCCGGGCTGAAGGCCGGGGCGGATGATTTCATCTCCAAGCCGCTGAATGTGCCGGTGCTGGCCGCGCGCATCAATGCCCTGGCGCGGCGCAGCCAGTTGCTCAGCGCCGATCGCGCCGCCGCCACCCATGGGCCCTATGGCTTTGATGCCGCCGCGCGCCGCATCACCCTGCATGGCGTGGTGGTGGAGGTGACCCCGAAGGAGTTTCAACTGGCGGCGCATCTGTTCCGCAATGTCAACATCGCGGTGTCGCGCAGCTATCTGCTGGAGACGATATGGGGTTTTGCCCCCACCGCCTCCACCCGCACGCTCGACATCCATATGTCGAACCTGCGGCGCAAACTGAAGCTCACCCCGCAAAACGGCTTCATCCTCGCCCCGGTTTACGGCTATGGCTATCGGCTGGAGGAGATCGTTCCATCATGAGCCCTGCCCCATGACACCTGCCAAGCGTGCTGCCAACGGGGCCGCCATGGCCCTTGCGCTCGGGCTGGCGGCGGCACATGTCTTGGCGAAGGTGGAGGCGCGGCCAGCCACTTCGGACTACACCTATACCATCCAGCGTGGTGACACGCTGTCTGTGTTTGCCCGCGCTTTTCTGGCCGGGCCCGCCGCCACCCGGGCGGTGCAAAGGCTGAACCACATCGCCAACCCGCGCCGCATGGCCACGGGCAAGGTGCTGCACATCCCCCGTGCCCTGCTGCGCGATGCCCCCACCCAGGCCAGCGTCGCCAGCTTTGCCGGGCCGGTCACCCTGGCAGAGCATGGGCAAAGCCTGCCCGCCCACACCGGGCTGATGCTGGGCGAGGGGGCGGAAATCGCCACCGGGCGCAACGCCTTTGTCACCCTGCGGCTCTCCGATGGCAGCGCCGTGTCGCTGCCCTCGCAAAGCCGGCTGCGGCTGGCGCGCCTGCGGCGGGTGCTGCTGACCGGCAGCATAGAGCGCGATCTGATGCTGGAGCAGGGCCGCGTCGAATCCCGCGTGACGCCGATGCACGACGCCAACAGCAATTTCCGCGTCACCACCCCCATCACCGTCTCGGCGGTGCGCGGCACCCGGTTCCGCGTCGCCTACAGGCCCGAAAGCGCCAGCGCGGCGCTATCGGTGGTGGAAGGCCAGGTGGCGGTGGCGCATGGCATCGACGATGCCCCGGCCCCGCCCGCACCCACCCTCGCCCCCGCCGGCTTTGGCATCGCCAGCACCCCAAGGGGCGATAGCGGGCCGCTGGCGCTGCTGCCCGCCCCCGCGCTGCTCAACCCCGGCAAGGTGCAAACCGCCGAGGAGCTGCACTTTGCCCTCGGCCCGCTGCCCGGCGCGCAAAGCTATCATGTGCAATTGGCGCACGATGCCGGGGCGCTGGATGTGCTGGCCGAGGCCACCGCCGCCACGCCCGATTTCACCCTGCCCTCGGTGCCGGCGGGCAGCTATTTCCTGCGCGTCACCGCGCTCGATGATCACGGGCTGGAGGGGTTGCCCGATACGTTTTCGTTCGAGCGGCTGCGCAATGGCATCGCCGCCAGTGCCGCGGCCAGCGGCACCGGGCACGAGCGGCGCTATCGCTTCGCCTGGGCCAGCATGGCCGATGACACACCGCATTTCCGCTTTCGCCTGCTGCGGCAAGGGGGTGATACGCCGCCCCTCGTCGACGAGGCCGGCCTCACCGGCACCTCGCTGACGCTGACCAACCTGCCGCCGGGCGAATATGCCTGGCAGGTCGCCTCGCTGGTCTTCGCGCATGGCCGGCCGATCGAGGATTGGACGCCGCCGCAGCGCCTCCATATCTTCGCGGAGCACTAAGCATCGCGCGCGAGGCCGCCCGGCTGGCAGCGCAATGGTGGCTGGTGCTGGGGCTTGCCCTCTGCGCGCTGGCCGCCAGCCTTGCGCTTGGCCTCACCCAGCGGCTCGACAACGGCCTTTATGATGCCGCGATGCGCGGGCAGGGGTGGGGGCAGAAACAGCGGCTCGACCCGCGCTTGTTGATCGTTGCGATAGACGACCGCAGCCTGGCCGAGCTGGGCCCCTGGCCCTGGCCGCGCGCCCGCTATGCCCGGCTGCTAGGCGCGCTGCATACCGGCGGCGCGCGCGGGGTGGCGCTCGATGTGCTGCTGCTTCAGCCGGGCGATGCGGCCGAACGCGCCAGCGACGCCGCGCTGGCCCGCGCGCTGCACCGGGATGGCCCGGTGTTCCTGCCGCTGGCCTTTGCCGTGCCGGGGCATGATGGTGCCTCGCACGACGTGCTGCTGCCGACGGCGGCGTTTCGTGCGGCGGCGACGGCGGGTGGAGGGGGTTTGGGCCACGTCAACCTCGCCTTCGATGCCGATGGCACGGTGCGACGGGTTTACCTGAATTATCGCGAGCAATCTGGCGCGCAAACGCGCGACTGGCCGCAACTGGCCACCCTGCTGGCCGGCACGCGGCCCCCCCCGCCAGCCCCAAACGCGCCAGCCAACGCCACCCTGGAGGCGCGCGACCCGGTGTTGATTGCCTATGCCGGGCCGCAGGGCACCATCCCCTCGGTCAGCGCCGCCGCCGTGCTGCGGGGCGAGGTGCCCGCCGGGGTGCTGCGCGGCCGGCTCGTGCTGGTGGGCGCGGCGGCCAGCGGCTTGGGCGATGCCTATGCCACGCCGGTCGGCGGCGATGGGTCGCTGATGCCGGGTATCGAGATCCAGGCCAATCTGCTGAACGCGGTGCTGACCGGCGCGCTGGTTACCCCGCTGGGTGGCTGGGCGCTGTCCCTCGCCTGCTGCGTGCCGCTGGTGGCGCTGATGCTGGCGATGCGCCTGCTGCCGCCGCGCGCCACGCTGCCCGCCATTGTGCTGTTGTTCGTCGGCACGGCGGGGGCCTCGGCGGCGCTGTTGCTGGGGGCGCATCTCTGGCTGGCGCCGGGCGCGGCGCTGATCGGCCTGCTGCTGCTCTATCCGCTGTGGACATGGCGGCGGCTGGCGACGGTCAGCGCCTATATGCGCGCCGAGCTGGAAAAGCTGAACCAGGAGCACGACCCGCTCGAACGCCCCCGGCCCGATCTCGCCCATGCCGACATCCTTGGCCGGCAGATGGGGCTGTTGCGCTCCGCCATCAACCGCGAGCGCGATCTGCGGCGCTTTTTGGTGGAGCGGATCGCCCAGATGCCCGACGCGGTGCTGGTGACGACCTGTGCCGGCAAGGTGGTGCTGGCCAATGAAGGCGCGCGGCAGCTCTGCGCCACGCTGGGCCCCGGCGCGGAACTGACCCATGCCGATGGGCTGCTGGCGCATCTGCTGGCTGATGCGGAGGACGCGCCCGCGCTGCCCTTCCAGGAAATCAGCCGATGCGAAACCGGGCTGACCCGCGCCGCGCGCGATGCCGCCGGCCGCACCTATGAGCTGCGTGCCGAGCCGCAACGCTCCGCCACCGACGCGCCGATCGGCTATGTGCTGCGCATCGCCGACACCACCGCCGCCACGCTGCTGCGCCGCCAGCGCGAGGATGTGCTGGAGCTGCTGAGCCACGATATGCGCACGCCGCAGGCCTCGATCCTCGCGGCGGTGGAGGGCGCCGGGGCGCAGGCGATCACTCCGGCGCTGGCCGACACCATCAAGGGCCTGGCACGGCGGACGCTGGCGCTGGCCGATGGTTTCGTCCACCTCGCCCGCGCCGAGATGATGCCGGTGGCGCGGGGCGATGTCGATCTCACCGGCCTGGCACAAGACGCGGCGGAGATGCTGTGGCCGCAGGCGCGCGCCAAGGGCATCACGCTGGCCACCACCCTGCCCGATGTGCCGCTGATGGTGCGGGGCGAGGCCTCGTTGCTGGCACGCGCGCTGGCTAACCTCATTGATAATGCGGTGAAGTTCACGCCCAGTGGCGGGCATGTGGCGCTGGAACTGACGATGGCGGCCGGGGCAAATGGCTACCCGCCGCGGGTTTGCGCCCATGTGCGCGATGATGGGCCGGGCATCGCCGCCGACCAGCTTGGCCGCATCTTCACGCGCTTTGCCCGCGCCCCCACCGGCCCCTTGCGCGATGTGGGGGGCAGCGGGCTGGGGCTGGCCTTTGTCCACACCGTCGCCGCGCGGCACGGCGGGCGGGTGCGCTGCGAAAGCGCCCCCGGCCAGGGGGCCTGCTTCACGCTGGAATTGCCATTGGCGGCGGAAGCGGCGGAGAACCCCGAGGGCGAACCCGCCTAGTGGTCCGCTTCTGACATTTGCATCGCTTTGCGGCCAGCGTAAAAGCAAATGTCAGAATGTTAAAGGATCACTAGCAAACTTATGTTCCTAGTGGATTTTATAATTTTGACATGCGATCCGGGGCGAGCCGAAAATGGAAATCGCCAAATGAGAATCGAATGTCAAAATCAATCCACTAGCGCAGGCTGGGCCTGATCGCCTCTGCGCACAAAGCTCCTTCCAGCGGAGTCACCTGGCCCGCGCCCCCCGGCACCAGCCGGCTGACGCTGGCGCGATAGACCTCTTGCCCGCTGGCGGTATCGCTGGCCGAAAGCGTCATGCTCTCCACCTCGGCCTTGGGCGGCCATGGCCGGGGGTGGGGCTGGGGCCGGGGGTGGGGCTGGGGCGGCCTGGCGGGTGGGGGCAATGCCGTGGGCAAGCTGGTCCGCGCCATATCGAGCACCTGTGTGCCGCCCAGCCGGCGCGCCAGGGCAAGCTGCACCACATAGGCCGGGGCGGCATCGGCGCGGCGCAAGCCCACGCTGGCCAGGCAGGGGCCCAGCGCCTCGGCCAGCGTGGTGGGGGTGCCGGGCGCGAAACCATAGGTGGCGGCGGGCCCGGTGGGCAGATGCCCCTCGGCAGTGAAACGTGGCGGCAGTGGCCCGGCACAACCCGCCATTAGCCCTGACAGCAGCAGCGGCGCGGCAGCCAGCGGCAGGGCGGCGCGCCTTGCTATGTTACGGCGCGGCATATCAGGGGTATGTGCTTGTTGCTTTGCTTGTTGCATGGGGCCGCGCACTTATGGTCGTGGGTTGTGGGTCACCGTTTCGCACGCCAGGCACCCGTGCAATGCCAGCCGGGTCAGTCTTCCGGCGCGATAACATGGCGGTAGGCCAGCCCGCCAAGCACACCGCCCACCAGCGGCGCCACCCAGAAGAACAGCAACTGCCCCATCGGCGCGCCATTGCCGACCAGCCATTCGACCAGGGCCGGGCCAGTGCTGCGCGCCGGGTTGACCGAGGTGTTGGTGACCGGAATGGAGATGAGGTGGATCAGCGTCAGGCACAGGCCAATCGCCAGCGGCCCGAAGCCCGCCGGCGCCCGCCCGTCCGTCGCCCCCAGAATGACGATGAGGAAGAAGCCGGTCAGCAACACCTCGATAATCGCGCCGGCCACCCAGCTATAATGATCGGGCGACAATGCTCCATAGCCGTTGGTGGCAAGGCTGCCTGTATAGCCACCAGCCTTGCCGCTGGCCACGGCATAGAGCACCATGGCGGCCAGAACCGCGCCCACCACTTGCGCCAGCCAATAAGGCAGCACGCCTTTCGCGTCAAAGCGGCCACCGGCCCACAGGCCCAGTGTCACCGCCGGGTTGAAATGCCCGCCAGAAATATGGCCGACCGCATAGGCCATGGTCAGCACGGTAAGGCCGAAGGCCAGCGCTACGCCGGCAAAGCCGATGCCCAGTGTCGGATAGCCCGCGGCCAGAACCGCGCTGCCACACCCCCCGAACACCAGCCAGAACGTCCCGAAACATTCTGCGAGCAACTTGTTGAGATTTGTCATTCTTGCCTCCTGCGTCTTGCCTGTGTGTAAAGGCTATGCTGCGGCGCCAATATGGAAAATTACCCGATTTGCGCCCCTATCGCTTTTGCATGATGAACGATGGCTTGCTTTTTGTTGTAGCCCTCAACAAGTTACGCTTGTTTTACAACAGCCGCAATCGGCAATTGCGGCCCTGTCGGCCCATATCGTTTCCATTGGAATAGCCCGCCCGCCCGCCGCCCCGGCGCGAAGCTGATGGTGGCGCTGGTTTTCCGCCCGGTTTGCGCGCGCGCCACCCACGTCTAGCCCGGTTTGCGGGCACGCCAAAGCCCGGCGCCGCCAGGGTGCCGGGGGGTATTTTCAGGGTGTGGTGCTGGGGTGTGGTGTCAGGCCGGGGCCGGCCCAGCCGTTTCTGCGCGCATGATCCGGCACTCTGCCCGCCCTGGTTGGGGAAGGCGAAGTGCCGGATCACTGCCTGCCGGCCGCGCGGTTGTTTAGCCCTTGAGCAGCGAGAGGACGTTTTGCTGGCTCTGGTTGGCCTGGGCCAGCATGGCGGTGGAGGCCTGGCTGAGGATCTGGGCCTTGGCCAGCTTGGTGGTCTCGGCGGAATAGTTGGTGTCGGTGATCCGCGAATTGGCCGCCGAGAGGTTGGTGACATCGCTGGTCATGTTGTTCACCGCCGATTGCAACTGGTTCTGCCCGGCCCCCAGCGAGGCATTGGTGGTCGAGACCTGGGTCAGCAGCGTATCGACATTGCCGATGGTGGTGCCCGCGTCGGTTGCCGAGGCGACATTGAGCCCCCCGCTTCCCGTGTTGTTGTTGATCAACGAGCCGTTGATCGCGGTCGAGGTCAGCGTCACGGTGTCGCCGCTGCTGGCGCCAGCCTGGATAGTGAAGGTCTGGTTGCTGCCCGAGGTGGTGGAGAACAACCCGTTGCCGTTGAACTTGGTGTTGCCCAGGATCGAGCTGATCTCGCTGGTCAGCGAGGCCACTTCCGACTGCATGTCGGTGCGGTCCGAGTTCTGATAGGTGCCGTTGGCCGATTGCACCGCCAGGTCACGCACGCGTTGCAGCATGTTGGTCACCTCGGTCAGCGCGCCTTGTGCCGTCTGCGCCAGGCTGATGCCGTCGTTGGCGTTCTGAATGCCCTGGTTCAGCCCGTTGATCTGCGCCGTCATCGAGGTCGAAATCGCCAGACCCGCCGCGTTGTCCGCCGCCGAGTTGATCTGCGAACCGGTCGACAAATCCTCCATCGCCGACGACAGCATGTTGCTCGCCGAGGTCGAGGCATTCGCCGCCTGCATCGCCGAAATATTCGTGTTGATTACCGACATAGCTTGCTCCTTTGGCTCTATCACCCTTCCAGCCGCGCAAAATGCCAGCGGCCTCACCCACAAGAGCGACAGACAACAAAACTTTTTAAGCGCTGTGGTGAATGGCACATTTGCCCGGCTGGCGCGGCGCGCGCGATGCCGGCAGATGCAGGCCTGCCCTGGAATATTTTATTTTTATTTCAGTGTTTTGAGGTAGAAAATCACTGCCTTGCGCTGGGCCGGGTTGGCATAGCCGGCAAAGGCCATCTTGGTGCCGGGCGCCATGGCGGCGGGGTTGGCCAGCCATTTGTCGAGGGTGGCCTCGTTCCATGTCACGCCCAGCGCCTTCAGGCTGTCGCTATAGGCGAAACCGGGCACCGAGCCCGCCTTGCGGCCATAGACCCCGGCCAGGCTGGGGCCGATCAGCGTCTGGCCTGGTTCCACCGCATGGCAAACCTGGCACTGGGTGAAGCCGGCGGGCACCGGGGTCAGCGCGGCGGTGGTCTGAATGGGGGCGGTGCTGCCCGCGCCTCCGTCCGGCTGCTGGTTTGCGCTGCCGCAGCCCGCCAGGCCCAACGCCAGCACACAAGCAAAACCGGTTCCGATTGTTTTCCGCATGGCAATCTCCTGTGTCAGCGTTCATCCGCGACGTCGGCGTTGTATTTTTTAACCGCTCTTGTCATGAAGGACAGGGCGGCACGCAATTGAGCTGAGGATTGCCAAATAGCGACTGCGGCTAATGTGGCAAGGGAGCCGGGAGCACCACCTGCCGCCCGCCGACCCACAGGCCCAGCACCCTGGTGGCGCGGATCGCGGCCGGGCTGGCGGTCAGCGGGTCCTGGTCGACCAGCACGAAATCGGCGCCCAGGCCAGGGGCGATATGGCCGATGCGCCCCTCGGCAAAGCCGGCCCAGGCGGCGCCGGTGGTATAGGCGGCGAGCGCGGCGGCGGGGCTGATGCGTTCCTGCGGTTGCCAGCCGCCCGGCGGCAGGCCGTTGGCATCCTGCCGGGTGATGGCGGCGGCGAGGCCGGCGAAGGGGTCAGGCACCTCCACCGGCGCGTCGGAGCCAAAGGCCAGCACCGCGCCGGCCGCGCTCAGGCTCTGCCAGGCATAGGCGCCCGCCAGGCGGGCATCTCCCAGCCGCGCCTCGGCCATCGCCGCGTCGGATGTTTGCTGTGCCGGCTGCATCGAGGCAATGATGCCCCCCGCCCTGGCCGCAAGGGGGCCAAACCGCGCGAGGTCTTCGGGCGCGAAAATCTGCGCATGTTCGATCCGCCAGCGGCGATCGCCGGTATAGGTGCCGGCCAGTTGCTCGATAGCGTCGAGCACGCGCGCGTTGGCGGCATCCCCAATGGCATGGACGGCGACCTGGAAATGGTCGATCGCGGCGCGGCTCATCAGGTTGCGCAATTGCGTGTCGCTCAGGCGTTGCAGGCCGGTGTTGCCCGGCGCATCGGCATAGGCCGCCTTGAGCCAGGCCCCGCGCGAGCCCAGCGCGCCATCGACGAAGAACTTCACCCCGTTCAGCCGCAAATGGTCGTCATAGAGCCAGGGGCTGGGCCCCGGCCCGCCGATCAGCACCATATTATCGACACCATCGGCATAGGCCATGATGCGGATTTGCAGCCGGCCGGTGTCGCCCGCGCGGCGAAAGGCCTGCCAGTCCTCGATGGTGGTGGCCATATCGCACACCGCCGTGACACCATGCCTCAGCAGGATCGCCTGGGCGGTGGCCAGCGCCAGGTCGCGGTCTTCGGGGCGGGGCGGGGGCACATGCGCGGTAATCAGCGCCTGCGCGGCATCGACAAACACGCCCCCTGGCCGGCCAGGCTTGCCGGCCAGGGGGGTGGGGCGCTCGATCCGCCCGCCTTCGGGCGCCTGGGTGGCGGAATTGACCCCGGCCAGCGCCATGGCGCGGCTGTTGGCCCAGCCGGCATGGCCATCGACGCGCGTCAGCCACACCGGGCGGTCAGCGACCACCGCGTCGATCTCCGCCGCGGTGGGGAAGCGCGAGCGGCCAGCGGCATCCTTCAGCCCCCAGGCCTCCTGGTTCCAGCCGGTGCCGAGGATCCACGGCCGGTCTGGGTGGGCGGCGGCATAGGCGGCGATGCGGCCTTGCGCCTCGGCCAGCGATTTCGTGCCCGAAAGGTTGAGGGTCAGCGCGGCGAAGCCGAGGTCCATCACATGGACATGCGCGTCGATCAATCCGGGCAGCAGCACCGCGCCATGGGCATCCATCGCATAATCGGCGCGCGGCCGTTTTTCGCCCTCATGCAGCAGCAGCGTGATGCGGCCGTCATTGCCGATCAACAGCCCGGTGAAACGGGTGATGCTGCCGGCCGCGCCATTCTGGCCAGGCTGCACGGTAATGCCACGGACATTATCGACCAGCGTATCGGCATAGGCCGGGGCTGTTGCGAGCGCGGCGGCCAGTGCCCCGGCCCCCAGTGCCCCGACCTTAAGTGCCCGGCATATATCGCGCAATTACCGCTGGCCCTTGCGTGGCAGGCGGCGGATGAGGGCGCTGGTATCCTGCCGGCCGCCGCCCATCGCCTGAATATCGGCATAGAACTGGTCGACCAGCGCGGTGACCGGCAGGCTGACACCCAGCCCCCGCCCGGCATCGAGCGCCAGGCCCAGATCCTTGCGCATCCAGTCGACCGCGAAGCCGAAGTCAAAGCTGTCTTGCGCCATCGTCGCCCAGCGGTTGTCCATCTGCCAGCTTTGCGCCGCCCCGCCCGAGATCGCCTCGAACACCTTGGCCAAATCGAGGTGGTCGGCCTGCGCCAGCCGCATCGCCTCGGCCAGCCCGCCGATCACCCCGGCGATGCAGATCTGGTTCGCCATCTTCGCCGCCTGGCCGGTGCCCGCCTTGCCGATGTGGACGATGCGCCGGGCATAGGCCGCCATCACCGGGCGCGCCGCCGCCAGCGCCTCTTCGCGCCCGCCACACATCAGCGTCAGCGTGCCGGCCTCGGCCCCGGCCTGGCCGCCGGTCATCGGCGCGTCGACGCAGTGGATGTGCCGGTCGCGCGCCTCCACCGCGATCTGCCGCGCGATGCGCGCCGAGACCGTGGTGTGGTCGATCAACAACCCCTCTGGCGCCAGCGTGGTGAAGACCCCCTGTGGCCCCAGCACGACATCGGCCAGGTCGTCATCATTGCCGACGCAGGTAATCACCACCTCGGCCCCGTGCGCCGCCTCCGCCGGGTTGGCGGCGGTGCTGGCGGCCAGACCGGGGTGCGCCGCCTGCCATGCGGCGATGCGCGCCGGGCTGCGGTTATAGAGGGTCAGCGCGTGGCCGGCCTGGGCGAGGTGGCGGGCGATCGGCCCGCCCATCACCCCCAGCCCGATGATGGCGATGCGGCGGGGTTTATGCTGGGGGTGCGTGGTGGATGGGGGGGGGGTGTCGGTCATATCCACCCCTTTAACCGATGTGGCGGCCAAGGGAAGCCGTCTCATGCAGCACATGCGGCATCATTATGATTGTTTTGAGGTAGTGATCGAGGGGCATGGCTGCGCTCCGATTCGTTTGTGGAGCCAGCCAAATATCAATATTTTTCCCGGCCGTGCGAACGGAGACTCGTTAAGCGCCCGCTAACAACAAAATCTCACCGCCCCCACTTTTTCGTCTCCCGCCCAAACCGGCCTTTGCGTGTCCCCGGCTTGCCCTCGGTGCTGCGGCCTTTGGGCGCGGCGATCTGCTCGCCCGCGGGCAGGCCCAGCTCGGTCGCTTCCAGCCGGCGGATTTCGTCGCGCAGGCGGCCGGCTTCCTCAAACTCCAGGTCGGCGGCGGCGGCGCGCATACGTTTTTCCAAATCTGCGATATAGCCGCGCAAATTATGGCCGACGAGGTTGTTGCGCACATCATCCTCGATCTCGACCAGCACCCCGTCGCGGCTGGCGGTGTCGGCGACGATATCGTGGATATTGCGCTTGATGCTCTCGGGCGTGATGCCGTGGGCTTCGTTATAGGCGCGCTGCTTTTCG
>Ga0316217_10006276_pt1 | contig 11836 bp, 5 predicted proteins | sample 1anoAmetaG_FD_203633 | JGI IMG/M metagenome (GOLD analysis project Ga0316217, IMG submission 203633) | Freshwater microbial communities from Trout Bog Lake, Wisconsin, USA - 1anoA | ecosystem: Environmental > Aquatic > Freshwater > Lake > Hypolimnion/Profundal zone | place: USA: Wisconsin... | reverse complement strand
TGCATGTGATGATGCATAACACGCGTGTAATGGCTCGTTTCACGCGTGTTATGAACAACAACACGCTTGTTTTAATCCATTTCATGCGTGTAATGATGCATAACACGTGTGTAATGGTCTGTTTCACGTATGTAATGGTTCGTTTCACGCGTGTAATGAACAATAACACGCGTGTGTTAATCCATTTCATGCTTGTAATGATGTATAACAAGCGTGAAATAGATCGTTTCATGCCTGTAATGATGAATAACAGGCATGTTACGATAAATAAGCGATTAAACTGAATAAATTGAATGAATAACTGAAGTGAAAACTGAATTCTTTTAGGTAATAAAATGAGTTTTGGCGTAAGGCAACAATTGACTGTTTGCGGTGAGAACATGAAAGGCATTTTGAAATTACCCAGTCTCTTAACCATTTAACCTGAAAACCTAAATGAGCACCAAAGTTGTTAGCGGAATCTTTATAGCCATTTACATCTTCGAATGCAAAAGACTGCTATATAATTCATTCTGCCAAATAAAGTTTACGAATTTAGAAAAAATAAATATTGTTGTTTTAAAATATGGTATAAATATACTATTACATTTGAAGCTGAAGGGAATGAAAAGATGTTGAGAGGAAAATGAGACTCTTCGGAGAAGAAAACTAATATATATTTGTCCTGATAAATTAACATATGAAAAAATCGATTTTACTCATAAGTATCACTATTGTATTTTTTAGTTGTTCAACAAAATTTGTAGAATTATATAAAACAGGTGCTTTGTCACCTAATATTTCAATTCAAAAAGACTCATCCTATTATTTGTTTGAAAATGATACTTTAAAGATAGCTTACTATTTTTGGGATAAAACAGGAATTGTTTCATTTAATATATTTAATAAGTTAGATAGACCGATTTATATAGATTGGAAGAAGACCAACTATATTCCAAATGGAAATAAACTTGAATATTGGAATGATATCTTTATATCAAAAAGTTCGTCAATAACTTATAGTACGTCAACGGCAAATAGTACATCAACTGCATCATATAGAAAAAATTCTTTGCCTATTGCGAATATTTTCGGAACAAGTAATACCATGACTACTACTTTGACTTCTCGAGAAGAAAGGATAACATTTATTCCTCCAAAAACATCATTAACAATGTCTAGATATAACATCTTATCTGCTTGTAAAATTGATTGGAATAATAATGTTGAAAAAGTTGAAACCATTAGAAATGATAATTCTAATAAGAAAACGATTATTTATATAAAAAAATACACACCACAAAATTCTCCATTAGTTTTTAGAAACTTCTTTACTTTTTCGATAAAGGAAGATTTCGCATCAGAGTTTTTTGTTGATAATGTTTTTTTTATAAAAGAAGTTAATAATATGGATATTAAAAACTTTGTAGTAGAAATACCTGCTGACCCCAATGATATAAATTCCAAAATTGTCTATAACGAATATTACAGAAACGGAATTAGTTTTTATTTAGATTCTAAAGACGCCACAAAGAAAAAAGAAGAACAAAATGATGATAATTAATATTTGAAAATAACCTCCTGTGTCTATGAATATTTTATATATAAAAACTTTCTTCTCAACAGAGTCTCCCAACGGGGACTCTTTTGCTTTAACAGTAAACATAAACAAGCCTATCATATAAACATTTCCGCATAAAGAGAACATGCTTGAATCGGGTGAGTTAGTGCCCAAACCCCTATCCCCTAAAGGGGAACAAGAAATAATGTAATAAATAGCTGATGTGCTAATTAAATACAAATAAGGTGTATTCATTATCACATTATCACATTATCACATTATCACATTATCACATTTGTATTACCCCCCTTCCTTATCATTCGATTTTATATTGATCAGATAATCGAACAGGGTTACTTCTGTAGCTAACTCCAGCTTCTTACGCAACCTGTAACGGCTAACTTCTACACCTCTTGCCGAAATATTCATCAGCTGTGCTATTTCTTTGGTAGATAAATTCATTCTTAAATAGGCCGATAGCTTCAGTTCGTTGGGCGAAATGGTAGGATGCATATCTTTTAACCTGCTCAGAAAATCGCTATGTACCTTATCGAAATGTTTGGTAAAATGATTCCACTCCTCATCCATCTGATCGTCTTCATTCAGTGTTTTTACCATCTTTTTCAGTTCCGAAACAGCCTGTGGATTGTCGATGGTTTTAATCAGCTGCATAAGTGCGCCTTTAATCTTCGAAATCAGATCGCCTTTCTTATATAAATGCATGGCAGAAGAGGCCAGTTCCGAATTTTTAAAGTTGATCTCGGTTTCCAGATTCATATTTCTTAACGATACCAGCTCGCTTTCGGTTTTCGATAACTCCAGTTCGTGTATATACATCAGTCGTTTCTGTTCGGCTTCATATCGTGCTTTCTGCTCTCTGAACTTGTTCTTCAGCCAGTAATAGATAGAATAATTGCCAATAATAATTAGTATCAGGTACAGAATGTAAGCCCATATAGTCAGATACCATGGCGGCAATATCCTGAAAGAATAAGTAGCCACAGGCGACTCTTTGCCCAGATTGCTTCTTATTTTCACCTCCAAAGTATATTTTCCGGCAGGAAGTCGGGTGAATTCCTTTTCGGTACGGGAAGACCAGTCACTCCAGTTATCATCAAAGCCTTTCAGCCTGTAACTATATTCAAGGTTGGGTAAATAACCAAATAAAGATGCACAGTAATCGAAACGGATACTTTTCCAGTTGTTGGCTATTTCCGGAATCCTTTCGGCATCCTGTATCTGTGGATCATTCACACCCTTGAAATATCCGCCAAACAATAAACTATCGGTTTTATCTACTATATGCACTTCGCGTACCTGCACTTTCAACTCGGGTAAATTCCTTTTATATTTTTCATAATTGATATGAAAGAATCCTTTTTCGCCACCAATAAAAATATTGTTCTGATTCACGGGATAAATGAATTCGAAACCACTCAATAATTTGTTATGCAGCTCCGACAGGTAGATAACCGATGGTTCTTTGCCGGTATAATCTATTACCCCCAGGTTTTTTTCGTGAATAAACCAAACATTGCCGGTAGCATCTTCCTTCAAATAACGTATACTTTGATTTCCCAGTAGTTTATGATAATATTCCGATGCTTCAAATGTGTCCTTTTGTTCATTATATATATAAATACCGTTTTCAGTAGCAAAAAGCACTTCGTTTTTTATCTTGAAAACATGGTTGTTCAGTAATGAAGGGAGCCCTTTTTTATCCTGATAATTATACACTTTGTAATGACCGTCTATTTGTTTCTTTACCCTATAAATGCCATGATAAGGATGCGATACCCATATATTTTCGAATTTATCGATAGCAATGAACCGCGAAGACTCATTGAAGCCAGGAATAGTTTCGGCTGATTTCTGAAACTGTCCATTCCTGAAATCGAACAGGGATATACCGTTATAGTTTCCTGCAATCATTTGTGAAGTAGGAAAAGTATTGGATACAGGGGTGAAATTCCAGTATCCGGGATATATCTCCATAGGAACAGCCGTATTGTCCTTTATTACAAATGCACCATCGTGGTTGCCCAATAATAGCTGATTATTGATGACAGACAAACCCCATGTTTGTCCTTTTGTATTATTTACCGGCTGAAAATTGCCTTTGCTAAAGCTTAAATCGTTGTTCTGTTCCAGCCCTACACTGTACAAACCATTGGAAGTGCCCACAAACAGTTTGTTGTTGAAAATAGTAGCGGTATAACCCGAACCGTCTAATATAGAAGGGTTTATTTCCTTTATTGCACTATTGTAGGTTATTAAATCTATTCCGTTATCCAGTCCCAGCCACAGGTTGCTCTGATTGTCCAGGAAAATACTCAATACATTATTGTTTTGTAAACCATCGGTTTTAGAAAAGCTCTGAACTATATTTCCTCTGTAATCTATTATAAATACTCCACCATTGTTTGTAGCCAGTGCTAGCCAATCATCATTGATTTTAGTGGCAGCATAAATTCTTTCGTTCTGAAAAAGTTGATTATTAACTGATTGCAATTTAGAAATATTGCCTTTAGATATTACAAATAAGCCGTTTTTTAGTGTGCTAACCATTAAACTATCCTTATGAAGGGGCAAAATGGAAGTAACAGGGTCGTTCACCAAAGGATTGACAGGAGAAGAAACGGTAGTCCAGGCATCGTTTTCAAATCGTTTAAGACCTGTTTTCAAATCATGGGCATACAAACTACCTTTAATATTGGTCAGGTAAGTCCATTCTGAACTTGCATCGAATGTAGCCACCGATTCATTTATAAAACGGAAGATTTTATGTGAAGTACGAAGAAATACATCTTTATTAAAGGCAACTATATCCCAAACGTCGCCGAAAGACTTGTCTTTAGGTAAAATATACTGATTCAGGGAGAAATATTGTAGTTTTCCGTTCTTATCGGGAGTGAAATAACCAATTTCATCCTGTCCTCCAACGTAAATCTTATTATCGGAACCTATTTCAACGGACCTTACAATGGTTTTGTTAGGTAAGGGATATAAATTCCAGTTTTTACCATCAAAAGATAATAATCCTTCGTTGTTGGCTATATAAATGATTCCGTTTTTGTCTTGTTTGATATGCCAGTTCTGTAATCCGCCACTATAAGTTTGTTTTGAATAATTAATAATGTCGGGAAAACCAATTGTATTTTGACAATATGCATAAAATGGCAACAAAGCAATGAACAAATAAATTTTTTTCATGTATGCAATCAAAAGTTAGGAGGTAAAGATATAATAATATGATTGATGTAGTACTCTAATCTTATTGATGTAGTATTATAGACGTAGTTTAGTAGTTGTTGTATTATTATATTTCTATCATGATGTATTAATGTTGTGAGTTTAATAATACAAACCATATTGAAATGAAGTACTTTTACATATATAATTTTTCCTGTTTTTATAAACAGAAATTTATTAAGTTAATCTGATTTACCAATCAGAAACATCATAATATTAAAATGCTTCCATTATGTTCACAAAATCTTTTGTAATTAGTTTATTCATTAACAAAATAAAAACAGTTTCTCTGCTGATTTGTTTATTATTGTCAGGTCTGGCAACTTCTTTAAAATCCCAAACACTGGTCTGGCAGGATAATTTTGATTCTGCAACACTTAATTCAAATTTCTGGACGTATGATTTTGGTGATGGCTGTTCCAGACCAGCAAGCTGTGGATGGGGAAACTCGGAGCAGGAATATTATACCAGTCGAACACAAAATGTAAGAATAGATAGTGGGAATCTGGTAATTGAAGCCCGAAAAGAAGCATTTGGTAATAGTGCATTTACTTCGGGTCGTGTAAAAACTGAAGGACGAATTCATTTTATGTACGGTACACTGGAGGCAAGAATTAAAATGCCAAATTCAACAAATGGCTTATGGCCTGCTTTATGGACATTGGGTACGGTTGGCGAAAACTGGCCACAGGTAGGAGAAATAGACATAATGGAGCTGGGTGCACAAGCCGCAATTCTGGCTAATCAAACTAACGAACATATCACAGGCGCTATGCACTGGAATAATGGCGGCCCACAAGGGGATACTGTTTCCAGTTATAATAGTCCGACAGATTTATCTGCGGGTTACCATATATATAAACTGGTATGGACCGATAAACTGATTACAATGTATATTGATAGTACCCTGTATTTCTCTTTCAATATCGATCCGGCTACTACAACCAACAGAACAGCATTTCATACACCACATTATTTATTGATGAACCTGGCAGTAGGGGGTAGTTACACTGGAATTTATACAGCAGCAGGTATTACAGCTCCTTTACCAGGTGATATGTATGTAGATTACGTAAAACTATATCAGAATCCAGGTGATTCATTATATGTAGGGTCACAACATGCATATACTGGAAACTTTGGAGTATTTAATGCCTCAACTATTCATTGTTCCGATTCATTAAATTATGCTAAAGATGCCAGTATCAGTTACTGGAACAATCTGACCAATATTCCGAATGCTGTTCCTTACGATGGTCAAAATGTAATTGCGGTAGAAGCTGCTGCTAATAACTGGTTTGGTATGGATATAGCTAATCGCTACCTTAATTTAAATAATTATGATACAGGTTCTATAAGGTTTCAATTCAAATCATCGTACCAGGGTCAGTATAAATTTGGTCTTACAACTGCCTTCTGGCAAACCTGGGTCAATTTTCCTGCAGGAGTTGAAAAATATGGACTGATCAGAGATGGTAAATGGCATCAGGTTATAATTCCTTTACAGGCTTTTAATGTACCTGATTCTGGTAATAATATTGATTTAATGTCTATTCACGATGCATTTATTTTTACAGGGGATGCTCCTGCAAATACAACCGATTTCTATATAGACGATATTTACTTCTCAGGTGGAAAAGTACCAAAATCGCAGATGAATATTTCTATTTCTGCTCCATTAAACGGTGCCGTACTAACATCTCCAACGCCAGTTACAATTAATACTTCAACAAGTTCTAATGTAAATTCAGTTAGCTTTTACGATGGTAGTACTTTGTTGTATACATCTACAATTGCTCCTTTTAACTATACCTGGATCAACCCGGCTATAGGAGTTGATACTTTAATAGCTGTAGCAACAGACAGTTCAGGTAATACGCTAACATCTAATCCGGTTATTATTATAGTTTCAAACGCAGGAAATATACCTCCAAAGGACTCTATTACTTTACCCTTAAATAATGCTACATTTATAACACCAGCATCTATTGTTATCAATGCCACCGCTACTGATGTTGGTATAGGTATTTATAAGGTAGATTTCTATGAAAATGGTGTCTTATTAGGCACTTCTACGTCTAGTCCATATACATTTACATGGGTAGATGCACCTGTGGGAAACTATACACTTACAGTTGTTGCTACCAATACAGCCGGACAATCTACAACATCAGCTTCTGTAAATATTGTAGTAATCAATCCGGTATTACCAACAGTTAATATTACTTCGCCTGCCAATAACAGCAGTTTTCTTCCTCTTTCAACTATAGTTATTAATGCATCAGCAGCATATTCAGCTGGATCAATTACAAAAGTTGATTTTTATAATAATAATACATTGTTAGGAACATCCATAACTAGTCCATATAGTTTCAGTTGGCCAAATGTACCTTATGGTATTGATACACTAACTGCAAAGGCAACTACAAATAATGGTAATACTGTAGTGTCTACACCAGTTGTAATTAATGTAGTACCGGCAGCCTGTACAGGAATAGATGCAAGTGGCGATTTTAGTTATTCGGTATATACTTATTCAGGAATTGTATATTACCGTTTTCATCCATTAGCCTCTGTAATAGGTAGTTCTTCGGCTATTATCTATTTAACTACTACAGGTTCAGGAACATATCCTGGATATAATATGACAGCTTCGGGCGGCGACTTTATTTATAGTGCTACAATATCAACTGGTACTACTACTAGTTTCTATTTTTCTTATGCAGTTCCTTCTGGTGGACAGAGAAATTCCAGTACTAATCCTCAATCTTATGTAGCAGGTACCGTTTGTGTGGCGGGTGCACCTTCAGTTTCTATTACTTCACCTGCAAATGCAGCTAGCTTTACCGCTCCTGCTACTATAACTATAGATGCAAATGCTTCTGATATAACAGACACTGTTGTTAAAGTTGATTTCTATTATGGTAATACTTTAATAGGATCAGATTCATCTTCTCCTTATACTATCAATTGGACAAATGTTGCTGCAGGCTCCTATAACTTAACTGCAGTAGCAACAGGAAATAATGGTCTTTCTACTACTTCAATTCCCGTTAGTATAATTGTAAATGCCCCAAATACCGATGGTTATTGCGGTACTTCTTTCAATAAAGATTATGAGTATAAAGCATCAACTACTAATGGAATAGTGACGTTTACTTTTCATCCATTAAACCCGATTTTGGGTTGTAATGCTGCACTAATTTATGTGAGACCAGGAACAACTGGTGGATATCCGGGATACAATATGACGGCAGTGGGAACAGACTTTGTGTACACGCAGGCAATTGTCAATGGAACCAACGTTAGCTTCTATTTTACCTATAATGTTCCTACAGGTGGACAAAGAAATTCAAGTGCCAATCCTCAGAGTTATGTTGTAGGTACCAACTGTACTGGCATCTCATTGTTACCGCCAACGGTTACAATTGTTTCACCTGTCAATGGAGCAAGCTATACGGAACCAGCAACTATTCCTGTTAATGTATCAGCTACCGATGTTGATACTACTATAAGGGTTGTTTATTTATATAGCGGTGCTACTTTGTTAGACTCTGCCAATGTAGGCCCTTATACCTATAACTGGAATAATGTTCCTGCCGGTAATTATACCCTTTCAGCTCAAGCTACCGACAATCATAATCTAACAACTATTTCTTCTCTTGTAAATGTGGTAGTAAACATTAATAATAGTATGGGATTTTGCGGAACGCTAAACAACGGAGATTTTAGTTATAGAATTGATACTTCCCAAGGAAATGTAACTGTTGTATTTCATCCACTTACCCCTATTACTGGCTGTGCTTATGTGTATGTTTATTTAAGAGTGGGTAGTACAGGTGCATACCCTGGTTATCTGATGACTAAAATTGGTACAGATTTTATATATACTCAGGTTATTCCAACAGGTACTGACATCAGCGTATATTTTACGTATCAGTTGCCTGCAGGTGGAGAAAACAATTCCATGGCCACTCCAGTTAATTTAATAGTAGGTAGTAACTGTATTGATTTACCTGTTATTCTTTCCGATTATAAAGCTAATCTGTTGAACAATGGTAATGTAGCTGTTACCTGGACTACTACAGAAGAAGTAAATGATAATTATTTTATAGTTGAAAAAAGTCTTGATGGAGCAACGTTCATACCTCTTGCTACCATAATTGCTAATAATTTATTAACTGGCAGCAATTATAACGTGCTGGATGTAAATCCGGTTATTGGAGATAATTATTACAGATTAAGCCAGTTTGACAAGGATGGTAAAAAAACAGTGTTTTCTGTAAAAGTTGTTTCAGTTAATTCTAATGCAAAAAGTTCTGTATCTATTTACCCTAATCCGGTAAATAATCAAAAATTTATGCTTAATATATTGAATCCAGTCAGTTCAAGGGTTAATGTTCAATTATTTGGTTTAGCAGGTAATGCAATATACGAAGGAAACTTCATTTTACTGGGAAATGACTTAAAAGTCAATTTGCCTGTAAAACCTGCCACAGGGACGTATATATTAAAAGTTAACGGATATTCTCCTGTAAAACTAATTATTGAATAAAATAAATTTGAACTAATAAAACAAAAGAGATGGTATTTGCCATCTCTTTTGTTTTAAATTATATATTATCATCCTTAATTTAATGTTTTAGAGACAGTATTCAGGATTGTCAATGAACTATTTTGCTGTAATTTCTAGTGTTAAAATATTTTTTTATCAACCTAAAGATAATTGGAATGTGACTTAACATTATATTATTCCATTTCTCTTTTAAATTAGTTAGTTTAGGTTGAAGTGGTAAAATATAAAAATTGATGTAGCTGAACTGTATCCTTTAAAACTGAAATAGGTTGTAGTTATATTTTTTGAAGTAATATTGAAGTAGTGCTTTATTTTTTAAGTGATGTAGTGGATAGTAGTTTTGCAGTTTAATAAAATCAGCTTATTTCTAACGATTGACGAGTAGTTGATTAATTATTTTTCATTAATATTTATTGCTTATGTCTTCTATTCTTCGCAAACTAATAATGTTGTGTAGTCTACTATTAGTTATATTCAGTACACAACAACTTAAAGCTCAACTTTGTAGTGGTAGTCTTGGTAGTCCGGTTGTTAATATTACTTTTGGTACTGGAAATGTAAGTCCTAGTAGTATTTCTGGGTTTACAACTAGTTATACTTATGTTCCGAGCAGTTGCCCACTTGATGGAAATTATACCATTATGAGTAGCAGTCCTTATTGTTTTGGAGGCACCTGGTGGACATTGAATACAGACCATACACCAAATTCTGTAAATGGTGATATGATGATTATTAATGCATCTAATGCTCCCTCCGATTTTTTCATAGATACAGTTAGTGGATTATGTAACGGCACTTCTTACGAATTTGCTGCCTGGATATTAAACCTTAATGTACCCTCTGCCTGCGGAGGTAACCCTGTTTTGGGGGATATTACATTCAGTATAGAAACAGTTGGAGGTACAGTAATACAACAATATCAAACTGGTAGTATACCTCTTGCCAATTCTGCTTTATGGAAGCAATATGGGTTTTATTTTACAGCACCTGCTAATAGTGGAACTGTTGTTATCCGAATGCGCAACAATGCTCCTGGTGGTTGCGGAAATGATCTGGCAATTGATGATATAACTTTGAGTCCATGTGGCCCTTTAGTTAGAACTTTCACATCATTAGGTAGCAATCTTATAAATGATTGTGATAACGATAGTACTCATTATACTTTTAGTAGCACTGTGTCATCAGGGTTTAGTAATATTCAGTATCAGTGGCAGGTTAGTTCAGATACCGGCAAAACCTGGAATGATATTCCGGGAGCTATAAATAGCAGTTATTTTCTAGCTACTAATACAATTGGTGATTTTGAATATCGTTTAACTATCGGCGAGGGTACTTCCATTAATATCAGCGATTGCAGAGTTATATCAGATACTATTTTTTATAACAGGTATGTTTCACCTACCTCCAATCTGATAAAAAGCTTTAATGTATGTACTGGCGATTCAATAGTTGAGAACGGAAACCCTTCATATACTTATCAATGGACAGGACCGGGATCATTTAATAGTAATCTGACTAATTTATCCTTGCATAATATAACAGTAGGACAAGCAGGTAAGTATTTTGCTTTAATATCAAATGCTCTGGGATGTTCAATTACTGATTCTTTTTTATTACAGGTATCTAAGCGCCCAATAGCAAGGGCTACAGCTGATACTGGTATTTGTTATGGGGATACTATTACCCTGACAGGGGGAGGGGGAAGTACCTATAGTTGGAAGCCTACCTCTTATTTGTTAACGCCTAATGATTCTGTTACTAAAGCATTTCCAAAAGATTCTATTTCCTATAAGTTATATGTATCCAATGGCAATTGTACTGATTCTCAAACAGTAAAAATAGTGGTATGGCAGAATCCAACTGCTTATATTGCTCCTTTGCAACCAATTAGTGTAGGACAATCGGCTATACTTTTAGGACAGATTTCAGGAACTGATGTTAGTTATAACTGGTCCCCTTTACAATATCTTGCCAATGTAACTAGTTTAACTCCTACCGCTTCACCTGTTTCTACTACTACCTATTATCTTACTGTAAATAGTTCTCATAGTTGTGGCACAGCGATCGATAGTACAATCTTAACGGTTAATAGTACAACCGTATTTATTCCAAATGCCTTTGCACCATCGGCAATCGGCAGTTCAGATGTTAATACCCTAAAGATATATGGAACTGTAAAGAGTGCAGTATTAAGAATCTATAATCAGTGGGGACAAATGATAAAGGAACTTGATAATCCGCTTGCACCAGGTGGTACCGGCTGGGATGGTACATTTGATGGTAAACCACAGCCAACAGGAGTATATGTATATGTGGCTAAGATTACTTATCTGAATGGCAAGACAGAGACCAGATCAGGTTCTATAAACTTAATACGATAATTCACCGGATAAACTGAAAACGATATGAAGAAAATACTAATTATAGCAGCATGCTGGTTTGTTATACTGCAACCTGCAAAGGCACAG
>Ga0316217_10006275_pt1 | contig 11836 bp, 9 predicted proteins | sample 1anoAmetaG_FD_203633 | JGI IMG/M metagenome (GOLD analysis project Ga0316217, IMG submission 203633) | Freshwater microbial communities from Trout Bog Lake, Wisconsin, USA - 1anoA | ecosystem: Environmental > Aquatic > Freshwater > Lake > Hypolimnion/Profundal zone | place: USA: Wisconsin... | reverse complement strand
AAAAACTAGTCATCTCCATCACCATCTAAGTCAGCACAAACAACATAGTGGCAAGGTCCTTCGTGTTTTTGATTGGGATTGTCGTAGGTATCCAAAACAACTCTTTTCCATTCCCACGGCCAGCCGAAAATGGAGTGTTAGTTTGTGTAGCTTTTGTAGTAAACAGCAATAGTATTGCCGTGGAAAGGTTCAATGGCAGCAATATAGGCGACAGGATCATCTCCAATCCTTCCACTTGCCACTCCACCGCTTCCTTTGAAACCAGGAACTGACTTTTTGCTGTTCCATTGAGAAAGTTCTCCTTTTCCAATTGGGAGTATTTTCCAGCTCTTAGTGGCGATCTCATAGTAGAGCCAGTTGATTCCTTCCTAAGAGGCAATAAGGAAAGAGTCCAGGTTGGACTCAGGCTGAATCCCGAAAAATTTGTTATATTTATTGACCGAAACCTCATGAATAACTTTAAAGTGGCAGTTATCAACTAACTCCTAGGGCCATTAAGGTGCATTATGCACGTCATCTGGTTTTCTCCATAGTTTTATGCTCACAATAGAGTGAATGTCATGGGGTCTTTCCACAATCGGCAATCCAATCACCTCTACGCGTTCCTATTGAGTAAAATGGCCGACAGCCAATCTGTGCATAGCTGTAGATCTTCCAATATAGTACCTTTTCCAGTCCTTCTCCACATTCCCTGGGTTTTCCAGCCAATGAATTTTTCCTCCCTCAGGGTCTACGTTTTCCATAGTGGCCCCATATTGGTAGCAAATAACTATATCCTAGTCCCCATCTCCATCAATGTCGTAGTGGAGCATGCCAACGGGTCCTTCTTAGATGGAAAGTCTTGCTTTCTGCCAAGTAGGGTTCTTGTAAAGGTTGATTGTGCTCTTTTCGGCCAGACCATAAGCAACCAAGTCAACTTTCTAATCAAACGTTTTAAACGCCTAAATCCAATACGCTTCTTTACGGTGTTCCTATACAACGACTCTTTTGAAAGAGGGCTTCAACAGCTTGGACATCCAGATACAATGTACTAAAAAAATAAATTAGGAATAAGATTTTTTCGAAGATATTTAATATGTTACGCAATAGCAATATTATACTACCTTTTGAAAATTCCAAATCACAAACTCTATGACTCTAGACACTCAGAACAGCTGGCTGAAGTGATAACAAAGTTTTTTTCTCACTTAAGATTTGTTTTACTTATTTTACTGATTTCGGGTCTCACCCAAAATAACCTGCTTGAGCTCAGCTCTATACTTTAAATACTAATTGCCGCCAAGCCATTTATCACTTAGCTGGGCACTTTGAAAGCAAAATTGTAAGTTTTCTGAGAGCAAATTCAATAATTTTTTATCCTTTTTGCCTTTTGTATATTATCGTAAACTAAACTTTCAGTTAATGATTAAAAATATTAATTAACTAAAAGTAAATGTTTATCTTGATCTACTAATTCGGGATGTAACTGGAAGTTTGAGACAAATCTTGAAAAATATTAGTCAATAATTTTTGTATATATTGATTATCAAACATTCGCAAACTTTCTCTTTTTGTTCCTTCTCGTTATATAAAACATTAAAAGCTTGGATGATGCAGCTTAACTTCGTATTACTTCAAGGTTGGGTTCCAAGCTTCTCAGTATCTAATAAAGGATGACTTTTTGTTTTGGCGCCTATCGTAATCTATGGATGTTTGCTAGCTGTTCCCTTCTCAGACAGGCAAGAATCTTCGCTTTTTCTCATTTTTGTGTATATAACTAAGCTATTTTGAGTTTCTATTGTTATTGAATCCACAGGTTTATATAAAGTAGCTTCCTGCCAATCTTCTATTTTTCTGGATTCGTCCTTGAGCTGATCTGCAAAGCGTTAGCTTAACTTGTACCCAGTGAACTGAGATTGTTGTTCTAGATCTTCTGATAGTTGGTTTACTCTTATTACCCCTCATGTAGGCAAAAAAGATAGGCGAAAAGTCATAAGATTTAACTATGAGGTATTTTGCTAATGGGTTTATACAGATAGAGCATGTATTGGCCTAAAAACCATAAAAGACAGTAAGAAGTTATGAAGAGCTCCTGTCAAAGGCTATTGTTACAGTTTAGATTTGTTTGAATCCTTAAGGCTTCCAAATGATTTTCAAAGATAAGCTAATAGTTATAATACTTTGGAGTATTATGTTCTGTTGGAATTAAAAAATGAAAGCAATAAACAGTCGCTCCGTTTGGTACTCCTCTAGATTGTGGCCTTACAATGGAGCCTCATCCCATCAGGAAGGACTTGCTAGCTGAAGAGAAGTGTGAAACTCAAGAGTGCGAGTTCTATTGCTGACGTCTTGACAAATACTGCGACTGAAAATATCTTCATTCTAGCCTTAAAAGAATGCTGATTATCTTGATTGCATCACTTTGAACCCTAGAATGTTTATACTCAATTTCTCAGCTTACTGAATGATCAAATTTTGGCAACATCAGAGCCAAAACCTAAGCGTTTCTCGAGCACCATTTACAACATAGCTTGTAAAACACCATCTGCGGAAAAATAACGAAGATTATGACTCTCTGTGAGGAAGGAGAAGTCTAAAACAAAGAGGGAACAACCGAAGACAACGAAAGAATTTAGAGGGCATTAGCTAATCTACATGTCTGGGGAATGATTATTTACATCTTAGATGGGATAATTGAACGCCATAATATTAATGGGAGTTTGTTGCTCATTTTAATAGTAATGGGACGATTCCTACAAACCCGTTAGGAGACCTCGGCGTAGAAAAACCAAACGCCAGAAAACATCCTCAATAATCTAATAGGAAAAGACAGTATATGAGTCGAGTTTTGCTTCCATGGCCTAAGATTCGTTCCGTGACGATCTTCACCAAACCATTTCAAGCCTGGCCAACGAAAACTGGTCGATCTTCATGGGCAGCGTCCTAGAATTGAAATAAGGAGAACTCTAGGCCTTGCACAAATCGTTGCAGAAATTCAAGCCTGAAGCTGAGCTTCACCAACTGCATGAGGACCTCATCCTTTGCAACCTCAAAACAAAAAACTACCTGCATACGCACAAGGTCAGGCACCCATAATCCAAAGCACTCAACGAAGTGTCCTGCTGCCCCTACAAATCCAGCCATATCCCCGATTACGATGTTTGGAAGTTTATCAGGGTTTAAGAACCTTTAGAAACAGACTGCCAAACTCACCCCCCTGAGTACGGAGAGTAGTCAATCCACGCTTATATCTACCACCCCTTTACATAGAGGTTCCTAGGCTACGAGAAAGGTGTGGTGGTTGGGTGTGAGACTAAAACGGTATGGAAGGTTCAATCTTTCGGGCCACGGAGAAATGGAGGATTTCTGAAGATCAGTCTGCCAGGAGAACAAGGGTAGCTATGCATGAGTGAGCAGAAGGGACTGCTGGAGAAGCACAGGAAGTTGTAGATATGTAACTAGAAGCATATCAGCCATCTCTGGTAGCTGATGTTCGTGAGCCCAGAGTTGATTTGAATGCTATTTTGACTTGACTAACCTTTTTCTTGCGTTTTAGCTGGTTAATGCTGCAGCAGTGCAAGTCTGAGATTTGACTGATAATTATGCTATATCTGGTGATTTGCAACAGCTAAATATACTGGATAGAATAGAGCTAAATTAAGCCAAACTGCTATTTCAACCACTCCCCTCCCATCCCCCCACCCTCGGGACAATCCTAGAAAGACTACAATATTTTTGCAGACATTTTTACATCTCAACAGTACAGACAAATGTTAAATTCAACCACCAACTCCTCATCTGCTGGTTCTCAGCCGATCACCAAAGCCACGGGATGCTCTTCTGAGCCCTTCCCGGGCTAGCTTAGCCCACTGCAATACTTTTGAAGAGTTCGAATAAGCAGCTTATATAAAATCATTCGAAATTTTATTATTCCATAACTTTTTTCTATTAGAACACTATGCGCACTCTCATCTTTACACTCTTAATTCTGGCCTCCGTTCAGGCCCTCACTTGCAACAAGGGAGGACTCGTTTGCTAACAAAACACTTGCCACTACCCCTAGTATATCGAGGGCTGCCTCGCCTACGCCACAGACAACTCATGTGCCCAATGCGAGTTCAGTAATCCATTCCTCATGTAGGCTATCAGCTTCAGAACGGCCTCTGCTACTACACTCCTCAAGTCAACACCCAGGTTTGCTGTCTTGCGTTCGATAGCAATAGCACATGCACCCAGTGTTCGGGCGGACTCCTGCTCAACCCAGCCAGTAACCTCTGCGAGGACATCAAAATCAACGGCTGTCTGCTAAAAGACAAAAAAGGCTGCAGCATCTGCGCCTACAGTATTTGGTTAGCCATTTAGATTATGACCTAGTCTCAGGAATCTGCGTTCCCTCGATCCAAGGCTGCACATCCTATGACGCGCAGTACCGCTGTGCTGCATGCAATGGCAACTACACCTTGGTTTCTGGCTTCTGCCTGCTTGTCATTCAGACCAGCAGCATCTCGAATTGTAAATATCAGAATGATTTTGGCTGCGGGGAATGTAACCAAGGCTACCGGCTTGATACTCAGGCTGCCTGTCAGCCTGCCATTTTTGGCTGCTTGCTTCATACTCTCAAGGGCTAGTGTTTGAGGTGCAATGCGCCTTATTTTGAGCTCAACAATGCAACTTGTGCTGTGGTCGGATGTCTCAGCTATTCTCAAGGAGTATGTCAATCCTGTGATTCCAATTTGGGCTTTGTCTTAACCAACAACCGCTGCTAAATCCCCAACTGCTCATATTTCAACAGATATGGGTGCGTGGTCTGCGCTAATGGGCTCATAGTTGATACTTTGGGGTGCCGCAAGCCTTCCCCTCCAGTCTGCCTGCTCTGCAAATCGCACGAATATCTGGGGGTTGACTCCAAATGCTCCTAGAAAGATGTCCACTGCCTCAAATATAAGTCAGGACTGTGCGTAAGTTGCTGTGAAGCATTCTTCCTGGATACCAACTCTAGTTGCCAGCCCACTGTACCAGGGTGTGTGTACAATAATGGGACTTGTGCTTCATGCAGTTCACCATTCACCTATGCCAATCGAACTTGCAGCATTGTGGGCTGCGTACAATACTCCAAAAACGGGTGTGTTTCTTGTGATTCAAGGCTCAAACTCCTCTCTAACATCTGTGGGCTGCCTAATTGCCAGCAGATCACTTCAAGCTTCACATGCCAGCAATGCTTCTCGGGATACACAACTGACTGCAATGGGTACTGTATTGCTGTAGATCCTAACTGCGAAGTCAAAAACAACCTGAATGTCTGCCTCAAATGCAAAGACGGGTATCAACCTGGCCAAGAGGGCAAATGTGTTGCTTTGAAAGTGGGATGCAATTATGTTGATGGAAGGTGCACTTCTTGCCGTGCTCCCTTTATCTATGTGTCAACGACCTAGAGCTGCGAAATCGACGGCTGTTTGAGCTATTACATCGGAGGATGCCAGAAGTGTGCTGATGGATACTCTCTGCTTTACAACAGCTGCAAATTGCCCAACTGCCTCATCTCTCAGCAAGGCAAATGCAAATAGTGTGACCCTGATTACACTTTCCGCTCAGATGGAACATGTGTGAACAAGGATGAGTATTGTGATAAGATGGACGCAAATGGAACCTGCATCAAATGTATGTCATCATACTACTACTCGCAAAAACTACAAAAATGCCAGAAGAAAGCATCTGGGTGCCAATATGATAACAATGATAGCTGCATTGCCTGCGACGCTCCCTTTACTTACGAACCGGGAAGATGTGTGATCAAAGGCTGCCTCAGCTTCAACGACTAAGGGTGCTACCAATGCGATTATCCTTACACTCTGAACAAGAAGAAGACTTGCTAGATTGCTTTCTGCCTCTCTTACAGTCCAGACGGCCACTGCTCGGCTTGTAGCAAAGGGTACGCTCTTTCCAAGAAGTTCATTTGCGAAACCCAGGATCCCTACTGCAAGTAGTATAATGCCAATCGCACAGCTTGTCTCACTTGTGTGCAGGGGTATCGTGTGGACCAAAGGGGACGTTGCCAATACGCTGATGAGTATTGTAGCGCATTCGATGAGGATGGAATTTGTGTCAACTGCGGTAGACTTTACTTCCTGAACTTTGTTGGAAAGTGCCAGCTAAGGGACCCTCAATGTTTGGTCTACACTAATGGCTATTGCTCTACATGCCAACCCTACTATTTCCCCAAAGGTGGAGTTTGCATGGCTAATCTGAATGGCTGCAAGTAGCAAGTTTCTTACGGAAACTGTAAAGTTTGTGATGATGGGTACAGACTTTCGAATGGAAACTGCCTTCAATCCATAACTGTGCTCAACTGGAACTCCATAGATATGGATTTCGGTGATGATTCTCCTGCGAATAGCTCCAACCCCAGCGTATTTAGCTTACAGCTACCTACTAATGTCATACCTTCATTCAGTACTGGAAGCGGCAGCCTGTTCTATAGCAGCTCTGCTCTCAATAACGCCTCAGTTCTGCTAAAAGCTGGCGGGAACAATGGATGGTCGCCTTTGGGTCAAAATCCTGTCGGCCAATACGTTGGTTTCCAATCAAACACTCTACAAACATTCTACGCATGTGATGTTAAGCCACTCACAGGAAGCACCTTGCAGCTCTTCACTCTGGAATACTCATTAGACGGCACTGCCTTCACTGCAATCGGAGATTACTCTTTGTCTAATTCCACAATTGATAGTACTGTGACCTTTTACTTCAAGGCAGTTTACGCCAAATTTATCCGACTAGTGGTCAAGCAAGGGACGCCGAACATCCGTCTAGAGTTCTACTACAGTTCTACTTAGAACAAAACTTCAAACGCTGCGGATTCCAGCATCAACAGCAGTTTTATTGCGACCACAGTTGCAGCCACAATAGATGGGGCTGAAAACGGAGGAATCAGTACTTGCGGCAATTAGGGTCTCTGCTGGGCTGGGGTTGAAAGTTGCCAACCGAGAAACATCAAAGGCTTCTCTCTACTTTACGACGGAAAGTGTGGAGACAGAGTAAGTGAAGTAAAGATTGAATACTCAACGGACGGCCTGAACTTTAGCTGCTGGAACAACTGCGTTCCAGTGCCTCTGTCCAACGACGGCTTTGTGTTCCCCTCAGCCCTTCTGGCCTAGAAGATGCACGTCCACTTCACAAAATACAGTGGAGTGCCCAAATTCGGCATAAAATTCAACTACGCGTGATATATATAATCTTTCAAAACAAACTACTCTCTTTTGCTGGACCACACCGAGTTTCATTTGATGGGAGATGTGGAAGAGTGGGAGATGTGAGATGTGGGAGAGTGGGAGGTGTGGGAGAGTGGGAGATGGTGGGCGATGGTGGTAGTGGGTGCTTGATTTGGAACCAACAGATATTATAATTAATTAGAACCAATCATGTCAATGTCTTCATCTTTGTTCCGGCAGAAAGATCAAGACCTCTCTGCCGATATTGATGACCTCCGGCAGCAGAACAGAATGCTCTATGAGGAGAACATCACCCTCAAGAAATCTCTGGAAGAACTCATCAATATCAACACTGAACTCACTGAGTCCATCGAAGAGTTCAACAACTCGCACACTGAGAACTTCCCTCACATCAACCAGCAGGAAATCGAGCAGTTGGCCCACAGAGTCATCGAGCTGGAGCAGCAGCTCGAGTTTTAGCGCAACGAGCGCATCAAGGAGAGAAATCAAGCGAGTGCCAACGACCAAAACAATACCATCTAATAAACACTCAAGGTTATTGAAGAGTTGGTCAACTCCTTTCGGCTGATGCAGGAGGAATACCAGCAGGAACTCTAGCGCATCGAAAACGAATTGGAAGATCAGAAGAACCAATGGCTGCAGATGTCGGAGTCCGTAGAGCAGAAGATGAGTCGCTTTGAGGGAGAGTACAACAAGATCTTGAAAGAAATGAGCAAGTCCGAGGCAGCCATCAAGACTCTCGAAGCCGAGGTTCATGAGAAGAACAAGGGACTCATGATGAGCAAAAAGGAAATGAAGATTTCGACCACGATAGAGGACCTGAGGATGACTCTGTAGAGGCAGATTGAAGAGAAAGACCGGACTATCAAGGTGTATGAGGGGTTGATCGACAGCATCAAGCTGAAGCTAAATGAGAAGATTGGATGATGATAATTTTGAGTATTTGGGTTGCTTTATAATGCTTTGAGGCTACAAAAAACATACAAATGACGGCAAATGGGCTACTAATGGTCATAGCTGGACTTCAAATGAACACAAATGGGTTACAAATACATAGGGACAGCTTAGAAGCACTAACTTGATTTACAATCTACATTATTATCCAAAGAGATGCCTTGATAATATTTCTCATACTCTTTTGAGCAGGTCTCTGATCAATGCTAATACTATCTTCATCTGCTGACCATGACATCCAAAAATGAATCAAATGGTAGCAGGAGCTTTCCTGTGTAGCTTTGCTGCCACTTCAATATTTACTCAATCTATTAATTGCCAAATCATAGTTTATTATCCAATGCTACTTCGATCAGTCGCTCGAACTGCTGCTCGAGCATCTGCGTTTGCCTCCATTCCAACGTCCACCCTGGCACTTCCTACAGGGTTTGCCATTGAAGTAATTCACACCTCCTCCATAGCACTTGGGGCATATTCCTTGCCTTTTGTAGCATACCCGACATGGAATTTGAACACCCCGTCTCACCAAAACGCCAGATCCTCCGCACTTCTTGCAGCCCATAGTGAACTGGATAGGAGGAATGTAGCAGTTGAATTTGTTTTGCCAGCCTGGCATCGTATTGTACCCTCCTGACCCCCAATTTACATTTTGCTTGTACCAAGGATTCTGCCCCCAGTTTTGCTTGCCTGGGTTGAAGCCCTGGCCATTGTTTCCCCAACCTTGCCCTTGGTTAGGGTTGAAGCCTTGATTGCCTTGGTTAAAACCTTGACCTTGGTTTCCCCAACCTTGACCTTGCCCTTGGTTGTATCCCTGGTTCGGATTGAAGCCCTGGTTACCTTGATTAAAACCCTGACCTTGATTGGGGTTGAAACCTTGGTTTCCCCATCCTTGGCCTTGACCTTGATTGAATCCTTGTCCTTGGTTTGGAAGAAAGCCTTGTCCTTGACCCTGATTACCCCATTGTCCTTGCCCTTGTTGCCCTTGGCCTTGACCCTGATTTCCCCACTGGCCTTGACCTTGGCCCTGGTTGCCCCACTGCCCTTGTCCTTGACCCTGGCCTCCCCAACCCTGCCCTTGCTGATTGCCTCCCCACATTAACTTTTACAATATATCCCTATAGCCTTTGAACCTATAAAATCTGGCTAATAAAAAGTCCAATGCTTTCTTATCTTACCCAGTTATTTACAAAGCTAAATTAAAACAGGACATAAATGTATAGAAATTATTGATTATATCACATTATCTCACACTTCTCCCCCGAGCAGCAGCCCTGCGACTACCTCTTCTATTTGGGCGCATCGGCCTTTATGGGCTTTGGTTTGGGGCTAGGCACAGGATCCTCTATATTCTGTAGCCGCTTTTTCAAGGCCCTAATCTACTACTATTTGATCTGGTTGGTCCTGATGAGCTACTACTACTTTATCTTGGCGTTTCTCAGCTCCTCGTCCTGCTTGATTTTGTCCTAGTCCACTGCAAAAATCAAGGGGTTGATGTTGCGGATGAATTCGGCTAGAATTTCGGCTTTAGTACCTCCTTTCGCCTACTTATTGTATTTGTCGATCACTTCGTCTAGGTCTCTTTGGATTTATTGCTTTTTGCCGCGGTAGGAGTTGCTTTCGAACTTGGTTTTCATCTTCTGTGCCAGTCGCTTCAAAATCTAGTTATTTTTGGCCTCTGACACATTCCTATTGATCTCTATAATGTTGCCCTCTTTATCCTAGATGAGCAGCTTCAGCTTGGTCTTGAAATCATCTTGCTTCTGCCCGTAGCAATTAGCCTAGAACTCCTTCAAGGTCTACTCCCTCAGCCTGATCAAGGCCTTTCTGATTTCGTCGTCGCTTTTGGGCGAATCATCAGGGAACTCTTCCTTGAAGACCTACTCGTACTTTACCACTGCGGCGTTGAAAGCGGCGCCGCCTTCGTCCTCGGCCACCTGCTGCCAGGCTGTCCGGATGGAGGGCACTTTATGGCTGTTGAATGCCTCGACGAAGGACTAGATCAGTTCGGCCATGATTGGGCCGATGACTGGCTACCCGCCGAACTGCTTGGGATTGCAGCCCTTGATCAGCTTATCTCTGAGGTTGCTCACAGCCTCAACGAATTCCTTCCTGAGTGCGTGGTCGGGGATGTTGTTGAGTCTCTGCAGCTAGCTCTAGTCCCCGACAGGCCGCACCATGGTGACGCACTCTCGCTCTGTGAAGTAACTGAGTAGTGATTTCTTGATTTTCCTGGAGTTCTAATTGACAGCCCCGGGCTGCTGGTCAGTGAGGCAGTTTTCCAGGTACTGGGTAGGGGATATTTTGCGTCCATACTGGTCTTCAATTTTGAGGGTGACATCCCTGAGGACCCAGATGAATTTGGGCATGTAGTGGTAAAGTTGCTATTGGTTCTCCCTATCGGTGAGCTTCTCGTCTGCCCTCACGTGCTGCGAAAGGGCTGTGATCATCTCCAGGTCGCTGATTGACCGCTCGTCGATGCAGCCTACTGAGTTGTACACGAAGTAGGAAGAAATTAGGAGCGAGAGGGTGAATATTTTGGTGTCGGTTTCTGCGTCCTTTTACAAACTGTCACTGCCCTCGGTATCTAGAAAGAAGACGAAGCAGTTGAGGGTGGGGTTGAAGATGGGCTCGGACCACATCCAAATCCCTTGAGTACAGCTAGAAACTGCGGAGTCGACCTTAAACTAGATTGATATAGATGTACGCCTTTGCCGGCCAGGCCGAGCATGCGGTTTAGGAGGCAACTTTTTCCAGTGCGCATCTTGCCCACCACACTCACGAATGCCACCTCCGTGCTGCAGGAGGCGATGATGCTGAGAGCCTCCTAACTAAGTTAGATCTGTCCATTTCTTTGTATTTTGAGCAGCTGTATGGGTTTCCCATCCGACCTATCGTCTGGCTTTTCGTGGGCGAGTTCGCTGAAGTTGGCCTCCGAATCTTCGAACTGCTATTCGAACTGGTTGCGCCTCATTTCTGCATAACTGTTTAAATACCTGGATTATGTTAGGAAATATATTATACTCAAGTCTATATACTAAGTTGACCCACAAATAGCACAACCCAACTCTGTTACCACCCACTCCACTACTTACACGCCACTGCTTACACTGGCAGACAGAACTGAGGGGGCATCCTTGGCTGGTGCGATTGGATGAGCGATTTGTGGAATTCTGGCTTGCTACAGTCCATATTCAAACTGATAATGATAATGGTAATTATAATGTAATGTAGAAAGGACTAATGAACGAATGAACGAATGGACAAATGGTAATTGATGGGTCGATGATAATAGAGGCTGCTGTGCACATCCAAATACATTCGATTTGCCACATCTGCCATATTATTGTCATAGAATTTGAAGGTATCTGCGAATTTAGGCAGACTGAAAATCATAGCTTATCAGTGATTAATCCCAAATACCTCATCATTTTTGAACAAATAATCATTTTTGAACAAATAAAGATGATGGTTATAAAGTTGCTTTGACTAAATTATTCAGTTTTTGACTATTCTTATAGCCCTTTTGAACCCTAGTAATAGATTGACTCTACTTCCCATAAATTCAGAAACAATCGGGTTGAGCTTTAGTGCTTTTGTGATTGTATATTCAATTATTCATATATTCAGAACCCCGCTAGATATTTGAAAAGAAGTTGCGGGGTTGGGGTTGGGGT
>Ga0316217_10006274_pt1 | contig 11838 bp, 6 predicted proteins | sample 1anoAmetaG_FD_203633 | JGI IMG/M metagenome (GOLD analysis project Ga0316217, IMG submission 203633) | Freshwater microbial communities from Trout Bog Lake, Wisconsin, USA - 1anoA | ecosystem: Environmental > Aquatic > Freshwater > Lake > Hypolimnion/Profundal zone | place: USA: Wisconsin... | reverse complement strand
ATACGGCCTGCTCGCGGAGAACGACACCGGTGAACTGACCTTTCAAGGCACGCGCTACCAAGGCTTCAACCGGTCGGCAACGGCAACGGTTGCCGACCAGCCACCGCTCGCAAACGAGGACGGTTTTTGTCCGTATTGCGGATTGCCGGTGCGTGGCGATTTCAAATTTTGTCCGCAATGCAGCAAGCCGCTGCCGGAATACACCGCCAAATCCTGATTCGTCGCCAGAATGATTTTTTTTTGGGATCGCATCCGCCGCGCCCGCACTGGCAACTCCGAACTTCAAGAGTTTTCTTTCAAAAGCACAATTGCATCGCAATCCGATTGCGTAAAATGAATGCCCGCGCAAAAGCTTCGCCGCCGCCGGCGGGAGCGAGACAATTACTGGTTAGCAAACCAACCGCCTCCGAGGCGGGGCAATGACACAAGAAACTGGCTTGCGTTGGTTATCATTCGTTGCGTTGCTGGTGACGCGGCCGCCGCGGCGGCTGGGAATGTCCCGGCACGGCTCAATCCAAGTTGAATTCCTTGGGCGGCGAAAACGAAGACTGATTGACCCTGCCGGTATTTGCCCGCAAACTAAATCCGCAAAGCCACACAGGCCATCCACCTGTTCGCATTTAAACCCTATGCCTTTATCCATTGACCCGGTTCCGCTGGCGGTTGCCCCGGCCGTGACCAAGCGCAGTGATCTCGAAATCAAGGACGCCCAGCTCATTTTTGAATCCATCTGGCGACAACTCAAAGCGGAATTCGGCCACGAAAACCTCCGTTTCCCCAAAGAAATCATCCTGCTGGGCGGCGCGCCGGGCGCCGGCAAGGGCACCAACACCGCCTTTATCGCCAAAGTGCGGGGGCTGACTTGCCAGCCGATCGTGATCAGTTCGCTGCTCAATTCGCCCGAGGCACGAGCGTTGAAAGACGCCGGCAACATGGTCGGTGACCGGGACGTGATCGGGCTGGTGTTGCGGGAGCTGCTCCGCGCGGAATATCATGACGGCGTCATTCTGGATGGTTTCCCGCGCACCAACGTCCAGGTCGAGTGCTTGAAGCTGCTGGTGGACAAGATGCACGCGTTGCGCCGGGAATTCTACAACACTCCGCTCAGCATTCATTTTCGCCAGCCAACGATTCACATCATGGTGCTCTTCGTGGACGAAAAGGAATCCGTGGCCCGCCAGCTCAAGCGCGGACGCGAAACCAAGGCGCTCATGGAATTGGCGGCGCGCACCGCCAACAGCCCGGTGCCGGAAGACCGGCCGACCGATCACGACGAATCCCTGGCCCGCCGCCGCTATCGCGTGTTCAAGGAGCAAACTTGGGAAGCCCTGCAATCCCTGAAGGAAATTTTTCATTACCACTTCATCAACGCCCAAGGCCCGGTCGCCGAAGTGGAGGAAAACATCCTGCACGAACTGGAATACCAGAGCACGCTGGAACTCGACTCGCGCACGGTGGACCGCCTCCGGGGCGTGCCCGTGGCCAGCCAGATCATCATCCACGCCCGGCAGGAACTGGTGAAACGGCTCGACGGCTACGAACTCGAACACGGCTCGTTGTTCGCCAAAGTCGTCGCGTTGATTGAGAAAAAAATCCTGCCGATTGTCTTGCGCCACGCAATTTCCGGCACCGCCCACATCAACGCCGAAGACAAATTGCTGGATGATCCGCTGGCGCTGGCCATGTTGATTGATGTGTTTTCGGAACGCGGCTATCACGCCGGCGTGGACATCCACCGGATTGAAATCCCGGATCGCATCGAACTGACGACCGGCAAAGTAACCTGCCGCACCAAGAAAGTGTTTCGGATTGTCATCCGATTCCAAGGTTCCGAAATCCGGCGCGGCTGACCGGCCGGTCAAAGCTAACGCTCCTTGTCCGTCCGGTTTTTGGCGCGTTCGCGCGCTTTGCGCAAGGCGTCAATTGCGGATTCCGCGCTGGCCGGTTTGGCCGGCGCGGCTTTTGGCGCGGCTGGCTCGGCGGCGACCGGCGCAACGGATTCTTTTTTCGCAACTGCCGGTCTGGCGGCGGTGCGGGCCGGCTTGCGGACGAGCCACGGCAAAATTGTTTTGCGAGCCGGAGCCGCTTCGGAAATTTCCGCTTCTTTGTTTTCAACCATCGCCACGGCGGGCTGGCGTCGGAACAATCGTGAAACCCAGCCGGTGCGGCGCTCCAAAATTTCCAGCAGAAATAAAACCGTGCCGAGCACGAGCAGCCACGGCGCAAGTTCGACATAGCGTGACTTGACCGGCAGCTCGCCCCAGATTTTTGGAATTTCGAGACGCTCCCGGCCACCGGTCGTCGTGGCGATTTGCGCGAGCGTCGCCGCGCCGCGTCCCGGCTGGTCGGGCGCGAACTCCGGCGAATACGGCAGGCACGCCGCCGGCAGCGTGACCGGCTGTTGACCGGAAATTTCCACCGTGTTCAAAACTGTTTCGCGCCCGGCCACCGGAATCGCGGCTTCGAGCAGGTCGGCGTTTTTCCATTGCAACGACACGGTTTCCTTCGCCGGTGCGGCGCCGGGCAGGCCGTGCAAAATCCGCACGCGCGGCAGCGTGGAAAAAAGTTCCGCCTTGCGCGCCGGGTCCAGATGCAGTTGCACGAAACACACGCCATCGCGGATTTCCTGCGTCAGCAGCATTTCATCCGGCAGCGGCTGGTGTTTGCCGGCGACCCAGCGCGCAAGCGTCGCGTAAAATTCGCCGGTCTGGTTCCACTTCGCAAAATCGCCGCTGAATTTTCCGTCCGCCTCGCCGAGATAGCAGAGCACGCGGCCGTTGCCGGCGTTCCACGACGCGACGACCGGTGCCTTGTATTCGTCGCTGGTGACGGCGGCGAGATTTGCCGTTGGCCGGATGTAACAAAGATTATAGCCGCCGAGCGTCGGCGGGGTGGAATTCAATTGCGCGCCGAGCAGGGAATAACCGGCGGTCATCTCAAATGGCGTTGGCTGGTCAATGAACGTGCTGCGCGCGATGGTGAATGTGTCCTGCGCGAAGATGCGCGGAATCTCGTCCGGGTTGTCGCTGAAATAACAATCGCCGCCGCCGCGCCGCGCGAGGTCTTTGAGCATGTTCGCGTCGCAATCGTGTTCCGTACCGAGGCCGACCACGCTCACCGTCACGTCGGCTTCGCGCAGCTTCGCGACAATTTCCTCGTAATGCGCCGACTGCTCGGCGTCCGCCGCGTCGGAAAAAAGGATGATGTGTTTCGTCTGCGCCTTCGCGCCCTGAATCATCCGCGCCGACGCGACAAGCGCGTCGTAAATGTAAATGCCGCCGCCCATCGAGCCGATGGCCAGAATCTGGCTGCGATACGACCGGTTGTTTTCCACCGTGTTGAGCGGCACGATTTCATGCGCCACGGTGTCCACGGCAAACACGCCGAATTCATCCATCGGCGACAGCAAATCCAGCACCTGCACCGTGCCGAGATCGGCCAAATCCATTTTGATGCGCCCGCCGCCCGCCGGCATGGACATGCTGCCGGAACGATCCAGCGCGACCACAACCGCCACGCTCAACTTGCGGTGTTCGCGGCGCATTTCCATCGAGATGGGCAGCACGCGTTCCAGCGGCGATTTGAAATAGCCGCCCGGCCCGTAGGATTTTTGGCCGCCGGTCATGGCGAGTCCGCTGCCGGTTTCCTCGACCCACGACGCCAGCGTTTCCATGCCGCTCATGCCGATTTGTCCCGCCGGAACATTTTCCAAAATGACGGAGGAAAATTGCGAAAGCTCCTCCAGCGACCACTTGCATTGCGCCGGCGTTTTACCAACAACTTCAATCGCGCCGGCGTGCAACAATTTCACGAGGCCGGAATTTTCGCCAGCCGAGGAAACAATCAGAACTGGCTTCGCACCTTCCACGCCGACGAGCGCGCGGGCGGAATTATTTTCTGGAATCGGATCATCCTGTTCGCCTTTGATCGTGACCGTGTATTCGTTCACGCCTGCCGTGGACGCGCGGTCGCGAAACATCAATCGCGTGCGGCCGGCGGAAATTTTTTTCGAGCCGGAGGAAATGATGTCGTCGCCGCGCCGGAGCTGATACTGGATTTCCTGGTCGGCGGGCGCCTGCGCCCAGGCGCTCATCGCAAACGCCTGGCCGGGTTGGACCGATTGCGGCGTGAGAAAACTTTGGATCGCCACATCGCCCACCTGCGGGCGCTCGAGCAGGCGAAAATCCACCGCCACGCCACGACCAGCGGCGCGCGCGGCGGCGGCGGCGGGATCTTTGCCCGTCCATTTGCCGTCGGACAAAATAAGAATGCGCCCGCCGCCGTCCGGCGGAATCAGCGACAGTGCGGACTCAATCGCATTGTTCACGCTGGAATGATCCGCGCCCACCTGCGCCGTGAAGCCGGCAAATTCGCCGCGCTGCGGCGACTGCTCGGCCACGGCGTCACGGCCAAACGCGACGACGCCAAGCTGGTCGCGCGGCCCCATGGATTTGTGTAGCAGGCCGATGATTTCTTTTTCCGCCGCGTCGGAATTTTGCGGCATGGATTCGCTGCGGTCGGCGACGACAATCACCGTTCCCGCGCGATCCGGAAGTTTTATCGCAAGCTGCGCCAGCGCCAAAACGACGAGGAGAAAAATCACCGCGCACAGAATTTTCAGCCAGCGATTCGGCAGCGACCAAGCATACCACGCCGCCGTGAGCGGAATCAGCAGCAGGAGCCAAATCGGTTGGAATAAAGTGAGCATTTAATTTGGAAACATCGAACATCGAACGCCGAACATCGAACGCCGAACTTCACACCGGTCTGCGAGCAAACTCATTCGTTGTTCGGAATTCGATGTTCGATGTTCGATATTTTTCACGCCTTTCCTTTCGCCGTCGCCACGAGCCAGAGATGCGTCGTCAGCAACGCCAGCGCGAGCAGGCCGAAGATCCACACGACCGAAGCCTCTACCAGCCGGTGCTGGGTGTCCTCGTTCCATTTACCCCATTGGCCCGTCGCGCACGCGGACAAGTCGGATTTGTCGGCGTCGAGCACGTTCACGGAAAATTGATTGGTCGTCGCGCCCGCCGCGACGGAATAAATTCCCGGCATCGGCGTTTCCAGCGCGAGTTCGCCGCCGGTTTTCGGAAAGAATCTTTTTTCTCCATCCGGCTGCGTGACGGTTACGGCCTCGCCGATGGTTTTCAAAATCACTTCCGCGCCGAGCCGGGCGTTACTTTCTTTCAAGCTCGGCATTTCAGAAATCCGCCACGACAACATGTTCCAAAAAAGAATCGGCCAGTCGGGCGTGTTTTGCAGCGTGGAAATTTCCGGATTCAAATTCAAGGTCAGATGCCGCCGGCCCAGCGCGTCTTCGCGCGCGGAAAGCAGCGGCGTGTTGCCGGCAAAAATAACCGGCACATCGCCCGGCGTATTGGTCGCGGCGGCGGCGGCCCAGACGACGCCTTCAAGCGCAATGCCGGCAGCGAGCGGATGCGACGTGTCCACGATGAACGGACCGGTGTAGGCGTTCGTGGCCGCAACGGTGGACCACGCCAGGCTCCACGCATTGCTGCCCGCCGGCACATCGGTTTCGCGGATGACGAGTTCGGGATTTTCGGAGATCGCCGCGCGCAGGCCGGTCGCGTCGAGCGTGCGGTTGACGAGCGTGGATAAATTTTCATTGGCGAGCGCGACTTGGACGCGGACGCGTTTGCGGATCGGCGGCAGAAGTTGAACTTCGTTGTCCTCGGCCAGCGAATCCGCATCGAGCGTGGCGTGCAGTGAAGGTGCCGCCGCCGGAATGTTGAAAACAAGCCGCTGGCTTTCGTGCGCGCCGAGCAAAATGGACGAGCTTTGCACGGCGTTGGAACCGGTTTGCACGGTCAGCTTGGTCGCGCGCGCGCCGCTGGAAAAATTGGCGATTTCGAGCAGGCAGCGATCCTGTTCGCCAAACGCAGTGCGCGAGGCGTTGACGATGGCAAAATTATCCAGCGGCAGACCGAACGCGTGCCATTCGAGCCGCTGGCTGGAAATCTTTTCGTCGCCCGGCCGGTGGTCGGTGAGCACCAGAATGTTCGCCTGCTGTTTGCCGATTTCGGCGGCCAGCGTGATGGCGGCATCAATCGCCGCCGCCGGCGCGCGGCATTGCCATTGCGACAACAGCTCGTTCACTTCGCGCCAGCTTTTCGCCGTCGCGCCGAGCGAACGCGGCTCCCGGCCGGCCAGAATCAGCCGCGTGGACGGCGGCGGCTGATGGCGAAAAAGTTTTTCCAGAAAATCATGCGCGCGGGCTTGTGCGGAAACATTGTCGTGAACGGCGCGCATGGAAAAAGAATCGTCGAGCACGACGATGAGCGGGCGCGCGGACTGCGGCAGTTTCCATTGCGGCCCGGTGGCGGCGGCGACGAGCAAAACCAGCGCGAGCAGTTCGAGAAAAAACAGCAGCGGCAGTTGCAGCCGGTTTATTTTTGCGCCGCCGGCCTTGGACTGGACTTGAAACTGCCACAGCACCAGGCTCGAAACCTGCCGGCGGCGAAACCGGTTTCGCAAAAGATAAATCGCCGCGAGCGCCGGCACGGCGGCCAGCGCCATCAAGGCGAGCGGATATGTCAGGAACGGAATCACGGGAAAATGCAGAAGGCAGAAGGCAGAAGGCAGAAATTCCGCAGCGCGTTTTTCACGCCGCTTTGGTTTCTGCATGCTTCATTCATCATTCTTCCTTCAAGTTTCACGCCGGCATCAGGAGTTGCATGGCTTCCAGTTCACCGAGCGAATTTTCCAAGTCCTCGGCGATGAGCGTGGTCATGTGTGCGCCGCACTGGCGGCAGGCGTCGGCCCAGCTTTGCTGCAATCGTGCGAGGTTGTCGGTGTATTGCTTGGCGATGCTGGAATCAATGTAGATTTCACTCTCGTCGCCGGTCTCGCTGTCGACGACGCGGAGATTGCCATGCTCCGGCGGATTCGCGTCATCGCGGGCGAGCAGTTGAATCACAAAAAGCGCCGCCGCGCCGTCGCGCAAACGGCGGAGCAGTTGCAGCGGTTCGCCGGGCCAGAGCAGATCGCTGACGAGCACGCGCACGCCGAGCCGGCGGAATTTCGGCGGCAGGATTTCAAACGATTGTTCCGGCGTGCGTTGGCTGTTCAAGTCCAGTTTGTCCCAGGCGGACGGCGTGAGCGTGTCGTTGGGCAGGCGCTGAAACCCTTCGCCGGAAAGCCAGACGGACTGGGTGCATTGCGCGTTGGCGGCGGCGGTGGCGAGCAGCGCGGCGAGTTGCGCGACGGCACCGGCTTTGGCGGTGTCTTCCAAATTCATTGAGCGCGAGCCGTCGAGAATCAAATCCAAATGCGGTGTGACTTCCTCGCGGAACAGTTTCACGGTGAGCCGGTCGGAGCGCGCGAAAATGCCCCAGTCAATGAAGCGCAAATCGTCGCCGGGCTGGTATTCGCGGAAGTCCTGAAAATCAATCGAGCTGCCCGCACGGCGGCCGGAGCGCGAGCCGGTCCAGCCGCTCGCAGCGACCTGCGGAATCTGGAGCGCGTAACGCAGGCCGAGTTTTTCGCCGTCGTGCAGGGCTTGTCGGATGGCGGAGTCCATGCGGAAAAATCAATTCAGCACCGGCGGAGAATTTTCCGGTGTGACGGGAACGGGCGGCTGGAAATTTCTCATCTGCCGCACAAACCATTTCGCATTGATGACCAGCATCACCAGCAGCCAGCCGCCGGCGAAATAAAGGTGATCCAAAAGCTGATTGTCCTCGCGGAGAAAAGCGACGTTGAAAACATTGCCGAGCTGCAAACCTTCGACGGATTTCCACGAAAGCTGGTTGAGAAAAAACAGCACGATGCTCGGCACGATGGCCCACGCGCCGGCCAGCAGCACCGCGAGCAAGCCGGTGAGTTTCGGCGGGCGGTGGGCGAAAAACCGGCGGTGAATGAACAGCGCCGTCAGCGCGTAGGCAAACGCATACGCCGTGGTGGTGACGAACCAGTGTTCGTTGGCCGTCGTGGCCACATAGGATTTGGGAAACATGGCCACCACTTCGTTTGTGATCAAAATCGTCGCCGCCATAAGGGCTGCCACCCAGACGAGGCCGCCCGCCGCGCCGTTGAAAAAAACGAAGGCCAGCACGCGTTTCCATGGCGCCTGCGGAATGGTGCGGCGCACGCGCTGGCTGAGTTGGTCGGAATTGCTGATGGTCACGAGCAGCGCGAGCACCAGCATCGCGAAAACCGGATAAGTCCACGACAGGATCAGTCCGCCTTCGCCGGTTTGCGCCACCCAACTGAACGCCAGCAGGCCGCTGCCCAGCCAGATGGCGGTGAAATAAATCCGCACCGGCAGCGCGCGGTTAGCCGAGGGCGGCGAAACCAGCGCCACCGTCAGCACAAATAAAAGTCCGGTCAGCACCGCGCCGATGGCGACGACCGTGCCCACGTTGATCCAAAAATCCTTGCCCGACATCATCGCGCCCATGCCGGAACGCATCATCATAAACGAGGTTCCAATCAGCGCACTGATGATGCCGAACGATTGGAAGATGCCGTAGATGATAAAGAGAAATTTGAACGGCTTGCTCATCGGCAGGCAGGCCAGAAAAATAGCGATCATGTTGGCCGCGCAGACGACCAGAAACAGCAGGGCCAGCACCACAAAAACCGTCGGCAAATCCACGCCGCGCAGCAAATTCGTGAACGCCATGAATGGCATGCACGCGCTGAAAAAAAGCACCGCCATGTAGGCGCCGCACAAAAATTTTCCAAACACAATCCGCACCGGCGACAGCGTGCTGACGTAAAGCAGGTCGGGATTGTTTTCCTGCCGCTCCGCCGCCACGCGCACGCCGACGTAAAGCGGGATGAAAAAAATGCTCGCGCCGGCCAAGATCACCATGAACGCGGAGAACATTGAGCCGCCGAGCTGCATGTTCTCGCTCACTTCAAAACTCTGGCCGACCAGAAAAACCAGCGACGTGATGAACAGCACCGTCAGGAACAGCATCAACATGCCCGTGACCGCCCAACTGCGCACAGCCTGCCGGAGTTCCTTGATGACGATGGGATTCAGCTCCCACTCGCGCCAGTTGGTGAAGTGCGTTTTGAACTTTGAAAATGCGGCGGTCATAGAACGTTGTAAAATTGCCGATTGCCGATTGCCGATTGCCGATTTGAATTCATCGGCCGACATATTTTCAATCGGCAATCGAAAATCGAAAATCGGCAATTCATTGGACGCCTCCCTTGGTGACGTTCATAAAAATATCCTCCAGGTTCGCCTTGGTCTGGCGGAATTCGATGATCTTGTATTTTTTCGCAATCAGCACACCAAGGATGTCGCAGGCGGCGGATTCATCGCCAGTCAGCTCAAAATGGATTTCGTTCACCACCGCCCGCGCGTTTTCGACAAACGGCGTCTGCAACAGCTCCTTCAGCAGCTCCGGGTTTTGGTGATGGTTGCCTTCGACGAGCCGAATCGCCACGGTGCGGCGCGGCGCGCTTTTTTTCAGCACGTCTTCAATTGTGCCGGTTTCGAGGATTTTTCCGCGCTCGATGATGACCACGCCGTTGCAGATTTCCGTCAGCTCGGTGAGGATGTGCGAGCTTATGAGAATCGCCTTTTTTCGCTCGGCCAGCAGCATGAGCAACTCGCGCAATTCGACACGGGCGCGCGGGTCGAGGCCGGCGGCGGGTTCGTCCAAAATCAAAACGTCCGGATCATAAACCAGCGCGCGGCCCAAGCTGACGCGCTGTTTCATGCCTTTGGAAAGCGCCTTGAGATGCTTCTCGCGGATGCCGGTGACGTTCGTGAATTCCTCAATCGCCTCAATCGCCTGCGTCCGTTTTTTTCCGCGCAAACCGTAGGCCCGCGCGTAAAAATCCAGATACTCGTGGACGGTGATGTCCGCGTGCGCCGGCAGCGTGTCCGGCACGTAACCGACCGCGCGACGCGCCAGTTCCGGTTCCTCGCAAATGGAAATCCCGTTCAGCAGCACGTCGCCGTGCGTCGGTTCCTCAATCGTGGAAATGATCCGCATCGTCGTGGTCTTGCCCGCGCCGTTCGGGCCGACGAAGCCGAAGACGTGGCCGGAATCAAACGAGAACGAGATGTTGTCCACGGCCACGGTCTTGCCGAATTCCTTCCGCAGATTTTTGACTTGGACTTTCATTTAGGTTTTAGCCACAGATGGGCACAGATGAAACACAGATGAGAAAACATTTTATCCGCAGATTGCGCAGATTTTCGCAGAATTGTTTTCGGCAGAATATTCTGCGTGAATCCGCGAAATCTGCGGATGCCTTTATCTGTGTTTCATCTGTGTGCATCTGTGGCTTTAATTTTTTTCGGGTGCTTCCAGGATTCCAAAAACCACCGCCGAACTTTTCGTGCGCTTCGGGCTGGAGGCGGCACCGAGCGCGTTTTCGATGAACGGATTTCCGTCCAGCACGGCGAGGTAGCTGTTGGGCGTCAGAAATTTCGCGGCGCTGGCGTCCAGACCATCCGCACGTGCGACATAAGTGATTTCACGCAGCAGCCCGTTCGCGCCGGATTTTTCCGCCGGCGCCGACTGTGGCGACGGAATCAGCCCGGCCTTTTCGCCGGCGGCGACGCCGGTGGCCTGATAAACATTCATGTCCGCGTCGGCGACCCAGAGCGATTTAATCGGCGCGCTCAGGCCGTTGACAATTTGCAATTTTCCGTTTTCGTTGACGACTTGGATGCGTTCGCGGCGCGTTTCGGATTTGCGCAGATGAAAATGCGCCGGCACGCGCGCCGAAATCCAGCCGCGCGTGAGCTGCTGCGACTGCGTCCAGTCCATTTCTCGCGACGTGCCGGAGCCGTAGCCGCGCGACACCAGCGGCGTCGCCTCGGTTCCGAATTCGAAATGCAGGCCGATGCTCGGCGTCAGCGGACAATAAAACGCCGTCGCGCCAATGGTCGTCGCGTGGTGGCTGGTCTGGTCAATCAGCGTCAGTCCCGCGATGCGGGTGTCCGGCGTGACGCCTTCGCGCAGCAGGCTGTAGGCAAAAACAAGCAGCGTCGTGGCGAAGGAAATCGCCGGAATCGTCCACAGCATCCACGTCCGGCGCTGGCGGCGGTTGAGCAGGTAAATATTGACCGGCCCGATGACAATGATGAACGCGAGCATGATGACGACAATGCCGCGCGTGGGAATTTTAATATTTTCAACGACGGGCATCGCGGCATTGGCCGCGCCGCTGTCGGCGGGCAAAGTCTGCCAGTAGCGCGCCGTTTCGCGCACCGCGTCGCGCAAAGTCTGGACGGATTTCGCGTCCAGCATCGCCGGATTTTCCGACCGGAAAGCGAAACAGCGGCCAAACCCCACGTCGAATTCCACGCCGTCGCGCAGATTTTTTTTCTGCGCCGGATGCCACGCCGCCGGCAGCTCGGTTTTGCCGGACAACATGACGTTGCCGCCGGCGGACAAATAATCGCCGATGGCCGCGAGCACCGCCGGCGACAGCGAACCCAGGTCCGCCGCGTTGAGCACGATGGCCTCGAACGGCGAGTAGGCCAGCCAGTTTTCGCTCCACTCGGAAACCGGCGACTCGGCGCGCAGGCTCTCGACGGAGTCCGCGTTCACGCGGCCCGGCAGGTAGCTCGGCGCGGACGCGCTGTTGTCGCTGCTGGCGCGGGCGGCGGCGGCCCACTGGCTGCCGGTCGGTCCGGAAATTTGCACCGCGTCAATGGCGATGCTGTAAGCCGGCGTTCGGCCGAAATCCAAGCGCACGGTTTTCACCGGCTCGCTCGTGGTCGGAAAATCAAATTCAATGCGCCAGCCGTGACCGCTGGAACTGTTCCGGCCGGACGACATTGGAATGTTTGCAACATTGGTTCCAGCAACGCCAATCAACGATATCGAACCAACGGAG
>Ga0316217_10006273_pt1 | contig 11839 bp, 22 predicted proteins | sample 1anoAmetaG_FD_203633 | JGI IMG/M metagenome (GOLD analysis project Ga0316217, IMG submission 203633) | Freshwater microbial communities from Trout Bog Lake, Wisconsin, USA - 1anoA | ecosystem: Environmental > Aquatic > Freshwater > Lake > Hypolimnion/Profundal zone | place: USA: Wisconsin... | reverse complement strand
GTTAATTAGAAAGGTAAAACATGAAACGATTTAGTGTAATCATTGAAGTTGAATTGGATGACAAAAAATATAGCGAAGTTGAATCATGGGGTGTAGAGCCTTCTGATTATGTCAACTCTGTTATAACAGATCATGCCAGGGATAGAGGATTTCTTATGAAAACTTCTGTAACCGAAGTAGAAAAAAGTCTATACAATAGATTAAGAATTGCAGCAGATGACTTTATTGGCAAAGATGCAATAGCCGATATAGAAGAAGCTGCATTAGCTAACGCTAGATGTATTGGCGGAAACTGCGAGGACTAATGTTTAATTATGTAGTGATTGATGACTTTAATGAAGCGATAAGAAAATTTAGAACAAAGCATGAAGCTTTGTTTTATATTTTAAATAAACCTAATCACATTATTAAACGATTACCCAAGCAGCCTAAAGAAAATGTATTTGATTTAATTAAAGCTGAACCATTATTTTAGGAGGAAATATGGCGCATGAAGCAGGCAAAGGTGATACATACAGATCAGTAGATCAAAAAAAGTTTGATGAGAATTTTGAAAAAATTTTCGGTCAACGCATTAAAAATCAAAAATTATCTAAAGCTGATATGTATGAGTATGAGTTGGATAAATCTACAGGGGAGGTTATTCGTGTTACTAAATAACTTTTATGGAATTAATCTTCCTATTACCACAAAAGACATTGAATTCATAGAAAGACGCAATATTAAAGTTCAATTCTTAAAAAGACAATTAAACAATAAATATGTATTATTTAATGTCACAACAATTCACAACAGAGGAGCGCAACATGGCATCAGTAAATAAAGCAATCGTATTAGGCAATCTTGGTAAAGACCCTGAATTAAGACATTTACCAAATGGTGACGCAGTTTGTAATTTTAGTTTAGCTACAACTGAATCATGGAAAGACAAAGATGGCAATAAGCAAGACAAAACAGAATGGCACAATGTTGTTATTTTTAGAAAACTTGCAGAGATTGCTGGTGAATATTTAAAAAAAGGTAAACCTGTTTATATTGAAGGCAGACTCCAAACTCGTAAATGGCAAGACAAAGAAGGAAAGGATCGTTACACCACAGAAATCGTTGCAGATCAAATGCAAATGTTAGGCAGTCGTGATGAAGCAAAAGAAGTTGCTAAACCTACACAAGCTCCTACAGGTTTCGAGGATATGGAATCAGACATCCCTTTTTAATTTATGCAAGATGATTTTGACAAAGCCAGCGATTTAGAACAACACGATAGAGATGAAGCTATCAAATATATCAGAGAGCATCAAACCACTATTGAATCGAATGGCTTTTGTCTTAATTGTTTAGAGCCTTCTAAAAAACGATTTTGTGACATAGATTGTCGCAATGATTACGAGAAAAGACAAAATGACAAATGATTATTTGCAAAAAACATTTAGATTAATTGGTAAATCACAAGCTGAAGTAGCAATCAATGCAATACAAAATGCACCTATTGATTCTGAATATCCACTTGAAGTTATTATAAGAAAAGAACAAAAAGGCAGATCATTAAACGCTAATGCTTTAATGTGGGCAGGCCCACTAAATGATATTGCTCAACAAGCATGGGTGCATGGCAGACAATATTCAGCTTTAATATGGCACGAATACTTTAAAGAAAAATTTTTACCTGACTTTCCTGATCCTAAATTAGTTAAAGAAGGATATAGAAAATATGAAGAAACACCTGACGGCAAACGTGTATTAGTTGGATCAACTTCCAAACTTACTAAATTAGGTTTTAGTAATTACATGGAACAAATATATGCTTATGGTGCAGATTTAGGAGTAAGATTCCGTGAAGCCAATCAAACAGAAGAAGTGTAAAATATGTAAAGCATACTTTACACCCTTAAAACCGCTTCAGTTAGTGTGCCAATGGAAGTGTGCTATTGAATTTGCAAAGAATCAAAAAATTAAAACCGTCAAAAAAGAAGTAAAAGAAGCTAAATTAAAATTAAAAAGCCGATCCGATTGGTTAAAAGAAACTCAAGTAGTATTTAATAAATATATAAGATTAAGGGATCAGAATGACGGTTGTATTAGTTGTGGGTCAACAAGTGCCTCATCATATCATGCAGGCCATTACCGAAGCATTGGAAGTGCAGGACACCTTCGATTTAACGAGCATAACTGCCACAGACAATGCGCAGCCTGTAACACCCATTTATCTGGTAACCTCATCCGCTACAGACTCGGACTTATTAGAAAAATTGGAATACAGCTTGTTGAAACACTCGAATCTGATAATGCGACAGTAAAGTGGTCAATAGACGAAATAAAGATACTCAAAGCTCAATTTTCTGCTAAAATAAAAGCTCACGAAGCGAATAAATCGTGAAAATTTAGCTAAATTTAGATTAAAAGGAACTCAAAATGGGTATGAAAGACGCAGAAAAATATACACCAGGCGTATCAGGTGAGAAAATGCCTAAAGGCGTTCTTGCTTCTGACACTTCAGGTGAAAAGAAAGTTGGTTTAAAAGGCGGTGTTGGTATGGGTAAGGCTGATGGACTTGGCTTACGCGAAGCTTCACACGCTGGTAAATACGATGGTCGTTTAGGTGAATTAAAAGGTGGCGCTAGAGAACACGTTGCTTACGATCACAAACGCATAGAACACGAACAAGACGGTATGTAATAAAACGAAATCCCAACCAGCCCTAGCCTGATTGGGAGTTTCTAACCAAATATTAATGGAGGTAATAAGTGGCTGTATTAAATTCTAAAGAAATTTGCAAACATTGTAAATTCTTTTCTTTTGGCGATGTATTAGGAAACTGCCATCGCTATCCTCAATCTTTAAATAAACACGAAAACAATTGGTGCGGTGAATACATCGAAGATCAATCACGCATAACTATTGAATTTGTTAAACATGAGATCAAACTTGATATGAAATCAGATCAAGAACATAAAACTAAAAGGAATAAAAAATAATGCCTATTAGTCAAAAAAATAAAAAATTATATTGGTGGGAATGGAAGCCTAATAATAAAAACAAACATAAAACATATAACAAATGGAAAGAATTTATCAATGAATTTGATCCAAATGACCCAGTATTTAAAGAAATTAAATGTTTTGCTAATACTATAGAACGAAATTTACAAGGAAAAACTAATGATTAGACCCTTTGCAGACAAAATTCTAGTAAAACCATTAGAGCGTGAAGATAAGTCAGCAATTCCTGGCTTTGTTTACGCTGAAGAATACAATACAGGCGTTGTAGTAGCAGTTGGCCCTGGTAAAAAGATCAAAGAAGGTAAATATGATATTATGCCTGTATCTGTAGGTGACCGAATTAGATTTGGCACTATGGGTAAAGACGAATATCTTAAATTTCAACCTGTCATGGATAATGGTGAGAAATATCTTATTATGTCATGGCAAGATGTAGCATTTATAGAGGAAAAGGAATAAAATCATGCCACTAAAAAAATCAACAAGCCCTAAAGCGTTTAAAGAAAACATTAAGGCTGAAGTAAAAGCAGGAAAACCTATTAAGCAGGCAGTTGCAATCGCCTACAGCGAGAAGCGTGAAGCATCTAAAAGTAAGAAAAAGTAATAGTTATTTAAATAATTAAATCAAAAAAAGTGATATATATTACACATTTTAACCAAGGAGCAAATCATGGCCATTAAGTTGGAACTTGAAATCAAAGAAGCAGAATTAGTATTAGCAGGTGTTTATAAACTTCCTATGGAAATTGCAGAACCTTTAGTAGCTAAAATCAAAGGTCAAGCATTACCACAAGTGCAAGAACAATCTACTCCTGTAGAAGTTACTCCAGCAGAACCATTGCCTGAAGAACCGACTGTATAATATAATTTAATCAATTAGTTAATAGTTGAGTTAATTATGGGCGCACCAATAGGCAATAACAACAATGCAAGAGCAAAGATATTTTATGATGCTTTGCGTAAGCACATTGTTCAGAACCCTGAAAAGCTACCTCAAGTTGTTGAAGGTTTAGTCGAAGCAGCAGTTGCTCGTGAACCTTGGGCAGTAAAAGAGGTTATTGATAGATTGGATGGCAAAGCTGTTCAACTTCAAGAGATTACAGGTGCAGAAGGCAGTCCATTGTTAACAGGCATCGAAGTAACTTTTGTAAAACCTAGTGAATGAGCAAGAATTACAGGAAGCCATAGGGAAAGTTCAGTTTCCTTTTAAGCTTTCTTGTCTATTTGAACCAAAAGAATCACGCTATCGAGTTCTTTATGGAGGTCGAGGCGGTGCAAAGTCTTGGGGTGTGGCAAGAGCTTTACTCATAAAAGGCGCTAAAAACCCTACTCGCGTATTATGCGCTAGAGAATTTATGACATCCATGAAGGATTCTGTTCATAAGCTTCTATCAGATCAAATCATTGAAATGGGTCTAGAGTCATTTTATGAAGTTACCCAGGCTACAATCAGAGGATTAAACGGCACAGAGTTTGCCTTTGTTGGCTTAAAGAACAATATTGCCAATGTTAAGTCTTTCGAGGGTATTGATGTATGTTGGGTAGAAGAAGCTCAAACAGTATCAAAAACATCATGGAATGTTCTTATTCCTACTATCCGTAAAGAGAAATCAGAAATATGGATAACATTTAACCCTGAACTAGAATCAGACGAAACCTATCAAAGATTCGTTGTAAAACCTCCTGAAAACTCTGTTATTACCAAAATCAATTGGTCAGACAATCCATGGTTTCCTGAAACATTACGCATGGAAAAGGATTCATTAAAAAATCGTGATATTGCAGCCTACAATAATGTATGGGAAGGCCTATGCAGATTAACTGTAGATGGCGCTATATTTGCTAATGAAATGAATATGGCAGAGCTACAAGGCAGAATTACACGAGTGCCTTATGACGCTACCAAGCCTGTTCATGCAGTATTTGATTTAGGTTGGGCAGATCATACAGCTATTTGGTTTGTTCAATTCATAGGCATGGAAACAAGATTAATCAATTATTTGCAAGATACGCAAAAAACTATGAGCCATTATTTGCAAGAACTGCAAAAATTAGGCTATGTTTACGACACTATTCACTTACCACATGATGCAGAAAGCAAAAATATTGCGTCTAATGGTCGCTCTATTGACGATATTGTAAGAGCCGCAGGATATAAAACTAACATTTTACCTAGAGTTCCTGTGGTGGATTCTATAAACGCAGCACGAACCATATTCAGTTCTTGTTATTTTGATAGAGAAAATTGCGCAGATGGGTTACAATGCTTGCGTCATTACCGATATGAAGTTGACCCCGATTCAGGTCAATTTAGTAGAACGCCACTCCATGATGTTTATTCACATGGAGCTGACGCATTTAGATATATTGGGCTAATGATTCAAGATAAAAAAGAACAGAAAGTCCGTAAACAAACATATACTCCTGGCGTAAGCTGGATGGGATAAAACATGGCAAGAATGAAAAAAACTCAAGTTGTTGATAACGATCCAAGAATCCAAGACGCGATTCAATTCTTACAGTTTGCTAATGAAGCAGACCAAATGAACAGAAGTGAAGCGTTAGAGGATTTAAAGTTTGCAGCAGGTGACCAATGGCCTGTAGAAATACAAAATTCAAGAGTTTTAGAAGCAAGACCATGTTTAACAGTCAATAAAGTTGATGCGTATTGCCGTCAATTAACTAACCAAATGCGTCAACAACGCCCTCGCATGAAAGCGCATGGCATGAATAATGAAACAGACGCAAAGATGGCCGAGATCATTACAGGTATTTTCCGTCACATTGAAGTTCAATCCGATGCAGACCAAGCTTATGACAAAGCTGGTGACTTTGCAGTAAGAATGGGTTGGGGATATTGGCGTGTAACTACAGATTATGTTCGCGATGATTCATTCGATCAAGAAATCTACATTAGAGCTATTGATAATCCTTTCACAGTTTACTTTGATCCTAATTCAGTTATGCCTGATGGATCAGATGCAGAAAAGGTATTAATCACCACAGTTATCAGTAAAGAAAACTTCAAGAAAATGTATCCTAATGCCGAAGTGGATCAAGGATTCACAATGCGTGGCACAGGTGACACTAATCCTGAATGGGTTATGAAAGAGGATATTAGACTAGCTGAATACTTCTACACAGAACGCAAACCAATTAAATTACATTTACTATCAGACGGCACAACAGTTAAGTCAGATGAATTACCACCACAAGACGTTTTAGATATTGCAGGCATTACAATCATTGAAACAAGGGACTCATACGAGAAAAAGATTAGATGGTGCAAACTAACATCTATGGAAGTATTAGAAGAAGGCGAATGGGCTGGTAAATACATTCCTATTATTCCTGTTTATGGCCAAGAAACTGTCGTTGAGAATAAGAAAAAGAAATTTGGTATTGTAAGAATGGCCAAAGACCCACAAAGAATGTATAACTTTTGGCAAACTTCACTTACAGAGTCAGTTGCATTAGCACCTAAAGCTAAATGGTTGTTAGCTGAAGGTCAAGATGAAGGCCATGAGAACGAATGGGCTATGGCTAACATTAAATCTATGCCTGTTTTACGCTATAAACAAACAGATATTGATGGTAAACCTGCACCTGCTCCACAAAGATTGCAACCTGAACCACCACCAGCAGGGATTATGGCGGCTGCTCAATCAATGACTACAGACTTAATGCAAGTTGTAGGTATATTTGATCCAGCTCAATTACCTCAAGGCAATATTTCAGGCAAAGCCCTACAAGGTCAGCAACAACAAGTTGATTTAACCAATTTCCACTATTATGACAACTTAACTCGTTCTATCCGTCAAACAGGTCGCGTCATTCTAGACTTAATCCCACATATTTACGATAGACAACGAGTTATGCGTATCATTGGTGATGATGGCAAACCTGAAATCTTAACTATTAACGAATATGGTCAAGACGAAGAAGGCATTACAAAGATTCTTAATGATGTCACAGTAGGCGAATATGATGTAGTTATGGATACAGGCCCAGGCTACAACTCTAAACGTCAAGAAGCTGTTGACGCTATGATGCAATTATTCGCAGCCGATCCTGCTTTAATCCAACAAGCAGGCGATTTAGTAGTAAGAAACATGGATTTCCCAGGTGCAGAAACTATTGCTGACCGATTAGCAGTTAATAACCCATTAGCTAAAGTGGATGACAAATCTAAAGTGCCACCAAGAGTCCAAATGGAATTACAAAAACTACAAGCTCAAAATCAACAAATGCAACAACAAATGCAACAAATGCAAATGTTTATTAAACAACGTCAAGACATTGAGCAAGTTAAACAAGATCACGAAACTAAACGCGAACTTATGCGTGAAACAGGTAAAGCACATAATGTTGAGAAACAATTGGAAGCACGAGTCCACGATGTCAACACTAAAGCAGTTACCGCACAGAATAAGACTGAAATTGAAGCTATTATGGAATTATTGCTACATCACATGGATACAGCACGTTTAGAACGTGAAATAGCTATGCGTAATGTAGAGCAACAATCTTCAGAATATGCAGCAGAACAATCTATTAAAGACCAATCGATTGCAAGATAAGTAATTTTGTAGTATAAAGGCAAAATATCTACCAATGGATTACATTGGGTAAAAATCTTGGGGAAATCCATGTCAGAAAGAGAAGCAGGACAAGTATTAACTTCTGAAAATTCAGAAGCGTTTTATGCAAATAAGTTGGGTTTAGCTGCAGAAGCACCAGCAGAGGCTGAAGTAGAACAAAAAGTTCAAGAGGAAACTCCTTCAGAGCCTGTTGAGGAAGCAACAGATCAGAGTGAACCGCAACCTGAAGAAACAAAAGCAACGGAAGAAAAGAAACCAAATCCAAAGCTAGAGAAAAGATTTTCAGAGCTTACAAAGGCTCGTAAATTAGCAGAAGAAAACGCTGCTAAAGAACGAGAGCAAAGGGAAGCGCTAGAAACAAGACTCAAAGAATTAGAGCAAAAGGTCAACCCAAAACCTACGGAAGTAGAAGAAGTTGAACCCAAGCCTGAACAATTTACTGATGCTTTTGAATATGCAAAAGCATTAGCTGAATATTCGGCTGAACAAGCATTAAGAAATAGAGATAAGCAAGAAGCTGAACGTAAAGCCAATGAAGAAAGACAAAAACTTGTCCAATCTTGGCAAAAGAAGCTAGAAGTTACAAAAGCCGAGTTTCCTGACTATGAAGATATGGTAGCAAGCGCTGATGTGCAGGTAAGCCCTGAAATCAGAGATGCAATCCTAGAATCAGAAGTAGGGCCTAGAATTTTGTATTATTTAGCTGAAAATATCGAAGAAGCTAGACAAATTGCTGAAATGCCTATGATTAGTGCGCTCCGAGCCATTGGAAAATTGGAAGCAAAGTTTGAGGTTAAAGATACACCAAAAGAAGCCAAAGCTGAAGCTGAAACGAAACCTTCTGTAGCACGCAGTAAAGCACCTGCACCAATTAGTCCCATAAAGACGAATTCAGCAGTTGCCGATGTTGGTGTTAGTTCAGATGGTGAATTCCATGGCACTTACCAACAATGGCGTGAATCTCGTAAAGCAGGGAAAATTAGGTAGCAGGATATTAAACTCTTAAAATAAGGAAATATCATGGCTAATAATTTACTAACCATTAGCAAGATCACTAACGAAGCGTTGATGGTCTTGGAAAACGAATTAACATTTACTTCAGAAGTTGATCGTAACTACGATGACCAATTCGCTGTAGTAGGTGCAAAAATCGGTAACACAGTTAACGTAAGACGCCCAGGCCGTTTCATCGGAACAACTGGTCCAGCTCTTAACGTTGAAGATTTCAATGAAACTTCAGTTCCAGTAACATTATCAACACAATTCCACGTTGATACACAATTTACAACACAAGACTTGGCATTATCTTTAGATATGTTTAGTGACCGTGTTCTTAAACCAGCAGTTGCAGCTATCGCCAACAAGATTGACCGCGATGGTTTAGTAATGGCTAAAAACAACACAGCTAACATCGTTGGCACAGCAGGCACACCTCCAACAGGTTTAATCACTTACTTAACAGCAGGTGCTTATCTTGATTCTGAAGGCGCTCCAAGAGATGGTCGTAGATCATGTATCGTTGAGCCATTTACATCTGCAACAATCGTTGACAGCTTAAAAGGCTTATTTGTTCCACAAGAAGCAATTGGCGAACAATACCGTAAAGGTTTAATGGGTCGTGATTCAGGTGGTATGAATTGGAAAATGGATCAAAACGTTGTTTCACAACAATTTGGTTCATATTCAAGTGCTACACTTTCATGTAACGTTACAACAGCTACTGGTTTCTTAACAAGTGGTTGGGCGCAAAGCTCAAACATCACTATCGGTGCAGCTTCAGCTAATGCTTCGCTAAACCAAGGTGACGTTATCACTATCGCTGGCGTTTATGCAGTAAACCCACAAAATCGTCAAGCTTATGGTTCTAACAAGCTCCGTAACTTCGTTGTTAATTCACCTGTAACTATTTCTTCATCAGGCACAGCTACTGTAAACGTTTCACCAGCAGTTATTACTGCAGGTCAATTCCAAAACGTATCAGTAACTTCAACTGGTTCACAAACAGTTACACCATTTAACAATACTGGTGCTGTTTCACCACAAAACATCATTATGCACAGAAATGCGTTTACACTCGCAGTAGCTGATCTTGAGTTACCTGACGGTGTTCATTTCGCAGGTCGTGCATCTGACAAAGAAATTGGTCTTTCAATGCGTGTTGTTCGTCAATACACAATTAACAATGACTCAATTCCTACACGTCTTGATGTTCTATACGGTTGGGCTCCACTCTACCCAGAGTTAGCTTGCCGAGTAGCAGCTTAAGTAATATAACGGACAGGGGGGAGTAAAATCCCCTCTAATTAGAAAACAAAAAAAAGGAAAATTTATTATGGCGAATCCAGGCCCAGCAACCACCGTTGCAGTTCACCCATCCCAACTAGGCACTAATCAAGCTAACCGCTTATTAGCTGTCTACAAAGGTGTAAGCACAGCTGCAGCACAAGACTTTAACCTTCCTATTATCAATTCAACTACATATTCTGTTCAACAAATTGTAGTTGCAAATGCTAATAACGCAGGCGCAAGTGCAGACGTTCACACAGTAGTATTTGGTTTATATACTGCTCCATCACAAGGTGGAACAGCTATTTACACAGCGGCAGCTTTAACAGGCGTAACAGGCAACACAGTTACTGATGTTATCAGCCCAACTACAACTGCAGCACAAACTGCTCAAAACCTTTATGTAAACATTTCAACACCATTTGTTACAGCAACTGTTGATGTTTATGTATTTGGTTACGACTTAAGCTAGTAAACAATGTTTTAAAGAGAGAAAGCCATTTTTCAAGATGGCTTTTTCTTTATTTATAGTATAATTAACCAATCTAGTTTCTAGATTTCTTTGCAAAGGAAAAATCATGTCATCAACAACAGTTACTCGTGGAAATTCACACGAAACGTTTTATATATCAGCTTCATTAGCTCCAAGCGCTGTATCTTCAACATCATCTAACCAAACATTTACTGTAGCTGGTTTACAAACAACAGATATTATAATTCCTGTTGGTTATGTAGGCACACAAACAGCAGGTATTGCTTATGCTGAAGCAGAATGTTCTGCAGCTAATACACTTCAAATTCAATTTATTAATACATCAGGTTCTAGTGCAACTCCTGCTACTGGTAACTATGTATTACAAATTGTAAGAGCTGAAGGTCCATTACCTACTAACGCAGTTTAAGGATAAATCATGGCAAATACTTCAGTAATCCGTTTAGCTGGCCCTACAACGACATTAACTGTAACAACTTCACAACACTCTGCTGTTACTATTAATGATTCGACTAACGACCAAGTAAACTACGCTGCATTTTTAAATGCAGGCGCTTATCCATGTGCTATTAAGTTTACACCAGGCACAGCAACTGCTGCGGCTAATGCAGTATTTGCTACTGATGGAAACACAGGTGATTTTATATTACCTGCAATCATGGAAACTCCTGTAGTTTTAGCAGTTCCAACAACACCTTTTTATTTAACAGCAATTGCGTCAGGCGGAACAACAGCTTTATACGTTACACCAGTAGCTGACCAATCTTAAGGGAATTTAGATGTCTGATCCTGCAAAGACGATAGATCAGAATATTCTGCCTGTTCAGGCGTTATTCAATCTAGACAATACGTTTAATACGTTTATTGGGCAGGGTCAGCCATTCTATGCCACACTTAATCCTGTTCAATCAGGATTAACAATTACAAATAGCACGATTGATAGCACGACTATTGGTGCTACTACACCTTCAACAGGTGTGTTTACTAATATATCGACCACAACAGGTCAAATATCTACTACTCCATCTAGCAATACCGACATAGCTAATAAATTCTATGTTGATACTGTAGCGCAAGGTTTAGGCCCTAAAGCTGCTTGTCAAGTAGCAACAACAGCCAATATTACGCTTTCAGGCATACAAACTATTGATGGTTATACAATTTCCGCAGGCGATAGAGTTTTAGTTAAAAATCAGGGAACTTCTGCAAACAACGGAATTTATATAGCATCTTCAGGAACTTGGTCACGTTCTACAGACATGGATGTATGGTCAGAAGTGCCAGGTGCTTATACAGTTATCTTAAATGGCACTACAAATATTGATACAGGTTGGGTTTGCACAGCATCAACCACAGGCACAATTGGCGTTACAGCAATGCCATGGGTGCAATTTTCTAATGTAAATACATATACCGCAGGAACTGGCTTAACTTTAGCGTCTAATCAGTTTTCTATTACAAAT
>Ga0316217_10006270_pt1 | contig 11841 bp, 4 predicted proteins | sample 1anoAmetaG_FD_203633 | JGI IMG/M metagenome (GOLD analysis project Ga0316217, IMG submission 203633) | Freshwater microbial communities from Trout Bog Lake, Wisconsin, USA - 1anoA | ecosystem: Environmental > Aquatic > Freshwater > Lake > Hypolimnion/Profundal zone | place: USA: Wisconsin... | reverse complement strand
TGTCGTCCATGAGAGCCCGGTACGCCTTCAACATCTCCGCCCAGTTGTCCTTCAGCGCGGTCAGGACCTTTTCCAGCCGCTCGGACAACTTCTGGAACCGGACGGGGTCTTCCTCGAAGTGCTGGCGGATGTGCGCCCGGAGGGCATGTTCCATCTCACTGGCCTTGGCCCGGTCGGAAACGTGGCGGTTCACTGCGTCGTCAAAATGGACGTCCAGGATAGAGATGGGCTCGACCTTGACCTCCACGCCCTCGGCCTGGATGTGGTCGTCGATGAGCTTCCGGACCTTCTCGCCCACGCCCTGGAGGTCCACCTGGGTGTCCCGGTAGTGGGCGGCGGCGCACCGGGCGATGAAACCCAAGAGCTTGGCGTCCCGGACGAACGGCAGCCCCGCCGGGTCGGGCAGGACCGTATCCAGGGTCTCCAAGAACGCTCTGAGCTTGACGGTGAAGTCGGCGCGGACACGTTCCTCACGGAGGGCAAGAACGGCGTCCTCCAGGTGGGTCAGGTCCTCAACACCCTGGCCCTTCAGCACGTCGCGAACACGCTGGTGGCGGTCCCGGAGCAAGGGGATCTGGTCTTCGACGCTCTCCAGGGCCCCGTCGATGTCGGCGGCGTCATAGACTTCCAGGGCCCGTTGGATCATCTTCCCCCCACGCCCAATGTAGTCGATGACCCGGCCCGCCCGTTTGTTGGGGTAGGTCCGGTTCACGCGGGCGATGGCCTGGAGGATGTCGTGGGGCTGGTTGATGAAGCGGTCCAGGTAAAGGGCCTGTTCCACCGGGGCGTCGAAGCCGGTGAGCAACATGCTCTTGACGATCAGGAAGGCCAGGCCGTCCTGTTTGTCGGGGTCCTTGTGGTGCATGGGCTTTTTGAACCGGGCGATCCGTAGGTCCTGCTGGGTCTTGTTCGTCCAGGTCTCGTAGGCCGGCGGGTCGTTGTGGTCCCCGGAGATCACCACCGCGAAGTCCAGGCGCTTGATCGTGCCCAGCATCGGATAGATCCGGAGCAGGGCCTGGGTGGCCTCCGGGAGCCCCAGCCGCTCGGCCTCGCCCAAGGCCAAGGTCATAGGCGGCAGGGCCTCAAGGGCCTGGACCAGCTCAGCGTGGGCGATGAGGAAGGCCGCGTGGTAGCGGATGGCCGCCAGCCGGCTGGTTGCCACCACCTGGGCCTTGAGGCCGTTGGGCAGGACGGTCTGGGCGTAGTGCATCAGCATGTCCCTGGCCTTGGCCTGGATCAGCTCCTCGGCCTCCAAGACCTTGGCCGCGTTGGCGTACTTGGCCCGGATGGCCTCCTGGGTCTCAGCGTTCCGGTCCTCGAAGAGCTTGCGGAAAAGGTCGTCCAGGTCTTCGCCGTCCTTGACCGCCCCCTTGACCTCCCGGCCCTCGTAGAGGATAGGCACCGTTGCCTTGTCCTCCTCGGACTGCCGGATCGTGTACCGGTCGATGAATTCCCCGAAGATGTCCATCGTGTTCTTTTTGTCCTTGGCCAAGATGGGCGTCCCCGTGAACGCGATCCGGACGCAGTTGGGCAGGGACCTCAGCAGGTTGGCGTGAAGGGCGCTGGCCTGGGACCGGTGGGCCTCGTCGATCATCACGAGAATGTCCGGCGAGGTGTTCAGCTCGGGGAAAAGGTCTTCGGACGGGAGCGTGATCTTCTTCGTGGGCTCGGCGGCCATGGTGCCCGGCTCGGTTGCGCCAGTCCCGGACGCCTCGGTGCCCTCCGGGTAAGGTAGATCCAGCTCCAGTTCCTCGGTGTCGCGGGTCTGGTACTTCTGGATCATGGCGAAGATCAACCCCGGACCGTCTTCCCGGAGCATCTGCTGCAGACCCTGGGTGGTGTGTGCGACCTTGACCTTGTCGCCGATGAGGCCGGCGTCGCCGTCCGCGAATTGTTTCTGGAGGTCCGTGCGGTCGGTGATGATCACGACCTTGAACCGGGTCAGCAGGTTCATGGTCCTGAGCTTCCGGACCAGGAAGACCATGGTCAGGCTTTTGCCGGAGCCCTGGGTGTGCCAGACGATGCCACCCCGCCGGTCGATGATGCCCTTGCTGCGGTCCCCGACCTGCCCTGTGAGTAGGCGGCGCACGGCTTCCTGGACCGCACGGAACTGCTGGTACCGGGCCACGATCTTGAACGTGCGGCCATCACTGGTCTTGAAGGCGATAAAATGACGAATGAGATCCAGCAGGTGGGCGGGCCTGAGCATTCCGGCCACCAGCGTCTCCTGGGGGTTCAGGTGGGCCTTGCCCAGGGCGGCGGCGACCTCGGCCATAGACACGGGGCTGGTGTCCTTCCAGGCCAGGAAGTGCTCCTCCCCGGCTCCGATACACGCGGCCTTGGCCCCGTTCATCCCGGCGGCGGCGACCAGGAGTTGGTTGGACCAGAACAGGCGCTCGACCCCCTCCTCGACCTCGTAGCCCCGCGTGTTGCTGTAGCGCCGGAGCTGATCGATGGCGGCCTCAATGGGGGCCGTCGTTGCCGGGCTCTTGCACTCGATCACGACCAAGGGAATGCCGTTCACGAACAGGACGATGTCGGGGATGATGGCCTTGCGCTCCCCCGGGGGCTTGACCTTGAACTGGTTCACGGCCAAGAACTCATTCCGGTCGGTGTGGTCGAAGTCGATGAAGCGGACGGACTGGTCCCGCCCGCCGTCCCAGTCTGGTAGGCCCTCGACTGTGGACCCCTTCAACAACAGCTCCATCACGCCCTGGTTGACCTCCATGAGCTTCACGCCCGCCGGGCGGTCCAGCTCGGAAACAAGCTGGTCGAGGCGGGCGGTGTCCAGCCAGGGCAGGCCGTCGGGGCCGAGGTTGATGGCGCGGAGCTGGGTCCGGAGGCGATCCTTGAGAAGGAACTCCCGGTAAGACTCGCGACCGTGGAGGTCGTTGGGCTCCCCGGGTGAGGTGAGCCGGATCGTCCAGCCCATGCCCTGGAGCTGGTCCAGAAGGGGCTTTTCCGACTCGGTGAACTCGCTGGGGAGCGGTGGGGTCATCTGGCCACCTCGGACAGAACTTCACGTTCAACGTAATGGCGGAACGCTTCGGCCTGGGTGAACACCCTGTAGCCCCGGGCGGAAGCCAGGGCCACGAGGTCATGGTTCTCGTCCAGGAGCACGGCCACCGGCTCGCTCAGGCCCTCTTGCAAGCCCTCGGGCCAGACCAAGTCCAAGACGGCCACGGGCTCGCCGCTCTCCTCGTCGGCCAGTTCGTAGAGGATGTGCCCCTCGGGCAGCCCCTGGTCCACCACCCAGGCGTTCACGGCTTCGAGGGCTTCCTCATCAGCTTCGCTGTCGATGCCGCCGGGGATCGCCGAGGCCAAGGTCTCCTCCTGGACCCGTTCCGCCCGCACTTCGGCCCCGTCCAGGGGCTCACCATGCAGTAGGTCCTTAAGAAAAGCGTTGATGGTGTCAGCAAGGAGCTGCCGGCGGGCCTCAAGGAAGTCGGAGTAGTACTCCATCTTCCAGAGCTGGGGATCGGCAGGAATCCACTGGGAGGCCAGTCCACCTGGGTGCCTCGCCTCGAACTCCGGAAAGTACTCCTCCGGCAGCCGGTCGCTGATCTCCAGGTTGGTCTCCTTGGTCTGGAAGCAGAAGTTGGCGACGGCGTTGACCTCGGCCCGCCCGTGCTTGCGCTTGTAGAGCTGGGCCTTGGGGAAGATGTGGTGGACCTCCAGATGGCTGTGCTGGCCCAGGAGGTTGGCCTTCAGCGGGATGCCCAGGCCCCAGTCCCGGGCCTCGCCGATCCGGGTGAGCAGGTAAAGAACCGGGTAGAAGCGGGCCCCAAGGCTCCAACCTTTGAAGTGGGCGGGCTGAACCGTCAGGCTTCCGCGCCACAGCCGCAGCTCCCGGATCAGTTCGTCCAGACCGCCCCGCTGCAGGGCCTCCATGTCCTTGTCGAGCAGGGACTCCACTGACCCGCTGAACCGGCCCCACATGGCGCTCTGGAGGTACCAGAACAGCAGGCGGTCCTGCTCAACGATCCCGTTGCCAAAGGTCCCACCCACCTGGTCCAGGTAGCGGCTCATGACCGGGAAGGCATAGCGGCCCGCCAAGACCCGGTCATGGTCGAGGCCAAGGCGGCCTGACACGAGGTTCAGAAGGGTGTCGATGCGGCGCTCGGCCCGCTTGAGGCCATCGGCGAAGGTCGGAGCGTCCACGGTGTGCAGGAAGCTGAACTTGGCCTCCCCGGTGACAATGGTGTTCACGTTCCGGAGCAGCCAGTCGAGGTCGAAGTGGAACTGCTTGTCCCGCCACTTCTTCAGGCTCGACTTCATGGTGACGCGGGCGTCGGGGGCCTCCGCGCAAATCTTTGCCAGGGCGAGGTCGCCCTTGGACAGCTTGGTGCCGCCGCTGTTCACGCGGTTGAAGATGTCCACGACGACGTCGATGGTCTTGTCGGCCCCGGTCACCTCCTCCACATGTAATACACGGTCCTTGATCATCTGGATCTGGTTCAGGCGGTTGAGGTGGTTCACGAGCTTGGGGGCTTGTTCGGGGCTCGCATTGATGGCCGCCATGGCGGGGCCGATGCCTTCCTTCATGAGCCGCGTTACGTCCACCCACAGGGGGTCCCCCTGCATCTTGGTCGGCATGAAGAAACTGAACTCCTCCGTCTCCAAGTGGAAGTGGAGGCCGGTGAAGGTGCTGATGTTCCCGTCGAAGAACTTGGGGGATTGGCCCCGGATGATGCCGTAAAGGCTGGTGACCCGCTGCTGGCCGTCCAGGAGGAGCTTGACGACACCGGAGGCCAGGGGACCGTCCCCCCGTGCCGGTGCGCCGATTGCCTCGGTTGCCCACACCAGTAGGCCCCCTACCGGGTGCCCCCGGTAGAGCGAGAGCATCAACCCCCGGACCTGGTCCCGATTCCAGACGTAGCCGCGCTGAAACTCGGGGAGGGCCATGTGGCCGCTGTCGATGTGGTCGAGGATGGTTGAGAGCTTCATCTGGACCTCATTGCGGGCAAGTGCGGACGCGACCGTTGAAGAGATCGGAGGATAGGCCGGACTTGGCTTTGCGCTGTTTCGCGAGCGCGGCTGACTCAAAGGTTATGCGTTTCTCAAGTGAGAACAGCCGTTCGGCGATTAACAATTGTTCATCAACGGGCGGAGCCTTGAAGAGGAGCTTAACAAGTTCAGCTCGTTGAATACCTGTTGCAGTACTTCCAGTCGAACGGCTGACCATTGCCTGCTGAAACTTGCAGCTTTGCATCTGCCAGAAGGCAAAGTCGTTTAAGACTATGGTCGGTTTGAATCTCAGGGCGATGACACGTTGGCTTAGGATGTACTTTGAACCGTCCGGGATTTGTGCAACATTTCCAAGTGGAGCCTCCATTGTCAGCAGCACGTCACCTTTCCGTGTGTCCCCGCTGGTCATCCATTTTTGATAAAGCCTTTCACTTCCAAAGTATGCTTCTCGGCTGATGTCAATTGCCCCCGGCTGAACATTATTGGCTGAGAGTGCAAGGATGTTGCCACCACCCCAATCCATTCCCAACTTTCTTGGTGTGCGGCCACGGAAGTCTATAAGATGTTCAATTATATCTATGGCTGCGATCGCATCCCACTCCTTTGGAATCCACCCTGCCGGTGATTGTTTATAGAGATGTGGGGCCTCTTCTTTGGATGGTCGTACCTTGAGATTGGTTCCGATCCCGCGCATCAATAGGGAGTGGAGAAGGCCCTGTTTGGTGGCCTTCAGCTTCGCGATGATCGCCTCCGTTTCCCGGATCGCCTCGTCCAGGACGTCAAGCAATTCGGTAATCCGGGCCTGTTCTAGCTCAGGTGGGACCTGGACCTCCAGCCGCTGAACGATCGAGGAGCTGATCTTCACCATGCTGCCCGAGGTCCCGGTTGCCTTAGCCTGGATCTGCCGCCTGATTCTATCGGAGCGCAGCAGAACCTCCAGGAACCGCGCAGAGGTCCTCCCGCCAGGCGTTAATCTCATCATAAGGTCCGGGTAGGTTGTCGGGCTTCCCGTGTCCTTGTACACCCCTACCAACCCCACTAACTCCCGTGTATTGGAGCGGCTGATCAATAGGTCACCGTCATCAAGCAGCGCCGAATTGGTTCGGGCTGAAGGGAAGACCTGCTTAAGGTGAATCGGCTTGAATCCGTCTGGTGTCAGACATCCGAGGCCGAGCACTGTTGTCCCGGTATGATGGTCTACCTCACGGGCGCTGAAACCGTTCTTTGGTTTAGCGGCCATGTAGTCGCTTAAGGGCCCTTCCTTCCAACCTAAAGGAATTGATGGTTCTCCAATTGGTAAAGTGGCCAAGGTGATGTTGGGACTCATTTGTAATACCCCAACTCAGTGAGGAAGCCTTCCAGACGGGTTTGGGCGGCATCCCTGGATGCTTCTAACTCCCCCTGCGTGATCTTGTACTTGTCCCAGCAGACCTCGAAGGTACTCACAATCTCCGATCTGTGGCTGGCGATGTACCGGTCCACCAGGGTGCCGAGATCCTCGCGAAGGATGCCAAGGACCAGGGCCTGCACGTCGGCGGTGCTCAGGGCCTTCCTGGCCTTCACCAGACGCTGGCTGACCTGATCCATCAGCTTCTTGACCTCCTTCTTCACGGCGGTGAGCTGCCGCTTCAGGTCCTTGATCTCGTCCTCGGAGAGCCCATCCTCCTCATCGCCGCCATCTTCGTCGTCGCCAGACTTGGCGGCGTCGATCTGCCCCTTGAGGTCAGCCTTCTTGGCCTCAAGGGCCTGGACGTCCTGCAGGTAGTTGGCAAGGAGGTGCTTCACGAGCTTGTGCTCCAGGGGGTCGAACTTGCCCCCGGCGGCGTCCTCGTCCTGCAGGGCGTCCTGGATGAAGGCGACCCAGCCGTCCACGAGTCCGTCGAAGCCGGTGGCCGCCAGGGCTTTCAACTCGAACTGGACCTCGTTCCACCACGAGGCGACGATGCCCTCGACCTGGTAGCGGCTGAGCAGTCCTTGGGGCTCCAGGGCTTCGGCGAAGGACTTGAGCAGCTTTGCCCGCAGGGTCATGAACTCGGTGGAGCCCGGGATGGCCTTGAGCACCGGGAGGTTGGTCGTCCACCAGGACCCGAACGCGGCCTGCAGCGCCGCCTCCTTGGCCTGGATGCCGGCGTTGGCCTCGATGGTGGCCTTCAGGGTGCCCCGGGAGGTGATCGCGGCCCCGAAGTCCAAGTAGCGGTCGTCCCTGGGCACCAGGAGGGCCATGGGGTCGAACCCGTGGGCCTGGAATAGGTCGGCCTTGGCCTGGACCTCGGCCTTGGGGATGCCGCCCATCAAATGGGCCCGCACATCCTGGGGCTCGGGCTCGGGAGCGTTGTCTGCGTAGCGCCGGATGTTCAGGTTGAAGTCGTTCTCGGCCAGGGCGGCGTGGTCCATGACGGCGGCATACCCAGGGACGTCCTCGAAGGCCACGAAGGTCTTGATGATCTTCTCCATGTCCTCGGGGCGGAGGTAGTTCTGGGCCCGGCCCGATCGGAAGTCGCGGTCGGCGTTGATGAACAAGACCTTCCCCTTTCGGTTGGCCGGCTTGGCTCCCTTGGCTCGCATGACCAAGATACAGGCCGGGATGCCCGTGCCGTAGAACAGGTTCGGTGCCAGCCCGATGACGGCTTCCAGCAGGTCGTCCTTGATGAAGCCCTCGCGGATCTTCTTCTCGTCGCCGCCCCGGAACAGGACGCCGTGGGGCATGACCGTGGCCAGCATGCCCTGGGGCCGGAGCACCGAGACCATGTGCTGTGCGAACATCAGGTCGGCCTTCTTGCCCGACTCCGGGCACCAGCCATAGCGGAACCGTTCCTGGAACTCCGTGCCCGCCCGGGTGTAGTTCTGGCTGAAGGGTGGGTTGGTGAGGACGCGGTCGAACCGCATAAGCTCGCCTCCCTCCCGGTGCATGGGGTGGGCCAGGGTGTCCTCGTTCTGGATGTCCGCGTCGGCGATCCCGTGGAGCAGCATGTTCATTTTGCAGATGGCCCAGACGCCGCCGTTGTTGTCCTGGCCGTAGAGGGCGAGGTTCCGGGCGTCCCCACCGTGCTCCTCCACATGCTGCTTGGCCAGGATGAGCATGCCGCCCGATCCCACACAGGGGTCGTAGATGCGCATGCCGGGCTGGGGGTCCACCAACCTGACCATGAGCCGGACGACGTCCCGGGGGGTGTAGAACTCGCCGCCCTTCTTCCCCGCCGAGTCCGCGAACTCAGAGATCAAGAACTCGTAGGCCGCACCCAACAGGTCCGGGAACTCAAAGTCCTCGTTCCGCAGGCGGTAGCGGTTGAAGTGGTCCATCAGCTCTCGGAGCTTGGTGTCGGGGATCTTGGTCTTACCGACCTTGCGGTTGAAGTCGATGTGCTGGACCACCCCCTCCAGTGCCGTGTTCTCCTCCTCCAGGGCCCCCAGGGCCTTGTTGAGACCGTCGCCGACCCCACCCCGCTGGGGTGTGAGGGTGTCCATCATGTACTTCCAACGGGCCTTCTCTGGAACGAAGAAGTCCGGGGCCTTGTAGAAGCCGGGGTCATCGGCTCGCTCCTTGGCCTGGGCCTGGGTCCGACCCCTACCGACCTGATCGTGGATGATCTCCTCCCGGCGCTGGTCGAACACGTCCGAGCACCGCTTCAGGAACAGCATGCCGAAGATGTACTCCTTGAACTCCGAGGCGTCCATCTTCCCGCGCAGGATGTCGGCGGCGGCGAAGAGGTGGCGTTCAAGCTGGGGCAGGGTAAGTCTGGACATGCGGTTCGTCCTTGGATGTGTGTTTATTCCAGGTTACCGCGATGTGGTGGACACTGCCTGACCGACCGGTCATTTCTTGTTGGGCCTGACTTAATGTAAGTATCCCTGTGTCAAAGCTAGAGGATGTCGGTGCTCGCGACCCCCAACGTCGGCCACGAGACACACCAGTGGGCATTCCCACGTGGCAGCTAGATGTATTTGCACCCCTTCAATGTCAGGGAGGCGTCCATGGGGTGGCCCAGCTTCGGGAACCCCGGGATCTCGACCATGGTCCGGCGCAGGTAGAGCATCATGAACTGGTCGAAGTGGTAGGCTGCCGGGATCAGGTAGACACCACCCAGGGCCCGAGAGATGGCCTCCGCGCTCTGGACGTTCACGGCCTCGAAGACGCCAGGCCCGGCGTCCGTGATCTTGTGCGACAACTCTCGGGTTTCCTCGGGCCCCATGGTGGGGTCGAACAAGGCCGTGTTGGCCTTGATCAGCCGCCCAGGCCCGGTCTCCCCGGTTGGGCAGTACAAGATGCGCCCGCCGTAGGCCAGTACGTTCAACCAGAGCAGGCCGAGTGGCTGCGGCTCGCCGTAGACGTCCAGGCGGACCTTTCCGACCAGCTCCCCGGTGAACTTGTCGCGGGCCGACCAGACGTTGGGCGGGCTGCAGGCCGGGATGAACCGGCTGATGCGCTCGCCCTCCCAGGGCTCCAAGGACTTCCTTATGGTCCAGGACCAGAGACGGCCAGACCGCTCGGCCCAGGGCCACTCCAAGCCCAGAGAGACCGCGTGAAGCTCAGCCGGGGTCGCCGCCTGGGCGTAGCTCATCATGCCGGTCTTGTTGGGCCAGAAGGTGATGGGTGACCCGGCCCTCGTCTTGTCCATCGCGGTCCCCCCACCACCAAGTAGGGTCGTTTCCGGATGGGGGACACCTGATTATTGGACGAAGAGCGTGGCCTTCAGGGCTGGCGGCGTTGCTGGAGGCGAAAAGGCCGGCGGTCTGTGGCCTGAAGAATTTGCCGCCGTGACTACTTTCAGGTGTCCCCAGACCGTTTGCGGCCCTACTTGGAGGTGGAGGGCGGACCATGGCGGTCTTCAGGAACATGAAGGGCTTCGACGCCTTGGTCCGGCTTTGGGTCTTGAGGCTCCTGATCGGCATGGACGGCCACCGACTTCTATGGGACCACGGGCAGGTCACCGAGCCGGGCGTCCTCCGGGCAGCCGGAATCCCCGTCCCCGAGGACTCCCTGGAGGTCGATCCCAAGGCACTCCTCGTCTGCCTACGTACCCAGCTTGCCATCACAGAGAAGGCGGCCCCGAAGGCCCCGAGGACCGCCACCCTGACCAAGAACGTGGCGTGGCTGGCCAAGACCCTTGGCCTCGACCCGGTCGAGACCGACATCGTCATGTTCATGGCCCTGGCCCACCATGCCACCGCCCTGGGCAAGGCCGTGGAGAAATTCGGCCAGTTGAAGACCCACGAGGTCCATGCGCTCATCGCGACCGCCACCGGGCACCCCTTCGACAAGGTCTCCCAGGCCATGCGTCACACGGGCAAGCTCATCCGGTCGTCCCTGATCACCCTGGACTTGGGCAGCAAGTGGAATTTTGACGCCAAGGTCAGCCTCCTCAATGGGATAGCTGACCAGTTGGCCCTGGAGCACCTGGACCAGAGCGAGATGTTCTTGTCGAACTTCCGGCGGTCTGGGACTCCGGCACTCGGTCTGGACGACTACCCACACCTCGCCGCCGACCTCCAGGTCATGGCCGCCTATCTCCGTCGCGCCCTGGACACCGGGCAGCAGGGCGTCAACGTCCTCCTGTGGGGACCGCCCGGCACGGGCAAGACCGAGCTGGCCAAGGCCATGGCCGAGCACCTGGGGGCCCCCTTGTACGAGATCGCGGTCGAGGACCGCAACGGGAACATCCACAAGGGCGAGGCCCGCCTGGGAGCCTTCGCGCTTGCACAGGGTGTCCTTGGAGGGGACTCGCGGTCCCTGGTCCTGTTCGATGAGATCGAGGACGTCTTCCGGGCCAGCGAGGACCGGGAGGGCCCTGGCGGGCTCGGCAATCAAAACGGGCGGAAGGGCTGGGTCAACAGGACTCTCCAAGAAAACCCGGTCCCAGCCTTCTGGGTCACGAACAGCCGCTGGGCCCTCGACCCGGCCTACAGACGTAGGTTTGACCTTGTCCTTGAGATTGGCGTCCCGCCCCGGTCTGTCAGGGCCAAGATCCTGAACCTGCACATGGCGGCCCTGCCCGTGACGGCGTCGTGGAAGGCCCTGGCCGCCGAGCACGAGGGTCTCAGCCCTGCCGCCGTGGAGCGGGCCGCTAAGGTCGCCAGGGTGGTCTTGGAGGCCCGACCGGAGCTGGTCGCGGATGAGGTCGTTGGCAGGGTCGTGGAGAACGCCCTGGTCGCCCAGGGGGCCCCGCGCCGGCCCAGGATGGCGCTGATGTCGCCGACGATCTACAGGACGGACATCCTCAACGCCGACCGGGACTTGGAGGCCATCTGCTCCGGCCTGCAGCGCACCGGGTCGGGGCGACTGTGTCTGTACGGTCCGCCGGGGGCAGGCAAGACCGCCTTCGGGCACCACCTAGCGGAAGTCCTGGACCGCCCCCTGCTGATGAAGCGGGCCTCGGACCTGCAGTCGAAATGGCTCGGGGAGACCGAGCAGAACATGGCCCGGATGTTCGAGGAAGCGTCCGCCGACAACGCCGTGTTGCTGCTGGACGAGGCCGACAGCTTCCTCCAGGACCGCCGGGGGGCGGAGCGGTCATGGGAAGTCTCAACGGTCAACGAGATGCTGACCCAGATGGAGTCCTTCACCGGAGTCTTCGTCGCCTCGACCAACCTCATGGACCGGCTGGACCAGGCTTCGCTACGCCGTTTCGACCTCAAGATCCGCTTCGGGTGGCTGGGCGGGGAACAGGCCGTGGCCATGTTCCGGGAGAGCCTTGGGCTCCTGGGCCTCCCCTCCAATCCCGTCGCCGAGGGGCAGGTCGCCAGCCTGACCAACCTCACTCCCGGTGATTTCGCCGCCGCGCTGCGCCAAGCCCGGCTGGCGGGGGCGACGACCGCCGAGGAGTTCGCCGGCATGCTGGTCGCCGAGTGCGCCATCAAGGACGGCGGCCCCCGGCG
>Ga0316217_10006269_pt1 | contig 11843 bp, 11 predicted proteins | sample 1anoAmetaG_FD_203633 | JGI IMG/M metagenome (GOLD analysis project Ga0316217, IMG submission 203633) | Freshwater microbial communities from Trout Bog Lake, Wisconsin, USA - 1anoA | ecosystem: Environmental > Aquatic > Freshwater > Lake > Hypolimnion/Profundal zone | place: USA: Wisconsin... | reverse complement strand
GCGCACCATGACGCTGGAGTCCTTGCCCACGGAATAGAGCATCACGGGATTGCGGGCCTCGGCCACCGCCTCGCGGATGATGTGGATCCCCTCGGATTCCAGGAGGTCCAGGTGGGAGAGGAGGTAGGTGCTCAATGCGGGGCTCCGGGGTGCGGCCTGGGATCCTCCGGCGCCCTCCCCGGAGGGAGGCCGATCACAAAGGAACCTCATGAAAAACCGCCTGACTGCATTTTCGCATGAGGGTGCGGCCGGGCCAGGGCTTTAAATTCCCTGGTCCCGGGTGCCAGTCGAGCTAGGCTCAAAGGGACCTGATCCCCTGGGGGAAGACGCCTTGCACGTGAATGGACCGACAGCGCTGGCCGGGCTCCTGGTCGGGATGGTGGTGGGGCTCACCGGTGTGGGCGGAGGGGCCCTGATGACCCCGATCCTGGTGCTGCTGTTCGGGGTCGCGCCCCAGACTGCGGTGGGCACGGACCTGGTCTTCGCCTCCATCACCAAGGTATGCGGGACCGCCGTGCACGGGCTGGCCCGGACCGTCGATTGGCAGGTTGTTCGTCGGCTTGCGCTCGGCAGTTTGCCGGCTTCGGCCCTGACCCTGGCCTGGATGAACCTGACCGCCACCGCACGGGTGGGCAACCGCTTTCTCCTGGACGCGGTGGCCGTCGCCTTGCTTATTACGGCCGTGGGAATGGCCTTCAGGGAGCACCTCCACCAGTTGGGCCGACGCTTCCGGTTGGGGGAACCCGAGCGGTTCAAGCATCTGCAGCCGACCCTGACGGTCGTTGCCGGGGTCCTGCTGGGGATTATGGTGACCTTGACTTCGATCGGGGCTGGAGCCTTGGGCACGGTAATGCTGATCTACCTCTATCCCTTGCGCCTGGATCCGCGCCGCCTGGTCGGCACCGATCTGGCCCACGCGATCCCACTGGCCCTGCTGGCGGGCCTTGGGCACCTCCGGCTGGGCCATGTGGAGATGGGCCTCCTGGTGAACCTTCTGCTGGGCTCGATTCCTGGGGTGGTGCTGGGCGCTCTAGCCAGTTCCCGAGCGCCCATGGGGGTCCTTCGGATCGGGATTGCCATCTTGCTGATGGGAATTGGGTTGCGGATCCTGGTCCACTGACGCAGGGCAATAAATTAGCAGGTTGGCTGATAAATTTCCCGGTACGGTTCACCAGGATCCCAATCGACCATCTCGGGGGGCGTCGGTCACCCAGTCCTTTTCTGCTCCTTCGACATCCCAAACCAAGGATGATCAAACAGCAGATAAAGATTGTACCCGTGATGCTGGAGCCTTGAAGTCGATGCAGGGACGAGTGTAAGGCGGTCCCGAAGGTGAATTGCCGAGGCCTTATAAGACTTCGTGCTGCTACTTTTGGCTCGCCCCTCCTGCCAGGGCTGTGGGAATGATATATCCTGAATCCCCCAATGCGTTTTCTGAAAGCATTGAGGCCGAATTGATGTGTGCCACCCGGTCCATCCGGAGGGCAGGTAAAGGAGCAATAAATACATGAGTGGAATATTCGGTGTCTTTCACCGAACAGGAAGACCGGTCTCCCAGGAGTCCATCGAGAAGATGGCCGGAGCAATGCCCCTCTGGGGACGCGATCGGATGAGCACCCTCTTGGCGGGGCCCTGCGGTCTCGGGCGGGCTTTGACATACAGCACCCCTGAATGCCGGTTCGACCATATGCCTCAGGTCCATTCTGAGCGTGGCATCGCCTTCACGGCCGCGGGGAGGGTGGACAACCGGGAGGAACTGGGCCGAAGCCTGGACATCCCGACCCCTCAACTGGGCATGCTGCCGGATACCGACCTCATGCTTCGCGCCTACCTTTGCTGGGGGGAACGCTGCTTGGAGCGAATCCAAGGGGACTGGGCCTTCGCGGCATGGCATCCGGAGGACTGCCGGCTTTTCCTGGCCCGGGATCCCTATGGCATGACCTCGCTCTATTACTATTCCGATGCGCAGATCCTGGCTTTTGCATCCAGCCGGGAAGCCTTGTTTGCTCTGGGGGCGATGCCCATCACCATAGACGAGCTTTATGTCGCTCAGTTGCTCCTCCTGATGTCAGGCCGGCATGGGGAGCGCACCGCCCATTCGCCGGTGCGGAGATTGCCCCCGGCCCACCACCTGACTGCCACCGCAGACCGCCTGAACCTGAGCCTTTACTGGAGAATGGAAGACATCCCGGAATTGCTGCTCCGGGATCGCCGGGAGTACGTGGAAGGGCTTCTTACCCATTTCGATGAGGCCGTCAAAGCCAGGATCAGGGTCCCCGAGGGTGCCTCCCTCGCCTCCACGCTAAGCGGGGGACTTGATTCCGGAGCTGTTACAAGTACCGCAGCGTCCCTCCTGGCTGGATCCGGAGTGGCACTTCATGCTTTCACTTCCGTTCCGCGGTTCAGCCCGGCGACGCTCCCCAAGGGCCGCTTCGGTGACGAACTCCCGCTTGCGGAGATGGTTGCCGCCCGACATGAAAACCTCCTCCTCCATGTTCTCTCCTGCGATAGCACCAGCCCTGTCAAGGGACTCCGAAGGCTATTAGAAGTCCTGGGAGAACCCGCGCACGCCGCGGGCAATGCGTACTGGGTCATGGACCTCCACGCGTCCGCCCAGGCAATAGGCAGCCGGGCCCTGCTGGTAGGCCAACTGGGGAACCTCGGCCCCTCCTGGTTCGGATCATTAGGGTCCCAGGACCTTGCGACCCAGTGGCGCCACGGCGGGATCGGAAGCTGGGCGCTCAGGATCAGGGCGCAGCTCAAGTGGGGGATCAAGCGATCGGTGCCTCCCTGGCTGGTTTCTCCGTATCGACAGTGGCGGTTCCGGAACTCGGATTGGCACGCCTATTCCGCGATCCACCCTGATCTCGCCGCAGCCTATCGAGATGTGTGGATCAGAGATGCCGAATTAATGATTCCGCCGGCCTTGGGGACCGAAAGGATCGCAGCGATCAAGCCTGGGCGCTTCAATGGCGGTGCTCTCGGCGCTGAAATGGGAGCAGCCCATGGCCTGGAGGTCCGGGATCCGACGATGGACCTCCGCGTTCTGGCATTCAGTCTTTCCATACCGGACAAGGTGTTCATAGACCCGCACACCGGCCTCGATCGCTGGGTATTTCGGACCGCCATGGCTGGTCGTTTGCCTGATGAGATCCGACTCAACCGCAACCGAGGCCTCCAGGCCTGGGATATCGTTTTACGCCTCCGTGCCTGCGCGGAGGAAGTGGAAACAACTCTCGAATCCCTAGCAACGGGGCTCTCCAGCCGATTCGTGGATGTGCCGCGAATGAGGGTGGCATGGGACCACATCCGGAAGGAAGACAATTCCTCCTTGCGAACCAATGCTACGAACGTGCTTTGCCGTGGGCTCATGGTGGGGCTGTTCGTGAACGGCTTCGGGGGCCGGTTCCCTAGGGCAACGAACCCCGCTTCAGGGTTGAAATGATATGAACCCTCTGCCAACTTTCCTTCAGGGGGTCGACCTTCGAGAGGGGGCAGTGCCTGCGGATCTGCCCGGTTCCACGGGCCAGGGCGTGCTCTGGCAGGTGGCCCCTGGCCGCCTCATGTTCAATGTTCCCGGGGTCGCCCGGTACCTTGTGGAAGGTGGCCAGTCCATCACCATGCAGCCCAGCCCCGGATCCTCTGAGGTCGACCAAGTTCGGTTCCTCCGCGGGACACCCTTGGCTGGGTTGATGTACCAGAGGGGGATGCTGGTGTTCCATGCAGCCGCGGCCTCGGACTCGGGTGGAGCAGTCCTGCTCGCGGGAGATTCCGTAGCGGGGAAATCTTTGCTCCTCGCCACGCTGGTCCACCAAGGATGGACCATGTGCGCCGATGACCTTGCTGCAGTGAACTTGGATGATGGGGGCACACCGCAGGTGTGGCCCGCATTCCCGGAACTCCATCTTTGGCCCAATGCCTTGGCCCAATGCGGATTTTCCGCCGGCACTTTCCTCCGCCAGGAGGGCCGGCGGATGGTCCTGGCGCCGTCCGGGCCTTTCGCCCAGGGGCCGCTCCCCTTGCGCCGGATCCACTCCCTCATAAGAACAAATATGAGACCTGCCCCTTCGGCCGTCCTCAAGGGCGTGGCGGGCTTCCAGCGTCTCGCGAGGATGACTTTCAACCGCCAAATCGCAGCAGTGCTCCTGGAGCGCAAAGTCCAGTTGCGGATCACGGAAGGAATTCTGCGCCATGCCACTGTTTCGACCTTGGCCAGCCCTAAGGGGGGATGGACCCATCTCGATCTCGCTGAACAGGTCAGGTGCTCCAAATGAAGAGCTATCATTATTGCCTCAGTGGCATCACCCTCCAGGTGCCGTTCCGATGTCCCGCGCTTCAGGAATCTCCATCGGGCATGGCTTCGGACGTCATCGTGGTGGACGGGGCCGTGCCTATGCATCTGGAGGGTTCGACCCACCGGGGGCTCCATTGGGAAATGGCGCCTGGCCGTTACCTTTGGCGGGGGGGGAATTTCGCTGGTCGATTTCTCCTCGAGGGGGAAGGGCGGGTCACGGTCCAGCGCAATCGGGGCGCCACGGATGGATGCCTCGCCTATCATCTTGTGGAGGGGGTTCTTCTGGAATTGCTCCGGAAACGGGGATTCCTCCTCCTTCATTCCAACGGCGCGGTACTCCCGGACGGATGCGCGGTGGCGGTGGCCGGGGAATCCGGAGCGGGCAAATCCACAACCATCGCCGCCTTGGTGGCCCGAGGCCTTCCCCTGCTTGCGGATGACATCGCAGTTCTGCGCTTGGGGCCCGGCGGGCGCCCCGAGATGGTTCCCGGCATCCCGAAAATCAATCTCCTCCACGACGCGGCTTTGAACCTTGGGCATGACCCAGGTGCCTACGAACCGCAGCATTGGCGCAGGATGAAAATCGAACTTCCGGCGCATCTGGTTCTCGGACAAGCTCCCGCACCCCTGAAGGCCATTTTCCAGCTCAAGATCGTGGCCGAAGGCCCTGTCAGGAAAATTGGCCTGTATGGACAGGACAAATTCAAGGCCTTGCATGCCAATCTCAGCGGGCGGCTGGTTCCCGAGGAACATTCCAGGCAATTCCCGCTGGTGGCCGCCATCCTTGAGCACGTGGCCGTCTTCCGCCTTGAACGGCCCGCCCGTGGATGGTCGATCCATGAGGTCGTCGAGGAGGTGCTCAGTGTCTAAAGTCGTCTGGCTGGCTTCCTACCCCAAGTCCGGCAATACCTGGGTCCGAGTCCTGCTGGCGAACTATCTCCGGGACGGGGAGTCCCCAGTGGGAATCAACACCCTGGACGAAGGGATAAATGTCGCGCTTCGGTGCACGTTTGACGAGTGGGTCGGGATCGAGGCCTCCTGCCTGGACCAGAAACAGATCCAACGCCTCCGGCCCGAGGTGTACCGGAGGTGTTTCCGGGACGTCATCCCACCCTTTTTCGTGAAGGTCCATGACGCATGGGTCCTCAACGATCTTGGTATGCCCATCTTCCCCGCGGACCTCTGCGCTGGGGTCATACTCATCATCAGGAATCCCCTGGATGTCGTGCCTTCCTTATCCAATCATTTGGGCACATCCCTCGCCCAAGCCGTAGAAATGATGTGCGACCCCCATGCTGCCCTGGGGTATTCGGCTGGCGATATTTACGACCAGCTCACTCAGCCCCTCCGGTGCTGGAGCGGCCATACCCGGAGCTGGCTGGACGACTCCGGCCTTCCAGTGAAGGTCGTTCGTTTCGAGGACCTGCTTGAGGACACCCTCGGAGCATTGGAAGGCATCGCCCGATTCTGCGGCTTGGACTGGGATCTGGGGCGTGGGCGCAAGGCCGTGGCATTCTCCTCTTTCCAGGAATTACGAAGGCAGGAAGCCTCGGGAGGCTTCAGGGAACGTTACTACCACTCCAGTGCACCCTTCTTCCATGGCGGGCGGGCAGGCTCATGGAAAGAGTCCTTGAGTTTGGAGGGCACCCGAAAAATGCTGGCAGTGCACCATGAAACCATGGAGCGCTTCGGTTACCTTGATAACAATGGAGTGCACTATTAACCTTGGAAAGGTGATTGGATGTCTATTGAACCGAATTCGACTCTGGTTCGTAAATCCGGGATGATGAGCACCCGCGTTGATGGGGAAATTGTCATTCTCAGCATGATTACCAACAATTATGTGGGCCTTGACGATATCGGGGCCCGGATTTGGGACCTCCTGGAGACTCCCTGCAAATTTGAAGACCTTTGCCTGACCCTTTGCCATGAATTTTCGGCTCCGATGGAAGTCGTTCGTCCGGACACCCTTGAGTTCCTGGAAGAACTGCTCAAGGAAGACCTGGTCGATGTGGTCAAAGGGTGATCTGAAAAAAATCTGGAGCGTGCCTTGGCGCGACCGGTGCCTGCTGGTGGAGGCATACTGCTGGCTCGGCCTGTTCCGGGCAGCCATCCTGATGTTGCCCTTTCGCTGGATAGCCAACTTGGCTGGCCTCAAACCCTGCCCGCCCGATTCGCCATTTCCCTCCCAATCCAGGGCACTTGAAATCGGTTGGGCCATCGAGGTCATGGCCCGCCGGGTCCCATGGGACAGCGCCTGTCTCACCCGTAGCCTGGCGGCCATGGCCATGCTGGAACGCCGCCGGATTCCCGGAACGCTCTTCCTTGGCATTGCCAAGACCGAGCCCCACATGGGAAGCTTCTCGGCCCACGCCTGGGTGCTTTGTGGTCCGGACATCCTGACCGGAGAGGCCGGGCATGAAGCCTACCGGGTGGTTTCCTCGTTTTCTTCTGCCCGCGATCGCGCACTGGTACAATCCACCTGATGCAACGCGATTCGAAAACCCGCGTGAGCCAAGGGCCGGGTGGCGCTCCATAGACCCCCCGAGCAGGTTTGGAAGACCTGTATTCCAGGCAAGACTGCATGGTTGTTATGGATTACCCTTGATATAAGGGCAAAATGAACCGGGCCACGGATTGCGGAATTCGCAACCGGTGGCCCGCTTCTTACCTGTCCCAATTAACACGGTTCCCGCGAGGCACCTGATGGCTCCTGGCGGTTCGACCCTTGCTCGCAGGTGTTTGAAACTGCGAATGACACAAAAAACCACTAGACCTTGTGCAGGAAATCCGGCAGCTTAGGTCCTCATAGCGAATGTTCCTTGCACGATTTCGGGATATTTTCGAATCAACCGCCAGTTGAGCCAAAACTTCCTTCGGAGGAATTTCCAACGGTATGCATAGTCTGCTTGATGTCGATTCGGGTGATGACTGGCCTGTGCCAAGAGGCAACCGTGGTCTCATTGAGTTCCTGGTGATTTTCGGTCATTGGGGCTCCAGGGTGATAGGGATGGGAAGACGTTCTCATCCGCAGAGGTGCAGGGAGATGACAATGATGGGACCGATTCGGATTGGAGCAAGAGAAATTTTCGGGTTCGGTTAAGTAGTAATTTGATGCCAATTGTAACGATGGTCATAGGAGTATAGGAGAGCGGGGTGGTCGAGGATTTGGGTCAAGAGGGCTTGGGAAATGAATGATTTTTATTAATCAAATACGATGCCAATTCGTCCGATTCGCATTTCGAACACCCGGACCAAGCCTCATTTCTGGGGAGCCATTATGCCTGTGGCGGGCGGTCGACCTCCATCTGCATGGCCCAGGAACGTGCATACGCCCCGCCCATTTCAATAAGTTGTGCATGTGTTCCCGATTCCAGCACCCGCCCTGCCTCCATCAGATGAATGGCATCGGCATGCATGGCCGTTGTGAACCGGTGGGTGATGAGGAGGGTGACCTGCGAGTCCGTAATCAACCCAAATCGATTCAGCCAATCGGTCTCAGCCCAGACATCCATGGCACTGGTCGGTTCATCAAGCACCAACAGGGGGGCGCGCCTCAGGTAGGCCCTAGCCAGGGCCACGCGCTGCCACTCGCCCACGCTCAATTCGGTTCCGCCGAACCAGTGGCCTAGTAATGTGTCATATCCCTTTGATAGGCGTTCGATAGGGGCATCTGCCCCAGCGTCCTGGGCTGCTTTCCGGATCCGTCCCTCCTGGCCCAGGGCCCCCAGATCCCCCATGGCGATGTTCTCCGAAGCCGTGGCGTGAAAATGGAAAGGTTCCTGGAACAGGACCGTGACCTGCCTGCGAAGGCTCTCTAGGTCCATGGTCCGTATATCCACTCCATCCATCAGGATCCGGCCGCCTTGGGGATCATAGAACCGGCAGAGAAGTTTGATCAGTGTCGTCTTGCCAGCTCCGTTGTGGCCGAGAATGGCCGTGACCTTGCCGGCCGGGAGCTCAAGCGAGAAGCCATCCAGGGCCAAACGCCCCGCGCCGGGGTAGCGGAAGGTCACATTTTCGAATCGAATTCCAGCCTTCAGTTGGCCTGGTGCCGCCGGGGACCCTGGACCACCGGTGATTTGAGGTTCGAGGGCCAGGAGGTCGAAAAGGGTTTCCAGAAAAAGGGCCCCCTTGTAAATCCGGCCCCCGGATTCGAGCATGGAGCGCAGGAGCCGCTCGCATTGCAGGAATGCTTGGTAGCAGAGCACGATGTCCCCGATCCGGGCGAGGCCGCGCAAGGCCCTGAGCACCATCCATGCCATTCCGGCCAGTCCGCCGACTCCGGAGCAGGCCCCGGCCAGGAGTTCGGCTTTCATCTCCTTGAGGGCCAGGGCCATGCGGCCGGTCCTGAGCCTGGTTCGCAGGGCCCTGAACTCTTCCCGGAAGTGGTTCCCCAGGCCGAAGATCCTCACCTCCGCAGCACTGTGCTTCTCCGTTAGGAGCCAATCCAGGTAATTGATTCGTCGCTCCACCGTTGTACTGGCCATACGCCACGCGTGTTCATGGAGGGAGAACTTGGCGACCGTCCATACTCCGGGCAGGGCGCAGCCCAGCAGCAGCAGGGGCAGCCAGATGGCGTAGGATGCAAGCAGGAAGGCCAAAGCCAAGAGCGTCAGGGAATTCTGGCCCACAGTCCCGATGCTCTCAAGCAGGATGAGGGGCTGGGAGGCTGCATGGATCCTCGTTCGGTGCAGGAGGTCGAAAGAGTCTGGGGCTTCGAAGAAGGCCAGATCCTGGGCCAGGGCCTGATCATGGATCAGGCCGCGGATGTGATCGCCAACTAACTCGGATTGGGCCATCCTCACCCAGCCAAGGATGCTGGCAATCACTTGGGAGAGGAGCCACAGGAAGCCCATTACGGCCAAGGGCGTCCACACCTGCGCGAAGGAGATGCCGCCGTGGGGGCCCAAGGCTTGGGCCAGGCGATTCACGCTCATGCGGGTGAGGTAGACCATTGCGGCTGGAGTCAGGCCCTGGATGACCAGGAGTGCGGCCCAGGCCATGGTCCACTGGGGGGCCGCCTCCCAGACCAGCCCTAGGCCGCGGAGCACGAGGTTGGATCGTTTCAACAGTTCGGCCAGGGTTGATTTAACCATAAGGATTAATGGTCCCACGGCCCCGCGCCCGATGGCCACGGGGAATTGCGGTGCCATTCCTGGCCGAGGATTACATGTCGGTGCCCCTCACTGACCGGCCAGACGACCCTCCCCGCGGGAAGGTGAATGCTATCCAGGCGGGCCAGGCCTGGACAGCTAATCGACCTGCAACATCGCGGCAAAGGCCTCCATCCGCCCCCGCAGCTCCGCCTCGCCAAGCCCCTGCAGCCGCTCGGTCCCGAAGGCCTCCACCGCGAAGCTGGCCATGACCGTGCCGGCCAGGGCCGCGCGTTTGAGGGAGGCCATGTCGAGGGTTCCGGCCCGGGCCAGGTAGCCGAGGAAGCCACCGGCGAAGGTGTCGCCGGCGCCGGTCGGGTCCTGCACCTCCGCCAGAGGGAAGGCCGGGAGCGCGAAGAGCCCCTCCGGGGTGAGGAGCAGCATGCCGTACTCGCCGCGCTTCACGACCAGGATCCGCGGCCCGAACGTGCGGACCTTGGCGTAGGCCTTGACCAGGTTCCGCTCTCCCGTCAGCGACCGCGCCTCGGCCTCGTTCACCAGGAGGATATCGATCTCCTTCAGCACTTCCATCAGCGCCGGGCGGGCGCCGTCGATCCAGAAGTTCATGGTGTCCAGGGCGATCCACTTGGGCCGGGCCGCCATCTGGCGGACCACGTCCAGCTGCAGGGCGGGGGCGATGTTGCCCAGGAAAAGGTAGGGGGCGGCGCGGTGGGCGGGGGGGAGGTCGGGCTGGAAGTCGGCGAAGACGTTCAGGTCGGTCTGGAGGGTCCTGGCTTCGTTGAGGTCGGCGCCGTACTGGCCCTTCCAGTGGAAGCTGAGGCCGGGCTGGCGGACGATGCCGGAGACGTCGATGGGCCGGCCCTCGAAGACCTTGAACTGGTCGGGGCCGAAGTCCTCGCCGACCACGCCGACCACCTGGACCGGGTGGAAGCGGCTGGCGCTCAGGGAGAAGTGGGTGACCGAGCCGCCCAGGACGTTCTCCCGGATGCCCGAGGGGGTCTCGAGATCGTCAAAGGCGACGCTGCCGACGGCGAGAAGACTCATGGCGGACTCCGGGAAAGAAGAAAGGGAAGGATAACGCCTGCGGGCCCACCCGGCAGCCCTGGATGGGAGGACCGGGTGGGCGTCGTTGGGGTGCGGACAGCCTCAAGCCTGGACCGGCGGGATGGCCGGTTCGCAACGCCCCTTGAGGATGAACTATCCTATCGTGCGAATGGCGTTTGCGGCAATGGACGGGCGGGAAGGGGACACATCAACCGGCGGGCCAGGGCCTGCGGGCCAGAATCATCCGCGAGGAGGCTCCGGATCAGGTCGTGGGTGTCAACCGCGAGGGGATGCATCATCCAGGTTTGCGACCGCCGCCATGATGGCCTCGTCGATGTCCACCGGACCGCCGCCCGGGCCATTATCCAGGGCATGGAAGAAGGCTTCCAGCGTGCCCCGGATCGGTCGGGCCGTGATGGTGCCGTCGGGACGGAGGGTCAGGCTGAGCTAGGCTCCGGGCAGCAAACCGGCGGCCAGACGCAACGCCCGGGGCAGGATGAATTGCCCTTTGGTGCTCAACGTGACGATCTGGGGTCGGATCAAGGGGAACCTCCATGGACAAGGGCAAGCCATTGCGTCATACATGCAAGAGCTGCCTTGGACTGGACCTAACGCCTTGCCCATTCCATGAGCGCTAGTTGGGCGGCCGCGTTGGGCGTGAGTCCGGCCTTCTTGGCCTTGGCGACAAGTTCATTCCAGACCGAGGGCTTCACCCTGAGGGCATGGACCTCGGCAGCCTCGACGGCCTGCCCTTTGCGCGGCCGGCCCTGAGGGGTCACCAGGGCCGGGACATGGGGGCCGAGCTCCTTTTCGAACGATTTGATTTCATCAAGATAACGAGCCTGGATGGTCGTGTTCGTCGGGGCGTCGCGGGCGTCCGATGCCAACAGCTTTTCCAGGGTGATCGGTTTGCCGAGCGGCAGATGCTTGCTCATGGCCGCCTCCTTCTAGATCCGGAAACACGTGATGGGGTAGATTCTATCTTCCTGGCTGCGATCAAAGATCAGCCGGAAGCACTGACCTTCAACCCATCCCGTGCCTGGCCATGATCGCCTGGCGCTGCTTGTCGAACTCGGCCTGGGTGATCAGCTGGCTGTCGAACAGGTCCTTGAGTTCGGTGAGTTCCTCCTTGAGGGTCTTGGCTGGGGCGGCGGCGGCGGGCGCGGCTTGTCCCGCGGGGTAGGGGGCCTGGGCCATCTGGCCCATGGCGCCGCCCAGCTGCTGGCCCATCATGTTGCCCATGCCCACGCCCATGCCCAGGCCCATGCCCATGCCGGCCATGCCGCCGGGGTTCTGGGCGGCGAGGGGGACGGAGTCGGCGACCTGCATCTGGGTGTAGGCGCCCATGACCGGGGCCATCAGGCCGACGCTGGTGCGCTTGTCCATCA
>Ga0316217_10006268_pt1 | contig 11844 bp, 10 predicted proteins | sample 1anoAmetaG_FD_203633 | JGI IMG/M metagenome (GOLD analysis project Ga0316217, IMG submission 203633) | Freshwater microbial communities from Trout Bog Lake, Wisconsin, USA - 1anoA | ecosystem: Environmental > Aquatic > Freshwater > Lake > Hypolimnion/Profundal zone | place: USA: Wisconsin... | reverse complement strand
GGGCCGGGGGGGGAGAATTGCAGGGAGGCGCGAAGACACGAAGGGGGATTTTGGCAAGACCTTCGTGCCCTTGCGCCTCCCTGTGCCTCTCCTCCGATGCGGTCCGGAGGACGGGGGGCGGCGGAGCTCGACGCGTGCGGCTCGGAGCGGCCGAGGTGAGCGCCGGCGCACGCCGAGGCCCCCCGGGGCGGCTCGATTGACGCCGCCGTCGGGCCGCTGATAGCCGTGACGGATGCGCCACGCACGCTCCGTCCTCTTCGCGTCGCTCCTCCTGACCGCCACCGGCTGCGTCGTCACGGCCGAGAGCTCGTTCAAGGACAAGGCGCTCGACCGCGTCTCGTTCGAGCTCTCGTGCCCCAAGGAGCAGATCGGCATGACCGTCCTGCACAGGAACGACGGGTTCGGCTGCGCGGGCTCGACGATGGGGGTCGAGGGGTGCGGCAAGAAGGCGATCTACGTCTGCACGCGCAGCCAGGAGTGGATCAACAACACCGCCGCGCAGCCGGCGCGCTGAGCCGGGCGCGCGCCCCTACCCGATCGACCGACCGAACCGCCAGGCCGCGACGAGGAGGAAGGCGACGCCGAGGCCCGTGAGCGCCGCGAGCGGCCGCGCGAGGTCCGCGAAGGTGGCCCCGCGGAGCAGGGCGCCGCGGATGATCTCGACGAACCAGCGGACGGGGATCACGAAGGTCACCGGCTGGATCCACGTCGGCATCGAGTCGATGGGGGTGATGAAGCCCGACAGGAGCAGCGCCGGGATGAGGAAGAAGAACCCCCCCATGATCGCCTGCTGCTGCGTCCGGGCGAACGTCGAGATGAGCAGGCCCATCGAGAGCGTGGCCATCAGGTAGGAGAGCGTCCCGACGAACACGAGCGCGAGGCTCCCGCGGAGCGGCACGTCGAACAGGACGTTGCCCACCAGCAGGATGGCGGCCGTGTCGAAGAGGCCGAAGGCGGCGTACGGGACCGTCTTGCCGACCATCAGGGTGAGCGGATTCATGGGGGTGACGAGGAGCTGCTCCATGGTGCCGAGCTCCCGCTCCCTCGCGAGCCCCATCGCCGTCACGACGGTCGTGATGACGAGCAGGATCGACGCCGCCGTCCCGGGGACCATGAAGAGGCGGCTCTTCAGCGACGGGTTGTAGTAGAGGCGAGGCTCGAGGACGACGCGGGGGGTCCGGGCGCCGGCGGGCAGCGCGACCCGCCCGAGCGCGACCTCGAGGTTCCTCGACAGCGCGTACGCCTCCACGGCCGCGGCGGCGCCCACGGCCTGGGTCGGCTCGGTGCCGTCGACCAGCGCCTGGACGGGAGCCGGGCGCCCTTCGCGCCTCCTGTCGCCGAACTCGCGCGGCACGATGACGGCGACCTCGGCGACGCCGAGCCGGAGGGCCGCGAGCGCGTCCGCGTCCCGGGAGAGGTGCTCGATCTGGAACGTCCCCTCCGCCCCGAGGCCGCGGAGGAAATCGCGGCTCTCCTCGCTGTGGTCGTCGTCGACGACGACGGTGCGGGCGTGGTCGAACTCGAGGTTGGCCGCGTAGCCGAAGATCACCACCTGGATCGTGGGGACCATGAGGAGCATGAAGAGCATCTTCCGGTCGCGGAACGCCTGGATGAACTCCTTGCGGATGAGCGACGCGAGCGAGGCGAGCGGCGCCTTCATGCGAGCTTCCTCGAGAAGCGCGCCGTCGCCAGCCCGAGCAGCGCCGTGCCGATGACGGCGAGGGCGAGCGCGTCGCCGAGCAGCGCCGAGGGGGGGGCGTCGCGGAGCATGATGGCCCGGATGGCGTGCACGTAGTGCCGGGCCGGGACGATGTTCGTGGCGATCTGCAGGACGCGCGGCATGTTGTCGATGGGCATGGCGAAGCCCGAGAGGAGCATCGAGGGGAGCATCGACGAGACCGCGGCGGCCTGCGTCGCCACCTGCTGGTTCTTCGTGATGACGCTGATGAGCAGCCCCTGCGCGAGCGCCGCGTAGAGGAAGAGCGACGAGACGGCGAAGAGCGACGCGAGCGAGCCGCGGATGGGGACGTCGAACACCCAGGTCGCGGCGACGAGGATGAGCAGGAGCTGCACCAGCGCCACGACGAAGTAGGGGGCGAGCTTGCCGAGGGCGATCTCGACGCGCCCGACCGGCGTCGAGAAGAGCTGCTCCATCGAGCCGCGCTCCCACTCGCGCGCGACGGTGAGGGACGTCAGCATCACCCCCATGATCGCCTGGATGAGCGCCACGAGGCCCGGCACGAGGAAGACGGCGGAGCGCATCCCGGGGTTGAAGAGCGCGCGCAGCCTCGCCTCGATGGCCGCCGGGGACCGTCCTCCGACGTCCGCCTCGAGCTGGCGGTTCATGCGCGTGACGAAGCGCGCGGCGTACGACATGACGGCCCCGGCGGTCACGTTGTCGGCGGCGTCGACGAGGACCTGCACGCTCGCCGCCTCGCCCCGCTCGAGGGTCCGCTCGTAGTGCTCGGGGATGACCAGCCCCACCGACGCCTCGTGCCGCCGGAACCACGCCTCCACGGCCGCGCCGGAGCTCGCCTCGCCGACCCGGCGGAACGTGGTCCCGGAGAAGAGGTGCTCGGTCAGGTCACGGCTCGCGGCCGTCCGGTCGAGGTCGACGACGACGGTGCGGATGTTGTCCACGTCGAACGACACGGCGAAGCCGAAGACCACGATGAGGAGGAGCGGCATGACGACCGCGAACGCGATCGTGAAGGCGTCGCGCGAGATGTGCATCCACTCCTTGCGCGCGAGGGCCCGCACCCGCACCAGGAACCGTCGCGCGCGGGCGGCGGGCGGCGGCCGCTGTCGGGCGACGCTCACGCGGCCACCCCCTTGTTCCGGGTGACGGCGAGGAAGACGTCCTCGAGCGTCGGCGAGATCTCGGTGACCTCGACGCCGACCGCCCCGCCCGCCGCGAGCGCCCGGTCGATGGCGTCCGCCGCCGTCCCGTCGCCGAGCACGCGGACGTGGAGCCCCGCGCCGAACGGCTCGGCCTCCTGGACGCCGGCGAGCGGGAGGATGACCTCGCGCCGGAGCCCGCGCCCGCGCACGGCGAAGAGGCGCCCGGGCACCCACGCGCTCTTCAGCGCCGCCGGCGTGTCGAGCGCCACCAGCGCGCCGTCCACCATCAGACCGACGCGGTGGCAGTACTCGGCCTCGTCCATGTAGTGCGTCGTCACGAAGATGGTCGTGCCGCCCGCGGCCAGGCCGCGGATGAGGCGCCAGAAGTTGCGTCGCGCCGAAGGGTCGACGCCGGCCGTCGGCTCGTCGAGGAAGACGACGTGCGGCTGGTGAAGCAGGGCTCCTACGAGGGCGAGCCGCTGCCGCATCCCGCCCGGGAGCTCTCCTGTCGGCGTGCTGCACGCGGGGTCGAGGTCGACGTCCGCCAGCAGCCTCCGCGCCCGCTCCAGCCTGGGGCCGCGGGGGAGGCCGTACGCGCCGCCGAAGAAGTCGAGGTTCTCGAGCGGCGTGAGGTCGGGGTAGAGCGAGAAGCGCTGCGACATGTAGCCGACGACGCGCCGCACCGCCGCAGGGTCCAGGGCGACGTCGTGGCCCGCGACGGAGGCGCGCCCCGCGGTGGGCGCCAGGAGGCCGCAGAGGATCCGGATCGTGGTCGACTTGCCGGCGCCGTTGGCCCCGAGATAGCCGAAGATCTCGCCGCGGCGCACGTCGAACGAGACGCCGCGCACCGCCTCGAACGCCCCGAAGCGGCGGCGAAGCCCGTCGACCACGATGATCGGCTCGCCCACGTCGGGCGAGCGATCGGGGGCCTGCGCGCCGCTCACGCCCTCACCTGCTCGCCCGCCGTCGTCGGCGAAGCGGGAGCCGCGAGGAGCGCGAGATAGACGTCCTCGAAGTCGGGCCGGGTGGGGCGCGACGACGCGCCGATACCGACGAGCGCGCGCGCTATCGCCTCCCCTCGCCCCGCCCGGACCAGCGCGCGGATCCGCTCGCCTGCCGGCGTGACGGCGAGGACGTCGGGGTCGGCCTCGAGGAGCTCGTCGACGGGGCCGCGCCCGGAGGGGCCGGCGACCACATCGAGCACCACGTCGGCGATCCCCTCCACCAGGCGCGCGGGCTCCCCCTCCGCGAGCACGCGCCCCGCGTGGAGGAGCACGACGCGCCCGCACCGCGCCGCCTCATCCATGTAGGGGGTCGCCACCAGCACCCCCATCCCCTCGCGGACGAACTCGTAGAGCAGCGCCCAGAGCTCGCGGCGGCTCTGCGGGTCGACGCCGTTGGTCGGCTCGTCGAGCACGAGCACGCGCGGACGGTGGAGGAGGGCGCAGGCGACGGCGAGCTTCTTGTACATCCCGCCCGAGAGGGCCCCGGCCGGGCGGTCGTGCGCCGCCTCGAGCTGCGTGATGGAGAGGAGGCGCGCGCGTCGCTCCTCGAACATGGCGCGCGGGAGGTCGAAGAGGTCGCCGAAGAAGCGGAGGTTCTCGTCGACCGAGAGGTCGGTGTAGAGGCTGTACTGCTGCGGCATGTAGCCGAGGTGCTCGCGCGCCTCGGGGGGCGCGTCGGGCCAGGGGAGGTCGAGGATCCGTGCCTCTCCGCCGTCCACGTCGATGAGGCCCGCGAGGGAGCGGAGCAGCGTGGTCTTCCCCGCCCCGTCCGGGCCGACGAGCCCGACGAGCTCCCCCGGATGGAGGCTCAGGCTGACGCCGGCGAGGGCCACGGTCGCGCCGAAGCGCCGCACGACGCCGCGCGCCTCGAGCAGCCGCTCTGCGGCGCCGGCGTCGGGGGGAGCCGTCACCGCGTCCCCGCGGCGAGCCGCGCGGGCGCCCCCTCCGCGCCGGTGAGCGCCACGTCGCCCGGCATCCCCGCGCGGAGCGCGCCGTCCGAGTTCACGACCTCGATCTCGACGGCGTAGACGAGCCGGTCGCGGTCCTCGCGCGTCTGCACGTCGCGCGGCGTGAACTCGGCCTCGCTGGCGATGCGACGCACCTTGCCGACGAAGGTGCGCGCCGGGTAGGCGTCGACGTGGAGTTCGACCGCGGCCCCGACCGCGACGCGCCCGAGCTCCGCGTCGGGGACGAAGAAGATCGCCTTCACGATGGACAGGTCGAGGACCGTGCAGATCCGGGCCCCGGCCGGGAGGACGGCCCCCGGCTCGAAGATCCGCTCGGTGACGAGGCCGTCGCGGGGGGCGACGAGCCGGCACTCGTCGACCGTCAGGCGTGCCCGCTCCACGTCGGACCTCGCGGCGGCCGCCTGCGCGTCGGCGGCCGATACCCCGGCGGCGGCGGTCCGGACGGCGGCCTCGCTGGCGGCGGCGGTGGCCAGCGCGGTCCGCTCGGTGGCGGCGGCGAGGGCGTGCTGGCGGACGAGGTTCTTCACCCGCAGCGAGTCCTGGTCGAAGACCGAGTCGCTGACGGCGCCGGCGTCGTGCAGCGCGACGGTGCGCGCGAGGTCGATGGCGGCCCGCTCCTGGTCGACCTGCACCACCTCCTCCTGCGCCCGGGCGACCACCCGCTGCGCGGCAGCCACGCCAGTGGAGCGCTCCGCCTGCACGACGCCCGCGCTCGCGACGTCCCGCTGCGCCAGGGCCGCCGAGAGCCTGGCGGTCGCCGCGGCGAGCACGGCTTGCTCGTCCTTGCACTCGAGCTCCCCGACGACCTGCCCGGCCTTCACGCGATCCCCCTCGCGCACGGTCAGCGCCACGAGCCGCCCGGCGATCTTGGAGGCGATGACCGTCTCCGTCCCCTCGAGGGTCGTCGACCCGCCGGTCGGCCCGTGCCGGCTCGCGTCCTGCAATCTGACCCGCCACGCGAGGAGCCCGGCGAGGAGGACCAGGACGACGGGGATTAGGACCGCTCGCTTTCCCATGGGGAGGCTCCGCGCGTGGTAAGTACGTACTTACTTTACACCCGGCGCCCCCTCCTTCAAGGTGAGTCTGTGGCAGCGCGGAAAGCACGCGACTCACGGTCTCTGTCGGGCGCGACGTCGAGCGGCCCACGGAGCCCTGCGGCTCGGCGCCCGGCCCCAGCCCCGCACGAACACCGCAGCGCCGCCCGCGCCAGCTCCAGGCGCCCCGCCCCGCCCGCGGAGGCCCCCGAGGTCGGGGAGCCCAGGACCGCCACGCGGCAGCGGCTCGTCGACGCGGCGCTCGGGCTCTTCGCCGAGCGCGGCTTCGCCGGGGCGACGACCGCCCAGATCGCGGCACGCGCGGGCGTGGCCGAGAAGACGCTGTTCGCGAACTTCGGGAGCAAGGAGCGCCTCTACCAGGCGACGCTCGAGCCGGCGACCATCCTGGCGCTCATGGTGCCGGAGGCCATCCGCACGCTCGAGCCGCTGCTCGCCAGCCCACCGGACGACCCGCGGGCCCTGCTCCGCGCGATCCTGGAGAACCGGGTGCGCTTCGCCCGCGCCCACCCGCGCGAGGTCCAGCTCCTCGCGCAGCACGTCCTCCGCCGCCCGGAGGCGGTCCTCACGCTCGTCGACAACTTCCGCCGGCGCATCGAGCCGATGTTCCGGCCGACGCTCGGGCGGCTCGTCGCCCGGGGCGCGCTCCGGCGCGACATCCCGCTCGGTACGATCGCGCGCATGGTGGTGACCTCGGTCGTCGGCTACGTCTTCACCCGCGTCGTGCTCCTCCCGGACCTCGACTGGGACGACGCGCAGGAGATCGAGCGCATGGTGGAGGTGCTGGCCAGCGGGATCGTCCCCGCCGGGGCCCCGGCCGTGCGACCTCGCGCGCGCCGCTGACAGGCTCCAACGAGAAGTGACTCCGCGACTCTCCGGCCGGCAACGCGGTCGGGCCCGGAGGGCTCCACGGGATTCGCGCCAGGCCGCGGAACCTGCGTCCCGAGCGGTGGCGCGCCCCTTGCAAAGCATTCTCGCCAGGAGCATCCGCCATGACCGTCCCCGCCGAGGAAGAAGCGTCGATCAGCACTCGCACGACCGATCCTGCCATCGTCGTCGTCGTCGTCCCTTACGTGAAGCCGAGCCCGTTCACCCTGGTCGTCGGCACCGACTTCGCCGAGGCGGGGGGCTACGCCTTCGACCAGGCGGCCCGGGTGGCCCGCCGCATCCCCGGGAGCGATATCCACGTCATTCACGTCCTCGAGTCCGAGGCGACCGAAGAGGAGACGCGCCGCGTCGCCGACCAGCTCGTCGCCTACCTCGAGGACAAGGTGAAGGCGCTCGGGGGGCTCGAGCGTGAGGCCGTCGGGGTCCACGTCCGGTGCGGTCATCCAGCGCGCGAGATCGCGCAGCTGGCGAAGGACGTCGGGGCCGACCTCGTCGTCGTCGGCACCCGCAAGGGTCCGCACCTGAAGCAGCTCTTGCTCGGCTCGGTGGCCGAGCGCCTCCTCCTCGCGGCGCCGTGCCCGGTGTTCGTGGCCGGTCCGACGCCCGTGGACGCCGACGACGCACACGAGCCAGCGATAGAGCCGCCGTGCGCCGACTGCCTGAGGTCGCGCACGCGGAGCGCCGGAGAGCGGTGGTGGTGCGACCGGCATATGACCCGCCACGCGGCGGCGCACTCGTACTCGTTCCGTCGCGCGTTCCCCCTCAGGACCCACGACTCAGCCGTGCTCCCGACCGGCGTCGACATGAGCTGAAGCCGGACGCCTGGGCCACGGTCGAGGCGCGCCCTGGACGCCAGGGCAGCCTGCAGGGGCTGCGAGGGCCATCGCGCGGCGGGGCATGCGTGCGCAGGTGTGGCGAAGGTGCCGGGGCGCGCGGACGGCGAAGCTCGTGAGTTACCTTCCTCGCGCCGCCGGAACCCGTGGGGAGAGCCCCGGCCGGGCGCTCGCGCGGCGCTCGTGCTTCACTGAGGGTCACCCCATGCCCACCTTGCGCTCCCTGCGGCTCGCCCTCCTCGTCGCCCTCTGCCTCGTCGTGGCAGCCGTCGCAGGCGGCTGCGGGAGCGGCAACAGCTCCTCCTTCCCCGATGGGGGCGCCGACGGCTCGACGACGACCGGGGCGACCGACGCCTCGCTCCACGACTCGGGGGGCACGAGCCTCCTCGTGGACGGCACCACCCCGACCGGCGTCCTCGCCATCTCCCCGCTCCACCCCGCCATCACCGTCCCGTACGGCACGCACGCCCCCACCGTGACCTTCAAGGCCACGTCGGGCGGCGTGGCGGTGGCGGCGTCGTTCACGATCGACCTCGCGCACATCGGGACGATGAGCGCCTCGACGGGGGTCTTCACGCCCGGCGGGAAGCTGGGCGGCACCGCCAACGTCACGGCGACCTTCGGCGCGCAGAAGGCCACGACCACGGTCAGCGTGACCGTCACGCAGGTGGACAACGGCGCGCCGGTCGGCCTCGACGCGGGTGGCGGTATCGGCGGGAACGGCGGCGTCGGCGGCGCCGGTCCGGGCGGAAAGGTGTCCGCCGCGGGGCAGACGGTCCTCAAGGGGACGCCCATCGCGGACACCGGGCTCGCCTGGCTCTACCCGTACGACAAGACCGTCTGGCCGAGGGGGCTGCTGGCCCCGCTGCTCCAGTGGCAGCCCGGCGCGGTCGGGGCGTACGACGCGGTCTACATCCACCTGCAGGAGAAGGGCTTCGACTACCAGGGCTTCTTCGGCGCCCCCGCGACACCGTTCGTCAACCACCCCCTCCTCCAGGCGGCGTGGGACGCGCTGTCATTCTCGAACCAGGGGGACCCGGTCGCCGTGACGCTCGTCTTCTCGTCGGGCGGCAAAGCCTACGGGCCGCTGAAGGAGACCTGGACCATCGCCCAGGGGACGCTCACGGGGACCGTCTATTACAACTCGTACGGCACGGCGCTCGCGCAGAACTACTGCTGCACGTCGGCGGGGGCGCAGTTCGGCGGCGCCACGCTCGCCATCCGCCACGGCGCGACCAGCCCGACGCTCGTCGCGGGGTCGACGGGGGGGGCCGGCCAGTGTCGCGTGTGTCACTCGGTGGCGGCCCGGGGGGCCACGCTCGTCACGCAGCACGGCGACAACTACCAGGCCTCGAGCGCCTACGCGCTCACCGCCGGCAACGCCGAGACCCCGATGCCCACCGCGAACAACTTCGGGTTCGCGGCGATCTCGCCCGACGGCACCTTCCTCTTCACGAACGGCGGCGGCTCGCTCCCCGCCACGAGCGCCGACCCCGTGAGCGGCCTGTTCAGCATCCCGTCGGGCGCTCCCATCCCCTCGACCGGCCTCCCCGCGGGGCTCGGGGGCGCGACGCCGTCGTTCTCGCCCGACGGCGCCCACGTCGCCTTCAACTACTACACCAGCGACCAGGCCTCGCTCGCCGCCATCGACTTCCAGCAGGCGACGAGCACGTTCAGCAACCTCCAGACGCTGAACACGCCCGCGTCCGGCACGCGCGACCTCTTCCCCGCGTTCCTCCCGACGAGCGACGCGGTGATCTTCGAGCACGAGGTGGCGAACGACGGCGAGTTCGGCGCGACGCGCAACGGGTCACGCGGCGAGCTCTGGTGGGTCGACCTGAAGACCCACAACGCCGTCCCGCTCGCCACGCTCAACGGCGCCGCCTACCTCCCGACGGGCGGGACCAACCACACGGCGGACGGCACGCTCGACTACGAGCCGACGGTCAACCCGGTCGCCTCGGGGGGCTACGCGTGGGTCGTGTTCACGAGCCGGAGGCTCTACGGCAACGTCGCGACCCAGGACCCGTTCCTGAGCGACCCCCGCGACTACGACCCGAGCGCCTCGGCGACGACCAAGAAGCTCTGGGTGGCCGCGATCGACCTGAACGCGCCGCCGGGGTCCGACCCGAGCCACCCCGCCTTCTACCTGCCGGGTCAGGAGCTGCTGGCCGGCAACTCGCGCGGCTACTGGGTGGTCGACCCTTGCGAGAAGGCGGGCCAGTCCTGCGAGACGGGAGACCAGTGCTGCACGGGCTACTGCGCGGCCGCGGACGGCGGCTCGGTGTGCGGCGCCCAGCCGGCGGGCTGCTCGACGCAGGGGAACAAGTGCACGGCCACCACCGACTGCTGCGGGGCGAGCTCGGGGGTGCAGTGCATCGACGGCTTCTGCGCCGCGTCGACGCCGCGGTGACGGGGCGCCGCTACCGCCCGCGCAGCCGGTCGAGCAGCGAGCCCGATCGCTGCGACTCCCCCTTCGAGGCACCGAACTGCTTCAGCTCGCGCGCGGCGTCCGCGTCGTCCGGGTCGCGGGCGACCGCCTGGCGCAGGTCGCCGACCGCCCCGTCGTTGTCGCCAAGCCGCTTGCGGACGCGAGCGCGGTAGAGGTGTCCTCGCCGGCACTTCGGGTCCCACGCGAGGATGGCGTCGAGGCGCTTCACGATCTCGCGCAGCTTCCCTTCGTCGTCGGTGACACCGGCCGCCTCGATGGCCGCGAGCAGCGCCATGGCCGCCGGCATCTTCGGCGAGGCGGCCAGCGCCTTGCGGGCGCAGGCGGCCGCCTCCTGGCGCTCGCCCATGACGAAGTACATCTCGCCCTGCGTGAGCGCGTCGTCGGCCTCCGGGTTGCGCGCGGGCGGAGGCACGGGCGCAGGAGCGCCGCGAACGCTCATGGGCGACGCCTCGGGTCGCGCGTCGGCGATCGCCTGCGGGGTCGCGCGCGACGACGGGGGCGCGCCCGCGCGCGAGGAGAGCGGCGAGCCGGAGCGCGACGACAAGGGCCCCTGCGAGACGGACATGGGGGTCGGGACGCGGATCGACGAAGGAGGGGGGGCGCGGAACGAGAGCGGCGCCTCGTCGGAACCACGAGGGGGGACGCCGGGGACGGAGACCTTCGACCGGACCGACAGCGGGCCCGCCGGCGTCGCGACGCTGACCGACGGAGGCCCGGGCGATGCGACTGGCGGACCCTTCGCTTCCACCATCTGCGCCAGCCTGGCGAGCGTCAGGAAGTAGATGAGCTTCTCGGCGGTGCGCGCGCCGACGCCGGGGCGGGACGCGAGCTCGGCGAGGGTGGCTGGCCAGTGCCAGAGCGATTCGACCGCCTGGCGCTCCGCCTGGGAGAACATCTCGAGATCGACCGTCCTGACCAGGCGGATCGGAAACTCGCCGACCGCCTCGAGCGTCCGGACAATCTGCTCGCGGGGCGCCTTCGCCGCGATCCCGCGCCAGATGGACGGGAGCGGATCGACCGCCTCGACGTCGTTCGGGCGCTCGCCGATGAGGTCGACGGCGGCGTAGAACTCGAAGCGCGAGGTCGCCGGGAAGGTGAAGGCGTGGTGCAGCTTGCGGAGGCGCTGCTGGCGGAGCGCCTGGGAGAGCTGCGCGACGTCGATGACCTTGCGGGCGAGCAGGATCTGGCCGTGCAGCGACCTCGTGCTGGCGATCTCCGCCAGCGACGCGCCGAGCTGCGCATCCGTCAGCGCGCCGGCCTCGTAGAGGGCGTGGCCGAGGTAACAGACCGGCTCGCTCGTCCAGACGCGCGAGACCTTGCCGCGCACGACGACGACCCGCGCGAGCTGGTGGGGGTCGTCCCCGAGCTCGAACGTCCCGTCGAGCGCCCGGTCGAGCGCGTAGACGAGCAGCTGCGCCAGCGGCCTGTCCGAGAGAAACCCCTGGGCGGAAGGCGCGGGGCGGGCCGCGGGATCAAGCGTGAGCATGCCCCTCGCCGGGTCTGCGTTGGGGGTCCGTGTCGCGGGATCGGGTCATAGGGGACGTTCACAGCCCCCTGAGTCTATCCACACTAGCTCAACCGCTGGCGAGCGGGGGAGGGAAGCGCTCCAGTGCGCACGCCCGGATCGCCGGGGGCTCGAGCACCCGGCCCCCAAGGCCGTCGGCGGCTCGCGATGCAACCGGCCCCGGGGTCTCCGCCACGAGCCCCCCGGCTCCGACCGTCCTCCGCGATGCGTGATCGCTCATGGCCGCACGCGCAGCCTTCGACGGGAGGCAGCACACACTCCAGACCGACGACCCTGACTGT
>Ga0316217_10006266_pt1 | contig 11845 bp, 9 predicted proteins | sample 1anoAmetaG_FD_203633 | JGI IMG/M metagenome (GOLD analysis project Ga0316217, IMG submission 203633) | Freshwater microbial communities from Trout Bog Lake, Wisconsin, USA - 1anoA | ecosystem: Environmental > Aquatic > Freshwater > Lake > Hypolimnion/Profundal zone | place: USA: Wisconsin... | reverse complement strand
GGAGGGGCCCTTCGGCGACCACACCGGCTACTACTCCCTGGCGGACGACTACCCGGTGCTGCACGTGGAGGCCATCACCCAGCGCCGCCACCCGGTCTACCCGGCCACCATCGTCGGCCGCCCGCCCCAGGAGGACGCCTACCTGGGCCTGGCCACGGAACGGATCTTCCTGCCGCTCCTGCGCATGGTGCTGCCGGAGGTGGTGGACATGCACCTGCCGCCGGCGGGCGGCTTCCACAACCTGGTGATCGTGGCCATCCGCAAGGAGTTCCCCGGCCACCCGCAGAAGGTGATGAACGCCATCTGGGGCACCGGCCAGATGATGTTCAGCAAGGGCATCGTGGTGGTGGACGCCGACATCGACCCCCATGACGGCAACGAGGTGCTGTTCCGGGTCACTAGCAACGTCGATCCCCGGCGGGACCTGCTGTTCACCGACGGCCCCCTGGATGTGCTGGACCACAGCAGCGACCGGTTCGCCTTCGGCAGCAAGGTGGGCATCGACGCCACCCGCAAGAGCGCCCGGCTGGACGGCTTCCCCCGGGAGTGGCCCCGGGACCTGGTGTTCCCCGAGGCGGTCCTGGACACCCTCGCCCGGCGCTGGAAGGAATACGGGCTATGAAAGGAGAACGGCCGGACCGGTGACCCGGGCCGGCCGTTCCACGTGGAACATCCGCTACTGGATGTCGGTCACCCGGCCGTTCAGGAAGGTGACCTTGAAGTCCTGGTAGATGTCGATCCGCTTGGCGCCCACGTTGGCGGTCCGGCGCGGACTGCCGAGGAGGTTCTGGACCTCCTCCACGGTCATGCCGAGGCCGATGCTCCCGCCCTGGGCCGTGGGCTGGGCCGCGGCCTGGGGCGCCGGGTTCTGGTTGAGCAGGCTCTGGCTTTCCAGGTTGCCCTCCTGGGCGGTCTGGGCCAGTTCGCCGGCGGCGTTGGCGTCCGGCTGGAGCCCGCTGGCGTACTCGGCCTCGCTGCCGCCCAGGGCCTGCGGCGGCAGGGGCGGCAGACCGTCCTGGCCCTGGCGGGACTGGAGGTCGCCCAGCCCCCGGTCGAGGGTGGCCCGCATGTGGTTCTGGAGTTCCTGGAGGTCCTGCAGGCTGACCGAGACCACCCGGCCCCGGGTCATGCCGCCGCTCCGGCTGGCCAGCACCACCACGTCGGCATAGCTGGAATGGGGCGGCGGCGGTCCGTTGAGCTGGAGGACGTCGCCTTCGGACAGGTAGACCTCGCGCCCGCGGTCATAGGCCGGCAGCGGATGGGAGACCAGGAAGATCCTGGAGACGTTGCCGCTGAACAGGGGCGGTGGCGCGCCACCGGCCGCAGCGTAGCCGTCCCCGATCCCGTCCCGCTCCTCCTCCACCTGCAGCCGGACCTCGTCGGCGATGGCCTGCTTGACCTCCGGAGTCATGCCGGCGTCGTAGCTGGGCGGCGGCGGCGGAATCGCCACGGCGCTGTCCATCCGGGCCTGGTAGGCCTCCTCCAGGGTCACCGAGACGATGAAATCGGTCAGCCAGAAGACCGGGCTCGCATAGTACGGATAGGGGGCGTAGTAGCCGCCGCAGTTGCGGTACCAGGGTTGCGCCCCCCAGCCCCAGCGGTAGGCCACCGGCCGGCCCCAGGGGCGGTAGGCCCAGGAATAATAGGCGGGGCGGTAGTAATGGGTCGGCAGGTAGACGTTGAAGGTGATCCCCCGGTAGACGCAGGGCCGGTAGACCCGGGTGCGGACCATCCCGCCCTCCAGGTAGGTGCGCTGGACCAGTTCGCGGTCGTGGTAGACCAGCGGCCGCTGGACATAGCCGGCGCGCCCGCCGGCGAAGGCGACTACCGTCCGGCCGTCGGGCCGGGCCATCTCCACGTGGCGCATGCCGTCCGGGGCGTAGTGGACCACGGCGCCGCCCGGGGTGTGCACCTCGCGGACAACTCCGGCCGGGGTCCGGTGGATTTCGCCGCCGTCGCGGGTATGGACGATGGCGACGCCGGGCCCGGGCTGGGCCGGGTTTTCGCGGAGCATGACGTGGGGCTGGCCGGGCGCGCCGGCCAGCGGATGCGCGGCATCGTTGCCCGGGCGGGCCTCAGCGCCCCCGGCATGGGCCTCCCTCGCCGGGGTGCGGGCCTCCGCCGGATTCGGGCCGGAGTCCCGGCTGGGCTGGCGCAGGCCGGCGCCGCCGGTCGCGGCGCCCGCTGGAGCCGTTCCACCGGCCGCCTGGGTTCCGGCCGGGGCGACCCGCACCGGTTGCGCGGTCCCCGGGTTGCCGGTGCCGGCATCCTTCAAGGGGCCGCCGGTGGCCCTGGCCCCCGGGTTGGCATCCTTCATGGGCCCACCGGTGACCCTGGCCCCCTGGTTGGCATCCTTCACGGGCCCGCCGGTGACCCTGGTCCCCTCGTTGGCGTCCTTCAAGGGCCCGCCGGCGACCTTGCCCGCCGGGGTGGCCTCCTTCACGTTCACTTCCGGCCTCTCCGCCGCCGGCCGCGCGGCGTCCCTGCGGGGCGCCTCCTCCACCCGCTTGTGGCCCGCCTCCTGGCCCTGGGCCAGCAGGGGGCCGGAGGGCGCGGCCAGGAGCCCGGCGATGGCGAGACCCAGGCCTCCCAGGCGAGTGCTTCTGCTTCGGGTCGACGATGTCACGGGGTTCCCCTTGGGTTCGGGCGGCGGTTGGGCGGATGACGGAAGGTCAGGCGGATCCGCAGCCTGGGTATTGGACCGGCTGTCATAAAACAATGTTTAAGTATGCAGCAAGTTCCCCCAGGGCCTGGGTGAGGACATTGCCGGCCACCTCCCGGCGGTAGTGGGCGGTGGAGCGGAGGTCGTCGATCGGGCTGAGGTCGGCCATGAGGGCCTCCCGGGCGGCCCGGCGCGGCAGCGCGGCCACCGGCTGGCCCAGCACCGCCGCCTCCGCCTGGAGCGCCCGCAGGGGGATGGGCGCGACCGACCCCAGGCCGACCCGGAACTCCCGCACGAAGCCGTCCTCGACCCGGGCGAAGGCCGCCAGGCAGACCTTGGAGACCGCCTGGGCGGCCCGGGTGCCGACCTTGCGGTAGAAGTGGAAGCCCGGGCCCGGCAGCGGCACCCGGACCCGGGTCAGCAGCTCGTCGGCGGCCAGGGTGGTCCGCTTGTAGCCGGTGTGGAAGTCGGCGTACGGCAGCCAGCGGGCCCCGCGCAGGGAGCAGAGCTCCACCTCGGCCCCGTAGGCCAGCAAGGCGGGCGGGGTGTCGGCGGCGGGGCTGGCGTTGGCCAGGTTGCCGCCCAGGGTGGCGCGGTTCTGGATCGCCACCGCCCCGGTGGCCCGGGCGCTCCGCACCAGGTTGGGCAGGTGCCGGCCAACGGCGGGATCCCGCAGCAGGTCGGTGAAGGTGGCCAGCGCCCCGAAGGTGATCGCCCCGGCGGTGACGGCCTGGCCGCGCAGTTCGTCGAGCCGCTGCAGGCTGAGGAACCGGGTGTCGCCCAGGCGCCCGGCGGCAAACGGCACCATGAGGTCGGTGCCCCCCGCCAGCGGCCGCCAGCCCGGGGCCTCCGCCAGCAGCTCCAGCGCCTCCCGCAGCGACCTGGGCACCGCCACCGCGCAGGCGGGGACATCGGCCCTCATGGCCGCTCCCCCGGTTCGGCGCCGGCTTCCGCCGCCATCCGGACGGCGTCCACGATCCGGACGTAGCCGGTGCACCGGCAGATGTTCCCGGCCAGGCCCGCGCGGATGTCGGCCTCCCCGGGGCGGTCGCAGCGCGCCAGCAGGTCGGCCGCCGCCAGCACCATGCCCGGGGTGCAGAAGCCGCACTGGGCGCCGTTGTGGGCCAGGAAGGCGGCCTGCACCGGATGCAGCCGGTCGCCCTGGGCCAGGCCCTCGATGGTGGTCAGGTCGGCGCCCTGGGCCTGGACCGCCGGCACCAGGCAGCTGTTCACCAGCCGGCCGTCCATGAGCACCGAGCAGGCGCCGCACTCGCCCTCGCCGCAGCCCTCCTTGGTGCCCGGCAGGCCGAGCTCCTCCCGCAGCACGTCCAGCAGGCGGGCCATGGGATACACCTCCACCGCGCGCTCGCAGCCGTTCACGGTGACGCTGAGCAGGATCTTCCCGCCGGGCTGGGTGGTCATGGCGCGCCCTCCTCCACGGCGGCCAGCAGCCGCTCCGGGGTCAATGGCAGTTCCCTCAGCCCGCACAGCCCGAGGGCGTCCTGGACCGCGCCCAGGACCGCGGGGGCGGGGCCGTCCATGGGCAGTTCGCCCAGGCCCTTGGCCCCGCCCGGCCCCATGGCCGAGGGCAGGTTCTCCTCGAAGAACACCCGGATCCGCGGCAGGTCCATGGCGGTGGCGACGATGTAGTTGGTCATCTGGTTGTTGACCATGCGCCCCTGGACGGTCTCCACCTTCTCCCAGAGCGCCCAGCCGAGCCCCTGGGCGACCCCGCCCTCGATCTGGCCGGCGGCCAGGATGGGGTTGATCACCCGGCCCACCTCCTGGCGGGCGACGAAATCCTCCACCTGCACCTCCCAGGTGACCGTGTCCACCGCCACCGCCACCGCGTAGCAGGCCCAGGAGAAGGTCGGATAGGCGTCCCCGCGGTAGTGGACGTCGTCCCAGACCAGCCCGGCCGGCCGCTGGTATTCGGCGTAGCAGGTCATGGGGCCGCGGGCGGCGTGGGCGGCCCGGACCGCCGCCCGGAACCCTTCGCCGTCGTAGGGCTCCCGCAGGAACTGCCCCTGCAGCAGCGCCTGCTTGAGCGCCAGGGCGGCATCCTGGACCAGCCGGCCCACCACCATGGTGCTGCGGGAGGCCACGGTGGGCCCGCTGTTGGGCACCCGCCGGGTGTCGGCCGGGGCGATCGCCACCAGGTCGTTGGGGATGCCCAGGGCCTCGGAGACGATCTGGGTGAACACGGTCTCCTTGCCCTGGCCCATTTCGGTCGAGGCCGCCAGCACCCCGACCCGGCCGTCGGCCTGGGCCTCCACCCCGGTCACCGAGGCCAGGTGGGTCTCCCCGGAACCGGTGAAGCCGCAGCCATGCATGAACACCGCCAGCCCCACCCCGCGCTTGAGGGGGCCGCCGCCGGCATTGGCCCGGGCGTACTCGGCCCGCTTGTCCGCATAGCCCAGGTCGGCCAGGGCCCGGTCCATGAGCCCGGCCAGGTCCAGGTCCTCGTCGACCAGCTGCCCGGTGGCCATCCGGTCGCCGCGCCGGAGCAGGTTGCGCCGCCTCAGTTCCACCGGGTCCAGGCCGATCCGGGCGGCGGAGCGGTCCATGTGCCGCTCCATGGCGAACAGGCTCTGGGGCGCCCCGAAGCCCCGGAAGGCGCCGTTGGGCGGGGTGTGGGTGGCCACGGCGCGGGCGTGGATGCGCACGTGCGGGCAGCGGTACGGCCCCAGCGCGTGGATCGCGCCCCGGCTCAGCACCACCGGGGAGAGCGTGGTGTAGGCGCCGGCGTCCAGCAGGAAGTCGGTCTCCATGGCCAGCAGCCGGCCCTCGGCGTCGAAGGCGGTGCGCAGCCGGCTGCGCGAGGGGTGCCGCTTGGTGGTGCAGGCCATGTCCTCCTCCCGGTCGTAGAGGATCGTCACCGGCCGGCCCGCCTTCCAGGCCAGCAGGGCCGCGTGGCCGGCGATGATGGAGGGATAGTCCTCCTTGCCGCCGAAGGCGCCTCCGGTCTCCATCTGGATCACCCGCACCGCCTCCCCCGGCAGCCCGAACAGCCGGGCCAGGGCCGCGTGCACGTAGTAGGGGCACTGGAGCGAGCCGCGGACGGTCAGCTCCGGGCCATGCTCGCCCGGATCCACCCGGGCCGACATCCCGTTGGTCTCGATGTAGAGCTGCTCCTGGGCCCCGGTCCGGTACTCCCCGGCCACCACCCAGGCCGCCCCGGCCCAGGCGCCGTCCGGGTCGCCCCGCTCGATCAGGATCTCCTTGAAGAGGTTGCGCCGCCCGCCCACGGCCTGGGCGCAGGCCAGGGCCTCGTCCAGGTCCAGCACCGCCGGCAGCGGCTCCACCTCCACCGTGACCGCCCGCCGGGCCCGCTCCAGCAGGTGGCGGTCGGCATGGGCCAGGAGCAGGACCGGCTCCTCGGCGTGGTTGATCACCCCCTCGGCCAGGAACGGCTGGTCCGGCTCGATCGATTCCACCCGGTTGCGCCAGCCCATCGCCGCCAGGTCGGCGGCGGCGACGATGGTGAACTCCTCCCAGGGCAGCCCGGGCTCGAAGCGCAGGCCCAGGATCCGGCCGTGGGCCACCGGGGCCCGCACCGTGGCCCCCCAGAGCCCGCCCGGCCAACCCTCGTCGGCCACGTAGCGGGACGCCCCGGTCAGTTTCGCGCGCCCTTCCCGGCGCGCCACCGAAATCCCGATCCCCTCAGCTGTGCCCATGGGAGCCCGCCTCGAAAGGCGGCCATTATGGCAGCCTGGCCGGTCCATTGCGAGCGGGTCGCAGAATCATTCCCGGGGGTCGACGACGATGGCCGGCTCCGGGGTGGGGCAGCCGAACACGCAGAGCCCGCAGCCGGTGCAGAACTCCGCCAGCACCTGCGGATGGGCCTGGCCGTCCGGGCCGGGCTCGGTCATCCGGATCGCCACCCCGGGGTACGGGCAGCGGTCGACGCAGGTGCGGCAGGGCTGGGCCGGGGTCTGGCCGTGCTCATAGGTGAGGCAGCGGTTCGGCTTGACCCGGGCGGTGCCCATCCGGGTGGCGGCCGGGCCCTCCAGCTCCTCGCCGCCGGCCCGGACCCTCGGCCAGACCAGCGCCCCTTCCGGACAGGCGGTGATGCAGGGCAGGCTGGTGCAGAGGAAGCAGGGCATGCCGCGGGGGTCGATGGTGGGGGTGCCCGCGGCCAGCACCGCCTGGGCCCCGGCCCGGACGATGGAATTCTGCGGACAGGCCCACATGCACTTGTCGCAGCGGGTGCAGGCCAGCAGGAAGTCGAACTCCTCCAGGGCGCCCGGCGGCCGCAGCAGCTTGGGCCCGGCGCCGGTCACGGCATCCTCCACCCGCCCGGCCAGGAACCCGGCCATCAGCGTCCCCAGGGACTTGAAGAAGTCCCCGCGGTCATGGGGTTCCTCCAGCTTCTTCACCGGACTCAGAGCTCCAGCAGGCGCAGGACCGGCATCAGCACGCCCCAGAGGATGGGATCGAAGCCCAGGGTGAGGACGCCGGCGCGGCCCTCCTCGGCGGCGGCGAAGTGGGCCAGCAGATAGGGGCTCACCGCCACCTCCCGGGACGTAGCCGGGGCTTCCCGCCATTCGACCCCCAGGGGCGCCTCCAGCCGGCTCAGCAGCTGCCCCTCGGCGGCGCGGACGTGCATGATCAGCGTGTCGCCGTGGAAGACCGGGACGTTCACCGTGATCAGCCGGCCGCGGGGCTGCTCCGGCACCACCTCGAAGGCGGCCCGGTAGCCCAGGCTGGCGATGTCGGGATCCTCGCCCTTGAAGATGGCGGCGGTCTGCTCCATCAGCCCGTCCACTCCCCGGTCGCCCAGGTGCGCCACCGAGCGCAGGTGGGTGCCGCTGGCCTCGCCCAGCCCGCCCACCAGCCTGGGCAGCAGGCCCAGCACCTGTTCCAGCGCCGGCCGGCCGCGCAGGGCCACCCGGCCCTTGGGCCAGCCGCCGGCCAGGGGCATGGGCGCCAGGGAGGCCTCGGGCTCGGCCCGCAGGTCCAGCAGCCGGCCCTGGAAGCCGTCCAGCAGGGTCGGCGCGGTGGGAGTCTCGGCCAGGATCACCAGGTCGATGCCTTCCAGCAGGGCCGGTTCCGGCGCGAACAGGACCAGGTCGCCCAGCTCCTCGTTGGTGGTCAGGGGTCCGTGGGCCAGGGGCAGGACCGAGCAGTCCTTGGCCTCCAAGGTATCCACCAGTTCCCGGCCGAGCAGCGTCCCGACCCCGATGACAGCAATTTTCAACATCGATACCCCTGTTCCGTTGTGTGCTTCATGATGGTGGCAGACCCTCGCGGCGTCCGCTCAGACCCGTACGGCGGCAGCTTCCCCGGGCGCGTGGCCGGCCAGCGCGGCCGCCACCTCGCCGGCCAGGAACCGGGTCACCTGGTCGCCCGCCCGGCCAGTGAACCGGACCGGGTCCAGCAGCGCCGCCAGTTCGGCTTCGGTCATCACCCAGGCGGGATCCTCCGCCAGCAGGGCCAGCAGCTGGTTGGGCCGGCCCTCCTGCTTGATCCGGCGCCCGGCCTCCAGGGCCGCCACCCGGAACCGCTCGTGCAGGTCCTGGCGGTCGCCGCCCCGCTTGACCGCCTCCATGAGCAGCACTTCCGCCGCCATGAAGGGCAGCTCGCCCAGCAGCCGGGCCTCGATCATCCTGGGGTAGACCACCAGGGCCGAGGCGACATTGCGGTAGAGCACCAGGATGGCGTCCACCGCCAGCAGGCCCTGGCTGACCGTGAGCCGGCGGTGGGCGGAATCGTCCAGGGTCCGCTCCAGCCACTGGGTGGCGCTGGTCTGGTAGCTGCTCGGCAGCAGCCCGAGCACGAACCGGGCCAGGGAGTTGATCCGCTCGCTGCGCATGGGGTTGCGTTTGTAGGGCATGGCCGAGGAGCCGATCTGCTTCTGCTCGAACGGCTCCTCCACTTCCTTCAGGTGCTGGAGCAGGCGCAGGTCGCAGGCGAACTTGGAGGCCGAGGCCGCGATGCCGCAGAGCACCTGGCCGAACCGGTCCTCCAGCTTGCGGGTGGCGGTCTGCCCGGCCACGGCGATGGCCGGCCGCCCCACCTTGGCGCAGAAGCGCGCCTCCAGGGCCTCCACCTGGTCGCCGTCGCCGTCGAACAGTTCCAGGAAGCTGGCCTGGGTGCCGGTGGTGCCCTTGATGCCGCGCACCGGGGTGGTGGCCAGGACGTGGTCCAGGTCCTCCAGGTCCAGCAGCAGGTCCTGGATCCAGAGGGTCGCCCGCTTGCCGACGGTGGTGGGCTGGGCCGGCTGGAAGTGGGTGAAGCCAAGGCAGGGCTGGTCCTTCCACTGGGCGGCGAACTGGCCCAGGGCGGCGATGACGTCCAGCAGGCGCCGGCGCAGCAGGGCCAGGGCCTCGTGGCAGATCAGCAGGTCGCCGTTGTCGGTGACGAAGCAGCTGGTCGCCCCCAGGTGGATGATCGGCCGGGCCGCGGGGGCCTGCTCGCCCCAGGCGTGGATGGCCGCCATCACATCGTGGCGCAGGCTGGCTTCATGGCGGGCGATGGCCTCCAGGTCGACCGCGTCCTGGGTGGCGCGCAGTTCCGCCAGCTGCCCGGGGCTGATCGGCAGGCCCAGTTCGGCCTCGCTCTCGGCCAGGGCCACCCAGAGCCGGCGCCAGACCCGCATGCGGTAGAGCGGAGAGAGCAGGCGGACCATGGCCCTGGAGGCATAGCGGGCGGCCAGGGGGTGTTCGAAGCTTTCGAGTTCGCTGGCGTCGCTGGGAGGGAGGATGGACATGGCACACCTTTCAGGTCCAGTTTGGCAGATATGGGCATTCCGCAGCGGTTCCAAGTGGAACCGGCGGGCGCCCGTGCATCGGTCACAAGCCCCCCGCCGCGCGGGGCTTTTGTTGCAGCCCGGGGCAAGCCGCCATGAGAAGATCGTCCAGCAAAGGAGCCCATGATGAAAATGTACGGAGCATTGCCGGATGCCGACCCCGCGATCTACCAGGCGCTGGAACTGGAAGTCCAGCGACAGCGACAGAACCTGGAACTGATCGCCTCGGAGAACTATGCCTCGGTAGCGGTCATGACTGCCATGGGCAGCCACTTCACCAACAAGTACGCCGAGGGCTACCCGGGCCGGCGCTACTACGGCGGCTGCGTCAACGTGGACACGGTCGAGAACCTGGCCCGCGACCGGGCCAGGCAGCTGTTCGGGGCCGAGCACGCCAACGTCCAGCCGCACAGCGGCGCCCAGGCCAACATGGCGGTCTACTTCTCGATCCTCAAGCCGGGCGACACCGTGCTGGGCCTGGACCTGGCCCACGGCGGCCACCTCACCCACGGCCACCCGCTGAACAGCTCCGGCATCCTCTACAAGTTCATCGGCTACCACGTGGCCCGCGGCACCGAGCGGGTGGACATGGACGAGGTCCGCCGGCTGGCCCTGGAGCACAAGCCCCGGCTGATCGTCGTCGGCGCCTCGGCCTACTCCCGCACCTTCGACTTCCCCGCCTTCCGCGCCATCGCCGACGAGGTGGGCGCCCTGGTGATGGTGGACATGGCCCACATCGCCGGCCTGGTGGCCACCGGCCACCATCCCAGCCCGGTGCCGTTCGCCGACTTCGTCACCACCACCACCCACAAGACCCTGCGCGGCCCCCGCGGCGGCATGGTCCTGTGCCGGGAGAAGTTCGCCAAGGACCTGGACCGGGCCCTGTTCCCCGGCATCCAGGGCGGCCCGCTCATGCACGTGGTGGCGGCCAAGGCCGTGGCCCTGGCCGAAGCGCTCCGGCCCGAGTTCAAGAGCTACCAGGAGCAGGTGGTCCGGAACGCCAGCGCCCTGGCGGCCTCCCTGGCCGCCAAGGGCTGGCGGATCATCTCCGGCGGCACCGACAACCACCTGATGCTGGTGGACGTGTTCCAGCAGGGCATCCCCGGCAACGAGGCCGAGCAGACCCTGGACAAGGTCGGCATCACCGTCAACAAGAACGGCATCCCGTTCGATCCCAACCCCCCGCTCAAGCCCTCGGGGATCCGGGTCGGCTCCCCCGCCGTCACCACCCGCGGGATGAAGGAAGCCGAGATGGAGCTCATCGCCGGCTGGATCGACGGCGCCCTGCGCAACCGCACCGACGAGGCCGCCGTGGCCACCATCCGCAAGGAAGTGTTCGCGCTCACCAGCCGCTTCCCGATCCCCGAGTAGTCCCCCCGGCCATGCAGGCAGACGGGCTCTTCGTCTACGGCAGCCTGCGCACCGGCGGCCAGCGGCATCCATGGCTCCAGCGGACCCGTCCGCTGGGGACCACGGCCGCCTGGGTCGCGGGCCGGCTGTTCCACCTGCCGGCCGAAGGCTATCCGGCCCTGGTGCCCGCGCCGGAGCCTGCCAGCCCGGCGCCGGGGGCCGGCTGGGTCGCCGGGGAATTCGTCGGCTACGAGGACGAGGCCGACCTGGAGGAGGCCCTCCAGGACCTGGACCAGCTGGAGGACGTGGACGGCGAGCTGTTCGAGCGCCGGCTGCTGCCGGTGCTGCTGGATTCCGGGCACCGCTACGAGGCCTGGGTCTACGTGTTTCCCGAGGACCGGCTGCCGCGGCTGGAGCATGAGGCGGTGGAGCTGCCCTTCGGCGACTGGGGCGAGTACCTGACCTAGCGGGCTGGTTGACAGCCGCCGTGAATGGTTCAGAATTCAAGCAATCCATCCAGCAGCTCTCCAGAGGCCAGGCCACTCCTGCGTCTCTCTCGTGGAAGGGGCAACCGTTCATGCGCGACCACGGGGCGATTCCAGGCAACCCAGGGGGCCCGCGGACGGATTGGACGGCCCTGCTGGACAGCCTTGCCCTGGGGGTCATCCTGGCCGATGGCACCGGCCGGCTGGTGCAGGCCAACCCCGCCGCCGCCCGCATCCTGGGCCTGGACCGGGACGCCCTGCTGGCGCTCAGCCTGGACCGGCTGCAGGCGCGGCTGGCGCCGGCCCCGCAGGCCTGCGCCTGGACCCGGGATTCCGGCGAAACCATCCTGCTCACCTGGTCGGAGGAAGCCCTTCCGGACGGCGGGGTGCTGGTCAGCCTCGAGGACATCACCGCGACCCGGGCCCAGGCGGCCCGGCTGGAGCGGCTGACCCGGCTCTACGCCGCCCTGAGCCAGGTCAACCAGGCCATCGTCTGGACCGCCTCCCGGCAGGCGCTGCTGGACAAGATCTGCGAAGTCATGGTGGTGTTCGGCAAGTTCACCACCGCCTGGATCGGCCTGGACAACCCCGCCACCC
>Ga0316217_10006265_pt1 | contig 11848 bp, 4 predicted proteins | sample 1anoAmetaG_FD_203633 | JGI IMG/M metagenome (GOLD analysis project Ga0316217, IMG submission 203633) | Freshwater microbial communities from Trout Bog Lake, Wisconsin, USA - 1anoA | ecosystem: Environmental > Aquatic > Freshwater > Lake > Hypolimnion/Profundal zone | place: USA: Wisconsin... | reverse complement strand
GCAAATTGATTCGAATCTGGCAAATGTTTTTTTATTTTAATTAAATTCATAAAATTAACAAACAATCAATGTATGACTCTGAATACTTCATATTCTTTTATCTTAAACTTATCGCCATCCTTCGCACCTGAAAACAGAGTATACGTCTCTTGGTTGTTATTGTACCAGACTTTACCTGCTTCACGCACGTACTTTACAGAAAAACGACCTCCTGAAATCTTGTCTCCAGAGCCTATCCAAAAATCCCATCCGCCGTGGCAACCGAACACTGGGCCAAAATCATTATCGCAGAAAATCAGCTGGTTACCATCTTTAGGAACCAGCCTTTACTTCAAATCCAAAGATAATATGAAACAGTTTTTCGTAAAGCTACTATGATAATTTGAATACGCTGAATTCCATTTATATTGACTAAAGCCTCCAATTGTTTTCCCAGCCTCAGTCTTCACCAGAACCAAAGTCCCAGGAATGTTGTCGCAAGCTTGATGAAATTTTTTAGAGTCGAATTTATGTTCTGATCCTCTGAACAAAAGCTAGAGCTCCTTTGGATTATCAAGTGAAAATTCAAGAAACTAGAGTTGGTCTTTCTTGAGGGAGCTAAGGATGATCGAATTTTGGATTGAAATTTACATTTAATTCAAATATGGCAGCTTAAAGAGGGTATTATACATATTCTACCGATATTTCATTATTTCGGCAAAAGACCGAGAAATCTGTTGCTCATAACTTTGAAGTGCCTTCCCAAAATCTTAATGTATCCTTGGGTCTATCGTATTGATACTCTTGCAAAACAGGTTGCTCTACTTTCCCACCAAGCAATTGGTGTTTTTTTCGTGATAGATTTTCTCGATTGTCATCCTGTCTTTGTCTGAGAGCTTGCCAAACCAACACTTTTGAATCAGGTCCTTCCTATTGTGCTAAATCTGTTTGACCAATTTGCTTTAAATCTCACAAAGTCTGTAAACGAAATCTTTCTGAATAGATATGCGTTCGTTGATGTTTTAGTGAATTCCCTCGAGAGGGTAGCTATAACACTTGATGTGTACTTTGCAGGCCTTGCATTGGGATTCTTTGCTGCAAATAAATGACTTGTGGCCACATTATGTATTAGTGCAGATTCTCATGACTCTATTACTTTCAGGGCAGCCTAGTTCTGGGAGATTAGCATAAGCTGATTGAATCTGATTGATTATATCCATATCTGCTTTGCCGCATGCTTCCATTGCACTACTTTGTATTAATATTTTATGCGATGCTTTCCTATAAGCGATTTATAGATTGAAGCAGAGTCAAATCATATCTAATTTATTTCAAGCAAAGAGTCCTCAACAATATTTATGACAGAAGTATCGTTGCTGGATAATTTTATAAGAAATGTAAAAATCTTCATTTTGCAAGTTTTTGTTATATTGGTTTATTAAGTATAATGAGAATGATGAGAGGTTATTAACCTAGGTAGACCTAACCCAAAACACTTTATTAAAAGACAAGAGACCAATAGCTGATTGCGCATTACGCCTACAACCTACGTCATATTCAATTAACCCAGGCGGCAGAAGACTAGATGATCATGCCCTACTCAACATCATCAAAACCATTTAAGCTGATCAATAGCAGGCTAACTAACCCGTCTACCTACAATTAGTGTTCAGTAACCTACCATCTATCAAGGCAATAACCTGATTGACTATCTGGGCTGCAAACACCTTTCCAACGCATCTCTTCGCAATATCAAATCACTGTACCTATGTAATGAGACCTTAACACAGCAAACAACAATGTTGGAGTCAAGGGCTGCAAATACTTAAGCAGATGCAGTTTCAACAATCTTTAGAAATTTGCCCTGAGTAAGAAAATAGATAAGCAGATGGAAACAACATCGAGGAATCAAGTTGCGCTTATTTATCGAAGTGTTAATTCAAGAATTTGAGAGAACTGATCCTAGGTAGTTAATTGGAGAGCTAGATAAAAACAGAATCAATGACAAAGGCTGCGAATATTTGTCCAAAATTTGCTGCAAATCCTTGCATAAACTAAACCTGAGTAGCGGAGTTGTAATCTAGACACTAACTTGATATCTGAAAAAGGATGCAAAGCTTTGACGAAACTGCTATATAGATTCTACAAGCTGGATTTTAACCTAGGTTTTAACCTCCTAATTTAGGCAATAATAAAATAGGAAATGAAGGCTACAACTATTTGAAGCTGCTTTAATTGTAAATCACAGCCGACTACCAATATAGAAAGAATGCGTGATTTTAACACACATCTCAAACTACATCTTTTTATATTTTTTGTTCTTTTTTATTAGCAGCCTGCTCTAAAAATATGTTTCATTCATGGGAAGTCTTTAAATATAAAAGTAATTCTAGCTGGCTTCAAAAAGTTAACCTAATCAGAGGTAAGGTACAAGCTTGATAATAGTCAGTTAGCAGTTGATGAAAGTAGTTTCTTCGGCTGACTTTTACACTGATTCTTGATGTGTCCAAAAATCAGCTGGAAAAAGATTACCTACTCAATTTCATCCATGTGAAAGGTAATAACACTCTTTCTTTATAGAAATATTCCAGAGGTGTAAAGTTGTTTCATTTTATTGTCATCCAGTTTAATTGCTACTCTTCTGGTGCTTCTAATCAAGATAACTTATATATGAAAGATAAAGTTAAAAAGAAGGGTATACTTATTTAATAGAAGACCAAAGCTGCATTCTAGCCACAGTATAAATAATCTTATCCTTGGCATTCCAGCATTCTAATGAAACTAAGTATTCTCATTTGACTGACTTATCTTTCTCCCTTTATTTTTCTTTAATTCTGACAATCATCGTATGAAAGACCTTCTCCACCTCCACTGCATCTTTCGCCGACGTCTAAAAATACTCAGCCTTTAACTTCTATGCCACAACTATCGCCTATTCAGTGCTAACTATTCGATCTTCTTCTCGGTCACACTTCGTGCCAACCAATATTTTAATCACCTCGCTATTGCCAGTTGACTCAGCTAACTTATTCCAATACTGGATTGCTTCAAATGACTTCCTATCGGTTACATCGTACACAAATATGGCCCCTAAAGATTTTTGAAGATGTGGGAAAAAGAGGGTATGCATGCTGATGGAGCCTCCGGTGTCCCAGATATGGAGTATAGTGATTGTTTTATGCGATTCTATGGGCTTGCAATAGAGCATAACTCCATTTGTAGGGTTGTGCCTAGATATAATAAGTAGTACTAGTAGTAAAAAGTATTGTTTATGAATCGCTCAATGAGGCAAGTTTTGCCGGATCTCACGTTTCCCACCACCACGATCTTCTTGGTTACCTTAGCTGCTAGAATTCGATCCATGGCTAGCTCTACTCTTCCAATTTTAAGAATATAACAAATCAGAATTATATTTAAGCCACAAGCCAACATTTTGCTTTTAATTTAGATTATATAAGACTTGTTAGGTAAGGCTTCTTCTTCAAAAGTTGCTTTTGATAGAAGTAAACACTGTTTATCAAATAGGAGTTACATATTAGATTGTAAAAGATCATGATGGGAGAAAATTGTACTACTTATGTATGAGCTCAGTTCATAATCTTTGACATCGATAGAGCTTTTTTTCAAGGACATAAGCCAGTGGATAGTCTTTGACCATTCAGTTAGGTTATTAGGGACACACTGGAAAGCTTAACAAAGAGGCAATTGAAGAATTTCAGGTTTACAAGCCGGGATAGGCAAAGGTAAGTTACTTCTTTGCAACAAATAGGAATTTATTCTCTAGAGACTCTATCTTACATACACTTTTAGCTCTTCTCATAAGCAGTTAAATCCTAATGTACTTTTGAGAATTTAGCTACGACTATTGAATTCAAGTGCTTGGCTGCTCTGTGATCCACTACAAACAAAAATTCATCTGCCAGGAAAGAAACTTTAAGAGAATATGGATTGCAAGAAGAATAAAAGAAACCACATCGTATAATTGACTTGTTCTTTAAAATTCAGTTATTAATGATGATTATATTCAAATCCTCCTAATTTTTTCAAAGGCTGGTAAGTAAACGAAAATCAAGTAAAAAATATATGCTAGATAGAGCTAGAGGTTAACCAGATAAATCTAATTCCATTAATTTTGATTTTTGAAGCCGTTTATTCCTAACTATAAAATTTAGAACACTAGAAAAGAAGAATACGGGGTGATCTCCAATTTAATCGATGTAGAATTGCGAAAACTCTAATTATACCCTAGATTGACACAGCTAAACTCATATCGAGCTTGCCTTTGTAACCATCAGGCAGAAGAGTTGGAGTCATAATCCAACAATCTCCACCAAATTTATCAATCTTACTTGCTGAGTGCAAAATTTCTCATTTCTAAGATGCTTATCTAAGTTGTGGCAAGAAATTGGGGTCGTGGCGTCGAAATTAATGATGAGATTAGAATAGAAATATGCTTCAAAACGAGATTAAAGATAAAAGTTATAGACTAAGGTTATGCAAATCAGCTTACACTTGTTGCTATTTCTCATTTGGTGTTTCTTATAACCAAACTTCTTCGAATAGTGGAATCATGTAAAGACTCCGGAGGATAGATATCTAATACGACTTAGAACATGAACTTTTGAGGGCCCTGAAATTCAGATTATTTCTAACTTAGAGCTAAGTGGTCATCAAAGATAAACTTTACTCTAAGAATGACTCAACTAAGTTTTTTATGATACTATTTCTAAACGATCTAGATTAATTTTGAAAGATACTGAAATGGCTTATTTCTATACCATTTGATTTCTATTTCCCAAAGATCTAACATTCATTTACAACCAGATTGTTTAGCAAACAATGTTTGAATACAATAATAATATCCAAACTTTCAGCAGAGAAATTATCTACACTCGAAGGTTATTAAATACTTATCCTAAAATTGTTATTTTGTAAGAGCTTTTCATATCCTATTAATAATTTGAATATAAAATTTCCTCACCCAAACCCACCGAAGAAGATGTTGGCAAAACTCACAACAAATTCATACTGTAAGAGCCTAGCTCTCTTGTAATTCTTAAAAGAAGTCAAGAAACTATGCATCAATCCAAAGGCAGATAAGCTGTCCTTCTAATTAGAGGTAGTTAAGGCGATTGCTGCAGCAAATTAACTCATGATTTTTGGATTCAGCTTTTTTTCAAGGAATTTCTGTACCTCTACAAAAAAGGGCTACTTGCTGAAAGGAATCTACCAGGAAAACCTATAAAGTTTGAAAAAAAATCCTTGAAGCAAATTATCAAAATAGAAAAAAAATTATAAAAAGCTTCTATTTGAGCGATCTCTAGGAAAAATATCCCAAAGTTGTTAAATTCATATGCACACACAAAAACATTAGTCGTCTTGTCGGGAGGTAATCGAAATAATTTTGTATAAACTTTCTAGAAAAAAAAGTTAAAACTCTCTGATATGCAAATTAGCTTTAAAGTTATCAGAATTAGGTAAAGAGTTGATAAAAAAAGTAAAGCGCCGCAAAAAAAAAAGAAATTTAAAGCGTTTTGATGAAAATAAGCAAATAAATAGGGTTAAGTGTTCGAGATAGGGTCCAAAACTCTTCAGAAGCCTATTGCTACAGATATTTAAACATGCACTGATCCTGATTAGATAAAACCTTTGAAACCTTGATAGATAAGTTTAGATTAACTTTGAACTCATGCTAGAAAAAATTCAAAGCTTGATCATCTGTAAGAACACTCGCTAATTTCTTCGCCTGCATTAAAGTATGAACTGTTTATCATAAATATTGATCTTATAAACGATGTTAATTCATAGATTAGCTAAACTATGCCAGGTTTTTGTTAGCGATTGCTGAGCTTACTTAGTGATCCTTTTTTAGTGCCCAAGGACGTTACCATAGCTACTTAATAGCATCAGTATTATGCCTATCTTAGGGGTCTTTCCGCGTCAGATGTTTTCTTAACAAGCACTTCAAATTTAGGTACACTTTGCTTACAACATTTAAGCACTAGGTCCACAACACTCTCATGATTAGAGTAAAAACATGGCCTAATCATTCGGCGAGAAGTGCCTTTTTTAAAACCAATAAAATTATCACGTCATCGAAGTTTATATATAGAATTTGGTGATTCAAAATATCTGGACCGAAAAAAGATTATTTGTGAAAATATGCCAAGGATTTTCCATGGTTTGTGAAACTCCGAAGGAGTTATTCACAAAAAAGTCGCTGATGTCCGCCAAATCAAAACTTTGTTAAATTTGATATTGCTCTCTAATTAATAAAAACCCCCATTCAAGTTAGAAAACATGGCTGTGGAATTATTTTTTTCGACTGATTTTTGTAAATGGAGTCATAAGAAGGTAAATTAGGTCTAATCTGTTATTACTACGTATAAAAGCAGGTTTAAAATAATAGAGAAGTTATATAAAAAAAATAGTCTAATCCTCATTTTTAGCAATTAGTTTTGGGTCCCAAAAAAGTTGGTATTTTGTGGTCCTGAACTCAAAATAGTAGCCTTGGCGGCTGTGAGACTAATTTTACTAAACCGATATTTAGAATAGTAAACAGTAAATTTTACAATCTCGTTTGAATTCTTTTTGTGTTATTTTGTAAGATCGAATTCCTGATCTTGTTTTGCACCCCACCCCAGCTTCGTATGAAAATAAGGAAAAATTTCTATAATTCAGATAGATGATAATTAATCTTTTTTGAATTTCTATACACCCAATGCCTTATTTTGATAATTACAAAACTATTTCTTTCCATTTTCACGGTTCTCGCCTCCTATCCGCTCGGGCATCACTTATTTAGTCCTCCAAAGATACTTTTACTCATTCTTTATTTTAAACTTTTATGTTATAACTAATCCTTAAAAACACGAGCCGAAAGGGCTTAGATGGGAGAAGCGTAAAAGATTGCTGGGAGAGTGCAATAAATCTCTTCGTTTAATACTTCGATGTAGAATGCCCTTTTTAAGTCGGGTCAACATCTTGGTTTTATAATAATTTCTATTAACATTCAATGTCATCTTCCATCAGAAAATACAACATCGTCTTATTAGAGGTACATTCTATGCGATAAAGAAGCGCAAAAAGTTGGTCGAAATGGTTATGTAACTTCAGTTTCCCTTATCAGAGTCTGCAAAAATCCTTGACTTGAAACTATCGACTGCCAAACAAATTCTCAAAAAATATAAAGAAACTGGAACTTTCTTCACCCGGAAAGCATAGAAAGCTGCATAGGCGTCTGAAATAGCTCCAGAAAAGGCCTAAAATTAAAGCAACAACCTAATGCTTTAGGATGATAAAGAAAAATAGAAAAGTCTATAGAAGCCTGTGGAATAACAGCAATTTGCTGCACATAATATAAGTATGGAACATCCTCTGGGGTTCTTACCGTACTACCAGCCTGTCTATTTTCTAAACTTTTTAAACTTTAGCAGCTATTGATCGCGAAAACTTTATTTTATCAAATGCATCATAAACTCAAGATTGAATATCCTATGAAAAATACTCAAGCAAATAAAATTTGATTACACCAGACCAACAATAAGAAGTCAGTCACCATCTGAACACTCTTGCTTTGTTTCTTACTGAAATAGAATACAAAAGATATCTGGTGAGCTTTCTTATAATATTTCTTAAAGAGCTCTAATAAGTTAACACCTAGATCCTATAAACTAATCAATGCTTTTGCTGCTGAATAGACATCTTGAATACGATATTTAACTTGGACATTGTCCCAAAATACATCATAGTTCAAAAAAACCACATTCATATCTTTTGGCAAGGTCTCCCTATCCCAAGGGTTACAAAGGTTTGGGTCACCGGAATAGTATTGATAAAGATACTTAAAGAAGAACTCCACTTGCAGGATCAGATTTTTTAGTTTTGAATGAGAGTTTTGGATTTCCCAGTCAGTATTCAGGTATAAACCTTTTTATTGAGGCAGACAAACTAAGAATCAATAGAACCTAGGCCTATGATCTAATCTAGGTTAGAATGTTGTGTTCTTTCACCTCTTAATCCTACTTTTCTGTCTTCCATAGAATTTTTTAAATCAAGATTCCTCTTGACCAAGTTAATAGAAATAGGTTTCACTATATTGACCCCTCATTTGAGTGCGACTACAAAGGTTGTTCATAATCCATAGCTGGCATCTAGTTGAGCAACCTGCTTCAACCTATGCCCAGCATTCTAGATTGTATATATAGTCTGACTATATTTTAAAATTTAGTAAATATTAGTTCGATTCGTTAGCTCCATTAAGCTTTATCGCTTAACTTAGTGACAACTTGAAGAGCCTACTTACTACCTCAACGATAGGTAGATGTAGGTTGCAGGCAGGATTCTTTTTGAGCTAGATATGCTCCATCTTGTAATCTATCCTGGGCTGAGCTGATCAAGTCAGCAGGGATAACACGATTTTTTTAGTAAGTACTCACTATCAACACTTGTGAATTAGTAGAAGCAGGAATAGAAATGTAGTAATTCGGAAAAAGAACAAAAATAGATGAGGGACATAGATTTAGAAGTGTGGCATAATCGAAAGTAAAGTCAAAAGTAATGATATTATTAGCGAAACAAGTGAACCTTTATTTTTTCCTTCATGATTCACATTTTTTAAAGGTGAGCATTTCTCAAGATGACCATCTCTTTTCTTTTTTCATGGTAACGCATTGAAACAAGAAAATTCTGAATCAAGGTTTCCTATCAGTCCGATTTATCAATAAAGGCTGATGATTTTTCAAATCATTCAAAGATATCCTCTTTTTAAACTACTTTCTCAACTCGCTTCGAATCCCGGGCTCCCCGAAAAGAAAGCACTGCAACTAACTATTAATACTGTAGGATAATGTGATATAGACGCAAGTATAAATGTAAGCAAGCTTTCTAATTTTGAATTGCTTGTGCTGAATCAGCTAAGAGCTGCATATATCGTATTTTGAATAGTATATGAATAATATAAAGTAATGCAATTAGAAAGCAAGGTTAGGTTTCTAAAAGATTCGAGTCGAAACTCATAAATAATTAAGAATTCTATACTCTTTAAATTAAACAACCTCATGCTACTCAATAGAGTTATTGATTTGAATGGGTAGTGTTAAACTACTTAGCAATAAAATAATCACATTTAAGAACAATAAACCTATGAAAACTAAATAGCAAGGCATTCTAAAAGTCATCAAACTGTTAGCTCCTTAGCCAATCTTTCAGTCAACCCTACAACTATGGCATAGTTACCCAAAAATAAAATTTTATGAGTTAAGTCTTGCCTCGCATTTTACAACGACTTAATAAAATTTTTATGAGTTTATTGATAAGAAAAGCTGACAAGAATCTCTGGAAATTTGATGCTTTGGTATCCTGGACTCATTTGGGTGTTCATAATTCATAGAGAGCTCTGAGAAACTATTATGCCTTAATAAAAAGTGTAGAAGGCACATGCCTAAAGGTCTAAATCTTCCTACTTTCATAAAATAGCCAACATCAATTTCGACTTTGAAGTTTCGCTACTATTCCAAAGCTCTCGGCAACTATGATTTCATGGATACTAGTAGCGATAAACACAAAATATAATGTAATACGGTTTAATCTAATCTTTACTTCTCCTGTGTTTTTTATCATCCGAGGTCAGAGTCAGGCATAATGATTATCTAGCTCTTTGTATCTTTACTATTTATCTCATCTGCATCTTATAACTTTTCGCATAGAGAGCATAGGGTCTTATGCGCAAAAGTTAATTTCTTATTTCGTAAAAGCTAAGACGAATAAATAGAAAAATATCAACAAGAAAGAGTCAGATGGGTTAGGATTGTGTGTGGATCAGAAAGCTCATTTCTTTTTTTTAGGATCAACGCCTGACTTGCAAACATCAAACACTGCATTCCTTAAAAACTACTTCTTTTTAAGCCCAGAAAAACTGTACTAAACTAAGCCAAGACTTACGGCTGTGTTCATTCATTTGCACTCTGTGTCACTTTGAAGTTACTCCGACTTTTTGTCAAAATTTTTACCCTAAGTCAAAGTAAATTTACGACTTTTTATAACTCGAAATACGCTGAATTTTGTGGAGATTTACATCTAAATAGCGAGCTGGATTACACTGAATCAACATTTTTGAACTTTCTGACTGGCTGACTGATTACATCTGGGTCAGAAAAGCAATACACTTAATAAGAAAGAGAATACAACTGCTTAGATAAATTCTAACCCTAAATCCTTCAGAATGGACATCTATCTTAGTAGAAGCTTACTTCCGTTCTTTTCTTAACGTCAAATTACTTCTTGGTCAGCAAAAGTGTACTCTATTTATCAGAGTACTAACAACTGCATTACTTTTTTATTACCCTACGTCCATACATCAATACGCCTGTATAGTAACTCTCAAACACTTAGTTATTACTGTTTTACTCCTACTTCTAAGAAAATTAACGCTTAATTGGAAAGCTTTTACTTCTTTGTGAGTTCAGTATTACCCTAAATAGCTAAAAATGAACGCCTTTTTGGAATGAGGGTTACACTGTGTAAGCCAACCGCTACGTCTATTTGGGAAGGCAAATACCCTGTTTTGATGAAGTTTTACACCTTTTATAGCAACTATTTTACTCTACTTTATGGATATTTTTACTTCTTCATCGAGCTATGCGTACGCTAAATTGATTTGCTTCTTACAGTGATTCCACTCAATAAAATACCCCTTACAAAAAGTCCAGGCAGCCGCCTTTCTGCTTCCCAACAAAATTACCACTTTCTTTCTGAAAACATACCCTTTTTCATGGAATTCATACTCCTATCTAAAACACTTTTTACTTTTCTTGATAGTTTTTATGGGTACGCCTATAATCCTAACACCCATACACTGTTTTTCAGGTCAGATACGTCTTTTTCCTTACATTGGTACCCTTAGCTTGCTCAGCACATACATCTTTGATATTTGAAGCATTACTCTGCCTAAATCGAAGCATACGACTGGCTAAATTTTTGAGTACGCTTATTTTTGGGGTGTTTACGGCTGCATAGTAGAGACGGTACTCTGCTTAACACAACTTTAACTTCTTTATCAAATTTTAGTGACTATAGACGTTATTGACGCAGGAATCTTTCGTTTCAACTTTAATTAAAAAAACAGTATTTTTTTGGCTCCGGAATCGTTTTTTTTGGCTGATTAAGGTCTGCCAGATTTGGGCCGAGTTTGGGATGAACCCGATTTTTGTTTTCCGCCTTAATGGACGTCTATTTTCAATAAATAGATGACACTGTTTTAATTTAAAGCTACATCAAGGCTTAAGGAGATAGTCAAGAAGGCTAAAGCCAATAGGACGAATAACTTCAAGAACATTTAAGAAAGATAAAAATTTATGAAAAAAGTTGTTTTAATACTTTCGGGAAAGACCTGGTTTATGGGATATGATATTTCGGCTTCATTTTATAATAATTAACTCTTAGCTGTTCCTCGCCTACAAGTTTATATCTTTCTAAGATATTAACATGCTTGAGTAATTTAAGATCTTCAGTAGTTAGCTGACATCATGCCTTTTTGTCTTGTTTGACAGTAAAATGTAAAATAGTGTCAAAGTAGGACCTTTGGGAATTACTTAGTTTTCTATAGAAGAAAGTACTGCATCCGATTGATGATGGATGATATCTCTTAGCTAACCCAGGTGTTATTAATAAAACAATCTTTCAGGGATTTTTGAAACCTTATTTTTATAAAGATACATCTCCACCAATAGCTTACATCGTAATCAGTTATATCGACGTTAGTGAGCTATGTTCCAAAGAGATAGCCTCTGCGCCAAATATCAAAGCAAATTAAGATATAATTAACATTGGTCTAATATGGGATTTCTTTTTCAATTTATAGTAAATTATA
>Ga0316217_10006264_pt1 | contig 11851 bp, 10 predicted proteins | sample 1anoAmetaG_FD_203633 | JGI IMG/M metagenome (GOLD analysis project Ga0316217, IMG submission 203633) | Freshwater microbial communities from Trout Bog Lake, Wisconsin, USA - 1anoA | ecosystem: Environmental > Aquatic > Freshwater > Lake > Hypolimnion/Profundal zone | place: USA: Wisconsin... | reverse complement strand
TATTGAAAGAGCTAACCAGGAGGGCAAGGCTATTTTGTTTATTGATGAGATACACCGTTTTAACAAAGCGCAGCAGGATGCCTTGCTGGGTGCGGTTGAAAAGGGGACTATTATTTTATTTGGTGCTACAACCGAGAACCCTTCGTTTGAGGTTATATCGGCTTTGCTATCGCGCTGCCAGGTATATGTTTTAAAACCGCTGGAGCGTGAGGACCTGGAATTATTACTGAAACACGCTTTGGAGCGCGATGAGGAAATTGCTGCCAAACACGTTGTTTTAAAAGAAACCGAAGCCCTGCTTAAATACAGCGGTGGCGATGCCCGCAAATTGCTGAACGTGCTTGAACTGGTGGTCAACTCATTCAGCACAACGCCGATTGAAATTACCAATACGGTGGTAGAACAGGTGATACAGCAGAAAATGGCTATTTACGATAAAAGCGGCGAGCAGCATTACGATATCATCTCTGCTTTTATTAAATCTATCCGCGGCAGCGACCCTAACGCTGCGCTTTATTACCTGGCCCGCATGATAGCGGGAGGAGAGGACCCTAAATTTATAGCCCGCCGGTTGCTTATTTTAAGCAGCGAGGATATTGGCAATGCCAACCCAAACGCGCTTTTGCTGGCTACTTCCTGTTTTCAGGCGGTAACTATGATCGGTTACCCTGAGTGCGACCTGATACTATCGCAAACCGTTATTTACCTGGCTGCATCGGCTAAGAGTAATGCGGCTACCACAGCCATAGGGGCTGCAAAAGAGGCCGTAAGCCGTTACGGCGACCTGCCGGTGCCCCTGCACATCCGCAATGCGCCCACCAAGCTAATGAAGGACCTTAACTACAGTAAGGATTACAAATACGCCCACTCATTTGAAGGCAACTTTGTTGACCAGGAGTTTTTACCCGATAAAATTAAAGGCACCAAATTCTTTGACCCGGGTAACAATGCCCGCGAAGTGGAGATACGCAATAATTTAAAGAAGTTGTGGAAGGAAAAGTATGGGTATTGAGTGGTAAGGTGCGAGCATGGCGGGGTAGGTTATTTTTATTCCTGGCCGTCTATTTCTATCAGCGCATTTTTAAGCCATGTTTCCGGATATGAGCCGGTGCCGAATTTTTGGGCCAGAAAATGGTATTGGGGCAGGTTTCTTTTCAGCAGCTCCATCCTTAATTGTTTATCCATTTCCTTTTCTACTCCCTTGCCAACTTTCTCTTCGAAAACAGTATTGACGGTTGTGCCGGGTTTTACAAAGTCGAGAAACTGTTGCAGAAATTTACGGGGCTGGTTGGCCAAGTCATCGTAAAACAGATACTGCATGCGGTGGGGGCCAAAGTGTTTTTCCCAGTTAGTAATGGCGTATTGGTAATCGCTACCCGGGTTTGGTTTTGCCAGATATTCTTTGATTGAAAAACCGGGCACGGCCAGTTCGGAATAATAATTCATGCGGATATTAGACCACGCCCTTTCTACCGGCTCGCGGATAATAACCACTATTTTCAAATGGGGAAAACGTTTGGCAATTATTTCTATTACTTCCTCTTTAACGGGAAAATAAAGCGGGCTGATATCGCCGGTAACAGTATCTTTTCTATGATCAAAAAGCAGTGAGTAAAAATACCAACTCAGCTGCCCGGTATTACGCGGAAAATACCTGTAAAACAAGCCCCACAAAAACTGCTTTTGCTCATAGGCATAATGCTGGTTCAATATGCGGCGCTGTATAAATTTCTTTTTAGCTTCCTTCAATCTACTTACCGATACCAGGTGGCCCTGGTCTTCATATTTTTTAAGGAAACCGCTGCCGGGGTCTATGGTGTGCGCAAAATTTACTTCGTTAAAAAAGCAAACCTCTTTGGTAGGTGGCATGGCAAAACCCTCAACATGTTTTAGTTGCTCGTATAGCCAGGTTGTACCCGTTTTAGCAGGCCCTACAACCAAAAAGTGCGGATGGTTAAATTTCATCTTGTAACAGAGGTGAATCTACTAATAATGGCTAAATGTTCGGGCCACTTAAAAGCCTTTGTGTTCATTGCGGCGCTCAATCCACTGTAATGCATCCTTTTCGGTTTGCTTAATAAAGCCGTCTTTGGCATCGTTGTAATGCAGGCTGTCCTTAAACCCGCGTTGCGACAGGCTGCGTTTTAGCAGGTCGTATTCATCTCTTACATCGGGGTGTGCTTTCAAGTAATCTCGAAAGGCAAGGTGCCTGTTATAATGGTAGGTGTCTTTTACCACTATATGAATATGTGTTATTGAAGTAAAATCGATGCCGTTTGTAAAGTTTTGCCGCTCATTTATTACTTCTGGTATAATACTGCCTTTGATTGGGCTAAGCCGCACAAAAAAGCGGCGGTAAGGCATGATGCTATTGTATTTTTCGAAATAAACATAACCGGCATTTATCATCGGGGTTATGGTTTGCTCCAGCTGCATTTCGTCGCCCACCCCCACCAGTATATCAATAACCGGCTTGGCAGCCAGGCCATAGACTGAGGTACTGCCAATATGCTCAACCGCCGGATTCATTTTCTTTAACGCCGACTCAATAATATGCCGCTCTTTTAAAAACTTAAAGGGCCATAAAGGGTTATAATCGGCAATAACGATTTTCATATGGCTAAATTAAATTGTTTAGCCGTAAACGTTATTGGTTAATAATTGCAATCAATTACTCATACATCACAACAGTTGTTAAGCCATGCCAGTGCGTTATTCAGGTAATTGTATCTTTGGCCATCCATGAACACCAGACTTGTAAACTTTATAATTGCCGGTATAACTATTGCCCTTGTGGGCTTAATGTACATTCAGCTACGCTGGATAAGGGAAAACTATGCCGTAAGGGAAGAGCGTTTCGACCAGGGTGTTTATCTGGCGCTGGGTAATGTGGCACAAGGTATTGAGCGCAACGAAGCAGTGGCCTATTTCTCAAATTCAGGCCTGGGTGATGCCGGCAAAACCATTAACAAGGTGGTAGATACAGTAGAAAGCATTAAAACCCAAAACCCTAAAATTAACCTGGTAGACAGCGTTGGGCAGCATGCCCTTAAATTCGGTTTCAGCGATACCAGTGCAGGTTTTGTATCGAAGTTTATGGGCAGCATAACCTACCTGCAGGAACGCGCAGAGCGGATGCAGGAGATAAAGAGCAACGGCGATGTAGCCCACGCTGATGTTGACCGCGAGCACCATATTATTGAAATGCAGTTCAGAAAATACAACCGCCTTTTTCAGGACCTGGCCATGCAGTTTATGTTGGATGACAAATGCCTGCGCGACCGTATTAACGGCGACCAGATACAAAAACTACTGGCTAATGAATTGAAGAAGATAGGCATAAACACGCCGTTTCAATATGCCGTATTTGATAACTGGAGCGAGGGCATGCTATACGGTAATCTGCAGGTAAAAAAGGAGGAGGCTCAGAACACTAATTTCTATTCCATTAAGCTTTTTCCGAACGATTTGTACGAGAACTCGGGTATGCTGATTGTTAGTTTTCCGCAGAAAAAGAATTACATTTTTCAGGCTATGTGGCTGATGCTTTCAGCTACGGGGGCGTTCATTCTCATCATTCTGTTAAGCTTTGGTGGCTCATTCTATATCATCTATCGCCAAAAGCGTTTAGATGAGCTTAAAACCGACTTTATCAATAACATGACCCATGAGTTTAAAACACCTGTGGCTACCATTTCGCTGGCCAGCCAGATGCTGAAGAACGATAAGGTGATACACAACCCCGAAAAGATATTGAACTACAGTAACATTATTGATGAGGAGAATAAGCGGTTAAGTGGCCACATTGAAAATGTATTACAGGTAGCCCGCCTGGATAGAGGTGAGTTTAAACTGAAGCTGGAGACCCTGAACATTAACGAATTGCTGGATGATATTGCAGATTCGCTGGAGCTGCGTATACAGAATGAACAAGGTGAACTGGAGCGGCACCTGGATGCACAGAACCCTATGATAGTGGGAGATGTTTTCCATTTGACAAATGCCTTTTATAATATTTTTGATAATGCTATAAAATACAAAAGAGACGAACTGCTTAAAATTAAGGTGACTACCAAAAGCAATAACCGCGGAATTTGGATTACCATTGAGGACAACGGCATTGGCATATCGCGCGAGGATCAGAAAAAGATCTTTGAAAAGTTCTACCGCGTGCCTACGGGCAACATACATAACGTTAAGGGTTTTGGCCTGGGGTTAAGCTACGTTAAGGTGATTGCAACCATGCACGGAGGCGACATAAAGGTTGATAGTGAGCTTGGTAAGGGCAGCCGGTTCGATATTTTTATACCGAATTCAACTGTTAATAAATGATAAGTGTTTTGCCTGCCTTTAAACCTGCACTAGCTTTGATTAGTTAAATTAACAAAATCTAAAAAACACGCCTCCTATGTCATCAAAGAAAAAGATCCTCTTGGTTGAGGACGATGTAAATCTGGGTAATTTGTTGTCGGACTCTCTGGAGATCAAGAATTATGATGTTGTGCTGAAACGCAATGGTGAAGATGCTTTCAATGACTTTAAGGTGAACAAATATGACATGTGCATATTTGATGTGATGATGCCGAAAAAGGATGGCTTTACCCTGGCTAAAGATGTGCGCAGGATAAATGCTACCGTGCCTATTGTTTTTTTGACCGCCAAAGCGCTGAAAGAAGACACCATTGAAGGTTTAAAGCTGGGGGCTGACGATTATATTACCAAGCCTTTCAGTATGGAAGAGCTTACGCTTAGAATGGAGAACATTTTTAAGCGCCTGCCTAAAGCCGAAATAAGCAACCAGAACCAGTTTAAACTGGGCAAGTTTGATTTTGATAATACACACCGCATCCTGAAAACCGGCGAATCGGAAGTAAAGCTTACTACCAAGGAATCGGAATTGCTGAAGATGCTGGCTGTTTACAGCGATCGTATACTGGAACGCGAAGTTGCGCTTAATGCCGTTTGGGGCAGCGACTCGTACTTTGCAGGCCGCAGCATGGACGTTTACATTGCCAAGTTGCGTAAATACCTGAAAGAAGATCCGAATGTTGAAATTCTGAACATACACGGCACAGGATTTAAGCTGATAGTGAAGAAATAAGCAGCGAACATTTTATACGAAGGCCCATTGGTTTATACTGGTGGGCCTTTTTTGTAACACCTATTGCAGTAAAACTGTAGGTTTACGAACTTTGATTGTTAAAAACTGTTTTAAGGCGCTTATGGCAAAAAGTAACAAAACGGCTATCATAATCGGTTCGGGCGTTGGTGGGCTGGCTACCGCCATCAGGTTAGCCCGTAAAGGCCACGCAGTAACTGTTTTTGAGGCTAACGCAACTTTTGGCGGTAAGGCTACTAAAATAGAGAAAGACGGATTCTTCTGGGGCTTCGGGCCCTCGCTGTTTACCCTGCCGCAATTACTCGATGACCTTTTTGTGCTTTGCGGTCGGAATCCTGCTGATTATTACAAATACCACCGGCTTGACCCTATCTGCAACTATTTTTTTGAAGATGGAACCCGTCTGAGTGCATTTGCCGGCCGTGAAAAATTTGCTGCCGAGATAGAATCGAAAACAGGTGTACCTGCAAAACAGGTTGTTGCTCATCTTGAAAAGCTGCAAAAGGTTTACGACGTAACTAAGGATATTTTTCTATTTAATTCGGTACATAAATTACGCACCTATCTAACCCTTCAGTCAATAAAAGCGCTTTTTAACCTGAAGTCCATTGGTATCAATACAAACATGAATACTGCTAACGCGAGGCAGTTTAAAGATAAACGGGTGGTACAGCTTTTTAACCGGTATGCCACTTATAACGGCAGCGACCCTTACGTGGCTCCCTCAACTCTGAATGTAATTGCACATCCGGAGTATAACGAAGGCGGCTACTTTTTAGATGGTGGCATGCCCGACCTTTCGCGCAGTATGTACCAACTGGCAACCGAGCTGGGGGTAACATTCCGGTTTAATGCGCTGGTTGAGAAGATTGAGGTAAGCGATAAAGCAGCTAAAGGTGTTTGGGTAAACGGTATTTTTTACGGCGCTGATGTGGTAGTAAGTAATATGGATGTAGTACATACTTACCAGCGTTTAATGCCACAACAAAAGGCACCGGCCCGGATTATGGAGCAGCCCAAATCAACCTCGGCTGTTATATTTTACTGGGGTATTAAAAAAGAGTTTGCCGAACTGGATATGCACAACATATTTTTCAGCGGCGATTACCCTGCTGAGTTTGATTATCTGACCAACAAAAAACTGATCTATAAGGACCCCACGGTTTATGTATTTATCAGTAAAAAACTGCAACCGCGCCATGCACCTGCCGGTTGCGAAAACTGGTTTACGCTTATTAATGTACCCCATAATGCCGGACAAAACTGGGATGAGCTGGTAGCTGATGCCCGGAAAAACATCATAGCCAAATTGAGTAAACAATTGGGTGTGGATATTGAGCCGCTGATAGTTTCGGAAACCATCAATACGCCCGTAACCATTGAGGAAAGAACGCTTTCGCACCTGGGTGCTTTATATGGCAGCTCTTCGAATAATAAGTATGCGGCCTTTTTGCGCCACCCTAATTTTAGCGGCACAATCAAAAATCTATATTTTAGCGGAGGCAGTGTTCACCCCGGTGGTGGAGTGCCGCTTTGTTTACTTTCGGCAAAAATAATTGATGAGCTTGTTGGGTAAGTTTCCATTCACCTCTCTTTCCCGTTTCGCCCTGGCTGCTGTGGCAGTAATTTTAATTAACCACGTAATGGGCCTTATTGGACTAAATGTGGTTGCTTACAAGCATCTTTTCGAAAATCTTTCGGCGGTTAATCTGCTGCTCAGCTTTATTCTGGTAATTGTTTTTCAGAAGCCCTTAAACGGCAATTTTATTTTGTTTTGCGCGGCCGCTTTTGCTGTTGGCATGGCCGCCGAAATATGCGGGGTTAACACAGGCCAGCCTTTTGGTATTTACGACTATACATCTGCCCTTGGGCCGCAGCTATTCAGCGTGCCGCTTATTATTGGCTTAAACTGGATTCTGCTGAGTTATATATGTACCGTTGTTGTAAAAGAATACATACCCGGCAAATGGCCCAAAACGGTAGCTGCGGCTTTGCTGATGGTTATGATAGATCTGCTGCTGGAAGGTTTTGCCATCAGGCACCATTTGTGGGTGTGGCAAAATACTTTACCACCGGTTCAGAATTTTGTGGCGTGGTTCTTTGTTGCGCTACTGATTCAATTGGCGGCAGGTAAATGGATACCTAAGGCACACAATATTTTAGCCGCGCCATACCTGCTTATTCTGTTCTTGTTTTTGATTGCAGATTGGATAGTGGCTTTGCTGCTTTGAACTTTTTTTGATGAGCCGTGTTTTGTTGGCGTTAGGTTTTGATAAAGCTGTATGAGCATGGCCCCCCTATTGGACAGTTCATTACCACAAAATGGTGAGAACCGTTTATTTTAGATCCTTGATTTTTATGGATGTTTTTGTGAGGGTTAACTGAAATTAAGAATAGCAAGATAATGGCGCAATATTCAATAAAAGAGGTAGAAACACTGTCGGGCGTAAAGGCCCATACGCTCCGCATTTGGGAGCAGCGCTATCACTTGCTTACACCCGAAAGGACCGATACCAATATCCGTTTTTACTCGGATGAGCAGCTGCGGATGCTGTTGAACATAGCCACTCTTAACCGCAACGGCATGAAGATTTCGAAGATTGCGGGTTTAGAGAAAGGAGCTTTGAACCAAGAGGTTTTAAAAGTTTTTGAATCTGCCAACCAACCCGATAACCTGCTTGATTCGCTGATTCACTCCATGCTTGATTTTGATGAGCGCCGGTTTGAGAAAACCCTTTCAGATGCCATTTTAAAAATAGGTTTTGATGATGCTTTTGTAAAGCTGTTGTTCCCTTTTTTAATTCGCACCGGTATATTATGGGCTACCGGTGCAGTGCGCATTGTGCAGGAGCACTTTATAACCAACCTCATCCGCCGAAAGATATACGTGGCCATAGACAGTGTATTTGTGGAACCTAACAAGCAGTCAAAGAAATTCATTCTTTTTCTACCCGAAGGTGAAACGCACGACCTGTTGCTTTTATTTACCGAATACATTCTGCGTAAGCATAACCATGAGGTTGCATACCTGGGCTGCTCGCTGCCATTTGATGAACTGGGCTTTGTAGCCCAGGCATTTAAGCCCGATTATATGGTTACCTTTCAAACCATTGTGGTGGAGGGTATTTCTTTAACTGCTTACTTAAAAAAGCTCTCACAGGCCTTCCCCGATTGTAAAATAATCATAGGCGGTCAGCAGGTTCCTGCTACGCTTAAAACACCTGCCAATTGTATTGCAATTCACTCTGCCGATGAACTTTTGAAGGTCATTGCTTAACCCGTTTATTGCTGCTTCACTTTATCTCTTAAAATAATTTTCAGCCCCACAATCTGATTTGTGTTTTTGCCAAGTGCTTAAACAAAACCAGTTGGTTGACTCCTTATTATGCTGTAAAAGGCATTAAAGGCAACCTTTTCCACATTTAAGCGGCATTTTGTTTATTAATTTAACAAAAATATTAAACAGAATATTTGTTTCTGCGCTTTTTGTGGCTACTTTTGTTTAATCAAAATAGAAAATAGTTAAACAAAATAAATTTTTCTTCATCACTAACCTTGCCAAGCCAAGGTAAAAACGAAAACAAAATGATATCATCTTTTCAATCAGAGGCAGACATCACACAATACGAGCGCATGCTTCGCCCGTTTGCTTTTAATCTTACTCAAAGCAGAGAAGAATCGGAAGATCTGATTCAGGATACTTTTTGCCGTGCCCTGGCTAATCAGGATAAGTTTAGTGAGGGCTCGAACATTAAAGGTTGGTTGTTCACCATCATGCGCAACATCTTTATCAATAACTACCGCAAAAAGCAACGAGGTCATGCCGTGCTTGATTCATCTGAGAACCAATTTCTGCTGAACAGCACTTATAAAACCGACCGTAACGGATCGGAAGGCATTTTTCTTTACGAGGCAATTATGAATGCCATGCAAGAAATCAGTGAAGATTTCACCGGGCCTTTTATGATGCACTTTAATGGCTTTCAGTATATCGAAATAGCCGAAAAATTTAATCTGCCGCTGGGTACTGTTAAGAGCAGGATATTTTTTGCACGTAAGGAACTTCAATCAAAACTCATCAGCATGGGTATTACCAATTCGGCATCAGGCATTTGAAACCAGATATGAGCGCTAAAAGAAAAATAATAGTTATAGGTAGCGGCTTTGCGGGCTTATCGGCTGCGGGCTTGCTGGCAAAATCGGGGCATGATGTTACGGTGCTGGAAAAGAATGACCAGCCCGGCGGAAGAGCGCGCATCTGGGAGAAAGACGGATTTGTTTTTGATATGGGGCCCAGTTGGTACTGGATGCCCGAAGTTTTTGAGCAATACTATAACCTGTTCGGTAAAACAACTTCAGATTTTTACGAGCTTAAACGTCTTGACCCGGGATACAGGATATACTACAGGGGTGAGGAGAAGATAGACGTACCGGCCTCGATAGATGAACTGGTACAATTGTTTGAAGCAAAGGAACCCGGCAGTGGAAGCAAGTTGCGCGCTTTTATGGCTGATTCGCAATACAAGTATCAAACTGCTATGGGCGAGTATGTTCATCGTATTTCTGATTCCATTACTGAGTATTTCGACCTCAAACTGATCATCAAAAGTTTTCAGTTACAGATATTTCAATCGCTGCGTAGCGAAGTACGTAATAAATTCAAAAATCCGGCGCTGGTTAGTTTGCTTGAGTTTCCTGTGCTTTTTCTGGGTTCAACACCCGATAAAACACCAGCCATGTACAGCATGATGAATTATGCCGATCTGGTACTGGGCACCTGGTATCCGATGGGTGGTATGAACCAGATTGTAAAGGCTATGCACAGCATTGCAGTGGAAAATGGAGTTAAGATTTTACTGAATCAGGAGGTCACCAAAATCGAAATTCAGCACAAAAAGGCAAAACGGGTGCATACTGCCGGTAAGGTGTATGAGGCAGATATTATTGTTTCGGGCAGCGATTACAACTACACGGAACAGTTTTTGCTGGATGAGGAACACCGCGCCTACGACAGCACTTATTGGGATAAACGGACCATGTCTCCGTCGTCATTGCTTTTTTACATCGGCGTGAATAAAAAACTTCCTGAACTGTTGCACCACAACCTGTTTTTTGATGCCGATTTTGAAATGCATGCACACGAAATTTACAATGAGCCCAAATGGCCGACCGAGCCTTTGTTTTATGCCTGTGTAACCTCTAAAACAGACCCTTGCGCAGCGCCTGCCGGTATGGAAAACCTGTTTCTGCTAATGCCCCTGGCCCCTGGTATTGAAGACACAGAAGAATTACGAAGCCGGTATTTTAACCTTTTTATTGAGCGTATTGAAAAGAGGATAGGAGAGCCATTTAAACAGAATATTGTAGTGAACCGCAGTTACTGCATTAAAGATTTTGAAAAGGATTACCACTCATTTAAGGGCAATGCATACGGGCTTGCGAATACGCTGATGCAAACGGCCATACTGAAGCCTAAAATGATATCATCTAAAGTAACAAACCTGTTTTATACCGGGCAGTTGACTGTGCCGGGGCCGGGTGTGCCACCGGCAATTATTTCGGGGCAAATAGTGGCAAAGGAAGTGAACCGCAGAATAGATAAACAACTAATATAAAATCATAAACCGAAAACCATGTTCACAATATTCGAAAAAACTTCGGCTGCCTGCAGTAAGAACATTACACAGGCCTACAGTACTTCATTCTCGCTGGGTATAAAAACCCTTAGCAGCGAATTGCATGAGCCGATATACGGCATTTACGGCATGGTACGCTATGCCGACGAGATAGTAGATACATTTCATAACTTTGATAAGAAGGCTCTGTTGCTGCAATTTAAACGCGATACATTTGAAGCCATTGCCCAGCGCATTAGTCTTAATCCCGTGCTTTATTCGTTTCAAAAGGCGGTAAACGACTATAAGATTCCACTGCACCTGATAGAGTCTTTTTTTAAAAGCATGGAGATGGACTTATATGAAACATCTTATGGGCGCTTTACCTATGATGAGTATATATATGGCTCAGCCGAAGTAGTGGGCCTGATGTGTTTAAAGGTTTTTACCAATGGCGATGAAATGTTGTATAAAAAGCTTGAATCTTCGGCCAGGGCCTTGGGGGCAGCTTTTCAGAAAGTTAATTTTCTGCGCGATATGAAAAGCGACTTTGATGAACGGGGACGGGTATATTTTCCGGGCATAGATTTTACTAATTTTAAAGAGGATGCCAAAAAGCAGATAGAAGAAGAAGTTGATAACGATTTCAGAGTTGCTTACGAGGGTATTTTGCAATTGCCTGCCAGTGCAAGGCCTGGAGTTATGCTGGCTTATGTTTATTATATCCGCCTGTTTCAGAAAATAAAAAAAGTGCCGGTTGACAGGATCAAGGAGGCCCGCATAAGGATATCTGATTTTCACAAAGGCTTTATGTTGCTTGAAATGCTCATTAAACAACAGTTCGGCCTTTCAGCTCCTGAGATAGTTTAGTTTGCTTAACATCGCTACTGTGAAGATGCCTGTTGGCCGGGCCCGCCATTATGAAATCAACTTACCTGCTGCTTAATTTTTTTACCATTATCATCCCTCTGGTGCGCTCGGCGGAGAACCGGCTTCGTTTTTATACCCGTTGGAAGTTTTTGTTTCCGGGTATGATTTTTACGGCGGTATTTTTTCTTACATGGGATTATTTTAAAACCAGGTATGGTGTTTGGGGCTTTAACGATAAATACATTAT
>Ga0316217_10006263_pt1 | contig 11853 bp, 12 predicted proteins | sample 1anoAmetaG_FD_203633 | JGI IMG/M metagenome (GOLD analysis project Ga0316217, IMG submission 203633) | Freshwater microbial communities from Trout Bog Lake, Wisconsin, USA - 1anoA | ecosystem: Environmental > Aquatic > Freshwater > Lake > Hypolimnion/Profundal zone | place: USA: Wisconsin... | reverse complement strand
CTGATCGGCGAATTCGGCGACCAGCTCGATCGCCGCATCCGTATCCGCAATATTGTTGTAGGACAGAGCCTTGCCCTGAAGCTGTCGCGCCGTGGCGACGCCCGGGCGCGCTTCGCTCGTGCGATAAAAGGCCGCGGATTGGTGCGGATTTTCGCCGTAGCGCATGGTCTGCACGAGGGCGCCCGCCATGGCCTTGCGGTCGGGATAGGCGTCGTGAAGTTCGCCCGCGAACCAGGCGGAAATCGCCGCGTCATAGGCCGCCGTTCGAGCATAGGCGCGGGCCGCCAGCCGCTTGCGTAAGGAAAGGCGCGTTCCGCCGGCGTCTTTGAGCTCCGCCAGAACGTCGGCCATCCCCTCCGGATCGACGCACACCGCCACATAGGCGTGGTTCTTGGCGGAGGAGCGGATCATGGCCGGCCCGCCGATATCGATATTTTCGATCGTCGTGTCAAAGCTGGCGCCGGCGGCGACGGTCGCCTCGAACGGATAGAGATTGCAGTACAATATATCGATGGCGGGGATGTCGTGCTCCCGCATGGCGGCGGCGTGATGCGCCGCGTCGCGCACGCCCAGAAGTCCGCCATGGACCTTGGGGTGCAGCGTCTTCACCCGCCCATCCATCATCTCCGGAAAGCCGGTCAGCTCCGAAACATCGCGCACGGGCAGCCCCGCCGCTGCGATCGCCGCGCGGGTGCCGCCGGTCGAGACAAGCTCCACCCCCGCCTCCACGAGCGCATGCGCCGCCTCTAGCAAGCCGGTCTTGTCCGAAACGGACAAAAGGGCGCGGCGCGGCCGGACGAGATCGGGAGCAGTTGGAAAGGTCGGAGCGGTCATGTGATCCTAATCCAGTCGGGCGCCGATGCGGCGGGGCCCAGGGAAGGCGGATGCGCCTACCACGTTGCGCCCGTCTCGACAATTTCGGCATTCACCTTCGCTTTGCCATCAACCTCACAGCCAGTTGATTGGTCTTTCTCGCGATAGGGCGTCATGATGCAGTCCTTGGATGGAGGTCCAAAGTCCCTCGCGCCCGTCGATGCCTGCTCTTTCGCCCGCCCCGTGCGGAGACATTAGCAGGTTGTCGGCGGGCGCGGTTCTCTTTTACGACCTCGCCAATATTTGAACTCCAGACAATCCCTGCGCCCGTGATCTGGCGAGTGTTTCGCGCCGCTTTCGATCGGCCGGGATTATTTGCCGTTTTACCTCCTGTGACGCGCATCACGGCCTCGTTTCTGCATTCAGGGGAATAGCCGCCCCAAATGGAGACGCGTCCTTGGCCAATTTGTCGCCCCAGACCCCGCCGGTCACACCGACCCCAGAGCTGGCCTGCCATCGGACCGCCCTGTCTGCAAAGTCCGAGTCCTTGATCTATGCGGTGGGCGATATTCACGGCCGATCTGATCTCTTGAAAAAGATCGTCGCCGAAATCGCCGGCGACATCTTCAAAACCGGCGTCCGCTTCCGCCCGACCCTGATCTTCCTCGGAGACTATATCGACCGGGGCCCGTCGTCGAAACAGGTTATCAGCGATCTGATCGCCATCCGGGCGCATCCAGAACTGAACGTCCAGTGCCTGCTCGGCAACCACGAAGCCATGATGCTCGATGTTTACGATTCCGGTAAGGGCGCTGATCTGTGGTTGCGGCATGGCGGCGCCGAAACCTTGCAATCCTATGGGATCGAGGTTGATCCCGACGCGCCCGCCCCTCAGGACCTGCGTCTGCGTATGCGCCGGGCGGTTCCTTCCGAGCACATCGCCTTTCTGAAGAGCCTGCCGCTGATGGCGGTGATCGGGGACTACGTCTTCGTACATGCCGGCGTTCGCGCCGGGGTGGCCCTCGAGCAACAGAAGAAGAGCGATCTTTTGTGGTCACGAATGACCCCCCGCAGCGTCGACGCGCCAGGAAAGATCGTGGTCCATGGCCATACGCCGGTTGACCAGCCCCTGCACGTCGAAGGCCGGATCTCGATCGATACGGGCGCCTATCTGACAGGCCGCTTGACCGCCGCCCGGATCGCCAGCGGCAAGGTCAGCTTCCTCATGACTGAAGCCCATGGCCGCTTCTATGCCGAACCCAGGCGCTGGCGCGGGCAGTTCGGCGCCCGCACCGCGATCCGAAACGCCCGGCCCGGCCCCGCTTCCGCTGCGCCCCCGATCGCTGCGGAACCTCGCCAACTGGTCGGATAAGCTTAAGTGTTCCGGGTCGAGGCCCGGATTTCCCCTTCCGACTTGTCCGGCGTCCTCCAGTACGGCTATGTGCGCGCAGGAGCCCGCACACACTGCGGTTCTGCGGATGGGGCATGTCCAGAACCTTCCTTGATCTCAAAGCAACCCACAATCCTTACCGATGGCATCTTCCGGTAGCTGAGCGCCTGTGCGTCGGCCCGGCCGGGAACAAGTTCCTGTTTGGCGGGGTCGGCCTCGGCGCCGCCGTCGCGGCGATGGAGTTGGCTTGCGATCGCCCTCTGATATGGGCGACAGCGCAATATCTGTCCTATGCCCGGCCGCCGTCGATCGTGGACCTCGACGTCAGCGTGCCCGCGCAGGGCAAGCACACGACCCAGGCGCGGGTGGTCGCCCATGTTGGCGATGCGGAAATCCTCACCGTGAATGCGGCCTTGGGGCGCAGGCCGTCTGACATCTCGCACCAGTGGTCGAAGGCGCCGCTTGCACCCCCTCCGGAGGACTGCGAGGTCAGCGAACGCTGGCGCACAGATGTCGAGGACCTGCACCGGCATTTCGAGGTTCGGGTGGCCCACGGTCGGCACGGCTGCGCCGATCATCCCGACGGACCCAGCGAAGACGGCCGCGTGGTGCTCTGGATCCGTCCACCTGAAGGCGCGCCGGTCGACTCCGCTATATTGGCGGTGATGGCCGATCATGTTCCCTCCGGCGTCGGCCCTGCGCTCGGCCGCAACGCGGGCGGCAACAGCCTCGACAACACCTTGCGCCTCTTGCGCATCGTCCCGACGGACTGGGTGCTGTGCGATGTGACCGTAACGGGCGTGGCGCACGGGGTCGCGCACGGCGCGATGCGCCTGTTTTCGCAGGACGGCCAGCTCATGGCCACCGCCAGCCAGTCCATGATCCTGCGGATCCGCGACGCAAACTGACCTGCTACGCCCCTTTTCCCCGACGCCGCCTTGGGCTATGAGAACAAGTCATGAACACAGAACTCGCCCTGTCCATCGTGCTTAGCCTTGTCGCCGCAAGTCTCGGCGTCGGGCTGTGGGTCTCCTGGACCGCCTATCGCCGCGAGGCGGCGCGGGCCCAGGACCTGTCGGAGCGGCTGCAGAGCGCGCTGGTGCGCTTGGCCGAGGCCGAAGCCCGCGCGCGCAATCTCGAAGACGTCGGCGCCAGCATGGGACAGGCCTTTCAGGCCTTCTCCGCCGAAAGCTTGAGCCGCGCGCAGGACGAACTGATCAAGCGCGCCGAAGAGCAGGCCAAGGCGCGGGAAGCTCTGGCCCGGGCCGAACTTGAGAAGCAGCTCAAACCGGTGGCGGACACCCTGTCCCGCTTTGAGGCGCAGGTCTCCGCCATGGAAAAGAGCCGGGCGGACGACAACGGCGGCTTGAAGGCTCAGATCGCGGCCCTGATGCAGGCGTCGGTCGAGACCCAGACCGAGGCGCGCAAGCTGTCGCAGACGCTGCGCCGCGGCGCCGGCGTTCAGGGTCGCTGGGGCGAACAGACCCTGCGCAACGTGCTTGAGACGGCAGGTCTCTCCGCCCGGTTCGATTTTATGGAGCAATTTAGCGTCGATACGGAGGAAGGCCGGCGCCGGCCGGATGTGAAGGTCAGACTTCCCGGCGGCGGCGTCTTTGTGATCGATAGCAAGTGTTCGCTCAACGCCTTCATGGATGCGCAGGAGGCGGTGGACGACGCCGGGCGGGACGCGGCGCTCGTCCGTCACGCCGCCAGCGTCCGTCAGCATATGCTGGGCCTCTCCGCCAAGGGCTATTGGGATCAGTTCAAGTCGGAAGGATCGCCAGACTTCGTGGCCATGTTCGTGCCCGGAGACGGATTTCTGGCGGCGGCGCTGGACCGGTCGCCGGATCTGATGACCGAGGCCATGGACAAGCGGGTGATCCTGGTCACCCCCACCACCCTCTTCGCCCTTTGCAAGGCGGTCGCCTACGGATGGCGTGTCGAGGATCAGAGCCGCAACGCCGATGAGATCGCTGAACTCGGCCGCGAGCTTTACAAGCGACTGTCCGTGATGGGCGGCCATGTGACGTCAATGGGCGACGGCCTGCGCCGCGCTGTCGCCAAATACAACGAGTTTGTCGGCTCGCTGGAAAGTCAGGTGCTGACCCAGGCCAAGCGGTTCGAGGCCCTGTCCGTCGATCACGAAGGCCGCTCCTTGCCGGCGATGGAGCCGCTGGATGGCAGCCTTCGCCCCCTGGCCAAGCTGGCCGCGGGAGAGGTGGGCGGTCTTGACGGGTCGGCTGAGCGCCCCTAACTGCGGCCCATGGCCATACTCGACATTCTGACGGTTGCTGACCACGCCTCCGTCCTGAAGCAGAAATCCGACCCCGTGGAGCGGGTGGACGACTCCCTGCGCGCCCTGATGGACGACATGCTGGAGACCATGTACGCCGCGCCGGGCATTGGCCTGGCCGCGATCCAGGTCGGCGTGCCCAAGCGGGTCATCGTCATGGACCTCGCCAAGGCCGAAGAGCCGCCCGAGCCGCGCTATTTCGTCAACCCCGAGATCCTGGAAGCTTCGGAAGACCTCTTTGAGTACGAGGAGGGGTGTCTGTCCGTGCCCGAGGTCTATGACGCGGTGGAACGCCCCGCCCGTGTGCGGATCCGGTACTTGAACAGACTGGGCGAGACGGTCGAGGAATGGGCTGAAGGCCTCTACGCCGTCTGCATCCAACATGAGATGGATCACCTCGAGGGCGTGTTGTTCATCGACCACCTGTCGCGCCTGAAGCGGACGCGGGCCATCGCCAAGGTCAAGAAGGCGGTTCGCGCTAGGTGAGCGCCACATAGCGCCATATAAAGATATCTTTATATCGTTATTGCTCCTTTCACCGTCTGAAGATAAAAGCCGGGTTCATCAGACGCATTGAACGGAGCGCTCCCATGGCCGACTACATCGTCAAGGACTTAAGCCTCGCCGATTACGGCCGGAAGGAAATCGACATCGCCGAGACCGAAATGCCAGGTCTCATGGCGACCCGCGCCGAGTTCGGGCCCTCGCAGGTGCTGAAAGGCGCGCGCATCGCCGGCTCCTTGCACATGACGATTCAGACGGCGGTGTTGATCGAGACGTTGCAGGCCCTGGGCGCGGACGTGCGCTGGGCGTCGTGCAACATCTTCTCGACCCAGGATCACGCCGCCGCTGCAATCGCCGCCAAGGGCACGCCGGTTTTCGCCTTCAAAGGCGAGACCCTGGTCGAGTACTGGGATTATGCGCACAAGATCTTCGAATGGGCCGACGGCGGCTACCCCAATCTCATTCTTGACGACGGCGGCGACGCGACCTTGCTGTGCGTGCTGGGGCCGAAGGCGGAAATGGACCCGACGCTTCTGGACCACCCGACCAACGAAGAGGAAGAAGCCCTCTACAGCGTGATGAAGCGGTACCTGAAGGAAAAGCCGGGCTTTTACACCGCGATCAGCAAGGCCATCCTGGGCGTGTCCGAAGAAACCACGACGGGCGTTCATCGTCTCTACGAAATGGCCAAGAAGGGCGATCTTCCCTTCCCGGCGATCAACGTGAACGACAGCGTGACCAAGTCGAAGTTCGACAATTTGTACGGCTGCCGGGAAAGCCTGGTCGACGCGATACGTCGAGGGACGGACGTGATGCTCGCCGGCAAGGTGGCCGTGGTGTGCGGTTATGGCGATGTGGGCAAGGGCTCGGCGGCGTCCCTACGTCAGGGCGGCGCGCGGGTGATCGTAACGGAAATCGACCCTATCTGCGCCCTGCAGGCGGCGATGGAAGGCTATGAGGTCCGCACGCTGGAGGCGGTCGCCGACAAGGCCGACATCTTCGTCACCGCGACCGGCAACAAGGACGTGATCACCGTCGACGACATGCGGCGGATGAAGAACAACGCCATCGTCTGCAATATCGGCCACTTCGATTCCGAGATCCAGATTGCGGGCCTTCGGAACTTCATATGGGACGAGATCAAGCCGCAGGTCCACCATGTGGAATTTCCGGACGGCAAGAAGCTGATTATCCTGTCGGAAGGCCGGCTCGTGAACCTCGGCAACGCCACCGGGCACCCGAGCTTCGTGATGAGCGCCTCCTTCACCAACCAGACCCTGGCGCAGATCGAACTTTGGACCCGTCACGCGTCCTACGAACGCAAGGTCTACACCCTTCCCAAGCATCTCGACGAAAAGGTCGCGCGACTGCACCTTGAAAAGCTCGGCGCTCAGCTCACTGAGCTCCGCAAGGATCAGGCGGACTATATCGGCGTACCGACCGAAGGCCCGTTCAAGCCGGACCACTATCGCTATTGATCCTGTGGCCTGAAGGCCGCTTTCAGTCGATCAAGCATCAGGGGGTGCAGATCCGCGTTGGCGACCAGCACCGACGTCGAGTCGCTGGTATAGCGCTCGCCGTCGGCGGTCGTGACCTTGCCCCCCGCCTCAACCACGATCAAGGCGCCGGCGGCGATGTCCCAAGGTGAAAGATCGCGCTCCCAGTAGCCGTCAAAACGCCCCGCCGCGACATAGGCAAGGTCCAGCGCCGCGGACCCGAACCTTCGGACGCCGGCGACCCGCTGGGTCAACTGGTGCATCTCCTTCAGGAACTGGCCATGGCCGGGCCTGCCGAGGAACGGCACACCTGTCGCAAGAACACACTCGTCGAGATGCCGCCGGGCCGCGACCCGCAGGCGCTTTTCGTTGTTGAGAAAGGCGCCCTTCCCCTTCTCCGCCCAGAAGATCTCGTTCGCCGCAGGATTATAGATCACGCCAGCGACCAGCTCGCCCTCCCGCTCCAGGGCTACGGAAATGCAGAAGTGAGGAATGGCGTGGAGGAAGTTGGTGGTCCCGTCGAGGGGGTCGATAATCCAGCGATGGGACTTGTCCGTGCCCTCGACGGCGCCGCGCTCCTCGGCCAGGAAGCCATAGCCAGGCCGAACGCGGGACAGTTCTTCCACCAAGGTCTGCTCAGCCTTGAGGTCCGCGGCGGAAACGAAATCGGCCGGGCCCTTCTTGGAGACCTGCAGCTCCGCCACCTCGCCGAAGTCGCGCGCGAGACGCCGCCCAGCTTTTCGAGTGGCGTCGATCATCACCTGGACGAGGTTGGAAGCGGTGGCCATGGAAACTATCAGGTCCTTTTACTCAAAGCCGGGTTCTCAAAATCCGGGCGCGGACCCTAGAGCATTTTCGAAACAGCGAAAACCGCAATTCCGCGAGAAAACGCCCTGATTTTAGAGGGTTATCCCTGCTTTGCGAACTCGGCGAATATCGTTCGGGCGTTCTCGACCGTCTCTTGGCCAAGCGGCTCGGGCGAGCCCTGGCCCCACACCGGACCCGGCCAACAGGCGTCGTCCGACCTGCGACCCACAATGTGCCAGTGCAGTTGCGGCGTCACATTGCCGAGGTTGGCGATATTGAGCTTCTCGACAGGCCGCGACCACGCTTCCCCCAAGGCCCGAACCAGGCGGCCGGCGAGGTCGACCTCCACGAGCCACCGGCACTGATCTGCGTAGCTGAGATCCGCAAGCTCCACGGCGCCTGCGCGCCGCGGCGTCAGCACCACCCACGGAAACCGCCCGTCATCCTGCAGGCGCAGGTCGCACAGATCCAGCGACGCCATCGCATGCGACGTGGACACGATCCTCTGGTCGAGGATGAAGTCAGCCACGGCTTGGAACCGCGGCCCAATAGTCGAGATCCAAGACGATCTCTGGTGGATAGAAGCCCTGCGCATCCTTGTCCGGAAAGTCGGTGCAGGGCCTGTCCTTCGTCGCCACCAGCCGAAGTCGAAGGGCGCCGACATCGGTGCGGCCCGGTAGGCGTTGCGCGTCGAGCACCTCGCTCCACGCGAACAAGGTGGCCCCGGCGAAGAACGGGTTGACGTGCCGTCCCCCATTTACGCCGAGCCAAAGGCCCGCATTTTCGAGCCCATTGAACGAGAGCGCGCGGGCCGTCGAAATGACCACGCCGCCATAGACCAGGCGGCGCCCCGTAGGATCGGAGGCGCGTTCAAACTGGTTGAAATGCACCTTGGCGGTGTTCTGATAGAGGCGGGTCGCCATCTGCGCCTCGGCTTCCTCGACGACCATGCCGTCGACATGATCGATGCGCTCGCCCACTGAATAGTCCTCAAACGCCGCGATCGATCCGCCCAGTCCGAAATCATAGCCGGTCAGATTAAGCCCTTTTGGCAGGACAAGATCGGAGGCGGCCACGCAGGCGGCGAGGTTGGGCGCGCTGTCGGTCGGCGCGGGCGAGGCCGGATCGCGTTTGCGCACGAGCACCCACCGCGCATAGGCCAGCACGGCTTCACCCCGCTGATTGCGCCCGGTCGTGCGCACATAGACCACGCCGGACTTGCCATTGGAGGTTTCCTTGACCCCCAGCACGTCCGAGGTTGCGGTCAATGTGTCGCCGACCGCGACCGGCGCAAGAAACCGGCCTTCAGCGTAGCCCAGATTGGCGATGGCGTTCAGGCTGATATCCGGCACCGACTTGCCGAAAACAATGTGAAACACCAGCAAGGGATCGACCGGCGCCGCCGCCAGACCACAGGCCTTCGCAAAGGGCGTCGATGCAAACAGCGCGTGCCGCGCGCCATAGAAGGCCGTCGTCAGCGCCACATCGCCTTGGGTGACCGTTCTGGGGGTCGCATGCGGCAGGGAAAGGCCTGGGTAAAAGTCCTCGAAGAACCGGCCAGGATTGGTTTTCGCGCTGTGCATCGTCATCGGCGTGATCTCTTGAAGCGCCCGTTGTGGAAAGGCGACCGCGTGAAACGCGCATTAAACCGATTGGACCGGTCAGCGCCAGTGAGCCCTGCAAGTCACAAGTCTCTCAGGCGGATACGATTGGGACCTTGCCCCCAGGCCCAGACGGGGCTAGACCGCGACCGTCCCGTTTCCATGGTCATTGGAGAGACTGATGTCGCGTGCGAAAATCGCCTTGATCGGCGCCGGAATGATCGGCGGTACTCTGGCGCACGTCGCCGCCCGCGAGGGCCTTGGCGATATCATCCTCTTCGACATCGCCGAAGGCACGCCGCAGGGCAAGGCCCTCGACATCGCCGAAGCCTCTCCGGTTTTCGGCGTGGACGCAGGGCTCAAGGGCGCCAACAGCTATGCCGACATCGCCGGCGCTGACGTCTGCATCGTGACCGCCGGCGTGCCGCGCAAACCGGGCATGAGCCGCGACGACCTCCTCGGCATCAATCTGAAAGTGATGAAGGCCGTGGGCGAAGGGATCAAGGCCCACGCCCCGAACGCCTTTGTCATCTGCATCACCAACCCGCTCGACGCCATGGTCTGGGCGCTTCGCGAATTTTCGGGCCTTCCCCATCACAAGGTCGTGGGGATGGCCGGCGTGCTCGATTCCGCCCGCTTCCGGCATTTCCTGGCCGACAAGACCGGCATTTCGGTTCAGGACGTCCACGCTTGGACCCTTGGCGGTCACGGCGACGACATGGTGCCGATGGTGCGTCATTCAACGGTCGGCGGCCTGCCCCTGCCCGCCGCCGTCAAGGCGGGCCTTTTGTCTCAGGCCGAGCTCGACGCCATTGTGGACCGGACCCGCAAGGGCGGCGGCGAGATTGTCGCCCTCTTGAAGACCGGTTCGGCCTTCTACGCGCCGGCGGAAAGCGCGATTGCGATGGCGAAGTCCTATCTGCGCGACGAGCGACGCGTCCTGCCCTGCGCCAGCTATCTGAAGGGCGAATACGGCCTGTCCAATATCTATGTCGGCGTGCCGTCCCTGATCGGAAAGGGCGGAGTGGAGAAGGTTCTCGAGTTCGAACTGAACGACGCCGAGAAGGACATGTTCGCCAAGTCCGTCGCCTCCGTTCAGGGCCTGCTTGACGCCTGCAAGGCCATTGACCCGTCGCTCGCCGGCTGAACCTTACGGGCGAAGGCTCAATTTCCCTTCGCTTTTCGGCCAGGAGACCACCGGCTGTTGACTAGCTCCGCCGACCTCACCGACGACCTGGTCGCCACCTTCCAGCTGGACGGTGAGCAGGTGCGCGGCCGATTGGTGCGTCTTGGCCCCGTGATCGACGACATCCTGTCGCGCCACAACTATCCCGAAGCCGTTGCAAATCTGCTCGCAGAAGCCTGCACCCTCGCCGCGCTGGTGGGGTCAAGCCTTAAGTTCGAAGGCCGGCTCATCGTGCAGGCGCAGGGCGACGGCCCTGTGAGCTACGTCGTGGGCGACTTTGACACTGGCGGCGCCCTGCGCGGCTATTGCCAGTTCGACGAGGCTAAAGTGGCCCAATCCGCAGCCGGGTTCGCCCGGCCCGGGGCGCAGACCCTGCTCGGCAAAGGCCTGTTCGTCATGACGATCGATCCGACAAACCTGAAGGATCGGTATCAGGGCGTAGTTCCCATCGAGGGCGAAACCCTGGCCTTGTGCGCGGAGAGCTATTTCGCCCAGTCCGAGCAGGCGCCCGCGAGGATCCGTCTCGCCAGTCAGCCCTTCGGGCCTGCCGAACAGCAGGTCTGGCGCGCCGGCGGCATGATGATCCAGAACATCGCCTCAGACGACGCGCGCGGCGCGACGGAGGAGGCCTGGCGCCGGGCGGACGCATTGTTCGGCACCCTTGGGGAAGACGAACTGGTCGACCCGGAACTCTCCCCGGACCGTCTATTGTTTCGACTATTTCACGAAGACGGCGTGCGGCTTTATCCACCAAGCCCACTTCGCGCCGCCTGCCGGTGCTCGGAGGACAGGGTGATCGGCCTTTTGAAGTCGTTTCCCCCCGAAGACGTGACTGACATGATCGAAGCTGACGGCCAGATCCACGTCACCTGCGAATACTGCGCGCGGCAATACGTCATCCCCGTCGACGTCATTACCTGACCTTCTCGGCAAGATGGCTGACTTCAGGGGGCGAAGGCCCGAAGGAAGGCTTCCGCGCACATGTGCGCGCGGGCGGCTTCCGTCGCAAGATCATCTTCAATCGGCCGGCCGATCAGCATGCGCAGCTGCAATCCTCCAACAGCGATCCCGGCGAACATTTCCGCCGCCAACAAGGGATCGGGCACGCGCAGCGTTCCCTGGGCGTCCAGGGCCGCCAGATAGTTGGCCAGGGTCTGTCGGGCGCCCATGAACGCGGTCTCATAGATGATGTCCGCCAGTTCCGGCGCATCGAGGCTGCCGGAGATGGCGATGCGCATGATCTCGCCGTAGGGTTCTGTGAGGATCGACCGGATCATGACCGCGGCGTAGGCGGTCAAGGTGGCCTTCGGATCTGCAAGAGCCACCGGGTCTCGCAGGGCCGCCGTGATCTCATCCCGGCGACGCTCCACCAAAGCCTGCAGGAGTTGGCTCTTTGAGCCATAGTGATTGTAGACCGTCTGCTTGGAGACATTGGCCCGACGGGCGACCTCTTCCAGCGGCACCGAAAGGCCGCGCTCGGCAAGGACAGCGAAGGCGGCCGTGATGATCGCTTCAGACTTTCGGGCGTCGATCTGGCCTAAGGCTCTTGGCATGAGGACGTCGCACTCGCTTTCGCAGTTGAAGGGTAGATCAGCGCCGAGGTATCGAAGCGCCCTTGGCGTAAATGAGCATGACGCCCCTTTCGCCCCAAAGGCTTATCCCTTTAGTTCCGCTGCAATCAACATTTTGTAGTTTGCCGGTTTGATTGCGACAGCGATGCCGAGCAGAGTTTGGAAGGCTGCGTGCGGTGTGCGTCGGCGGTT
>Ga0316217_10006262_pt1 | contig 11855 bp, 17 predicted proteins | sample 1anoAmetaG_FD_203633 | JGI IMG/M metagenome (GOLD analysis project Ga0316217, IMG submission 203633) | Freshwater microbial communities from Trout Bog Lake, Wisconsin, USA - 1anoA | ecosystem: Environmental > Aquatic > Freshwater > Lake > Hypolimnion/Profundal zone | place: USA: Wisconsin... | reverse complement strand
AGGGCCTAAGAAGTTCATAACCTTTTGCTTCTGCACACACAGAAGTCAAAGTAAGGCGTAAAAACGGGAGACAAGTTTTTGCCATTCCAGAACATAAGGGTTTTAGATGGGACCCCTATCTATAGGAAAAGAGGTGCCTTAAAAAAAATGGCGGAGGCCCCTAGGGCATTTCCAGAGATACTGTAAAATAGGATGTTACTTACTATAGGATATAGACACGAAAGGATTCGTCATGCCATTTATTCCCGACCCACTATCCCCATGGGATGCTAAAAATGTAAGAATAGCAAGTCTTTCTAAGACAGCTAATAATGCTCAACATCACGAAGATATGATGGCTCATCATTATGGTGTTGCTGACTCTTTGGATAGACTTGCTGAAAAATATAAAGCAACTGGTGATAAAGATTCATACAATCAATTTGCACTTAAAGCAGTAGGGCATCGTCTACTCGCTGATGCTCATCAAGAAGTAAGAGACTATATGAACAATGTACCAAAACCTGATGACAATAGAGAATAATGAATTGGAACCTTAGATATAGTAAAGAAGCTAGCGTAGCTGATTTTATTAATAAACAACGTACTAAGGGCGTATCTAAAGAGTTCCAGTCATTGGCGGATCTAGATACTAGAAATACTCTCTCCCATGCTATTGGTCATCATTTAAAGCAATGTGAACACCACGAAGAGCTTGGTGAATTTTATACTAATGCTGGTGAACATGATATTGCATCTGCTCACACATTTGCATATGGCCTGCACGCTCGTGCTTCAGACGCCAACAGACTAGCACTAATGCTACACGCTCCTGGTGCTCCAGTAGAAGCAAAACTCGATGCTGTTGATAACGCTAAGAATTTAACAATATTAGCTGACCATTATAGCAAAGGAGTTTCTCATGATACATGGAATATTGATGAGGATGAATAATGAACTGGAACCTTAGATACGCTAACGATAAAGAACTAAGCATTGATGCTGACTTTACCCCTGATGAAAGCTTTGAAGGCATTGCTGAAATGGCAAAGAAAATGCGTCAATATGAATCTCTTCCAAATTGTCCTTCTTGTGAAGGAACTGGTAAATATGTTCGAACAATACTGCATGGGCGTGATTGTATTAATTGCAATGGAACAGGTAAAATAACTGATCCTTGCGTTAATTGCTTAGGACGTGGTTGTAAAGAATGTAACCAATTGGGCACTCGAGAAGCCAACGATGACTATTGGAAAGATCTGATGGACGAATAATGAACTGGAATGTTCATGATAAAGGCACAACTATTGCTGAGCCTATAACTGAATAAGCTATATTACGATCTCATTAAAAGATTTAGAAATTTCGAGGATATATATGCGAGCCGCGTTGCCCGCAAAACTGGACTTTTGACACAGATGTAAATAATATGTATTCTTGACTAAGTAGGTATGGAATTATTTAATTACGACAAAATCAAATCACACCCTAATTATCTACAAGTTGAAGAGAATATATGGGTGATAAAGAATCTTATCTCAGATGAGACATGCGACCTGCTTGTCAACTTTGCTGAGTCTGTCCCAGAGGAACAATGGTGGGAGAGAAACAGAAGAGAGTGGTGGCATGGTAAGTTCTTATATACCGTTGACAACGAAGAGATCAATGAGAAGAACAAAGAGATAAAAGCGGCAATAGCTACGCTATTTACAGACGATTGGTTTCTAAGTGATCCTGGCTCCATCCACAGGATACAAAAGGGTCAAGGTATGTTTGAACACTCCGATAACCCTACAGAGGGTATGGGCAAGAACAATTTCGTTCAGCTAGCCTTTACTATTTATCTAAGTGATTTTGAAGGTGGAGAGATCTATTACCCTAAGATCCTAAATCCAACACCACTACAGTATAAAGCATCAAAGGGTGACGTATTGATTCACCCAGGCGTGGGAAGATACGAACACGGAGTTAGACCAGTAACAGGCGATAAGGTTCGCTATGTAACAACAACCTTTGCGTACGATCCTAAAGTAAAAGAACTAATAGACGTGGGCGTAGTATTCCAAGATGTAGAGTCTGGTCAACCAATGTTAAACGACCTTACTGTAAGCGACTGCATCGAATAACATATATGAAACAACCATTAATAGTGAAAACTCTATTCGATACTGAATTCTATAAAGAACTAGAGAATGAATTACGTTCAAAAGTTATTAGCCATGGAGATAGTAGTATCTTGCCAGGTCGTTATATTATAAATACTGACCAAAGTTCTTTATTAAAAACTGCGCATGACAAAACAATAGACATAGCGAAAAAACTTTTTGAAATTCCTGACTTATTGCCAAGTTACGCGCTGTTCGCCCATTATGAGACTATAGGAGATGTAGTACCATACCTTAGGAAGCATAAGGACACCAATGCCTGCACCTACATAATAGATATGTGTCTATATCAGTCAGAACCTTGGGACATATATATTGAAGGTACACCTTATACTCTCCACCCTAATCAAGCATTAGCCTTCTATGGAGAAGACCAAGAGCATTGGCGTGGTATATTCCCCGACCCTTCTTTTGGGTTTGTTGGCATGGTTTTCTTTTGCTTTGTTAAAAGTGACCATTGGTTCTATGCCAAAGGTAAAGAATATATTAAAGTTATAAATGGAGATATGACAGAAGAAGAATGGGTTGCGAGTCATCAATGATATCAATAAACCCTAACTTTTTAACACCAGAAGAAATAAGCACTATTTTAAACTATGTTAAGAATGAATCTCAGAAACATTGGAGTATAGATGAAAATAATCAAAGACGAGTACTCAATTTAAATTATTATAAATCGCTTGAACCAAAAGACAAGTTGATCTTGGAAATGATTATAAAGATTAGGATTCGCATTGAGCAACACATAAAACAAACTTGTGGACTTTCTGTACCAATCTATGCAGAATGTGCTAGTGTAATACGTTGGCCTGAGGGTTATGAACAAGAACCTCACGCAGATAGTGAACAGAATAATCCTGACGATGGTGAACATCCATACCCACACCGTTTTTATGCAGCTGTTTGTTATCTGAATGATGACTACGAAGGTGGAGAGATTTATTTCCCACAACATGGTCTTGAATTAAAACCAGCGCCAGGGGTTATGATTCACTTCCCAGGAACCCGTGAATACCTGCATGGAGTTCACCCTGTGACCAATGGAGTTAGATATGCCATTACAGCTTTCTATACCAAAGATATAAATAAAGCCGATGGATTACCAGCATGAAAACACTAAAGATTATTGAATGGCCATATTAAACCACAAAAAGAAAAATAATAATGATAGAAAATTTTATTGCTTATAGAAATTACAATGGCTTTGCCGATATAGCTCCATTGAATGTAAAAAGAGAATGGATGGATGATACGGTAAATAGCCATGCCTATAAATGTTTCCCAGTTAGCCTTGCCAATGGTTTAGGTTGGGGTATATTCTTCCCAGAAGATATTACTTTTATTTGGGATGGCATAACTGATACGACATCAGATCATGTTAAAATTTTAGCTGGTGAAAAGTATGTTCATGCACAAAGAGGTAATGCAACTATAAGTTTCAATACTGGTCTTATTTTTAAAACACCAGACGATTACACTCTTTTGACTATGCCAGTCCCTAATCAACATATAGCTGGTGTTTCTCCGTTTACAACATTAATGAGTACTTCTTTTTATAATAGCGATTTACCATGCGCCTGGAGAATAACAGAAGCTAATAAAGAAATAACTATTAAAGCAGGCACTCCAGTTATAGCAGTGCTTCCAATATCTTTAACTAATTTACAGAATACAGAATTACATATGAAACACCGTAATGATATACCAATTTCATATAGTCAAGATTATATAGGTTATCACGAAGTAATAGGTCAAATTAATCAATCGGGTAAATGGTCAGATTTTTATAGAGATGCTGTAAATCATGAAGGTAAAACTGTTGGTGAACACGAAGTTAAATTAATAAGACTAAAGGTTATGGAAGGATAACATGGAAGAACAGATAATTGTAAACAAAGATGAGGATCAGAGAGAATTTGTATCGCTTATACCTTCTGGTTATTTTGGTGACTCAGCAGATAACATTGTAGAAGTTTCAGACTTTCTTACACCAGAAGAACAAGAAACACTTAGAAACTTTGCTATCAATAATACGGTTTGGGATATTACTGAAACTAAAACTAATGAGAATGGAACAGTTACTTACAATGCAGATTTTTGGGCAGATAGGGTAGCAACGTATACTTCTTTACAAAGAGTAGATCCAACAATTTTGCCTTTGATTGAAGACATGCAAAGAAGACTTAAAGTTAAAGTAGATGCACACTTCAATGTCAATGTTAGAGCAACAGGGCCTGCAGTTGTTAAATGGCCTGTAGGAACTGAACAAACTCCACATGCTGATAAAGAACTACATGAAGGACCAGATGCCGGTAAGCCAAACGCTTTCCCATATTATGACATAGCATCAATCTTTTATTTTAATGATGACTACGAAGGTGGAGAATTATATTTTGTTAACCAGGGTGTACGTATAAAACCAAAAGCAGGTTCTGCATGGTTCTTCCCAGGTGACATGAATTATCTGCATGGAGTTTCAACAGTGACTTCTGGACTTAGATTTACTTGCCCATTTTTTTGGACAGTGGAAGAAAACTTTAATATTAAATAGGAGCTATATGGATAAGAAAATACTACACGACAAAATTTACTATTATGAAAATGTAATGCCAAATTTTGACGATTTCAATAAGGCTTTAGAACATTATAATAATTGGGAAGAGTGGACTGCATGTGGTGATGTACCTTATCTTTATGGAGAACAAAAATCAATAATCCCGAATGAGAGCGATGAATACAAGTCATACGTTTATAATGCGATTAAAGATGCTTTTTATAATGTTAGTAAAGACTATGCAGAATCTTTAGGTGACTACGATGAACCAAAATTATTTCCAACATATAAAATAAAGAAGTACATGACTGGAGCATCTATGGGTGCTCATTACGATCAATCATTCGGTGACACAAGTTTAAGATACTCTTTTGTTATGTATCTGAATGATGACTACGAAGGTGGAGAGATTTCTTTTAAAATTGTAGATTATTTTGAACCTAGTGAAAGACCTGACGTAGATCCAGATTATAATGAAGCTATAAGGTTAAAACAAATTGATGTAGGAATTAAACCAAAAGCAAACAGTATTGTTATATTTCCATCCTCTGCTCCATATTTTCATACTGCTCATATTATTAAATCTAATGTTAAATATATGATTCCAGGTCATTGGATACACAACAATATGAAATTTCATTTAAATGAAATGATGTCATGAGGCATGGACAAAACAATATTGCACGAAAAAATTTACTATTACGAGAATGTAATAGAAGATTTTGACAATTTCAATAAAGTTTTAAAAAAATTAAATGATGATTGGATAGTGTGGCATTCTTCTGACAATGAAGATCATATTTATGGAGAACATAAATCATTAGATCTAAATATAATTGGTAAAGCAAAAGGTCAATTAAAAGAAGACATGCTATACGTTTATAATTTAATTATAAATGCTTTTTTAAATGTTGCCAAAGACTATGCGGAATCACAAGGCGATTACGAAGAACCAAAATTATTTAAATTGCTTAATATAAAAAAATATAACGCTGGAACATATATGGGTTCTCATTTTGATCAATTACAAGGCGATATGAGTTTGAAATATTCTTTTGTTATGTATTTAAACGATGATTATGAAGGCGGAGAACTTTCATTTAACATTATAGATTATGATGAAGCTTTTGACGAAAGGCCTCGCACAGATCCAGATTATGATAAAGCTTTGAAATCAAAGTTATTTGACATAGGTTTTAAACCAAAGGCTAATAGTACAGTTATATTTCCAGCATCTGCCCCATACTTCCATACTGCACATCTTGTTAAAACTGGTTTTAAATATATGATTACATCTCACTGGATACATGATGATCATCAATAAAATATACAATAATATTTATGAGAAAGATATGGGTTCAACTTTAATGCAAAAAACAGCTATAGTTACAGGAGCCAGTAAAGGCGTAGGCCGAGCTACGGTCAAACTCTTGGCTAACAATGGATATAAAGTTATCGCTGCATCAAGAAATTTAGATGCTATGAAAGATCTAGAGTCTGATAATGTTGAAATAAATAAACTAGACGTAACAGAACCAGAACAGATCAAATCGTTTTTTGAAAAATACAAAGAAACTACTATAGATTTATTAGTTCATAATGCTGGTGGTGGCTCTGCACCCAAGCAAATAATACATGAAACTATGGAAGATTTTAGAAGAGCTTATGATATAAATGTAACTGGTCCAATGTATATATCACAGTTGTTTGTTACTTCAATGCAAAAATCTGATTCTCCAACAATTATATTTATTTCTTCTTTGTGTGGACAAATTCCATTTTTTGGATCAGGCAATTATTCTAATGCAAAAAGAGGCCAGATGGGTTTAGTTGATACCATGAGGTTAGAGTTCCCAGCGTATGGTATTAAAATAACAGAAATTTGCCCAGGAACTATTGATACTCAAACAGAAAAGAAAGAGAATGCATTGACTGCAGAAGACATGGCAGAAGCTATCCGATGGGTGGGTTCATTACCAGGACATGTAAATATAAACCATGTAGAAATAGCACATATAAATAGTAGCAAGTACGTGATATAATATGAATAAAATAGATTATAAAAATGACATTGTTGTTTTTGAAGAATTCTTAAGCAAAGAAGAATGCAATGCAATTATTAAATATTGGGATCATTCAGAAAAAAATGGCAAACTTAAATGGAATAGAATTGGATTCTATGGATCATCTGCAGCCAACTTGCCAGTAGGCGATGATATGGTTGATTTTGGATTACCTAAAGATCTTGTTGAATCTTTGAGTTCTAGAATGAAAGAAGCTGCGGAACTTGCTCATGGTAGTGGTCTAAAGCCAATTGGTTTCCCACATGCACAAATATGGGCTACAGGAGGTTTTACAAACCCTCATTCAGATAATAGTACAGATGGTAAGTACAATGAATTCGAAAGAAGCAAATGGGCAACGTTTATATATTTGAATGATAATTTTGATGGTGGAGAATTATTCTTTCCTGATCATGGTGTCTCAATTAAACCAAAGACTGGTCTATTAGCAGCATTTGATGGTGGACATAATAACCAGCATGGTATATCATTGATTACGTCCGGAGAAAGATTTACTATTGGTCAATTTTGGGACTATGAAGAATCAGAATATACTCAAGAAAAAATAGATGAATGGGCTGAGAGCCTTAAAACCGTTAGAGCACAACAAGCTGTACAACTAAAAGGTTGGGAAGAAGCAGAATCCAAGGGAGAAAAGGTTCTGCCAGATCCCAACCTAGAATATAAAGGAGAACCGCGATGAATATGCAAGAAGGAATGGTTTTTGAAAAAACCTGGAGTTCTAAAGAAGATCTTGGTAATTGTATTACACTTTATAGAGATGTAATCAAACCAGAGTGGAATATTATAAAAAGGTTAGAAAAAGTATTGAATGGAAATAACCATTATAATTGGCAACCAGCCTATGTTGGATACCAACAAAGAATGCCAGAATACCGAGACTGTATCGATTTTAAATTTAAGAAAAGTGATATAGAAGGAGACCTGAGCCAAGAGTCAAAGGAACTACAGCAGATCTGGCAAGAATGCTACGATGCACAGAAAGCAGCAGTCGATGATTATTCAAGAACAAATAACATCCACAATCTAAGGTATTGGGAAGCTTTTAACTTTGTTCGTTATGGCGAAGGCCAACATTTCATGGAGCACCATGACCACGGTTTCTCGTACAACTGTACAGTATCTCTTGTAGCGTATCTAAATGACGAATATGAGGGCGGAGAGATCTACTTTAGACTCCAGGAACTAAACATAAAGCCAAAGGCTGGAGATTTAATTGTATTCCCATCTACGTTTGCTTATCCACACCGAGCTATGCCAGTTAAATCAGGAGTCAAATACTCTTTAGTAACCATGCTGGATTATAGTGATAAATATCACAAGCCAGAGTTCTACCAGGAGACTGGTTCCTAAAACAGTGTAATTTCATAGGTATTTTGCAATAGTTCATGTAAGAGTCAAATGCACTATCAAGGACTACTATTATGACATTCAAATACTCAAATGAAGACGAGAACATGGATTTAAATATCGATGCCAAACTAGAAGGCCTTGATAATCTTGAAAAACGAGTAAGCTTGATGCGAGAATTACATCATTACATGAAAGAGAATGCAGGGCTTGCAAAAGTTCACCATGACCTTACGCAAAAAGCACTTGGTCATCATCAAAAGATCACTACAGAGCTGGAAAGACAAAAAGCTATGGGACCAGATATGGTCGACTGCACTTGCCCAAAATGTCAAGCTCACAACCCTCAGGCTCCAGTTACTTCATGGGTTGATCCAAATAAAGAACCTACAGACTTTATAAACAACCACGATGCAGAATGTTCAACGTGTGGAGAACAACACCCATTAGGCTCTCTAAGCATGAATGGTGAATGCCTTAACTGCGCAAAACGGCATTAAAAGATTTAGAAATTCGGATTACTTTTATAAGTAAACTCCACAATAGCAAGGTACGTAAGAATGACAAAATTTAATAGCAGAGCTGCTGCCAAAAAGAAAAGGCAGAACAACGATCAATTAAGTATTGTTCATCACCAAGTGGGAAACGAAACTTACAAGTTCCATGAAGAAGACCCTAACGCTGGTCACATGGATCGTGAAGCAGCGCTTATGTCAAAACACTACCTTAAAGGTTGTGGAAATAAGTGCAAACCAGGTTGCACAGGAAGTTACAGAGATCAAGGTCTTAAAAGACCAGATCCAGTAGCAGTAGAATTATTTGGTCTTGCTCCAGATGACCCAAAGAACCTCGATGGTGAATGGCATCACGACCCTAGCTTAACTAAAATGGCTAGACTACGCACCCTTACAGATATTGCTGACGTTCCTGTTACAGTGAATGATTTTGAAGGTGAAGAAAAAGTTGCTAAACAAAGAAAATTTTCTGATTTTCTATTATACCCTCAAATAAAAATTACTAAAGGTAAAGGTAAATTTGATAGAGGCATCTCTGCTGGTCAATACATCGATGAATCTGGCAATAAACGATTCGGTGCACCTATGGAAAAGATTGGACTAATTCATGGTTATGCACAAGCTGGTTACAATCGATTAATTGAATCAGGCAGTACAAAACTCGCTGATTATTTTAAAGTAGCAAAAATTGCTTCAGCACTTTCTGATGGAACAACTACTTCAGCAAAAGATTCACGACCTAGTGAGAATCGTAAATTCCGTCGGCTTTCAAAAAATGGTGTTCCAGCAAATGCCATGAATGAATTGAATCATGTTGTAAGGCATATTGCTAGTCGTATTAGCCCAAGAATTGTACACGATGAAGATCCAGATCGTAAAAATGCTTTAAATCAATCACATCGTGAAAATCATAATGCAGCAAAAACTGCAGAATTTGCAATGTGTTTTTGTCCACACTGTGTATTAGACCAGTCATCGACCCCAACGAATACAATATTTGATATTCAAGATCGTACTCGTGCAGCAAAGCACCCTGCAACTTCAGACTCTTTTTTTGCAGGATCACCTCAGTTTCATCACCCAGACCTTGGAGAAGGACTAGAGGGAAGAACTTCTGATCTTGGTAAAACTGGTAAACAATCTCCGCATAATGGTTTTTGGATTAGAGATGCAATTAAGTATATAACTGCTGCTGTCCGTGGTCGTAAAAACGAAGAGAATCCATTCCACCCAGGACCTTCTGCTCTGCTCCAAGATGCTCGACTCCATGCTATTGATCCATCAGAATTTGAAAATGGTGGTGGTGTTTCACCATTCTTACGGAATTACGACTACGAAGGACCTACCGAAGAACCTGAAAGTACACCCAAGCCAATTAAGAGAAGAAGACCAGAAGTCATTTCTGAAGAACTTACTAAGGCTAAAGAAAAGATTCTCAATCCTAAGGAAGAAAATTAATGTTAATAAAAATTAATTGGATAAGCCTTGACACGTACTCTTGTCAATCTCCTATAGTATAACTTAAGGAAATCATGAATAATCCTTGTCAAAATAGTTGCAATATTAATGCTTGTATTTGCGAAAATAGTACAAAAAATGATGAAAAACAGCTAAAAATAGCTGAATTTAAGGAAAAAACCGACAAAATACGTCATTTTTTATCAAAAAACGTTAAAAATACGTCATTTTTACACAAAAAAGACAAAAAACCATTAAAAGCTAAAAACTACCATATTACTATAGTTGATGCTAGTAATGAAGATGGTTACTACATGGAATACTCCAAGGACATCAATCTTGTTGAGTTTGCAATGATCCTTACCAATATTTTTGGCATAGATATACATGTTGGTTACGATGAAGATAATGATGAGTCACTTCAGGAAAATGTTATTTTCTTTGAAAATTTAGATGAAGTCATTGATTTCATTCAGAATAGAAAAAAGGAAGAAGAATGACAAATAGTCGTGAGTTTACATCATTTGAATTAATGCCAAATGTAAGAATTTACCAAGGGTTGATACCAGATGCAGATGAATTATATAAAACTATAAAAGAATCTGAATTTAATAATGAAGGTAAATACTTTTTTGATAAATGGACACAATGGGGTCTATTTGGGACTTATGCAAACATAAATTGGGAAAAATATTTTTCTGATGAACTTGACGCAAAAACAAAAGAAGAAAAATATGTATACGATAGTGTGCTTGAGGCAAATGAAATTGCTACAAAACATTATAAAGAAGAATACAAGATTGATTATCCAGAAACAGCATTTCTTGATAAACCAAAGTTTCATAAATACGATATAGGTGTTGACAACATGGATAATGATTTAACCATGCAATATCACACAGATTTTATTATCTCTGAACGTGATCATCCGGGTCCCAAATTCTTATTGACATGCACTACATATATAAATGACGATTATGAGGGCGGAGAAATTGAATTTTATGTAGGGGATGACTTTTATCCATATAAACCAAAAGCTGGAGACGTTTTAGTATTTCCATCTAATGAACCATATTATCATGGTGTAAGAACTATATTAAAGACCAATAAGTTTTTTACTACTAACTTTGTACGTTATACATATGATGGTCATCCAGACTGGCTTGAAAATCAAAGGAAGTACGGTGCTCATCATTGGTCAAAAATGGAAATTGAAAGAGTTGAAAAAGAGAACCCAACTAATATGAGATACGCAGATAGAGAATCAAAATGACCATAGAGGAGCACGATGCAAATATTACTCACCACTATACTATTCACTATCCTGCTCATCCTGAGCGCACCTCCGATCCACATTACAAGGACTTTGATTCTTACAGAAGGCGAACGAAAAGCACTGCTCAGTGCAGCGTTGGTTTGCATCGTAATGATTTTAGTGAATGCTCTTTAGATAAACCGTTAGAACTTCACCATAGCCACATCGAATTTTCTCTTCAAAACGGTGTAGATCTCAAGTGGCTTGAAGTTGACTACCCTGGCGTCTCAGACCCAGATTCTGTTGGTGCATGGGTGGAATCAGCAGAGAATCTAGTATGGCTATGCGAATTTCACCATAGAGGACATGGTGGTATTCATACCGCCGCCGCTGCTGATTACGAAGCAGAAAAATACGTTCGAGGATTGATTAAATGAAATGCACGATTAGCGACTGCAATGCACCACACCGTACTTTTATACGACTGTCTGGTCA
>Ga0316217_10006261_pt1 | contig 11856 bp, 9 predicted proteins | sample 1anoAmetaG_FD_203633 | JGI IMG/M metagenome (GOLD analysis project Ga0316217, IMG submission 203633) | Freshwater microbial communities from Trout Bog Lake, Wisconsin, USA - 1anoA | ecosystem: Environmental > Aquatic > Freshwater > Lake > Hypolimnion/Profundal zone | place: USA: Wisconsin... | reverse complement strand
TTTGTGGCCGGCGACGGGCGGGCGGAAACCCAGCCGACTTTCAAGCCCGCGCGCCGCGCCACCACGATGCCCAAGCCGTCCCGAATGTTAAAGCGTTTGAATTCCTTCTCGCCGCCGATGAAAATCGAGCCGTCGGTCAGCACGCCGTCCACGTCGCACAAAAATAATTTAATGCGCGCGGCGCGTTGGCGGATGGCGGCGGGAATTTTTGCGGGCATAAAATTCAAGTCGGATTCAATAAGGAAAAATTCCGACGAAACTTTGATATGTCCACCGTCGAATCAGGCGTAATCTCTGAAATTTTTGAAACACGACGAAGATACCATTTAGTTTCGTCACGGCGAGAACGACAAATAATAACCTTCCGCTTGCCTCCGCTCAGAAAAGCGGATTTTACGAGCCGATCAAAATCTCGAACTGGAAAGATAAAGATGTCGCGATTATAGCCCGTATCGGCAGCCAAGATTAAAACGATATAGAAATCAGGGTTATCAAGATATGCCTTGAACTCGTTTTCGTGAAAAAAACGCCATGATGAGTAGTCAAAAATACCTTCCCAGCTTTCAGGTTTGAGCTGCCAGAGTTTGCCATACTTTACCTGCACTTCGCGATAAATCGGACGATTCTGATGCCGCTTGCGAAGAATTATGTCAACTTTATCCACGTCTAAAAAACGAGTATAAGGATTCCATCCGTTCTCAAAAAATTCGAATTTGGCGTAAGTTTCACCAAGAATCTCGCGATGACCAGATCTGCGTTGGTCATCGGCTGAAAGTGTTTGTTTTTTTTCGGGCATAACGAATGATGCCTAACAATCTAAAAAGCGGTGTGCTGAAAATTTTTTGCGTTGAACTTTTTCATTTCGCCGCTTCGTAAATTTTTAACAACGAGCGCAACACCGTTGCCATTTCCGCCAGCGGAATCATGTTCGGCCCGTCGCTCAAGGCTTCGTCCGGCTTGGGATGCGTTTCGATGAACAGCCCGTTCGCGCCCACGGCGAGCGCCGCTTTCGCCAGCACCGGCGCAAATTCCCGCTGACCGGCGGACTTGTCGCCGCCGCCGCCGGGAAGCTGCACCGAGTGCGTCGCGTCAAACACCACCGGAAAACCGAACGATTTCATGATCGGAATCGAGCGCATGTCGGCGACAAGGTTGTTGTAGCCAAAGGTCGTGCCGCGTTCAGTGAGCAAAATATGTTTTCCACCCGCCAGTCGGGCTTTTTCGGCGACGCGCCCCATTTCCTGCGGCGAGAGAAACTGGCCTTTTTTCAGATTTACAATTTTTCCCGTCGCCACGGCGGCTTCGATCAAATCCGTCTGCCGGCAGAGAAACGCCGGAATTTGCAAAATGTCCACGACCTCGCCAGCAGCGGCAGCCTGCGTTTCCGTGTGCACATCGGTCAGCACCGGCACGCCAAATTCCTCGCGGATGCTGGCGAGCGTTTTCAGCCCGGCCTCAATGCCCGGCCCGCGAAACGCCTTGCCGGACGTGCGGTTGGCCTTGTCGAAGCTGGCCTTGAAAACGTAGAAAATGCCGAGTTGCCGGCAGGTTTTGACGAGCGAGGCGGCGACCTGGCGACAGAGTTTTTCGTTTTCAATCACACACGGTCCGGCGATCAAAAACAGCCGGCGCGGCGCATTGAGATTTTTCCAGATGGCGGCGGAATCGAGCACGCGGAAGTTTTAACCAGCGCTGCGCCGCGCGCAAATCAAATCACCGCGCCGGGCGGGAAACCGGCGGCGGTGCGGCGGGTTGATTTTGCAGCAGGCCGAGCAGCGTAAACGCCGGCCACGCCAGTGCCGGAATGAACAGGCTGAATTCGCCAAAGCCCTGCACGAACCAGCCGAGCAGTCCGGCGAACAGGGCGAAGGAAATGGCATCGTCGTGCCGCCAGAGTCTTTTGCCCACTGCCGCCAGCGCCAGAAAAATCCACGCGGCGTAGGTGACGCCGCCGACCAGGCCGGAGTCGGAAAATTGTTCGAGGTAATCGTTGTGCGCCAGCCGCGCCATTTCGGAATCCGGCGATTTGAGCCGCGCGTAAGGTTGCTGGAAAGTTCCCGGCCCGCTGCCGAAAACCGGTTTCGCCAAAGTGGTCTGCACCGCCGCGTGCCAGTAGTCCAGCCGCGCGCCGGCGCTGGTGGCCCCGGCGGCAAAATAATTGTGGAATCGCACGGCGAATATTCCGAGGCCGAGAATCACAATGGCCGCAACCGCCACCAATTTGAATTTTTTCGGCCATTTCAGCTGCAGCAAAAAAAATCCGGCCAGGCCGATGCCGATGAGCCAGCCGAGCTTCGAGCCGGTCCAAAAAAACGCCGCGCCGCCAAGAAAAATCGTCAGCGCGATCGCGGCCAAACGAATGGGCGGTTTCAAATTTTTTGTCGCGCCGAACGCTAGCGCGAGCGACGCCGGCCAGAGCAGCAGGATGATTCCCGCCAGCGCATTCGGATAAACGAGCGTGCCGGAGACGCGGCCTATCACAAATTTCGCCATGATGACCGGATTGACCACGTCCGCGCCGTTCGTGGTGATGATGAGGTTGTCCGCTTTCATTTGCGCGACGGTTGCCGGCGGATAATTGGTCCAGCCGGAACGTTCGCCGTCCGCGAGTTCCTGCCGGCTTTGCGGATACTCGAACAGTTTTTGATCCACGCCGCGCACGAGGCAGAACGCAAACGCTGCGAGCAAACCGGGCAGCAGCCAGCGCCAGTTTTTTTCGCGGGCGAAAATCAGCGCGCCGAGAAAATAGCACGCCACGCCGCCGGCAAATTGCCAGAGCGTCGCCGCCGTCAAATCGGCATCCACGGTTTGTGTGGCGGAGACAAACTGCCAGCCGAGCCACGTCAACGGCAGCAGCCAGAGCCATTTTGCCGACGGCCAGGAAATTTTATTCTGAAAGACCAGCAGCCCGCCCAGTGCCGCGAGCGGCAGCAAAATCCAGTTGGCCCAGTGCAGCGGCCACGGTTCGGCCAGGAATTCCGCCAGCGTGGCGGGCGCGGAAATTTTGTGGTCGAGAATGACGGGGTTGCCGAATTTCCAAACGCAGAGGCCGAGAAAAAATCCGAAGGCGAGCGTGTAAAGTTTCGGCGCGGAAATTTTCTTCATCGCGTCAGAGCTGCAATTTCAGCAGGGCGACTTCGAGGGCGAGGGCTTCCTGCACGTTGCCGTGGAGCAGGCGCTGGGTCTGTTCGAGCACGGTCAGATTTTCCTGCGCTTGGCGGGTAGTGATGCGCCGGGCGACGTCTTCCGCGCCGGCGATCTGCGGCAGGTGCAGCAGCTCCGCGCCGGCGGTGAGCGTGTGCAGCCAGACATCGCGCAGCCACCATTGTAGCAGGAGCAGCACTTCGGCGCGCTGGCGGCGATACTCGGCCTCGGTGGCGGCGGTGAGTTCGTCCTCCCATTTTTCGCGCAGGCTTTTGTCCACGTCGGCGTATTTTTCGAGCGGCGAGCGCGCGGTGAGCGTTTCCTCGGCGCGGGCGCGGAGGGCGTTGAGTTGTTGCAGCAGCGCGTCGAGCAGGCGGTAGCGGCTGAACAAGCTTTTCTGCTCGGCGGCGGCGGCGGAACTGAATTGCTGCAGCCAGATGGCTTGTTCGGCGGAAAATGTGCGCGTGGATTCGGCGGAAAAATTCAAGCGCAGGCAGCGCGACAAAATGGTTTCCAAAATCCGCGACGGCTCGGTGGTGAGCAATATCAAGACGGATTTTTGCGGCGGCTCTTCCAGCGTTTTTAGAAAGGCGTTGGCAGCCTGGACATTCAGCCGGTCGGCCCCGGCGATGACGGCGATCTTGTAGCCGGCCTCGGTGGGCTTGAGTTGGATCTGCTGCATCAGGTCGCGCGTCTGGTCAATGGTGATGACGCGCGATTTGGATTCGGGCCGCGCCCAATGGACATCGGCGTGATTGTCGTTTTCGATTTGCCGGCAGTTCAAACAGGCGTCGCAGCAGTCGGTGGCGACGCCGGCGGTTTTGACGGGATGCTGGCAGTTGAGGGTTTTCGCCAAAGTGCGGGCGAGCGGTTCGAGTTCCTCGAGCTGATGGCCGGTGAACAAGTAGGCATGGCCGAGCCGCCCGCGGGCGAGCGAGCGCTGCAAAAGTTGGACGCCCTGGGATTGCGCGGAATATTCGGTGAAGGCCATGACAAATTGAAACCAGACCATAGCGACGAACGCATCATACGTCTTGATTTGGATGGTGCCGACGGCGAGGGGGCGAAGCCAAATTAGGCAATTTTATTCATTTTCGTTACCCTGCATAAAACACGTTATCGCTCTGTAAACATGCGTGATTTTGTCTCTTTGCCATGAGACTGTCAAGGAGGCATTCCACGCGGTAGTGCCTTAATTTGAAATTTCTTTCTGATTCATCAGCTTTTCCATCAACTTTTGATTTTCCCCGCCTTGATGTCACTGACGATTGAAATTTTTACGGCGGTCTGCGGTGAATCCACTAGCGGGATTTCCAGCACGGCAACGAACCGCTCGCCCTTGTTGTCTGCGCCTTCGGGATGCGACCAGCCATAAGCGCGCTTGGCCTTTGGGTGATTGTGCAGATCAAAAACCTCAACGTCCCCTTGCCAGAGCGTCTTGCCGCGAAAGATTTCAGTGACCGGCACGGACTCGCGCTGAAAAACTTCCAGCCAAAGAACGCAGAGCGATTGCATCCCGCGCAGCTACAGCCAGATGGCAGGCGGCAAAAGAAGAGGCGAAACGAATTGAGGATCCAAACCATGTTCCAGAAGCTTTATGCGAGGGTGAAATTGAAATCGGCGCTGTAAAAATTGAATGCTATGTCTTGGATAATTTAAAAAGGGTGATTCACAAGCGCGGCATGGCAAAAGCATTGGGGATGAAACCCGATAAAAAGCAGGAGGACAGTGGACAACCCCGGAACCACGCCAAAGAGGATTAGACCCAGCAGCGCGATCACTAGGGCTTTGAGCAGATACTTGTAAAGGATGCCTTTAATCATCTGATGACAAACTGTTTCGTGGCCAGCCTAGATCTCGGCGGTGTCGAAGAACGTGACGCCCTGTTCGACCGCCGACCGGATCAGAGAAAACATCTCCTGCCGGTCAGCGTGCTCAAGGACCGGCGGGGGCGGAAGCGGTTGGCGGTTGATAATCCGCCGCCACATAAAACGGTGGTGCCTGGCGGAATATAGCCCGCCGTTGATGACTTCAATCCCGGCCGACCAATCATAAAGCCGGCCTTGCACCACTTGATTTGTGTATTGAACCCAAACCTTCAAATCACCACTTTCGTGTTCTGATACCCGAAGAACAGTTTTGGCACTGATCTCGCCACGGATTTTGAAACTAAACGGCGTCCAATTTGTCGTTTCCGAACTAAGAATAACTCCCATTGAAATCCAGTTTGTTGAGCTTTGCTTGCGCTGAATCTCATATTGAACATCCGGCTCTGTGTTGGAAACGATTCCCGAAAAATTAGTTTCCGAGAGATTGTTGATCTCAATTGACAAATATTGGTCGCTCGGTATTTGCCCAAAGCTGTTTAAACACAGAAAAAGAACCGTGGCAGCAATTGGAATAAACTCTTTCGTCAGGCGATTACTCTTTCTGTCCAAGGCGAAGCTTTAGCCGGTTGCGGCAACGATGTTCAGAATTGATAACACTCGTTGATGACCTATATCGCATAGCCGGTTCCGTTTTGCCGTCCTGATGTCCTGATTTCATGGCCGCGTCGCCGCCCGTTGAGTTGTTCCGCCGATGCTACGCCGATGACCCGTCAGGTCAATGGGAAAAATACAAGACGAAAGTGGAAAACGGAAATCTGCCGGCAGGTTAGGGAGTGCGCAGAAGTGTCTGCGCATTCCAACGGCGCAACCGCGCCGCCCTGCCTAATTTGAATCCGTCTTTATTCGTGAAATCCGTGTCACCGGTCCATGACCAGCCATTCCTGTGGCCGGTTGGCGGCCACCAGCTCCAGCCCGATGGTTGCCAAAAACTGGTTGTTGAAGTCCAAATCGGTGGAACGCCCGTTGACCCAGCGCGAAGGGACGTCCCCAATCGTTTTGTCGTAGCGGTTGGTCGCCCCAGTTTCGTCAATCACGGGCCGGCCGAAATAATTCTCCAGCTCGCTGGTGAATTCGGGAATGGACTTGCTGCGGGCAAAATCGCGGGTGGCCTTGGATTGCAACAACGGCAGGTCTTTGGCGCGGAGCACCAGCACATCGGTGTTCCGGGTCTCCCGATGCCACGCCAGTCCATACTGCTGCCGGAGAAATTGTTGCGCCGCCGATTGCAGGGCTGCCTGGGGCTGGTTGGTGACGGTCACAATCACGTCATAGCAATTGGTCCAGTGGCCGCGGGTCCACTCCTCGGGAAATTCCGTGTGCGTATAATCCTGGCCGTAGGCGTCCGCGACGAGTTCCGAAAAGGAGATGTGCAGATTCGCCAGCCGGCCATCCAGCCAGCCGTAATGCATGCCCATGCCGTTTGTGGGATTGAAAGCATAATGACTTTCACGCACCACGAGCACCGGCGGCGCGGCCGAGAGCTGCTTGCGATATTTGTCGGAATGGCGGCGGTTGAGCTTGAGCCAGAACGCGTCGTCAATTGGCGTGGAAACAAAGGGCGCTTCTGTTGACGGTCGCATTGACGGAGTTTTTTTATTAAGCGCAAAGAAGATTGCCACCAGCGCCAGCAAGAAAACCAGACCCGCCACCAGCGGCACTTTCAATTTATTTTCTGTCACGAATCGCCCGGAGAGCAGTGAATGAAGCCATCCCGCCACTAGCAGCAAGTCCAGCAGGATGGTGAAAATGGCAAACGGCGTCCGCACACTCACGCCCTGCGTCACGGAAAACGGTGTGCTCACGGTGCCGTTGCGTTCGCCCGCGCCAAAGGATACCCAGTGGAAAATGACCAGAAACAATGCCAACACCACCAGCGTCGCGATTTTGGAATAGACTTTGTTCTCCAGCCGATACAGCAGGAGGAGCAGGCCGCCAAAGGCAAACATTCCGCCCACGGCATACATCAGCCAGCCCGGTTTGTCACTGTCCGGCCGCACAAAGCAGAGGCCGATGCCCACCAGTAGAAAAATGACGCCCATCAGCACCGGCGGCTTGTCCATGGATACGCTGCCGTCCGGTTGCACAGTGATTGACGACGAATCTGCCGTGCCGGGCATTTGAGCCCGTGCGGCGGCACGGCTGATTTGCAGGAACATAATGCCGAACAACGTGAACGCCATTCCTACGCCGAGGCAAATCCACATGCCACCGTGGATGCCCGTTTCCAACACCGCGTCCGACGGGTCGCCCGGCGAGTAATGCACGGAAACTTTTTTGCCAACAGGATAACGGTTGACGATTCCCCACGCATACTCCGAGGAAGCCGACATCTGCCCGATGGCGACTTTGTCGCCCGTGTAACTTGCGCCCGCAACCTGATAAGAGTAAGTGACCTCCGCCGAGTAGGTCGTGCCACCTTTGCTGCCCGAGTGGGATTTCACCGCCGCCGACTGGATGATGCCATCCGTCACCGGCCAATGTTCCGAGCGGAGGCTTTTGGTCAGGAGCCAAACACCCACGCCCACGGCGACGAGACCGATCACAATGAACAGTGAACAAAAAAGCTGTGTGCCACGACTGGACATCTGGGCCATGAACCGAGTCTAATCCCGGAAGTCATATTCCGGCCATTACATTTTGCCGCAATTTTTGGAACGTGATTGAAGGACGAGTTCTGCGGTGCCCTGCGGCCAATTATTATTTTGGGGTGGCGCGCAGCACCGCTTTGCCTTTGGCGGTCAAAGTGACACGCCGGGATTCTTTTCGTAGGCGGAATGCGAAGCAGTCTTGACAAGATCGCATCCCTATCCCTCTCAAACCTATGCAGCAGGCTAGACCATCGCATGTGCCAAGATTGGAGTGATTTTCCGATCAGCGCAGCAAGTGCAGGATAGCAGCTAACAAAGAGCTCGTGCCCTTCTTCGACGAGTAATCGGTTGAAGACGGCACAGTTCCGCGCTGGATGGACTCGTTGCCATACACGCAACTCATGCTCGATAATCCACTTGGCAAATTCGAGACGCGCCTCGCCGCTCATGTCCTTTTCAATCCGGCGCAGGCGTTTGGCCAGGACGCGGACATGATAATCGCGGTCCACGTTCTGCCAGATGTTTTCGATGATCTGCGGGAGAGTCAGCGGCGTGCTTGTGGGCGGCTGGATTTCAAAATCGGTGGTGTTTTTGAAATACTGGATGAGCGTGGCGTCGAAACAATCGAAGACGACGAACTTGGTCTTGTTGAGCTCCGGGCATTTGCGCGTGCCGCGCCCGAGCATCAGCCATTCAGCCTCGTTCCCACCAGTTGACATGGCAAGCATGTGTGCGCCCGGAATTCACCAGCGCCAATTCTGCGTTAAATGCAAACGCAACGGAGCCGACGCAATTGCGGCGGAAGGCGCGTTTTTTGCAAGCCAGTCTGAATGTTCGGACGGAAGAGGCAGGGTAGTGAACTCCGATTGCGGATTGAGGGCTTCGTGATGAAGGCGACGTGCTTTTCCCCTGTGGCCGTCGCGCCGGGCGAGTTTCAAGTGTTCCCGCGGTGACGGATGTCTGGCTTGCGCCGCCGGAGACAACCAAACCAACGCCGCCGCCGGAAAGTCGCTGGCTCAAAGCGCGTTGGTAGGAATGACAGTCAGGGTTGACGGCCCCCTGGGTTCGGCGCAAATTGCTGGGCGATGATTGCCGGAGCGACAGGTTTTGCCGACTGGGCTTGCGACCCAAAGCGTTCGGTTGAAGAACGGTTCGGGGCGGAACTACTGATTGAATTAACCGTCGGCCTCTGGAATAACAAGCACGGCATCAAGGCGGAAACCAATTACGAGGCCGAGCGACTGCGCAAACAGGCCCGCGCACTCGATCCCGGCCACGAGCCGCAGTTTTCCCGCGAGTCCGCCGAACACACCGAGGAAGTCCTGCCCGAACTCAAGCAGTTGCACTTTGGATATTACGACGACCGGCCATTGCGAAGTCTGGCCTTTCTCTGTTTTTGTCCGCCGCTGGAATCCATTGAAACGCGCTTTTCAGAAATCGCCGACTGGACACCGCTGCTCACCCAAACCGCGCTGACCAAGCTGCACATCTGGGATCGCGCGGCCCGCGATCTGCGCCCGGTGGGGCGGCTCACCAAACTCAACTCGCTGATCATGTGGCTGGGCGCTCCCTGGCCGGATTTGACCGGGCTGGAAAATCTGACCGAACTCCGTGAATTCAATTTCCAAGGCAACATTCATGCGCTGCAACCCGTGCCGCATCTGGCGCAAGTCCGCGTTGCCTCCATCAAGCACGGCAGCGGCTACAATCTTCCGCTCCGCCACGTCGCTGATCTGCCAGTGATGCCGGAACTCCGTCGCCTGATTCTGGAAAATACCGCCGAGCTTGAAGGAATCCAACGCTACGACAAATTGCTGAATCTGGAAATTTACGGTTACTTCACCGATGTCAGCCCGCTGGCCAGCCTGAAAGATCTCACGCATCTTACCTTAAGCGGCGGTGATTACCCGACCATCGCGCCGCTGGCGCAGATGCCGCAGCTTTGCCGCCTGTTGGTGCGCCACGAAGTGCCGCCGGATTTTACTCCCCTCGCCGAGGCTCCCCGCCTGCATGAGATTGCCACCGATATCACCCACATTGTCCCGCCGGAACTGGCGTCGCTCAATGTCATGTTCAATTCCTGGGATGACGAGTTCGCCGCCGCCAAACCCCGGCCGCTGGTGCCATTGACGCTTTCGCTGCGCGATGGCGAACGGCACAGCGAAATTGACAGCGGTGGCGCCAAACGCGATTGGGGGGATAATCTGGAAATGGATCATTCCGAACATCTCTGGTTTGCCCGCAAGATAAACCGTCGCCTGACTGCACTGCTGGGCAAGGGGTGGGGACAGGTTCAGGAATGCTTCGCCAGCAATGCTGGCTACGAGCAGGTCACCATTAGCCGCACCGAAGACATTGACCGGCTTTTGGAAGTTGTCCAATGCCTCCGGGAACTCATTGCCGCCGCCCGCCATCCGTGGAGCTATCTACTCATCGTGGACAGTCTGGCCCGTTTCGAGTGTGACGTGGCCGAAATCTACCGGGACGACGACGCGGAATTTGATCCCGACCGTGAGCGCGAGGAATGGGAAGATGAGCGCCGGCAGGAACGCGAACGGCGCGAATTTTTGGAACGCAAATACCGCCACCGGCTTCAGCAGGAACTCGGCAGTCCCGGCGTGACGCCCAAGCCCACCACGGCTCCTGCCAATGAAACCAACGAAGACGATGAAGATACGCTGACGACCAGCGCCGAAACCGGCGCGTCCGAATTTGATCTTGGCACCAACATTAGCCTCTACGCCACGCTGACGGAAAAAGCCTGCTATATCCACGAAAGCTACCGTGGTATTGCCGAGTTGCTGTTGGAAATAAAAGTCGAGGAATGATGCCGGCTGGCGCGGCGCGTTTTTTGTTTCAAGCGGTTGCAAAAAATGCGCGCGGAAAAAAGTTTCAAATCAATTTGGTCAGCGCACCTTCAAGATTTCGCCCTGGTGGCAGCGGGAGCAGGTCAGCAACAAACGCAGTTCGCCGGCTGTTTCATCAAAGCCGCTGGTCAGGCTCAACCGATATGAGCTGCACTTGAGGCACTTCACGTCGAAGCGCCGGAAAGGACTTCTGCTCTGCGATGCGCGTTGCCTCCGCACTGGCCTTTGCAAACTCCATGAAACGGCGGAGTTGCCGTTTTCCACTGGCGTAGTAACTCACCAAATAGGTCGGGAAATTTTCACCGCGAACGCTGCCTTTGTTTTTGTAGATTTTCACCGCGACATCGCCGTTGCGAATGAAGTGCAGCCATGCTTTGGGGAGGCGAACCAATTTCGGTTCCGGTGAGGAAATCTTCGGTTTTATGTCGCAAAGTGTAACAACAAGTCAACCGTTTCGTTGTAAGCCATTGATTATTATGGTGCCGACGGAGGGGGTCGAACCCACACATCCTCACGGATACCAGATTTTGAGTCTGGCGCGTCTGCCAATTCCGCCACATCGGCCACCAATAAAATCAAGGTCTTTTGCATTTGCGCCCCTTTCATTTTTCCCATTGCTCCCCGTAGATTACAATCGTGTAATCCTTACGGGAAGCCCAGCCAAGTCCCCGAAAACGCGAGGAACACTTGCCCGCCAATGGCAAGTGGCGCTCGTTTCCGAAAGTGCCGCATCTGCTTGAATACGTTATCAGCGGAAACTACTTTGGGAAAGTTAAAATTAACGGCAAGACGATCCGCCAGAGTTTGCAGACAACGGTGTGGACGACGGCGCAATTGAAGCTGAATGATTTTTTAAAGGGCCACCAGGAAAACCGGAGCAAGTGGGCCGCGCCGAAATTCAGTGAAGCATTGGAGCTTTTCAAGGCTGAACTGGCGAGCGATACGACCCTAAAGCCGAGGAGCAGGGAATACTGGCAGGGCTGCATCTTGAAACTTCAAAAGACCTGGCCAACTCTTTTTTGGGGCGAGCGTGCCAGGTTGAGCGGCGGCCAGATACCGGTAAACCGTGCGCCGCCCCAAATCAAACCGCCGGGACGCCTCGGCCTTGGCGCCACCCGCGTTGAGGAATTTGACCTCTCGCTTCCGCAAGTCCAACGCATAGGTTTCCATGCCCGCAAGCCGATCAGACCATGTGCCAATGTTTATATGAATTACTTTAACAGCCTCAGTTTGACCGCACGTAGCGCAACATGCCGGCCTGCGGCTGCTGCGCCATGCCCCAGAGGCCGTGCATGATCTTGTAAGCCTGCATCGGGTAGGTCTTCTTGATGCTGACGAACACGAGGTTGTGGAACACGCCTTCCGCCG
>Ga0316217_10006260_pt1 | contig 11856 bp, 14 predicted proteins | sample 1anoAmetaG_FD_203633 | JGI IMG/M metagenome (GOLD analysis project Ga0316217, IMG submission 203633) | Freshwater microbial communities from Trout Bog Lake, Wisconsin, USA - 1anoA | ecosystem: Environmental > Aquatic > Freshwater > Lake > Hypolimnion/Profundal zone | place: USA: Wisconsin... | reverse complement strand
TGATGACGATGAATGTATAGATGACTATGCAGGGTAGCGGGGATCACTTGATAGTTACCACAGACAGCAGAAGATCCCTGATTATTGAATCGTTCTTCAGAATCTGAGCCTTGGTGGTCTGTATCTTGGCTTTCTGGTCCAGGATCTGTTCCTCGATTTAGTTGATCTTATCATAGATGGGCATAAGTGCCTCCTAGGTCAGCTTCATCTCAGTCTGGGTCTTGGCTTTGGAGGTGTTGTACTGTTTGCGCCAATGACTCAGTTCTTTATTCATTGCCTCTACGTCGTCATTGATGAATTCGATTGATTTGCCCAAAGGGGCAGTGTTTTGGCAGATGCTTTGGATCATACTTTGGACCAACTCGAGTTCTTTCTCAGTCAGCTCGCCTCCAGCGTTTATCACCTTTTACGAAGTGTCTTTCTTCTTTTTGTTTAGTTTGCCCAAATTTATGCCCTTGGCGTTCTTTGCCTCCTATTTTTAGGTTTCTTTCTGGGCTGCCGTTTACTCCTCAGCCTCTTTCATGACTTCTCTCACTTTTCCACTGTATTCTTACTGCTTTGCTGCTGGTTTTTGAGGCTGCAGCTTGACTGGTTTTTCTTCGGGTGGAGCTTATTACTCTTCCTCGTTTTTCACTGGTTTTTTGGTCGGTGCCTGCGGTTGGGTCTGAGTCTGTGGCTGTGTTTGAGGCTGCGGTTGCTAAGGGACTGGTTTTTTGGCCAATCTCACTGCTGAGGGTGGTCTTTTGATTTCCTTCTTTTCCTCCTTTTTTTCAGGTTCCTTCTTTTAAGGTTCTGGCTCACTCTTTCCAAGCGCTTTGTTTACATACCCCTCCGAAGGTTTGCCAGAGGTGGCACATTTATAGAGCTCCTGCAAAAAGATGTTGGTTAGCTTCATCGAAGAAAGCATACTTAAGGCTCGAGACCTGCTACCATTTTCAGGGGTTTGGCCTCAATTTTGGTCCCACTCATCAGCTCAACGAAGCGGATTATTTTTTCGAGATAGGCCACTTTTTTATCTTTATCTGCGAAGTACTCAGCGTTGAGTTCTGGTCCTGTGTACAGCCCTGGGTTAGAGAGAGGGTACCATTGCCACAGTTGGTCTTTTTGATGGTTTACATAACAATGTCGTAGATGTATTTGAAGGGGGGTCGGACGAGCAGTTTGTCGCTCATTTTGGGTCGCTAGATGAGACCCGAGAACATTTAGGCTGTGGGTTTCCAAAAGTCGCCCATTTTGTTAGAATGCAAAATATGATATTTTGATTTAAATTCATAGAGGGATTTATGGAAAGGCAACAGTTTTGGCTGCAATCCACTTCCAAATAAACACAAAATGACCGAACTTTCTATCAATTATCTGTTATGAAGCGTGTTCTTTGTAGACGATGGGTAGACAAGTGAAACGATGGGCTGTCGATGATAAAAGCCTGAGAAAAGCCAGGAGCAAAGTCAGCAAATGATCAGATGAGTCATTTGGTTTCGTAAAAGGCAAAGATAGCAAATAGTACTGCAGGGTGGTTGCTTGCTCTATTGAGCAAAGTAGACAGAGTTTTATTGGTTCAGTTGGACTAGAAAGAACTGAAAGATATCCCATCACTCGCAACGGCTACCCTCAACTTCCTTTGAGTGCACATTCTAACATTGGCCACTCTTTTCAATCGCTAAAGAAGAAGATGAGCCAGTTAGCAATAATACACAAGCAGCCTATCTGCCCAACCCCGCATCCTTTGCGTCTTGCAGTGGCTATACGGCTAGCTGGATAGAGAACTTTGTGGGTAGAGTGATATTTGAGTGACTAAGGTGGCCTTGGTGCAAGCAGAGTGATCTTTGTGGTGTTTGGGTGATCTGAGTATGATGAGTCTGGGTGGGAGTGGGAGTGGGAGTGGGAGTGGGAGTGGGAGGGCTGGTGTGGTGTCAGGGTTGGAGGGTTGGACTGTGGAGTATGGAGTGGGGTGCGTGTGGCCGGGAGACAATAGAACGAGGTGCATCATATAAGGTGATCGATGTATAATCTTTGACTGAGTCTATCTAATATGGCAACAACTTGTTTCGTCTGCTGCGAAGAGAGCCTGTACTGGACGCTGCCGCCCTGCAACCACACTCACATCTGCTGGAAGTGCTGTCTCAAACTCGTGGACGGCAGCATCTTCAGTTGTCCCTTCTGCAAGGTACCACCTCCCCCACTCAGGACAAACCTGACGCCAAGTCGCAGCTGCTCTTCGTCACCACCTAACAGATGGAGGCTCAAGACTTTCAGAGCATTATGCAGCAGGGCCCATACCGCAGCAATGTACTCTCCCCTCCACCCAGAAAAACACCTATTATTTCTACTCCGACCACACGGTCGCAGAGTACATCGAGGCTGAGATCTCCTTCCACTGCGTACTATGCGGCTAGGTCCACGAAACCATGAATCTCCTCAAAAAGCATCTCTACGGAGCCCACCGCGCGCAGTTCTGGTAACCCACCGATAACCCAGCGACGTCTGTCTCGAGAACAGGAAATGCATGATTGCGGAACAAAGACTGTACACTGACCACGAGCTACAGCTGCATCTCAAGGAGGGCGAGGCCAGCAACACTGGGGAGATATCTCTGTACCACCCGCACTGCGAGTTCTGTGCGCGCAGATTCTACGATTTGTAGAGCTTCAAACTGCACCTGCGGCTGAGTGCCCACCTCAAGTGCGAGATCTGCGACCTCAACTGCCCCAAACTGAAGTTCGTATACTACAAAAACTTCGAGTAGTTGTAGCGGCACCACCGCAAGAGCCACTTCGTGTGCGACGTGGGGGAGTGCATCACCCGCAAGTTGTAGAACGTCTTCGCTTCGTAGGCCCTGCTGGAGGAGCACAAGCGGCGGCTGCACAGGAAGTACCGGGGCGACAAGCAGGAGAAGGTGGACAACATCATCCTCGGCTTCAACAAGAAGGAAGAGGACGACTTCATTGACTTCGACGGCATCGGCAAGGATATGGCCAAGGAGTTCACTGTGTTCGAGCTGCAGGGGCCCGTCCAGAAGGAGACCCACAGTGACGACTGTATTGACCTCAGGGAGTTCTATCTCGAAATCGTCAAAGCCAACCACAACCCCAGGGTTGAGGACATCAAGGCCAAGGTCGAGGAGATGCATGACAGGGAGGGGTTGAAGAACAGGGAGCCCAACTTCGCACATCTGCCTCTCTACAAACCCCTGGAGATGAGTCCTTTGGCCAAATATGAGTGCGAGAAGGTGCTGCGCAAAGTTTACCCTCAGAGGGAGGCTGAGTCCATCATCGAGCTCTTCTTCACCAAGAAGAACGAATACGCTACAGTCAAGGAGTACATCCAGGCAATCGAGAAACGGATGCGGACCTACTCCGCCTACGCCTTCTTCCTCGTTTTCCCGCAACTCATACGCAACCTCAAGCCGGAGAACAGGAACAAGCAGCTCATGGACGAGCACTATGCCGCCTGTCTGCGACGGCTGCCCGTCAACCGACTCTTCATCTTCCACGAATTCGAGCGGTACTCCGCCCTCATCGAGATCACCAAATCAACAGTGGAGGAAGAAGTGGGGTGCAGGTTGGGGGAGGGGGAGATCGACCTGGAGATCTACGCCAAGTTCCTGCGGGAGATGAACGCGAACTACTACGTCTAGCGGCATGAGCAGATCTACTGGGTGAGCAAGTAGAAGATGACCCACTTGTACCACATGATCGAGCGGTGCAAGACCAAAGACTTCCTCAAGATGAACTGGCTGCTCAAGGTCGGCCTCAGCACTCCCAGCTACAACCTGCTCGCCAAGTGTACCCATCCCCACACATAGTCTACTACTCCACTCGCAAGGATATCGAACAGGCCAAGAGGTTGCTCCAGCCTCTCTCGCTCCAGGAGCTCTCACTCCTCAATGCCTACCTGGAGATCTGTCTCCAGTCCCTCCTCGATTTGCACAGTTTCGAGGAGGCCAAAAGGAACCCGAAGCCGCACTACCTCACAGGGGTTGTGCAGATGCTGCCTCAGAACAAGCGTCTCCCGCAGAGGCAGCTCGAGGAACTGCGCAAATTGGAGGGCCACTCCCACGCGATAGTCAAGCAGAATAACGAAAGGAGGATTAAAGGGATTTATATCAACTAAGCTGACTGTCCGTCGCTTTTGGCGCCCATTAAGATCAATGAGGTTGTGACGAAGCCCAAGGTTTAGAAGCCTGAGATTATGCTGGGAAAGGGCACTCTTCCCACCCCCTGGAATGAGGAGAGGGCCAACCTCAAAAAGAAGGCACCTCAGTAGAAAATAAAAAACGAGTAATAGTTCCCCACCCTCGCAGGCAGCAACCAACCCAAAACCAGCCTCCAACCTGCAACCAGCCTCCACTCTGCAACCAAAAAGCAGGCTAAGAACGAACTCCCCTAAAAATAGTAGGAGTTCCCAGTGTTCAACTTCAATCAGAAGTACGTTAACCCCAAGCACACCAAAAACCCTTAAAGCGGGGTAGGAGCAAATAGCTGGGTCAACTTCAACAACAAGGAAGTCAATCGTAGCTACTGGGACGAGGACCGCACTCGCAAGAAATGGAAGGAGACTGAGCTCGAGAGAGAAACCATCGCCAAAAACGCAGAGATGAGGAATGCAGAGATGAGGAATACTGAGATCAGAAACGCAGAGATGAGGAATAGTGAGGTGAGGAATGTTGAGACGAAGGGGGCCAATTTGTAGCAGAGTGCAGTTAAGAAGAAGTACAAAAAGCAGGTGGCGAAAGGAGAAGAAGAGGAAAACGAAGAGGATAGGTATCTGAGATTGGCGATAGAGGAGTCACTCCACACTGCCAAAGAGGAGGATTTGAGAAGGAGGGATTCCGGGACCATACTCCAGAAAAAGTAGGAGGAAACAGTCATCGTCCCGAGGAAGAACAACAAGATCGAAGAGGAGGAGCCAGTCAAGCCCAAGAGAAAGAAGAAGGTGAATGAGAAGGTCTAAAAGTAGGCAGTAAATGAGTTGGTGTAGCCGAAGGAGTCCAAGTAGCAGCTGTCCTTGTTTGAGCGCATTGAGCTCGAAGAGAACCAAGCCAAGAATAAGAGATCGCCTTTCCGCAGAGACATCAGCTACGAAAAACCACCCAAGACGCAGCTCGAACGGTCTCTAAACAGCATCACTCAGCCCAGGGACAACCCTAAACTCTCATCTCTCGCAGGGCCGTTCTTCGACGACGATGACTTCTAACCCTTGGGACAGAGCACAGGTGGGACAACGCAGGAGTCGATTGTGACCAGGCTGATGAAGGAGAGCAAAGCGAATGAGGAGAGCGAGGTGCGAGCCCCGCGGCAGAAGTACAAGAAGAAGAAGCACAGGGGGGAGGACGATGATTGATTTCTAGTTACTTGCTAAACTCATGGATACTCAGCTCGTGCTTGCTTAATGGATACTAATGCATGCTCAAAAGTACGCAGTGGATGAGTATACGTGAGTATTGATGTTCGGACAGTACGTACTGAATGGGTATACCAACGATCTTTAATCCTACGCCAGCAGCCCAGTCGGAACAACCTGATTACCTGTCCTAGCTTTATGATCCCATCGGCATCCGACTCTCCCTTTGAGTCCCACCAGCCCTTATACTGTAATATTGGTCAAAACCAAGCATTTTTTGCGTCACTGACTGGCTATTGATCGCATAAATATAGTTCATCTGTAATGTAGAATGAGGGCAATGCGGCCAACGAGGGCAGGAGTCCCTTCTGCAAGCACTCGGGCCCCTGTGCCAGGGCCATCCTCAAAGACAGCGCCAAAATCGCAGCCTTCAGCTACCTCATCAAAGCCGGACTCTCCACCCTCTTCTCAATCAAGCGCATAGTGAAGAATCCCAGCCACCTCTTCGCAGTGTTCTTCGGGCGAGACGCCATAAAATTCGGACTCTTCGTGGGTTCGTTCGTGTGCATCTTCCGGTCAATCCTGTGCGTGCTGCGGCGGTGGGTGGCGTAGTAGCGGCAGAAGTACATCCCGCTGCTGGCGGGGTTGGTGGGAGGGTTGGTCTCAGTGCTGTTCCTGGAGAAGAAGACGCGGCAGAGTTTCGGACTGTTCCTCATGGCCCGGGCCATTGATATCACCTACCAGAGTCTAGTCAAGAAGGGCTACCTGCCCGAGTTCAAGTACTTCTATGTGGTGCTGTATGCCCTCATGATGGGCATCAGTGGCTATGCCTATGGCACGGAGCCGGGGTCCATGTCGCCGGAAATGAACAAGTTTTACCTCACCTTCACCAATGAGACCCTATCGGATATGCAGATGCGGCAGATTTGGATCGAACGCAAGAACCAGCACCTGGCCTTCTACGATATCCCGCGCCAGGACCCGCTGGCTTACATGCCCAAACTCAAGAAGTACTACGAGGGCCTCAAACAAAACAAATGATCTGTGCGCCATCATCTACCCCTTTATCACCTACCAATACCATCGAATTAGTTGATTCCAGGGCAGGCAAAAAGGTACCCACAGGGATATCTAACCAAGAGTGTCCCAAATGGGTGTCCAAGGTTTGGGTATGAGACATGCCAGGTTAGGCATGAGGTATGTCAGGTTGGATATTGTTGGTTGTGCAGTTGTAGGATCGAATAAATATCACTGGGAGTCGGCATACTGCGGGTTGCTGCCCTGCTTCAGCTCCAGCACAGCCTGCAGAAACGCAGCAAGCGACTCCTTAGTCACCTGCTCCTCGATTGCAACCTCACTCTCCTGGATCGGTAGCCTCAGACCTGACTCACGCACCAACTCGCAAACGAAGGCTCTCGTCTTTTGGTAGCTCTACTCGATTAGTGCTAGTTTCGTTTTGAGGTCGTTCTGAGCACTCTCAGTTTTGGCCAGCCTCATTTTAGTGGCAACTATGGCCTCCTTGGCCTTAGACTGGGGTTTATATAGTGCTTCCTTTTATAAGTGTGCTTTCTGTTGCTTGAGTTCTGCATTCCTCTGCCTCAGTTCCTGCAAAGCTGCCACTCTCTGGTTGACGAATCTGTAGTAGTGGTAGTTCTGTTCATGCAGGTCTAGCAGCTTCTGCTCAGCCTCCTCCAGACTCTGCGCGCCCACCTTCTCCTTGATGCTCTCGGCCTGCCCCGCCCACTCCTGCATCTTCTACCGGTAGTACTCCACTCTGTTCGCCTTGTGTCCCTTCGGGGAGTTCTAGGCCAGGTATGCCTCGCGTTTAGGCTGCTAGCTGGAGACCAGGTCTGTGAGGTAGAAGTTGTTGGGGGTTTTTGGGCCGCCTTGAGTGTTGAGTTCGTTGTCCAGTCGGTGTCGGATCGCATCGTACTCTTTGATTATCTTTGCCTTTTTGTGCACCATTTCGATTTTCTTCTTCTGAATCATGGCAGTCTTCGCGGCCAAAGTCTGCTCCAACTCGTCAGCCAAGGCCGACTCTGCGCTCAACTGTTTGTCCCAACTCTCCAACTCTGCCGCCAACTGCGCATTGAGCACTTTGGTGGTCTGAATGTCTCTTCGGATTCTGTCGACCTCAGCCATGGTTTTCTTGGCCCGCTCTCTCTACTTATCGAGCCTGCGTCTCAACCCTTCAATTTTGCCCCTGCCCTCCTCGCAGACAGTCCACGTGGTTCTGGAACTGGCGACACTGACTGAGTCTTCGGCCCCCTTTCGCCTGAGTCTGAGTTGGGCGATTTCAGCTTTGACGGACTCGATGTCTTTGCTGAGGATGGACTCCTGGGTCTGCAGGTGCTATATTTTGGTATGGTATGCCGCAGTGGTGACCTACAGCTTTACTGCTTTGGAGGTGTTTGCGGAGTGGAGGTTGCGGGTGGATTGGAGTGTGCTCTGGGAATGCTGCCTCGCAGGACCGGCTCGGGTAGGTTACTCCTCGGGGGGTTTGGGGTTGGAGGAGAGTCCGCGGTGAGTGAACCTTTGGTGGCTGTAGATGCGCGGGAGGGTGGCAGTTTGTGTGCGTTCCATGGGAGTGGGTTCCATCTAATCGGCAGCGCAGTGACTGTAATGTTAGAATAAATGCTTAGTTAAAGCAGAGTAGCTGATAATCATGAGCAGCAAAAGGGTGAACAGGACTCAACTTGGAACAACCAACCAACCTAAAACAACCAACCCTTAGTTAGCTGAATGTGCGTCATCCATTGATAGAGATATATGTTCCACGCATTATTTACAATACAGATGAGGTTCACTGCGACCCAACCTACAGCTCTTTCACCCAGCTCTCCCATCGCTCGTTGAAGGCTCTCAGCGTGCGCAGTTTGGTGCCCTCCGTGCAGATGCTGTGGTTGATGGAGTGGATCGCGATCAGTTTGAGGTGCTTCAGGGTCCAGTTGAACGACACAGCAGCGCAGAAGTAGTCCACTGTCGAGTCCTCGTACCCGAACTTCCCCGGGTCGTCAGGGTTGATTGACACAGCAATCCCCAGGCCAAGCAGAATGGGGGCGTTGGACAGTCTCAGGTCCAGTCTGGCCGAGGAGGCAGTGATGACGTTGGAGATGGGACAGAGTTCGAAGCAGACTGAGGCGCAGAGGGGCAGAATCTCAACGTGTTGGATGATGTTGAGTCCATGGCCGATTCTGACGGACCCTGCCTTGACTGCCAGCTCCACGTTGCGGTTGCGGTGGTCGCGGGTGTCTCCCGCGTGGTAGCACTTCCTCAGCTGCTGCTCCGGGAACTCAGCCAGCACCCTATCTGCGATGGCGTCGTAGCGCTCTATTGAGCCCGTTGAGTCTTCCTCCTGCACGAAGTCGATTCCTACAGTGAGTCTCCAGTTGAGTGAGCAGACTCTCCGCAGAATGGCTTCGTTTTAGTGGTCGGACAGACATCTCAGCCCAAAGAAGATGAAGCCCACTGATAACCCAGGGTGGTCCTTCCTCACGCGCTCGTAGGCTGTCTCGAAAGTGTTGGCGAAGGAGGAGTCGGGCAGTTCTCCCAAATAGTTACCGGCTTCATCGTAGTGCTTGAGTGGGGTGAGGAGTGCCCTGAACTCGATTCGGTCGTAGCCATTGGCGATATATTTGCGCAGCACGTGCTCACTGTACTTCTCGAAGACCTCGTTAACCGCTAGGATGGTGTTGAAGTTGGTTATCTTCTGCTCGAAGGGGGGCCAGAACTCCTGCGCCTTGCCTGCGACCTGGAGCATCTCTTGGCGGGTGAAGGAGGTGAGTGAGTAGAGGTACTCTGCGAGTTGGTGGTCACTGCCGAGCTCCTGCAGCAGCTGCGGCCAAGACGCCCATCCCTCATCACTGGCCTGCTGGTGGGTGCCCACCACGAAAGACTTCCTGTCTTTGGTCAGATGGATGCGAGTGTCGGTGAGCACGTGTTTCAGGAACTAGCTAGCCTTAAGAGTACGAATTGGTGGTCTTCGTTGCAGTCGAAGTGGTCATGATGCAGGCTGCCTTTGGGGATACGTCGCAGCAGGTGGTACAGTTGCTGGCTTTGTATGAATGGCAGGTGGGACAGCACTTTTTCTGGGTTAGACTTTGGCTACCTTGGTAGAATTGCTAGGGCAGGCTTTAGATGGTTTTTTGTCGGATCTGCTCGAAAGTTTGCAGTGCCTTGGTTTAGGCCTAGGACCAGCTCCACCCTCGGACGTTGGAGAAGATGTCGGGCTCGTTCCACTTATGGGTCAACTCGTACTTTTACTACCCTAGAAACGACTTCACCCAAGCGCCCCACCGATGGTTGAAGCAGCGCAGGAGCACTGTTTTGGTGTGCTAGTCGCAGATGGCGTGGTTTATTGAGTGGTATGCGATTAGTTTGAGGTGTCTCAGAGTCCAGTTGTAGCTGATGGCTGCCAGAAAGTAGTCAACTGTGGAGTCCTACACTCCGAATTTGCCGGGGTCGTCGGGGTTGATGGTGACTGCGTAGCCGAGGCCGAGCAGCACTGGGGCTGAGGCCTCCCTTGAGTCTGCGTTGTAGCCGAGGACGAGGTTGGAGAGCGGGTTTTTCTCAAAGCAGATGTTTTTGCAGTGAGGCAGGAACTCTATGGTTTGGAGGATGTTGAACCCGTGGCCTATGCGCACTGAGCCGGCCTTGACTGCGACTTCTATGTTGTGAGTCCTGTGGTCCTTGGTCTCACCGGCGTGGTAGACCTTCTTGTAGTCCAGGTGGGGGTACCTCTGGAGGACTCGGTCGACGATGGGGTCGTACTCCTCTAGGGAGCCAAACAGGTCTTCCTCCTGCACGAAGTCGAGGCCGATGGTTTTGTCCCAGTTGAGTTCGCAGATGGTGGTGAAGAGGGCCTCGTTCTGCTCCGGGGAGAAGACCTTGAGGCCGAAGAAGATGAAGCCAACTGTGAAGTGGGGGTGGTCTGCCCTGACCTCGTTGTAGACCTAGTCGAAGGCCTCCATGAACTTCTTCTCGTGGTGCTCCTGGACCACGTTGCCGTCCTAGTCGTACTCGGTGAGTCTGGCGAGGAAGGCCCGGAACTCGAGCCTATCGTAGCCGTTGCTGATGTATTTCAGCAGCAGGTGCTTGGCGTAGCGCTTGAAGATGTGCAGCGAGAGATAGACTGCGAAGAAGTTGGAGATCTTTTACTCGAAACGGGTCCACATTTCTCTCTGCTCGTAGGACAGACTCATTAGTTATTACTTATTTAGCATCGTTATGGAGGCCACTGAGCGGACGAACTCATCCTCGCTGCCGAACCGCTGCCGTTAGTCCTGCATCGCTATCCAGCCCTCCTTCAGGGCAGTGGCCTTGGTGCCCACGCGCAGCTGCCTGCGGTCGGGGGAAAGGTAGACCCGGGGGTCGGTGACGACGTGGAGACGGTACTAAGTGTCTGAGGGCTTACGAATTCGTAGTCTTCGGCGCAGTCGAAGTGGAGGTGGTGGAGGACTGCCTTGGGGAGGGAGTGGAGGAGGGGGTAGAGGGGACTGGCCTGCATGAAGGCGAGGTGGGTGAGGGTCTGTTCTGGGTGGGGGCAGGGGTACTGTGGTAGAAGTTTTCGGGGGCGCTGCTGCGGGTGTGCTCCTCGAGGAGGGAGAACTTCTGCTCGGCGAGTTCGTCGGCGTGGCTGAACTGCCAGTTTTTGGTCGAAGTGTAGATATCAAAATCCATCAATTAAATGTAAAAATAATGCACTTTATAATATTTATGCTATCTGCCCACACACCCACTCCTATTAAACACCTGCTTCTCTGCACTCCTCAGAAACGCACTTCAGAGACTTGGCAGGGGAATGATGGCTGGGGGTGGGATATTGCGGTTGCGGTTGAACTGCAGCCTTTGTTGTTGCGCTAATTTGTTATCGAATATGTCCTAATAACTGTTTTCTCCAATTGACTGCTTTCCCACTGCTTCTGCCGCACTGTGCTATTTGCCAGCAGGGAGGCTTGGCCGTGGCTGCTGGAAGTAGGGTGTTGCTGGGAATTGTTGAAATAATTTTTATTTTGGGGGTTAGGTTTCGTTGTTGCCAGCAAACAAAATAAGATTTTGCAAGCAATTTGCTAAAACATGTCAAAAACCAAGACCTGCTTTTATTGGGTGTGGGATATCAAAATTTTGAGGGTTGGGAATTATTTTTCAAGTTTTGTGGACCTTTGTCAAAAAGTTTGAGAAACTTGTGCTTTAGAACTAATTATCAGAAAATGGTCAAAAGGGGGCGCAAACAAGGAACTATGCCCAGAGATGGATGGGGCTATCGATAGATGGTGGGTCTGGTAGGAGATCGGGCCAATCGGACTCAAATGATGAAACGTCAGTCAGGCTATAATAAATAAAGAGGACATGAACTCACCTATTTATGTAATTCTGGCACTATTCAGCCCATCATCCTCGGCAACCTGCACCTGCCCTCCACCCACTTCGCCCCCTTCCACCCCGCTCCCCCCACCCCCTACCCCTGCTACTCCCAATCCCTCCCATACTCCCACCCTCTCCTCTACACTCCCA
>Ga0316217_10006259_pt1 | contig 11857 bp, 9 predicted proteins | sample 1anoAmetaG_FD_203633 | JGI IMG/M metagenome (GOLD analysis project Ga0316217, IMG submission 203633) | Freshwater microbial communities from Trout Bog Lake, Wisconsin, USA - 1anoA | ecosystem: Environmental > Aquatic > Freshwater > Lake > Hypolimnion/Profundal zone | place: USA: Wisconsin... | reverse complement strand
TGTTGTCGGACTCCAGGCTGTTCAGGATCTCCCAGCCGAGGCCCAGCCCGACCCATGGCTGCAGGAACTCCCCCGGGCGAAAGCCGTACTGAACGTCGACGCCCATCCGGATGTCGGTCTCGTAGCAGCTGGCCGCGCTCGTCCCCTGGTACCCGCAGGTGGAGGCGGCGGCCGTGGCGTAGGCGAGGCTCAGGTAGCCGCCGACGTACCAGCGCGGGTTGATGCGGTAGCCGAGGTCGAACGTCACCGGGAAGAGGAGGCCGATGGTGTCGCTGAGCGGACTGCCCGGGAGCAGCGTCCCGGCGGGGAAGCCGACGCCCACCCGCAGGCCGGCCGAGACGCCCGAGCGGCTGGCGACGTCGGGCGGAGGCGGCGTGTAGACGACCACCATCGTGGGAGGGGGAGGAGGAGGCCCCGCGGGGGCCGCGGTCACGGGCGAGGCGGTCGGCGGCGGTCGAGGATCGACGCAGGCGCCGGCCTGGCAGATGCGGTCCCCTTTGCAGTCGGTGTCCTTCGCGCAGCCGGGTGCGATCGCTATCGCGGTCGGCGTCGAGGTCGGGGTCGGGGTCGGGGTCGCGGTCGAGGTCGCGGTCGGGGTCGCGCTCGAAGTCGAGGTCGAGGTCGAGGTCGCGGTCGGGGTCGCGCTCGAAGTCGGGGTCGAGGTCGAGGTCGCGGTCGGGAGCGGTGGCAGAGGTGCCTGGGCCTCGGCCGTCCCTGCGCGGCACGTGAGCCCCCCCAGCACGAGAACTACTCCCAGCCAACCTCGTCGCATCGTCTCTCCTTCCACAAAGCCAAGCCGCGGTGCGCCGCCAACAGACCGAGGAACGGCGACGAGGTCAAGCCCGGCCCACGGCGACGGAGCGCAGGCTCAGCCGGTGGCAGCGCCGGCGCCGCGGGCCTGGCGCTCTCCGTCCATCGGCAGCTCGAGCACGAACGTCGCCCCCTCCCCCACCCCCTCGCTCGCGGCGGTCAGCGTCCCCCCCATCTCCTGCGCCGCGATGGCGCAGCTGTGGAGCCCGAACCCGTGCCCCTCCAGCCTGGTCGTGAACCCGTGCTGGAAGATGCGCGTCAGGTCCTCCGCGCGGATCCCCATCCCGTTGTCGATGACCGCGGCCCGGACCCTGCCGCCGGATACGGCGACGCGCAGCGTGACCGTGGGCTCTCCGCGGACGTCGGCGACCGCGTACTCCGCGTTCGACAGGAGGTTGATGAAGATCTGCAGCACCTTGTGCTTCTGCATCGAGAAGGGGGGGACGGGCTCGATCTCGCGGACGACGCGGATACCGCGCCGCGCGAGCGAGGCGCCGCGCGTGCGCAGCGCGTCCTCCACGAGCTCGGGGAGCGACGTGACCTCCGTGAGGGCGACGCCCCCCGCGGCAAACGTCTGCTGCAGGTGGATGATGGTCTTGATGTGCTCGACGTTCTTCCGGACCGACTCGAGCTCGGCCCCCAGCTCGGCCCGCTCCTCCGCCAGCGTGTCGGACAGCCTGGCGAGGTATGCCGGGAGCTGCCGCCCCCGGGGGTCGGTCGAGAGGAACTCCCCCACGTCGGCCTCGTGCTGGCCGAGGAGCTCCACCGCCCGACCGAGGCCCGGCAGCCTCGATGCCGAGATCGACGCGAGCGTCGCGTCCACCGAGACGTTCACGCTGTTCAGGACGTTGCCGACGTTGTGCAGCACGTTCGTCGCGACCTCCGCCTTCCCCGCCTTGAGCGCCGTCTCCACGAGGACCGCGTGCACCTCGATGAGCTTGGCCTGGGCCCGCTCGCGCTGCTCGACCTCGTCGGTGAGGCGCACGTTGGTCTCGGAGAGCTCCCGCGTCCGCTCCCGGACCCGCTGCTCGAGGCTGTCGTTCGCCCGCTCGAGGGCGGTCGCCTGCTGCGTGAGCAGGGTCTCCCGCTCCTTCTGGTAGTCGATGCGCCGCCGCAGCTCCGACGGGGAGAGGTTGAGGTCGGCGAGCATCCGGCCGTAGACCGTCGCCAGCGCCTCCGACTCCCGGCCGGTGATCGGCGCCCCGGCGCGCATGGCGGCCCTCGCCGACGCCGCGCCCACCGCCCCCGCGAGCGCCCGCTCGACGTGGCTCTGGAGGTCGGAGAGCTCGACGACGGTGAGGAGCGACTTCCCCTCGAGCGACGCGGCCGCGAGGCTGCGCGCCACCACGCCCTTCGCCTCGCTCGGGGGGAAGTAGCTGGAGAGGAGCCCCTCGAGGAGGCCGAGCCGCCCGGCGGCGTCGACCGTCGCCTCTCCACCCGCCCGGTCCGCCCAGTCGAGCCGCCCGTCGAGGAACTCCTGCTGCATGCGGCGCTCCTCGTCGTCCGCCTCGAAGAGGATCGACCCGACGACGAACCCGCCCACGTTGAACACCACGGTCCAGAAGACGCCGTGCGCGAGCGGAGGGAGGCCGTGGAGACCGAACATCGCCTCGGGGCGGAGGAAGCCGATCCCCAGAGGCCCGCGCTCGACGGTCGCCGCGCTGACCCACCCGCTCTTGGCGAAGGCGGGGACGATCAGCGTGTGGAACCAGGTGACGAAGCCCCCGAGGAGGCCGAGGAGCGCGCCGTTCTTGCTGGCCCCGCGCCAGAGGAGCCCGCCGACGATCGACGGGGCGAGCTGGAGGACCGCCGCGAACGACAGCATCCCCATGCTCACGAGCATGTACGACTTGCCGACCGTGACCTCGAAGCCCCAGCTGAGCAGGACGAAGGCGGCCGCCGCGGTCCAGCGGAGCGGCAGCAGGTAGCGCCGGAGGAAGCGGAGCCCCGGCGCCCACTCGAGGACGGGCAAGAGCAGGTGGTTCGACACCATCGTCGACAGCGTCATCGTCTCGACCATGACCATGCCGATCGCCGCCGAGAAGCCGCCGATGAACACGAAGAGCGAGAGCGCGCGCTGGCCTGCCATCATCGGCAAGGCGAGCACGTACTCGTCGGGCGAGGCGCCCGGCGGCGACAGCTTGAGCCCCGAGAGCGCGATGGGGAGGACGAACAGGTTGATGAGCAGGAGGTAGAGCGGCGTGAGCCACATGGCCGTCCGCACGTTCCGGTCGTCGGGGTTCTCGACGATGCCGACGTGAAACTGGCGCGGGAGGAACGCGAACGCCGAAGCGCCGAGCAGGAGGTGCGTGCACCACGTGAGGAGCTCGCCGGCGCTGGCGTTGCCCATGAAGCGCGCCGGGAGATCCCGCGCGTCGGCGAGCCGCGCGAGGAAGCCGGAGGCCCCCCCGAAGGCGAGGCCGGTGATGAAGAGGCCAGCCGCGACGAAGGCCGCGAGCTTCACGATCGACTCGGCGGCGAGCGAGACCACCATCCCCGGGTGGCGCTCGGTCGGGTCGAGGCGGCGGATGCCGAAGACGATCGTGAAGAGGATGAGGAGCCCGATGACGACGGGCTGGACGACGCGCCCCGACCCCGCGTCCTCCCCGGCGCGGCGGGTCAGGAGGTCGAAGGTCCCCGTGACGGCCTTGAGCTGCAGCGCGAGGTACGGGACGAGCCCCGTGACGACCATCACCGTGACCAGCGCCGCCACGACGCGCGACTTGGCGTAGCGCGTGGAGATGAAGTCGGCGATGGAGGTCAGGTGGTGCGCGTTCTTCAGGCGGACCATCTGGCGCATCAGCGACCCGCAGGTCACCATCGCCACCGTGGGGCCGAGGTAGATGCCGAGGAAGAGCAGCCCGTCGGTCGTCGCCTTGCCGACGCTGCCGTAGTAGGTCCACGTGGTGCAGTAGACGGCCAGGACGAGCGCGAACACGGCGGGGTGCGAGACCCACCGCTTTCCCGCGGCCGAGGCGCGCTCGCCGAGGCGCGCGACGCCGAAGAGGACCGCGGCGTAGGCGAGGATCACCGCGACGAGGAAGGCCGGGCTAAACATCGCCCGCGCCGTCGCCTTCGTCGCGACGCCCCCCCGCCCCCCATCGGCCCATGACGAAGAGCAGCGCCGTGATGACGATCCACGCGCCGAAGAGCCAGGCCAGCACGTCGACGGGGCGGGTCAAGGTGAGGAACGGCCAGACGAGCGCCACGGCGCTCAGACCGCCGAGCACGAGGTGCAGGGCCGGGCGACGGAGCGCACGCGCGAGGGCGGCGCGCATCACCCCGTCCGGGGTCTCTGAGCGCGACGGCGGAGACCTCGCGTCGTCAGCTCCCAGGCGAGGTCGACGACCGCGCCGGAGTCGAACGGCTTGGGGAGGAAGCGGAGCTCCGGGCGGTGCAGGCGGTCGATAACGTCCTTCCACGAGTAGTCGGAGAAGGCGCTGCAGATGGCGATCTCGAGGTCGGGGTCGATGGCGAGGAGCTTGGCGGCGGTCTCCACGCCGTCGATGCCCGGGGGCATCCGCATGTCGACGAAGGCGAGGACGATGGGGCGCCCGGAGCGGAGCTGGCGCTGGACGATGGCGCACCCGTCGAGCCCCTGCGTGGCGGTGAAGAGCTCGAACGGGGGCGTCGACGGGGCCGGCGTCGGGTGCTTGCCGAAGAGCGACGCCTCCATCGCGTCGAGCTCCTGCGCGCGCGCGGCGGCCACTCCGGGGCAGAGGATCTTCCGGAAGTCCTCGAGAATGGCCGGGGTATCGTCGATGACGATCACGCGCCTTGGCTCCCGGCCGGTGAGGGACGGCGGCGGGTTTGACTTCGTGCTCGACGGCGGCCCGTGACCCATCCCTTGCTCCCTCCACGGGGCACGGGCTCCCCGCCACGCCCCCCGACGCTCCGCCGCGCCCAAGCGTTCAGGATAGCCGCCCCTCGCGACGAGCGCGCGAAGAAGTGAACCACCGCGCGTCCGCAGGATGACATTTCGCAACGGCTGCGCCCCGCCCTCCCCGGCGTCAGTCGCCCGGGGCGGCGGCGCGGAGAGCGGCCCGTGCCCCGGGTGCGAGGCCGGAAAGCGCTCCGGCGAGGCGGAGCCCCGTGGTACTCCTCGTCTGCACGATGGGAAGAAGAGGCGCCGCCCCGTGGCTCCCCGGTCTCGCGCTAGGTCTCGCGCTGGCCCTGCCCGCCTGCACGACCGCCGGGTCGCGCGACCCGGAGTCGACCCTCCACGTCTACGCCCGTGCGCTCGAGGAGGGGCGCACGACCGACGCCTACCGGCTGCTCGGCGACGAGGCGCGGCGCGGGATGCCGTTCGAGGCCTTCCGCAAGCTGATCGAGGCGAACCCCGAGGACGCCCGCGAGATCGGCCGGGCGCTCGGGCGACCCACCACGCCTGCGGTCATCACGGCCACGGTCACGACCCCGTCGGGCGAGACGCTCGAGCTCGTCTGGAGCGGCGGCGGCTGGAAGCTCGAGGCCTCGGCCATCGACCTCTACCGTGACGATACGCCGCGTCACGCGCTCGAAGGGTACGTCCGCGCGCTCGAGCGAAAGCGCTACGACGTCATCCTCCGGTACGTCCCGGAGGCCCACAGCGAGGGGCTCGACGCCGCGAAGCTGAAGGCCGCCTGGGAGGGGCCCGACAAGGACGAGATCGAGCAGGTGCTCTCCGGGCTGAGGCAGGCGCTCCCCGGCGCGTCCATCGAGCAGGTGGGTGACCGGGCACAGATGTCGTACGGGGCGGGCGTCATCAAGCTCATCAAGGAGCACGGGCGCTGGAAGATCGAGGACTTCGACTGAGCCGCCCTCGGGCGGCGTGAAGCGCCGGTCGATTCGCGCTAGGCTTGGGGGTCGCGACGCTCATCCACCGCACCGCGCGGCACGGCGCTTCGCCCGGAGATCGATCCATGCAGAGGACACGGACGGGGTTGCGGGCGCTCGTGGCTTCGATGGTGGTCGCGTCGGGCGTGGCCAGCTGCTCGTCCAGCGGGGGGAGCGCCAGCGGACACGACGCGTCGAGCGGGGCGATCGACTCCGGGACTCCGGGCGTGGACGCCACCACCGGAGGTCGGACGGACGCCGGCAAGGGGGGCGCGAAGGACGCGACGACCGACGCGAAGGGGGGGAAGAAGGACGCCGGCTTCGTGTCGCACGACGCCGGCACCGACTGCGGCGGCCGGACGGGCAACCCGTGCGGCGACGGTGCGCCGTGCACCGCAGGGACCGACTGCCAGAGTGGCTTCTGCACGGGCGGCGTCTGTGTCGCCCCGCCGCCGACTTGCACCGATGGCACCAAGGACGGCCAGGAGACCGACGTCGACTGCGGCGGCGCGGTCTGCGCGCCATGCGCCCCCGGCAAGGCCTGCCTCGCGGCGGTCGACTGCACCAGCGACGTCTGCACGGGGGGCGTCTGCCAGGCCCCCAGCGCCACCGACGGCGTCAAGAACGACAGCGAGACCGACGTCGACTGCGGCGGCGCGCTGCAGGCGGACGGGACGCCGAACCCCGCCGCCGACGGCGCCCCCGCCTGCGTCCCGGGCAAGCAGTGCGCGCTCCCGAGCGACTGCGTGCAGGGGGTGTGCGACGGGACCCCCGTGGCCTCGGGCGACGCGGGCCCCGACGGGGCGGTGGCGACGGTCGGCGACGGAGGCGACGCAGGGAGCGCCCTGCTCTACTGCCAGCCCGCCTCCCCTACCGACGGAGTGAAGAACGACAGCGAGACCGACGTCGACTGCGGCGGCGGCTTCCTGGCTGGCGGGGCCCCGAATCCCGCCTCCGACGGCGCCCCCGTCTGCACCCACGGCCAGAGCTGCCTCCTCGGCACCGACTGTGACCAGCGAGTCTGCAACGCCAACAACGACGCCGGAGGCGGCCCGGTCGACTGCCCGACCGGCGCGACCTGCACCTGCCAGCTCCCGTCCCCCACCGACACGGTGAAGAACGACGGCGAGACCGACGTCGACTGCGGCGGCGGCAACGCCCCCGGGAGCGACGGCGCCCCCCCGTGCGCCCCTGGCCTCCGCTGCCTCGGCTCGAGCGACTGCCAGAGCTTCATCTGCGCGACCACCGGCCTCTGCACGGCGCCGACCCCGACCGACGGCGTGAAGAACGACAGCGAGACCGACGTCGACTGCGGCGGGGCCAAGCTCGCCGACGGTACGGCCAACCCCGCGTCGGACGGCGCCCCGCGGTGCCACGACGAGAAGACGTGCGCGATCGACCAGGACTGCCTCTCAGGCTTCTGCAGCCTCATCTCCCATACGTGCGTCGACGGGCAGTCGTGCAAGGGGCTCGTCACCCCCGCGCAGATCATGGACCCCACCGGCCAGGTCGACGCGAACGGCGACGCCATCGGCGCGCCCGACCCGAACGGCGTCGGTCAGAGCGCGGGCCTCGACACCTGCGGTGTCGGCGAGGCGACCGACCCCCCGGCCTCGCAGCAGCACGAGAGCTGCTGCCGGTCGCTGGTCATCCCCTCCATGCCGACCGTCAGGCTCGACAAGTACATCGTGACGTCGGGGCGCATGCGTCAGTTCCTCGAGTCGCTCAACTACGACGTCCGCGACTGGGCCATCGCGCAGTTCGACGCCAACTGGAACCCGATCACGCCGGCCGGGACGATGATGGCGTCCCAGCTCCCGGTGAACAAGGCGGGGACGACGAACGCCCTCACCTTCCTCCCGAAGTCGGCCGACACGGCCCAGCCGCTCAACGCCGTCCTCGAGACCGGGGCGCTGGTGCTCGACACCGCCGGCCTGCAGGGCTGCTTCACGGGGAACGGCTACGCTGGCGCCGCGACGTACTGGTGGAACGCCGAGACGATCTACACCGAGGCGGCCTCTCCGCCTCGCCCGTTCACGCAGGACTACTACGACATCAAGCCGATGAACTGCGTCCCCTACTTCCTCGCGGCGGCCTTCTGCGCCTGGGACGGCGGGCGCATCATGCTCCAGTCGGAGCACACCGCGGTCTGGGGGTCTCAGACGTACCCGTGGGGTCCGGCGCTGATCCCCACGCCGTACCCGGGCAACACGACGATGTACAACAACGCCTCGTGCGGCAGCCTCTCGGTGAACGGGGCGGTGAAGTGCACCATCGACTGGGCCAACGGCTACGGCGGCGACTTCTATTACTACCCGAGCTACCCGGCGAGCATTCCGAACGCATTCGTGCCGGACAGCCTCACGCACGGCCTCGACCTGAGCGTCCTGATCGGCGCGCCGGGGCGCTTCTTCCTCGACCGCACCACGGTGAAGTCGACGTCGTTCGCCGGCAACGAAGGGTGGCAGGACCTCGGGGCCAACATGCTCGAGCTGGCACCCGGCTCGGCGCTCACGGGCGGGGGGGCGTTCAACGACGACTCCGGCATCCTCGCGAACGGCGAGAACTACACGTGCGGGACGAACTGCGTCACGCGCGGCACGGGCCTCCCCGCGGTGGACCTCCTCGGCGGCTCGTGGGAGGGGCACGGCCCCACCGAGAACTACTGCACCGACTGCTGGAGCGTGTACCGGCAGTACGGGAAGACCGGCATCCGCTGCGCGCGGCCCGTCGAGCCCGCACAGTAGGCACGCGACTCACGGCGGGGAGACGGACGCCGCCTTCTTCTTCGTGATCTCCGGCGGTCTCACGTAGAGCGGCTCGAGCTCTGCCGCCTCCGGGACCTTCGACGCCGCGATCAGCCCGACGACGGTGGCCCGCGGCACGTCGTGCGGGGCGTCGAGCACGACGCGCCAGCCCGGCGCGAGGCGTTCGCCGCGCGCCTCCGCGTCCCGGACGACCTCGCCCGCCCCCTCGCCGACCAGCAGCAGCCTCGGCGAGCCAAGCTCGGCGAGCCACGCGGCCGCGACCCCGACCTTCACGTGCGCTGCCTCGCGCACGCACGCCCCGCCGCTCCAGGCCTGGACGAACAGCTCCCCCTTCATCGCCGAGAGCATCGCCACGACGACCTCGTCCGCTCCGGCGCGGGCGCCGTGCGCGAGCGCCTCGAGCGAGGTCACGCCGACCAGCTCGGCCCCGGTGGCGAGCGCCACCCCCTTCGCGGTCGCCACGCCGATGCGCGCGCCAGTGAACGAGCCGGGGCCGATCCCCACCCCCCACCGGAGGACGTCGGAGGGGCGCCAGCCGGCGCTCGCGAGCAGCGCGCTCAGCATGGGCAGGAGCGACTCGCCGTGAGCGTTCGACACGCGCCGCTCGTCCTGGGCCACCAGCACCCCCCCGTCGTAGAGGGCGACCGAGCCGAGCGCGGTGCTCGTCTCGATCGCGCCGAGCTTCCCTGCGAACGGGGGCATCGTGCCGTCCTCGCCTACACCCGTCGGTCGATGACCGTCCCCGTGGCCTGACCGAAGCCGATGCACATCGTCTCGAGGCCGTAGCGGAGGTCGCGGTCCTCGAGCGCGTGCAGGAGGGTCGTCATCAGGCGGGCCCCGGAGGCGCCGAGCGGGTGACCGAGCGCGATGGCCCCTCCGCGGACGTTGGTCTTCGACCAGGGGGCCTCGAGCTCCTTCCGCCAGGCGGCGACGACGGACGCGAACGCCTCGTTCACCTCGAAGAGGTCGACGTCCTTGACCGCGATCCCCGCCCGCTGGACGGCCTTCTGCGTGGCCGGGATGACGCCGGTGAGCATGATGACCGGGTCGACGCCGGCCGTGACCGTAGAGGTGATCTTCGCGCGCTTCCGCAGGCCGTAGCGCTGGCACGCCGCCTCGCTCGCGATGAGCACCGCCGCGGCGCCGTCCGAGATCTGCGAGCTGTTCCCTGCGTGGACGACGCCGTCCGCCTTGAACACCGTCGGGAGCGTCGAGAGCTTCTCGAGCGACGTGCCCGGGCGAGGCCCCTCGTCCCGCGTGAAGGGGCGCCGCTCACCGTCCGGCCAGACCACGTTCACGGCCGCGATCTCCCTGTCGAACTCCCCCTTGGTCTGCGCCGCGACCGCGCGCTGGTGGCTCTCGAGCGAGAGCTCGTCGAGCTCCCTCCGCGACAGCTTCCACTGGGCGGCGACCATCTCGGCGCTCGTCCCTTGCATGACGAAGTCGCGCTTGTACTCGGGCGGCGCGGGGGGCCACGGGTTCGGCCCCACCATGCCGTCGGAGCCCATCGGGATGCGGCTCATCACCTCGACGCCGCAGCCCACGACGAGCTCCGCCTGCCCCGCCATGATGGCGTGCGCCGCCTGGTGGATGGCCTGCTGGCTCGAGCCGCACATCCGGTTCACGGTGGTCGCGGTCACCTCGACGGGCCACCCGGCCTCGAGGACCGCCATCCGCGCGAGGTTGAACCCCTGCTCGCCGATGGGGGTGACCACGCCGGCGACGACGTCGTCGATGGTCGCAGGGTCGACCTTCGCGCGGGCCACGAGCGCGTTCAGCACGTGGGACAGGAGCACGTCCCCGCGCGTGCCGGAGAGCGCCCCCTTTCCGGCCTTGCCGATGCCGACGGCGCTGCGAACCGCCTCCACGATGAATGCGTCTGCCATGGTCAATCCTTTCGCTTGCGAAGGAGCTAGCACATGGCGCGCCGCGCGGCAGCCGACGACGCGAGGCGGGTCCCCCCTGGAAGTTGGCCGCGCTCGCGCTTCCGTGGCGGGATGGGAGCCCAGGAGACTCTCGCATGCGACGAACCTTCGTGACGCTCTCATCCGCCCTCGCGGCCCTCGCGCTGCTCTCGTACGCCCCGGCCGCCTTCGCGCAGGACAAGGCGGACAACGGCAACGATCACGACCAGATGGTCGGCCACTTCGCGGTCGGCTACTTCGGCATCTCGAACCTCCCCGTCGGCTCGGCCGGCACGGGCGGCGGAGGCGGGGGCGTCACGCAGGGGAGCATCGCCGCCCCGGTCATCGGCGCGCGGTACTGGTTCCAGAGCAAGCTCGGCCTCGACGCCGGCATCGGGTTCAGCGACTCGAGCGCCGGGTGGGGCGTGGCGGCCCACGGCGGGCTCCCCATCGCGCTCTCGACCTCGAAGCACTTCACCTTCGAGCTGATCCCCGAGGCGACCGTGGGCTTCGCCGGCAACAGCGCCAACAACATCACCTACTCGGGCTTCCGGCTCGACCTCGGCGCCCGCATCGGCGGGGAGATCCAGTTCGGGTTCATCGGCATCCCGCAGCTCGCCCTTCAGGCGACCGTGGGGGTCTACCTCGAGCACGACTCCTATAGCTTCTCCACCGCCGCCGCCTCCGGAAGCGGGTCGAACACCACGTTCACGACCAGCGTCGGCGCCGATCCGTGGGGGATCTTCACCGACAACATCTCCGCGCTATACTACTTCTGACATGCGCCGCTCTCTCCTCGCAGCCGGCCTAGCGCTGAGCGCCGTGAGCGCCTGCGGAGGGGGCGGTGGTACGTCCAGCCCCATCGGCAGCCGCGACCCTGCCCCCTCGGGCGTCGACCAGGCCCCCGGCGGGACGGACTCGCCCCCGGCAACCGCGGAGACGCCGCCGGCCTCGACGGACCCCGGGGGCTCCGGGGCCGAGGGCCTGGCGGCCTGTGTCCACTGCTCCGGGAGCTTCAGCTGCGTCGCGCAGGGGACGGGGACGACCGCGACCATCACGCTGGGCGTGAAGGACGGCGTCTGCGAAGCGGACGGCACACCGATCCCGTCGTGCGACGCGGCCGCCCCCTCCGGGGCGACGGCCCTCGTGAGCTTCACGGTCAGCGGCGGCGGCTTCACGGCCTGCACGGTCGTGAACTCGGCGCAGGTCTGCGCGGTGTGCACGCGGGTGTCCTCGTCCTCATCGCCTGGGAGCGGCACGGGCACCACCGTCACGGTCTCAGGCGGGACGAACTGCAGCTCCCTGTCGACCTGCTGCGGCAAGCTACCGGCGGCCAACCAGGCGAGCTGCGACACCATCGTCAGCTCCAACGTCGACGTCGCGTGCGGCGACCTGCTCACCCAGCTTCAGGGCATCGGACAGTGCAAGTAGGCCGCTCGCCTCGCCGCTACAGCTGAGCGAATCGCCCCCCCCTGAACGTCGCCTCGAGGAGCTGCTCGACGCGCTGCTTCAGCTCGGCGGCGCGCGGATCGGGTGAGCAGAGGAGCGCGGTCTTGACCT
>Ga0316217_10006258_pt1 | contig 11858 bp, 8 predicted proteins | sample 1anoAmetaG_FD_203633 | JGI IMG/M metagenome (GOLD analysis project Ga0316217, IMG submission 203633) | Freshwater microbial communities from Trout Bog Lake, Wisconsin, USA - 1anoA | ecosystem: Environmental > Aquatic > Freshwater > Lake > Hypolimnion/Profundal zone | place: USA: Wisconsin... | reverse complement strand
TGGGCCGGGGTGGTCGGAACAGTTTTTACCGCCGCCAAAGTTTCGTCCACTTTCTGCCGGACATTGCGATACAAGTGAATGAACGACCAGACAACTTTTACGAATCCCAACACCGCCAGGCCGATGCCCACCGCCCACGCCACGCGAATAATTTTGCTTGGATCATTCGTGGCTTCGGTGGCAGCGACCAGCAATTTGCCAATGAGCGCACCCACGCCGGCCAAGACGGCCAGCAGCAGCAATCGTCGGAAGACGACAAATATTCTTTGCGCCGTGATGCGCTGGTCCGCCGGGCCGCGTGCGGTGCCCTTCGCATTATTGGAGCCGAGGTTCAAGGCCGCCAGCCGCCCGACCGCGCCAATCACCGTCCAGATGAGCATTGACTGTTCTTGGGGCGTGAAGGTGAAAAGATTTTCCGCCGCCGACTTCGCGTGCCAGAACCGTTGCCCCAGTTCGATGCCAAGATTAAGGCCGTAGCACAAGAATCCAATGGACGAGCAGAACAGCAGCAGAAATGGCCAGAGGTTGAAACGCCGCTGCCCGTCGCGCTCAACGTAAGGCACCACATAAGCGGTGAAATCAAACAGCAGCAGGAACTGGTCGGCGAACCAAAGCAGCCCCCGCAGGGTGCGACTGGTGGGGATGCCCGGTTCCGCCGGCGAGCCAGCCGGCTTTTCGCCGATGGGCTGGATGGAATAATGGATGACCTTGTATTGGCCGTCCGGGTGCATGGCGAAGCTTACGGATTCAAGCATGGTCAGCGGGCCGTCGAACGACGTTTCATAAACTGCGTCCATGAGCGCCCGGTCGGGCGTGATATTGATGGAACGCATTTTTTTGGACCGTGCCTGGCCCAGCGGCCGGCGGACTTTTTCCATGTGCGCGATCCAGGCGTCTTTGCTGATGCTTTGCTGAAACAACGGCGCGGCGGACTGCCAGCTTTGCGCGTAATTTCCGCGTTCCAAGGCCGACCAGAATTCAAAAACCGACAGTTGCGCCTGGCCGGCTGTCTTGGCTTTGGGGCGTTTCGCAAATTCCACCATGAAGGCAAAACCCACCAGTCCGAACAAACCGTAAAGGCCGGAGAATATTTTGAAGAAATGCGCTCCCGGTATCGGCGCGTAACTGAAGTAACTGAGGAATCCGAGAAAGCCCAACGCCGAAAGGTTCGCCAGCATGAAAGCCTTCGGCGAGGTGAAGGTGACGCCGGCCAACTGGCCGATAAACCAGCCCCAGCCGGTGGTGGGCGGCTGCCATTCGGTTTGAGAACCAATTGCGGGAAGTTCCGGTAGCGTGCCACCGCTCAAGCGCGCACGCCAGCGCCGCCCGAACGATTCGGGCACGGCTACGCCAACGCGCCGGCCATTTTTCAGGTCGAGCACAAAGCCGCGTTTCCACCAAAGCCTCCGACCATTGAACAACCACACTTCGCTGACGGAGGCAATTTCGTCCAGCGGAATGACCAGCCGGTCAATGACGGCGATGCCGAGAAGTTCCAGCCGGTCATGGTGCAACACCGTGATTCCCGGTGTCTCTTTTGGCCGTTCAAAAATCAGCGCCTCGGCGACTTCGGCATCCGTCTTGGGCAATTGCGACTTCAACTTACGCACGCGCCGCCCCACCAAACCATAGACGATCGCGAAAACCAATCCTAGGCCGCCGGGTAGCAATGCGAACAAAGCTTTCGCGCCAATGAACATAACGAGCGAACCAAACAGCATCCACGAAAACATGAACGGCACAAAGGCCATCAAGGTCACATTTTGAGTGTCCCAAATCCAACGGTCACGCCAGCGCAGGACGGGAACAAATCGTTTGGTTTTGTCTGCCGGCTTTCCGCTTTCCGCGTTTTCAGAATGAGCCTCCTCACGTCGGCTGCTACCCGGCGGCGTGGCCACAATCGTTTCCACCAGCGTCTTCACCTCGCTGACCTGCTGGTAGCGCAGTTCGGGATTTTTTTCCAGCGCCCGCAGCACCACTTCATCGAGGCGCACGTCAATGTGGACTTTGGTCGAGGGCGGCTGGAGTTGCTTGCCCGGCAGTTCGCCGGTGAGCATCTGGTAAAACACCACGCCCAGCGCGTAAATATCCGCGCGGTGATCCACTTCGCCCGGCGTGGTGATCTGCTCCGGCGACATGTATTGCGGCGTGCCCATGACGCGGCCCGCGTCGGTCATATCATTGGTAAGGCGGTGCCGCTGCGCCGCCCCTTCTCCCCGGCTGACCGGCAGGTCAGCCCTACCAGATTCGGGTTCAATTATTTTCGCCAGACCGAAATCCGCCACCTTCACGCGGCCCCGGCGGTCCAGCAAAATATTCTCCGGCTTGATGTCGCGGTGGACGATGCCCTGGTCGTGCGCAAATTGCAGCGCGTCGCAAATCTGCGGCACGATGGCCAGCGCCTCGCGCGCGGAAATTCGGCCGGCGGGGAGCAACTGGCGTAAATTCACGCCGTCCACAAATTCCATGAGAAAGTAATATATCTGTCCGGTGGCAGGGGGACGCTGCTGCGCCGCCTCGTTGCCCTGGCTGACCGGCAGGTCGGTCCGACCAAACTCATACAGCGTCACGATGCCAGGGTGATTCAGCTTGGCGAGCGCCTTGGCTTCGCGCGTGAACCGTTCGGCGAACGCTGCATCGCGGCCGATGTCCGGCGGAAGAATTTTCAACGCGACAATGCGTTCGAGCTGTTTCTGCCGCGCCTTGTAAACCGCACCCATGCCGCCTTTGCCGATGAGTTCGAGGATTTCGAGCTGCGGGAATTTGGCCGCGAGATCCGCGACGGTCGGCGGTTGAAACGCGGGCTGTTTCGCATCGGTCACGGTGTCATCCGCCGCGCCCATTTTGAGCAGGCAGGCGGGGCAAAGCCCCGCCAGCGCGCCGGTGGGCAGCGGCGTGCCGCAGTGCGGACATGAGTTTGCGTCGGGCATTGGCGGGTTGATTTTTACCGTGTCTATGCCCACTACAGAAGCAAAACCGGAGAGATGTTACAGAATTTTTCGCGCAAAGACGCGAAGCCGCAAAGTTTTTCAAAACGATTCTTCGATTCTTTGCGGCTGTGCGGCTTTGCGTGAGTTACCGCAGTTTGAAGCCGCCCTGAAAAATCACTTCCGCCGCCACCACCACCAGAAACACCGCGCCGACGAGCGCGTTGAGCCGGAAGAACGCGATGTTGATCCAGTTCAAGCTGCGCCGGCGGGCGATCCAGTGTTCCATCACCAGACAACCAACAATAAGAAACCAGCCGAGCAGATACGCCAGGCGGAACCCGCACAGAAAACCAAAGCCGAACAGCAGCCCGCACATGACCATGTGGGCGAGAAACGCTGCCGCCAGCGCATTCTTCGGTCCCCACGCCACGACGAGCGAGCGCAGGCCGTGCGATCTGTCGAACTCGTAATCTTGCAGCGCGTAAATGATGTCGAAGCCAACGAGCCAAAGCACGACCGCCAGCGCGAGCAGCGTCATCTGCAAAATTTCCCAGACGGAAACATTGGCGCCGCGCACCGCCAGCCACGCGCCGACCGGCGCCAGCGCGAGCGCGAGGCCGAGAAAAACGTGCGTGTAATCCGTGAACCGTTTTGTCAGCGAATAAAAACACACCAGCACCAGCGCCACCGGCGAAAGGCAAAAGCACAGCGGATTCAAAAAGTAGCTGGCGGCGATCAAGCCCGCCGCAGAAATCATGCACAGCAAAATCGCGCTTGCCAGTGAGATTTGTCTGCTGGGCAAATGCCGGTTTTTCGTGCGCGGATTCAGCGCGTCGAACTTGCGGTCAACAATCCGGTTGAACGCCATCGCGCACGTCCGCGCGCAGACCATCGCGGCGAGAATCAGCCCGAACGTTTTCCCGCCCGGCCAGCCGCGGTGGTCGCGCGCCGCCACGAGCATCGCCGCCAGCGCGAACGGCAGCGCGAAGACCGTGTGCGAGAAACGCACGAACGATGCCCATTTTTGAATGACGGAAAACATTTTAGCCACAGATTAACACAGATGGACACAGATGCTGAAACCGTTTGAAATCGGTTGGCCAACCGCCGCAAATCGAATTCCCGAATGCTTTGGAAACAAGCTTTTTTGGAATCTGAGTTTATCTGTGTGCATCTGTGGTTATTCCTTTTCCTCCGCCCAGCGCGGCGCGATTTTATTCACCACCCCGAGGTGATCCAGCACGCGGGCGACGACGGTGTCGGCCAGTTCGACGAGCGTTTTCGCGCCGGAATAAAAACTGGGGTTCGCCGGCAAAATCGTTGCGCCGGCGAGCAGCAGCAGCTCCATGTTTTTGACGTGGATCAAACTCAACGGCGTTTCGCGCGGGACGAGGATCAGTTTTCTCTTTTCCTTCAACACCACGTCGGCGGCGCGGAGCAGAACGTCCTCGCTGTAGCCGTGCGCGATGCGGCCCATCGTGCCCATTGTGCAGGGAATTACGACCATCGCGTCCGGCGGATTCGAGCCGCTGGCGAAGGGCGCGTTCATGCTTTTCAGGCCGTGCGGCTTCACGCCCGCCGGCAGGCGCAGGCCGCCGGGCAGTTCCTCGGCGATGACCTGCTGCGCGTAGTGGCTCAACACGACGTGGAGTTCGTGTTCGCGCGGATTCAAATTGTCCAGCAGCCGCTGCGCGTAAAGCGCGCCGCTGGCTCCGGTGATGGCGACTAATATTTTCAATCAGGAAATAATAACGCGGCCCGGACTTCGCGGCAAACATAACCACTTCGACGGTGAATTGACGATTGACGCGCGAACGGATGGAAGCCGCGTCAATCGTAATTCGCAAATCGTAAATTGAATCAGCTTGAGTCCGCATTGCGGTTTCGCACAATTGGCGCGTGTTCAAATTTGCGGGAATCCTTTTTTGCGGCGGGCTGCTGTTTTTAACCGGCTGCGCGACGTCAACCCCCGAGCCGTTGCCGCCCGACTGGACGGGCACCACCAACGCCGTTGTTCTCCCGCCGGTTTACCGGCCGGTGCCGCCGTCGGTCGTCGTGGGCAAAACCAATTTGCCGCCGGTCATTCATTCCAATCCGCCGCCGGCGACCGTGGCACCGCACGCGCCGGTCCTGACGTGGACTTCGCTGAATCGCTGGGCCAAGGAAAACAAGCTCGCCGCGCCGCGCCGGTTGAGCGGCGGGCCGACGGTGGGTTTTTCCGTCAGCTCGACGCATGGCGTGATGGTCTTGGAAATCGGCAGCCGCGAGGCGACTTGGCGCGGCACGGAAATTCATCTCGGTTTTCCGCCGGAAATCATTGACGACCAGGTTTTCGTCCACGGTCTGGATCTGCAAAAAAATCTGGAGCCGCTGCTGCTGGGCCAGTCGCCGGCGTTCGGCTCCAACCGCGTGCTGGTGATTGATCCGGGCCACGGCGGCGTGAACGGCGGCACCATCAGCACGCTCGACAGCCGGCCCGAAAAAGAGTTCACGCTGGACTGGGCGCGGCGGCTCAAGGCGCAGCTGGCGACGAACGGCTGGACGGTTTTTCTCACGCGCACAAACGACGTGGACATCGCGTTGTCCAACCGCGTCGCGTTTGCCGAGGCGCATCACGCCGATTTGTTCATCAGCCTGCATTTCAATTCCGCCGCGCCAGACAAAAAACAGTCCGGCCTGGAAACCTACTGCCTCACGCCGGCGGGCATGCCCTCGACGCTCACGCGCGGCAATCCGGATTTTCTCACGCAGGTTTTTCCCAACAATGCGTTTGATGTGGCCAACCTGCAGGTGGCGGTGCGGCTCCATGCCGCGCTGCTGCGCGCCAGCGGCGAGGAAGACCGGGGCGTGCGCCGGGCGCGGTTCATGGGCGTGTTGCACGGCCATCGCTGTCCGGCCCTCCTGATTGAAGGCGGCTTTTTATCCAATCCGCACGAGGCGGGGAAAATTGAAAGCGCCGACTTCCGGGAGAAGCTGGCGGAAGCCGTTGCCAACGCGCTCAAATGAAAAGTGCCAAGCCCATTCTCGTCACCGGTGGCGCGGGTTTCATCGGCGCGCATTTGGTTGAGCGGTTGTTCAACGACGGCAAAACCGTTGTCATCATTGACGATCTTTCCACCGGCACTCTGGAAAATCTCGCGGCGGTCAAGGCCAGTCCGCGGCTGCGTTTCATCCAATCCAAAATTTCCGACTGCGCGGAACTGCCGGCGCTGGTGGCGGAAGCGGAATTTATTTTTCATCTCGCCGCGACCGTCGGCGTGGAACTGGTTGTGAAATCCGCGCTGCACGTGCTCGAAGCCAGCTTTAATGAGACGCAGATATTGCTGCGCGCCGCCGCGCAACATTCCACGCCGCTGCTGCTGACCTCCACCTCGGAAGTTTATGGCAAGAGTGCCAAGCCGGAGTTCAGCGAAGATGACGATCTGCTGATCGGGCCACCGAGCCACTCGCGCTGGAGCTACGCCTGCTCGAAGCTCACCGACGAATTTCTCGCGCTCGCCTACGCCCGCGAAAAAAATCTGCCGGTCACCATCGCGCGGCTGTTCAACACCGTCGGCCCGCGCCAGACCGGGCGCTACGGCATGGTGCTGCCGCGCTTCATCGCGGCGGCGAAAAAAAACGAGCCGCTGAAAGTTTTTGGCGACGGCGCGCAATCGCGGTGCTTTGGCTTGGTTCACGACGTGGTGGAGGCGCTGGTGCGGCTGCAAAATTGCGCGGCGGCGCGCGGCGAAGTTTTCAACATCGGCGGCACGGAGGAAATTTCCATTTTGGAACTGGCGAAACTGGTCGTGAAGACCCTTGGTTCAAAATCGAAAATTGAACTGATTCCTTACGACCAGGCTTATGCGCCGGGCTTTGACGATATGCGGCGCCGCAAGCCGCGGGTGGAAAAATTGGAGCGGTTCGTGCAGTTCAAGCCGCCGACGCCGCTGCACGAAATCATCCGGCTGACGGCGGGATGAACTTCGGCTTTTCATTTTTGCCGGGAACTTTTAAGGTAGGCAAATGAAAGGCATCATTCTCGCTGGCGGAGCCGGTTCGCGGCTGTATCCGCTCACGCTGGTGGCGAGCAAACAGCTCCAGCCGGTCTATGACAAGCCGATGGTTTATTATCCGCTGACGACGCTCATTGAGGGCGGCATCCGCGAGGTCTGTCTGATTTCCACGCCGCAAGATCTGCCGCGTTTCCGGCAGTTGCTCGGCGACGGCTCGCGTTTCGGGCTGACAATTGACTACCGCGAGCAGGCGCGGCCGGAAGGCATCGCGCAGGCGTTTCTCATCGCGGAAAGTTTCATCGGCAAAGACGCCGTGACGTTGATTCTCGGCGACAATATTTTCTACGGCGGCGATGTGTTCACCCGCGCGTTCGGCGATTTCAAGTCCGGCGCGACGATTTTTGGCTATCACGTTCACGACCCGGAACGCTATGGCGTCGTGGAATTTGACGAGCAGGGCCGGGCGGTTTCCATCGAGGAAAAACCAAAGTCACCCAAGAGCAACTTCGCGGTGCCCGGTCTTTACATTTACGACAACGAAATTATTCCCATCACGAAAAACCTGAAGCCGTCCGCGCGCGGCGAACTGGAAATCACGGCGGTGAACGTGGAATACCTCAAGCGCGGCACGCTGCGGGTGCACCGGCTGGCGCGTGGGTTTGCGTGGCTGGACGCCGGCACGAGCAGCAGCCTGCACGATGCCAGCGCCTATGTGCAGACAATTGAAAAGCGCGCCGGCATCAAGATCGGCTGCCCGGAGGAGGCGGCGTTCCGGCAGAAATTTGTTTCCCTCGCGCAACTGGAAAAAATTGTCGGCCAGATGCCCAACTGCGAATATCGCGCCTATCTCGAAACCGAAGTCGTGGCCGAGGCGAAACGCCTGCAAAAATAATTATGATTCTTCTTCTTGGTGCGTCGGGCTACATCGGCGAGGCGTTCGCGCGGGAATTGCAGCGGCGGAAAAAAGAATTCCTGCCGCTTTCCCGCAAGCAGGTGGACTACTCGCGATTCGATGTGCTGCTGGATTTTCTCCGCACCAAAAAACCGGCATTTGTCATCAACGCCGCCGGCTATACCGGCAAGCCGAACGTGGATGCCTGCGAACTCGACCAAGCCGGCACGCTGGTGGGCAACACGCTGCTGCCGCAGACCATCGCCCATGCCTGCGCGGCGGCGGAAATTCCCTGGGGCCACATTTCCAGCGGCTGCATTTTCAGCGGCGCGAAAATTTCCGCGAATGGAAAAATCCGCGTCGAAAAAGACATGACCCGGCCGGAACTGCACGCGCTCGTGGAAACATCGCCGGCACAAATCCACGGTTTCACGGAGACGGACACGCCGAATTTTTCCTTTCGCGACCAGCCGTGCAGTTTTTACAGCGGCACCAAGGCGCTCGGCGAGGAGGCGATGGCGGGCATTGGCCGGAGCTACATTTGGCGGCTGCGGATTCCGTTCGATGAATTTGACAACCAGCGGAATTATCTGAGCAAGGTGCAGCGCTACGCGAAAGTCTATGACAACGTGAATTCCATTTCGCACCGTGCCGATTTCGTCCGCGCCTGTCTGGACACTTGGGAACTGCGCGCGCCGGTTGGCATTTACAACGTGACCAATCCCGGTTTTGTCACCACGCGGCACGTGGTGGCGCAGATTGAAAAAATTCTGAAGCCGGCGCGCGCATTTGAATTCTGGAAAAACGACGCGGAATTCTACCAGGTCGCCGCCAAGACGCCGCGCTCAAACTGCGTGATGGATGTTTCCAAGCTGCTGGCCGCCGGCGTGAAAATTCGCGGCGTGGAAGAGGCGCTGGAACATTCGTTGAAAAACTGGCAACCGGAATGAATTGACGATTGACGATTGACGATTGACGATTTTGCGTCCTGATTCTCAACGACGCGCTTATTTTCAAATCGTCGCGTCAATCGTAAATCGTAAATCGTAAATCAAAAAATGAATCTACTCATCACTGGCGGCGCGGGCTTCATCGGCTCGAACTTGATCCAACACGTCATTGACGATGCGCGGGTGGCGAAGCTCGTCAACCTCGATTGTCTCACCTACGCTGGCCATCTGGCGAATCTGGAAACAGTTTCCGCGCATCCGAAATACGTTTTCGAGCAGGTGGACTTGCGCGACAAGCACGCCGTGGTGCGCGTCGTTGAACAGCATGGCATCACGCACGTCATGCACCTCGCGGCGGAATCGCACGTGGACCGTTCCATCAGCGGGCCGGGCGATTTCATCCAGACGAACATCGTCGGCACGTTCAATCTGCTCGAAGCCTGTCGCGCGGCGTGGAGCGGAAATTTCGCCGGCAAACGTTTTCATCACGTCAGCACCGACGAGGTTTACGGCTCGCTGGGCGCGACCGGCCTGTTCACCGAGACGACGCCTTACGCGCCGAATTCGCCTTACTCCGCCAGCAAGGCATCGTCTGATTTTCTCGTTCGCGCTTATCATCACACTTACGGGCTGGACACCGTCATCACAAATTGCTCGAACAACTACGGGCCGTTTCAGTTTCCGGAAAAGCTGATTCCGGTCATCATCCAAAACGTGGTGGCGCGCAAGCCGCTGCCGGTTTATGGCGATGGCATGAACGTGCGCGACTGGCTCTATGTGCGCGACCATGCGGAGGCGCTCTGGACGGTGCTGAACAAAGGCCGGACCGCCGAGACTTACAACATCGGCGGGCACAATGAGTGGGCCAATATCCACATTGTCCAGCTCATCTGCGACACGATTGACGAGTTCCAGCCGGAACTCGGCGGCAATTCGCGCGGGTTGATTTCGTATGTCAAGGACCGGCCCGGCCATGACCGTCGTTACGCGATTGACGCCTCGAAGATTCAGCGCGAGCTTGGCTGGACGCCCGCGCATAAATTCGAGCAGGGCATCCGTGAAACCATCCGCTGGTATCTTGACAATCAGGAGTGGGTGCGAGCGGTGCTGAAAAAATAATTACTGAACGTTTCTAGCGGCGGGCCATCCAATCCATAATAATCGCCCATGCGCTTTGCCATTTATTTTTCCTTCACGTTGCTGCTGGCGGCGTTGTCCGCTGGCGCGGCGACCAATTCCCTGGTTTGGCAGACGGCAGACGACCGCGTGAGTGCGGACATTCGCGGCGAACCGCTCTGGCCGCTGCTGGAGGACATCGCGCGCCAGACTGGCTGGCACATTTTTGTGGAGCCGGAAGCGGCGCGGAAAGTGGACGTGAAATTTTCCGATCTCCCGTCCGGCACGGCGCTGAAAAAACTGCTCGGCGATTTGAATTTTGCCTTTGTGCCGCAGACCAACGAGGCGGCGCAGTTGTTTGTTTTTACCACGCGCCGGGAAAACGCCACGCGGCGCGTTAACGCCAGCCCCTTCAAAACCGCCGCCGCCAAGCACACCGCCAACGAGCTGATGGTGAAAGTGAAGCCCGGCACGGACATTGACGCGCTGGCGAAATCGGTCGGCGCCAAAGTCGTCGGGCGCAATGACAAGCTGGGGATTTACCGGCTGCAGTTCGACGATGCCGCCGCCATGGACGCCGCGCTGACGCAGTTGAAAACCAATCCGAGCGTCGAGGCGGTGGACTACAATTACATTTACGATCCGCCGGTCACGCCGCAACGGCTCGCCAACGCCAACGTCGCGCCGGTTTCGCTCGCGCTCAATTCGAGCACGGACAATTATGACCCGTGCCATCCCGTCGTCGGTTTGATTGACACGCCAATCCAGTCGCTCGGCAGCCAGCTCGATTCGTTCATCATGACACCCGTTTCCGTGGCCGGCGACACGCCGACGCCGAGCGCGACCGATCCCACACACGCCACGGCGATGGCGGAGACGATTTTGCGCGCGGTATCGCAGCAGGGCAGCAGCAGCTCCGTAAAAATTTTGCCGGTGGATGTCTATGGCAACAGCGAAGCCACGACGAGCTGGAACGTGGCGCTGGGCGTCAAGGCGGCGGTGGACGGCGGCGCGACGGTTTTGAATTTGAGCCTCGGCGGCACGAGTGACAGCACGGTGCTCGACAGCATCATCCAGCAGGCACTGGCCAAAGGCGTGGTCATTTTTGCCGCCGCCGGCAACCAGCCAGTCAACACGCCGACGTATCCGGCAGCCATTGCCGGCGTCAACGCCGTGACCGCGCTCGGTGCGCCGGGGCAACTGGCTGCGTATGCCAATTACGGCAGCTTTGTGGAAATGGCCCTGCCTGGCGCCAGCGTGGTTTATCTCGGCAGCCAGGCTTACGTGGTGCAGGGAACGTCGCCGGCCACCGCCTACGCGAGCGGCGTGGCGGCGGGCGTCCGGGACATCAACTGCGATTCGTGGTCCCAAATCCAATCCTTGATGCAGCAGAAATTCCCCGTGCCACAGAAATAAAAACCCGGACCGCCGCCGGCGGCCAGGCGAAGGGCGGTTTTAACCATTCAAAATTTGGCAATTAGTTGGCAATAAATGGTTAGTCTTCATTTGGCGTTTTGCCGAAAAATGAGGCATGAAACTTGGCCTGCCCTTTTGGTTTGCGCTGTTCTTGCTGGCGGCGGTGCCGGCGTTTGCCGGCTTGAAAAACAGCGACTGCCTCGATTGCCACGGCGACAACACGCTGTTCAAGACCAATTCCGCCGGCAAGGCGGTCTCGCTGTTTGTGGACGCGGCCAAATTGAAATTGTCCGCGCACCAGACCAACGCCTGCATCAGTTGCCACGCGGACGTCACGGCCAAACATCCCGACGACAACCGACCGGTCGCGCCGGTGGATTGCGCGCGGTGCCACGCGCGGCAGACCGAAAGCTATAATTCCAGCGTCCACGGCCTGGCGTTGAAGGCCGGCCATGACGACGCGGCCACCTGCCGCGACTGCCATGATTCGCACGAGATTATTTCCGACCGTTCGCCGACCTCGCCGATTTACCGGACGCGCCAAGCGGAAACTTGCGGT